>Ga0302325_10001954_pt1 | contig 51235 bp, 48 predicted proteins | sample Palsa_T0_2_FD_201948 | JGI IMG/M metagenome (GOLD analysis project Ga0302325, IMG submission 201948) | Peat permafrost microbial communities from Stordalen Mire near Abisko, Sweden - Palsa_T0_2 | ecosystem: Environmental > Terrestrial > Soil > Palsa > Peat permafrost | place: Sweden: Abisko...
CCTGGCGCGGACAGCGGGATGCCGTCGAGCGTCAGGGCGGTCTGCGATTCGTCTTGATTGTTGAGCGATATCTGGACCGGCGAGTTCGGATCGGTGGCGTCGGTGGTTACCGAGACGCCGGCGAGCTTGTCGAGCGCATCCGTCAGCGAGTCCGAGAGTCGCCGGATCGGGCTATCCGCGTTGATGTCCGTGCTCGTGATCTGGATGTTGGAGCGCGCGGAAACGACCGCGATGACCTTCAGGTTCGAACTCTCGCCCGAACCGGCGCTCTGGCCGTTTCCGGCCTGCGCCCGGCGGGCCGCGAGTTCTTGGGGCGTCAGCTTGGTGAGCGAGATGCGCACGTGGACGGCGCGATCCGGCAGCACGTCGAATTCGCGCGTGCTGGCCCCGTCATAGCCGCGCGCTTGGACCCGGATACGGTAGATTCCGACCGGCACGTCGGTGAATTTGATCGCTCCGGCCGCCGTCGTCAAGGCGTTCGCGGTTTGAGCGCCGAGCAAGAACGTGCGCACGTTCCCGACCGCCTCGCCGGCCGAATCGATGACGTTGAGATCGATTTCACCGGTCTCGCTCTGGGCCAGCGCCAGGCCCCCGGTACAAAAAAGAAGCGCCGAGATGGCGAAGGCAGCGATCGAAATCCGGCCGGTCCTACGATGCATCAGATCGGTGTTTGCTCCCCAGCGGTTTCCGGGACGGACGCCGGACGGAGCGGGATTGCCCGCCCGAACAGGGGTAGCGACGCGGACGGCAAGCAGCGCGGCATGAATTCAACCATAGAGGACGATTCTCACGCGTTCCTGGGACCGCGGCGCTCCGTTACGAACCCGATGTCGATTTCGGCCTCCCTTCGTTCGACGGGAAGCTAGAAGCACACCCAACAAGGAGAGGCCGATGCGATTTCTGGTTATGGTCAAGGCGAACAAAGAGTGGAATGGCGAGCTGCCCACCGCCGAGATGGGGGCGTTTAACGAGACTCTGGTACGGGACGGCGTCATGCTCGCCGCCGAGGGACTGCAACCCACCTCCAAAGGCGCGCGGATCAGCTACGCGAGTTCGCGCCCCGTCGTCACCGACGGTCCGTTCACCGAAACGAAGGAAATCGTAGCCGGTTTTTGGATCCTGCAAGCGGGTTCGAAAGAAGAACTCATCGAGCGGTTCTCGCACTGTCCGTTCGAGCGGGGAGAACAGATCGAAATCCGGCAGATCTTCGAGGCCGAAGACTTTCCGGGGATCGAGACGAAAATCGGATCATACTCAGACTCGATCCGAGCGCGATGACATGCGACAGGCGGTCTAAGGGGGTTGCCGGGCCGGCTCGCGTGTCAAGAACGGCCGAACCACCGAGCCGGCTCCGTCGCTGTCGACCGTCACCGCGCCATCCAAGTCGGTTCGATAGGTGCGGGCTCCCGCGCGTTCGAGGGTTTCGATCGTCGATGCTGCCGGATGCCCGAACAGATTGTCGCGGCCGACGGAAATGATGGCATACGCGGGCGCGACCGCCCGGATGAATTCCGGCGTCGACGAGTAGGCGCTGCCGTGATGGCCGACCTTCAACACGTCGGCGCGTACGTCGGCGCCAGTCGCCAAAATCCGCGCTTCGGCCTCGGCTCCGGCATCGCCGGTGAAGAGCATGCGAAAGTGTCCGTACTCCAACCGGAAGACGAGCGAGTTGTTGTTGATGTCGTTGCGCGTGTTGGTCAGCAGCGGAAGCGTCGGGCCGTAGAAACGGAATGCCACGCCGTCGTCGGTCGTCCACACCGCCCCAGCCCGCGGATAGACGATCGGAACCCCTTGCCGCGCGGCGACGTCGAGCGCATCGTGATACGCATATCCGGGATACCTCTGTCCGCTATCGGCGACTATGCCGGCGCCGAGAGAGCGCAATACCGGCGGAATTCCGCCCACGTGATCGCCATGCGGATGCGACATGAGGATCGCGTCGACGTGGTGGATGCCGCTGCGAATCAAGAATGGGACGACGATCCGTTCGCCGACGTCTTCGGCGCTCGACCCGCCGCTCGTCGTATTGCGTTCGAGGCGCCCGCCCGCGTCGACGAGATACGCATGCCCCGCCGGCGTTTGTACGAGCAGCGCGTCCGCTTGGCCGACGTCGATCGCGGTGACGACGAGATCGTGCCTCGCTTCGCGCGGCGGCCAGAGGCACAGCGCCGACGCGCAGACGAGGGCGAAGACCGCCGGACGGAGGTGCGTGCGACGCGCGAGTGCCAGGGCCAGCGTCGCGAGCGCGCCGTCGTAGACGGCGATCGTCCAGAGCGGCGGCGGCGTCGCCACGATGCGTGCGCCCGGCAGTTCACCGACGGTGCGCACGCAGGCCACGATCCAATCGAGCAGCGACGTCGCGATGTTGGTTACGAGCGTTGCGACGAGCGGAAGTGGGGTGCTCGCGAGCGCCGCGAACCCCGCTAGCATCGCGACGCCGACGATCGGTACGACGAGCGCGTTCGCGAGCGGTGCGTAGGGAGCGACGACGAGAAACGTGGCGGCCGTCAGCGGCCAGGTGCCGAGTTGGGCGGCACACGAAACGGCGAACACTTCCGCAACCAAGTGCGGCGCGCCGATGCGCTCGAAGCCGGCGCGCAGCGGCGCGGCAAAGGCTAGCAGCGCGGCCACGCACGAGAACGAAAGTTCGAACGACACGCTCGTGACCGAGGCCGGGCGCACCGCTGCGATGGCGATGGCGGCCGCGGCAAGCGCGTTCCACGACAGGGCTTCGCGTCCGGCAGCGTACGCGGCCAGCGCGAACGACAGCATCGTCGCAGCGCGCAGCGCCGGCAGGTGGTCCCCGCTGAAGGCCGCGTACAGCCAAACGATCGCGACCGTGCACGCCGCCGCCGCGACGCGACCGCAGCGCAGCAGCCGCAAGAACCCGAGCGCCAGCGCCGCCACGACTCCCAAGTGCAAGCCCGCGGTCACCAGGACGTGCACGGTACCCGTGTCCTGGAACTCCGCGCGCAGAGCGCGCGGCAACGTGCCGCGCTCGCCCCACATCGCTCCCGCCAGGATCGTCGCGTCCGGCTCGGGCAGCGTGGCGTGCAAGCGTTCCGAGGCCCAGCTTCGTGCGCGCGGAATCCACAGCGACGCGTCGTGCGGATCGGGCGCAGCGCTCGCGATGATCGTGGCGCGGGCGATCCGATAGGCAACTCCGCGCTCCGCCTCGAGGTCGCGCTGCGACGGCTCGCCCGGGTCGCGGGGGCCGTCGAACGGCAGCCGCTTGCCGCGCACGATCAAGTTTGCGCCGACGAGCGGCGGCGCACCGGACCCTTCGAGCGTCGCAGCGAGGCCGGCGCCGTCTCTTACGATCGCATTCCAGCGACCCGGTTCGCTCGCGAGCGTCGTCTCCAGAACGGTCGCGTGGAAGCGATGGTAGCGTTCGTCGCCGGCGGCCGGTGCGCCCGCGCCGCGCAGCAGGGCATCGAGTATGCCGAGCGACAGAGCCGCGAGCAAACGTGCGCGCTCGGACCAGGGCGCCAGCCGCGGAACGCAAGCGAGCCCGCAGGCGGCAGCCAGCGCCGCTATCGCGGCGCCATTTGCAACGCAGGCAATGCCGGTCACGAACGAAAGTGCGATCCCGGCCAACCCGAAACGCCCCACGTGCCGGAAATCGCGACGGAGAGGCGGGCAAACTAGGGCTCCCGCAATTGGCGCACGAACGCAGCCGGGCCGGCCGGATGGCGGCAGCCTCTAGGAGATTCATGCGGATCATCGTCACCGGCGGGGCCGGCTTCATCGGGTCACATGTGACCGATGCGTACCTTGCTGCCGGTCACGAGGTCGTCGTCATCGATAGCCTTTGGGCGCACGGCGGCGGACGACGCGAGAACATTCCCGAGCGCGCCGGGTTCGTGCACATCGACATCCGCGATCCCGGCATCGAACGGGTCTTCCGCGAGTTCAGCCCCGAGATCGTCAGCCACCACGCGGCGCAGCATAGCGTGGCGATCAGCTCGCGCGACCCGCAGCTCGATGCGAACGTCAACGTGATCGGCCTGCTCAACGTGCTCGAGAATTCGGTCAAGGCGGGCGTGAAAAAGGTGATTTTTGCCGGCAGCGGCGCGAGCTTCGGCGAGCCCAAGACGCTGCCGATCACCGAAGCCACGCCGCAACGGCCCGAGTCGCCGTATGCGATCACGAAGATGGTGGCCGAGTATTACCTGCGCTTTTTCCAGGCCCAGCACAACGTCGATTTCACTTCGTTGCGCTACGGGAACGTCTACGGCCCGCGGCAGGATCCCAACGGTGAAGCAGGCGTGGTGTCGATCTTCATCGGGCGGTTCCTGGCTCAGCAAGGTGTCAAGATCTACTGGGATGGCGACCAGACGCGCGATTACGTCTACGTCGGCGACGTCGCGGCGGCCAACCTGCAGGCCCTATCGCGCGGCAGCGGCGGTTGCTACGTGATCGGCACCAACCGCAAGACGAGCGTCAACGAGATTTACCGGACGCTCGTGGAGGTCACCGGTTTCGAAGCGCCGGTCGAGCGCCTGCCGCGGCGGCCCGGCGACGTGCGCCACGCGCAGTTCGACCCGGCCCTCGCCGCCCAAGAATTGAACTGGGTTCCGCAGACCTCGCTCGTCGACGGAATGCGGTCCACGGTCGACTATTTTCGAGACCGGCTTCTAACCTAGTGAGGTGCCAAGAGCGATGTCAGCATCTTTTATCGACTTAACGAACCGGGTCAGCGTCGTCACGGGCGGTAGCCGCGGCATCGGCGCGGCGGCGGCCTTGGAACTGGCGCGGGCCGGCTCCGACGTCGCCATCTTCGATCTCGACGGAGACGAAGCGAGCGCTGCCGCGGGCGCGATCGCACGCGAGACCGGTCGCAAAGCTCGCGGCTACGCCGTCGACGTGCGCAAGCCCGAGCTGCTCAAAGGTATGTGCGACGCCGTGGCCCAGGACTTCGGCCGCGTCGATCACCTGATCAACAACGCCGGCGTGCAGTTCGTGGCGCCGGTGGCGGAATTTCCGGACGACAAGTGGGACTTCGTCACCTCGATCAACCTCGACGGCGTTTTCTATGCGATCAAAGCGGTCTGGCCGCACATGTTGGCTGCCAAGCGCGGCCGGATCGTCAACGTGGCGAGCATCCACGGCCTGGTCGCATCGCCGTACAAGCCTGCGTACGTCGCTGCGAAGCACGGCGTCGTCGGTCTTACGCGCGCGGCCGCGCTCGAAGGCGCAGCGCTCGGAATCACCGTCAACGCCGTTTGCCCCGGCGCCGTGCTGACCGACCTGGTCCGCAATCAAGCGCCGCAGCTCGTGCAATCGTACGGCGGTAACATCAGCGAAGACGAAGCACTCGAGCGCGCCTTCCTGGAAGCGATGCCGAGCAAGACCTTCATCGAGCCTCAAGAGGTCGGCCAGCTCTGCGCCTACCTCTGCAGCGACGCGGCGCGCTCGATCACCGGGGCGCCGATATCCATCGACGGCGGCTGGTCCGCCCACTAATAATCTGAAAGCGTCCGTCTTTTTCCGCATGGCGTCGTTGCCGGGACGCTCATGTGCATGCGCACACTTCGCGTCACTCTGAAAGCATTCATATTTTTCCGCGGTGCGTCGTTGCCGGGCCGCTCATGTGCATGCGCACACCTCGCGTCCCGGCGCCTAGCCCCGCGAAAAAATACGAACACTTTCCGCTGCGAATAGGCGGGTGTGTTTTCTTACTGGACGGCTCGTATTCTGCGCACACGTCGCTGTCCGGCGGGGATCTGAGCGTTTCCGGGCGAGCCGCGAGGTTAGGCGAGGACGATGTTGATTAGTTTGGCGGGGACGAAGATTTGTTTTCGGATGGTTCCGGCTTGCAGATATGCTTGGACGTTGGGGTCGGCGTGGGCTAGGGCTAGGGCTTCGGGTTCGGCGATGTCGGGGGGGACTAGTAGGCGGGCGCGGATCTTGCCGTTTACTTGGACGACCAGCTCGATCGTGTCGACTGCGAGCGCGGCGGGGTTGGCCTCGATCCAGCGTTCGAGGTGAACCGACGTCGTGTAACCGTAGCGGTGCCAGATTTCCTCGGCGATGTGCGGCGCGAACGGAGCGAGCGCGAGCGGCAACGCGTGCGCTGCGTACAGCAGCGCCGGGTCGTCGGGTGGGGCCGTCTGCGCGTACTTCGTCATCGCGTTGACCAACTCGTCCAGCCGCGCCAGCGTCGTGTTGTAGTGAAAGCGACGCGTCCGGGTTTCGTCGGAGCCCGATTTGAACGCGGCGTGCAGGGCCCGCACGAGGCTCCGCGCCCCGCTGCTCTCGGCCGGCGGCAGGCGCTCGAGCGGAATCGCGCGAGCGCGCTCCGCCAGCGGTTCGGCCGCTCGCCAGACGCGGTCGAGAAACCGGACGCGCCCCCCGATGCCCTCATCGGTCCACTCCATCGTATCTTCCGGCGGAGTCGCCTTGAGCAAGAACAGGCGCATCGCATCGACGCCGTAGCGCTCCGCGGTCTCGTCGATGCCGACCACGTTGCCGCGGCTCTTTGACATCTTCTCGCCGTTGCGTAGCACCATGCCCTGATTGAAGAGCCGTTCGAACGGCTCGTCCGGGCCGTCGAGCCAGCCTTTATCGTGGAAATACTTATAAAAGAAGCGCGCATAGAGCAAGTGCAACACCGCGTGTTCGGCGCCGCCGATGTATTGGTCGACGTTGAGCCACGGATCGACCCGGTCGCGCCGGAACGGCCGCTCGCCGTCGTGCGGATCGAGATAGCGGAGGTAGTACCACGAGGATTCGAAGAACGTGTCCATCGTGTCGCTCTCGCGGCGAGCGGGTCCGCCGCAGCGCGGACAGCTGACTTCGATAAAGGCCGGATCGCGCGCCAGCGGTGAACCTTCGCCCGTGATCGGCACGTTGGCCGGCAAGACGACGGGTAGGCTCGAGTCGGGCACCGGCACTTCACCGTCGTTCGGGCAATAGACGATCGGGATCGGTGTGCCCCAATACCGTTGGCGCGAGATCAGCCAATCGCGGATGCGGTAATTCACCGTGGTCTCGCCGCGGCCCAGTGCCACCAGCCGCTCGCCGATCGCGCGCCGCGCCCGCTCCGATTTCATGCCGCTGAAATCACCGCTCGCGATCAGTCGTCCCTCGTCGAGGAAAGCGGCGCTCATCGGCCCGTCGTTGTGCGCGTGCGGATCCTCGATGACTCGCGCCACCGGCAGCCCGGCTTTGTGCGCGAACTCGAAGTCGCGTTCGTCGTGCGCGGGAACGCCCATGACGGCGCCCGTTCCGTATTCGGCCAGCACGTAGTTGGTCACCCAGACCGGAATGCGCTCGTTCGAGAGCGGGTTGCGCGCGTAGGCGCCGGTAAAGACGCCCGATTTTTCCATCAGGCTCGTGCGTTCGAGTTCGGATTTGTTCTTTACGCTGGCCGCGAATGCTTCGACCGCGGCGCGCCGGTTGGGGTGGAGTTCGAGGATGGCCGCGACCAGCGGGTGCTCGGGAGCGAGCGCGAGATAGGTAACGCCGAACAGCGTGTCGGCGCGCGTCGTGTAGACCCAGATCGCGGCTTCGAGCCGCTCGACGTCGAACGAGAACGTCACGCCTTCGCTGCGCCCGATCCAGTTGCGCTGCATGATGCGAATCTTTTCGGGCCAGCCCTCGAGGCCGTCGATGGCCGCCAGCAGCCGGTCCGCGTAGCTCGTGATTTTCAAGAACCATTGCGAGAGGTTGCGCCGCTCGACCAGCGTCCCGCAGCGCCAGCAGCGGCCGTCCTCGACTTGCTCGTTCGCGAGCACCGTCTGATCTTTGGGGCACCAATTGACCGGCGCCTCGCGTTTGTAGGCGAGGCCGTCCTCGTACAACCGCAAGAAGATCCACTGGTTCCAGCGATAGTATGCCGGGTCGCAGGTCGCCAGTTCCCGCGACCAGTCGTAGCCCGTGCCCATCAAGCGAATCTGGCGCTGCATGTTCGCGATGTTCTGCCGGGTCCACAGGGCGGGATCGATGCCGCGTTCGATCGCTGCGTTTTCCGCCGGCAGACCGAACGCGTCGAAGCCCATCGGGTGCACGACGTTGTAGCCTTGCATGCGGACCAAGCGCGCGACGGCATCGCCGAGGGTGTAATTCTTGGCGTGCCCGACGTGCAGATCGCCCGACGGATAGGGCAGCATTTCGAGGACGTAGCGCTTTTCGCGCGGGTCGTCGTCGGGCGCGCGGTAGGTCCGGTCGCGCTCCCATTGCGCCTGCCAGCGCTTCTCCACCGCGCCGAAATCGTACGTCGCCGGCGACCGTTCTTCGAGCATCCGCCTCTCTTCCGCCCTTGCCGCCGCGCGCCTTCGCCGCGATTAGCGGGCATGAAACTACGACCTTCCGTCCTTGCGGCCGTGGTGGCCGCAGCTACCGGCGCCGTCGCTTGGCGTGCGCTGCACTCGGCGCCCGCGACACCGGTGCTATCGATCGACGCGCCGGCCGTTGCGCCGGGCGCGGCGCGCCGGGCGCCGCCGCCCGCACGCGCGGCGCGGATCGTCGTGTACGTCGCGGGTGACGTGCGCCGGCGCGGCCTGTACGAGCTGCCCGCGTCGTCGCGCGCCGCCGACGCCCTACGCGCGGCCGGCGGTGCCCTGCCTGATGCGGATCTCGTCGCCATCAACCTCGCGCAGCCCCTCAATGACGGCGATGAGGTCGCGGTGTCTGCGATTGGGGCCGATGGCAGCTCGGCGGCGGGCACAGCAAAGCGCGGCTCGCCGCATCGCGGGCATCACAAAAAGAAGCGTCATCGCAAGCACGCGCGGCCCGCTTCCGATGCACCCGAAGCGTCGCTCGGGCCATCCTCCGTCGTCGAGGTCAACTCGGCCGACGAATCGGAACTCGAGACGCTGCCCGGAATCGGGCCGTCACTGGCCGAGCGGATCGTGGCCTTCCGCCAGCGGACCGGCCCCTTCGGTTCCCCCGACGACCTCCTCGACGTCGCCGGCATGACCCCGAGCAAACTCGACGCCATCGCCCCCTACCTCTCAGTCGCCCAGCACTAGCCCTTCGCCCGCCGAGTTAGGATGGCGCCCTAGCCAAAAACCAGCTGGTAGTGTGCTGATTTTGGCGCAGGGCGAGGCGCCGGGCGGCGACGTGTGCTAGCCGCCCGGCAACGAAGCCATGCGTCAAAAGCAGCGCGCTACCACCCGCCGCCGGAGTCGCCGCCGCCCCCAAATCCACCGCCGTCGCCGAAGCCGCCGCCGGACGAGCCGAAGTCACCGAACGAGGCGTTTCCCATGTCAGCTTGGCCGGGGTCGGCCTGCCAGCCGCCGGCGTCAACCTGCGACCCCGGGTCCATACCTGCGGACGTGCCGCCGAAGCCGCCGCCGAAGTTTTGGTGACCGAAGAGTTCGTTGCCTAAGAACGCGCCGCCAAGGCCGCCGAGCAAGCCGCTGAAGAAGCTCCCGCCTCCGCCGCCGCCGTAGCCGCCGCCATAACCGGGCCCGGGTTGGCCACCGTATCCCGGCGGCATCATGCGCGGGCCGCCCAACAGCGCGCGGAAGACCGCGCGAATGATGAGGAACCCGGCGAGCAAGATTAGGATCAGCCAAAAGAGTGACATGCCGCCACCTCCAATCGATTGCGACGCCGAACTGGGTACGTACGTGCGCGCGCCCTGCGTGCCGAGGGCTCGCTCGTGACTGCGATATTGCGCGAGGATCAAACCGACGCCGGTCGTGATCCCTTGATCGAAATCGCCATCGCGAAAATAACCGCGCATCGCCTGGCGGATCGAGTCGAACGTGCCGGGCGGGAAGAAGGCCTGCGAGGCGCGATCGCCGACGATGCCGTCCTTCTGTTCGGCCTTGGCGAGGAACACCAGCACACCGTTGACCTGTTGCTGCGCAAAGCTCTTCTCGGCCGCGTCTTGCGGGGTCGCCCCGTCGAGCGAGGGCACGGTGACCACGACGACTTCTTTGCCGGTCTGGCGGTTGAAATCACCGATGGATTGGTTGAGGCTCGCGATCGTGGCGGCGTTGAACATGCCCGCACCGTCCGAGACGTACGATTCACGAGCTGACGCCGGCGCTACCGACGCCGCCAGGATGGCCGTCGCGAGCGCGAACGCGCTGAAAAATCTCATACTGATCCTCCGGGCAGTCACGCCCCGTAGTACCCGGTTCGGGCAGGATTGTTTCCCGAGCCCCAGCCGCCCCGCCTCAATGCGTCACCGCGATGACCGCGACCCCCACGATGCTGACCACGAACAGGCCCAGGAAAATCCAGATCCCGAACTTCTTGAAGTTCTCGCGGAATTGGCGCTCGCGTCGCGTGCGCAGCTTCGGTGCCGGCCTCACGACGAGCGCGCCTGCTGCGAATCGGGGGCACCCCAGAGGCGCTCGAGGTTGTAGAAGGCGCGCTGCTCGGGGGTGAAGACGTGCGCCACGACGGGTCCGGCATCGATCAGGATCCAGCCGCCGTCGGTGTAGCCCTCGGTCCGGGCGACGGTAAACCCGGCAGCGCGTACCTCCTTATGGATCGCGTCGGCGATCGCGCGGGTTTGAATCTTGGAGCGGCCGGTCGCGATCACGAACGCGTCGGCCACGATCGTGCGGCCCTCGAGCGGCAGGACGAGCACGTCGTCGGCTTTGAGTTCGTGCGCGGCGTCGCAGACGACTTTGATCAAATCAGGCAGAAAGCGGACTCCCTTCGAGCGATTCGTAGGCCGCGAGAGCGGCTAGCGTTTGCGGTGCGGGTTCGAGCCCGCGCCCGCGCAGATAGGCGATGCTGCTGCGAAGTACTGCGGTCATCGCCGCACCGAGGTCGTCGAACGCGAGCGCCTCGTAAGCCGCTCGGTTCGCGAAGCTGCGACCGGGTTCCAACCCGTCCGCCAGATAGAGGATGCTATCGAGTCGCGACATGTCCGGGGCCGCCAACGTATGGCGGCGGATCGCCTGCAGCACGGTTTCGTCCACGACGCCGAAGCATTCACGCGCGAGTTCCGCGCCGAGCGGCGCGTGCAGCACGATCGGGTAGCGCCGTTCGAAGCCGTCGATGGGCAGCCCGCGCGCCGCGCATTCGAACAGCAGACGCTCCGCATCGTACAAGCGCGCGAGGTCGTGCAGCATGCCTGCGAGCCGCGCGCGCGCGGCGTCTTCGCCGTGGGCTTGTGCCAGCCGATCCGCCAAGCGCGCCACCCGCACCGTGTGGGCGTAGCGATGCCCTTGGCCCAACTGCGTCCGGACGGCCCGCGCGAGTGCGATGAAACCCGAGATCTACCGATCTCCCGGAAAGCCCGCGCCGAGTTCGCGCTCGAGCACGGCCAGGCGATTGCGATACAATTCGCCGCGCAGATTGCCCGCCCACATCACCACGGCGTTTTCACCGTTGTCGCTGTAGTACGCGCGACGCGTCGACACGATCGTGAAGCCGTATTTCCTGTACAGGTTTTGCGCCACCAGATTGGATTCGCGCGCCTCGAGCGTGATCCAGGACGCGCCGCGTTCGATCGCTTCGTGCAGCAACCGCAGCAGCATCTCCTCGCCGTAGCGCTTGCCGCGCCAATCGGGATGCACCGCGATCGTCGTGATGTGCGAATCCTCCAGGATCACCCAGATGCCGCCGTAAGCGATCACGTCGTCGCCGGGCACGCGTCCGATGAAGTAGTGTGCCAGCCGGTTGTCGCCGAGTTCGCTCGCGAACGCACTCGGCGGCCAGGTGGTCGAGAACGACAGCGCTTCGATGCGCATGACGGCCCGGATGTCGGCCGGGGTCATGCGCGATATCGTCATCCGTTCCGGGCGATCCGCAGATCGCGGATCGAGATCCGCCTTCACGACCCCGCCACACCCCACACGCCGGACCGCCTTTTCAACCTCGGGGGTCCCCGCTACGCGCAGCGTAGTGGGGCACCTCGCCGTAGTCGGCGACGACGGAATGCGGGCCGGCGGCGACGCCGCGAAGGATCGCGCGCCGCGCGATTGCGAGGGCCGGAACGCCCGGTTCGAGTGGCATCGCACGCACGATGATGCCGCGTTCGCCAAGCGCCGGAGCGGCGCCCTGCGCGCTGCCGTAACAAATCAGTTCGCAGTTCGGCGGCAGTCGGGCTGCGAGCGCTTGGGCTAGCGCCTCGTAGCTTCCGCATGTCGTGAACGGCTCGGCGCCGGCACGCAAGCGCACGCAGGCGATGCCGGCCCGGCCGTGCACGAAGGTCGCGCAGGTGCCGGCGGCGGCCGCCGGCTCGATCGCGTCGTAGGACGAGATTCCGGCGAGCGGCAGGCCGGCCGCGAATGCCAGGCTCTTGGCGTAGCTGAGGGCGATTCGCAGGCCGGTGAAACCGCCCGGACCCGTGCCGACCGCGAGGGCGCCGATTTCCGAGAACGGCAGGCCGGCCAGCGCCTCGTCGATGACGCCCAGGCCTCGTTCGAGGGCGTCGTTGCCGGCCGTCGCGGCTTGGCGCGGCGCGATGGCGCCGTCGCTGGCGACCACGGCCGCCGAGAAAGCGCCCAAGGCTCCGTCGAGCGCGAGCCAGAGCATCAGCCGTTCGCGCCGCGCCCGGCCGGGCGCGTGACCGCGATCTCGCGCGGCCCGTCGCCGGCGCCCGCGATTCGCAGCCGGATCGCGTGGGCGGGAAGCAGGCCGGGCAGGCGCTCGGGCCACTCCACCAGCACGATCCGGTCGGCGCCGAAGGCCTCTTCGAGGCCGAGTTGGGCCGCTTCGGCCGGGTCCTCCAGCCGAAAGAGATCGAGGTGCTCGACCGGCGGCGTGCCCTCGTAGTGGTGCCGGAACGTAAAGGTCGGACTCGTGACGTGCGAGGAGTTGCCGAGCGCGCGCACGACCGCCGCCACAAAAGTCGTTTTGCCGCTCCCGAGCGGTCCCTCCAGCGCTACGACATCACCCGGGCGCAGTTCCCGTGCGAATGCGGCAGCCAACTCCTCGAAGGCGTCGACGCTGGCTGCGTGGCCTCCATTTGCGCTCGCGCTACGAGGCCGCATAAAAAGAACTTACTTCGCTTGGCGCGAAGCCTCTGGCAATGTGGTGGAGAGCGAACGACGTGGTGGTCGGCGTCATTACCGGCGTCATCGCGGCCGTCGTGGCGGCCCTCTTCGAGGCCTTCTTCGTAACGGCGCGGTTCCTTTCGCTCGGACAGCACGGCGGTGGACTGGGCAGCAAGATTTTCTTCATCGCGATCGTCGGGGCAATCGTCGGCGGGATGGTCGGATTCTTGGTCGGCGCCGTCATCAAGCCGCGCGCGCAGACGCGTTAGTCATCTACCGCTTTTCGCCGCGAGCTTCGGGCCCGCCCGCGCCGGCGGTACGCTAGGTTGAGCATTGGATAGAGATCGTATTTCCCAAGTCAACGTCGAAGACGAGATGCGCGAGAGTTACCTCTCGTACGCGATGTCGGTCATCGCATCGCGCGCTCTGCCGGACGTCCGCGACGGCTTGAAGCCCGTGCAGCGCCGCATCTTGTACGCGATGCGCGAAATGAACATGACGCCGGACAAGCAGCACCGCAAGTGCGCCGGCGTCATCGGCGAGGTGCTCAAGAGCTACCACCCGCACGGCGACCAGTCGGTCTACGACGCGCTCGTACGCATGGCGCAAGACTTCGCGCTGCGCTATCCGCTGATCGACGGGCACGGCAATTTCGGCTCGATCGACGGCGATCCGCCGGCCGCGTACCGCTATACCGAGGCGCGGCTGGCGCGGATCGCGATGGAAATGCTGGCCGACATCGACAAAGAGACGGTCGATTTCGTGCCAAATTTCGACAGCCAAGGCACCGAGCCCGTCGTCCTGCCGGCGCGATTGCCGCAGCTGCTGGTCAACGGGTCGTCCGGCATCGCCGTCGGCATGGCCACCAACATCCCGCCGCACAACGTCGGTGAGATCTGCGATGCGATCGCGTACCTGATCGAACATGACGGCGAAACCGATGAAGTGCTCGAGGACGCGCTGGCCGAGATCGTTCAGGGGCCGGATTTCCCGACCGGCGGCACGCTCCTGGGCAGAGAGGTGATTCGCAACGCCTATAAGACCGGCCGCGGATCGGTCGCGATGCGGGGCAAGGCGGAGATCGTCGAAGACAAGGGCCGCCACCGGATCGTCATCACGGAGGTGCCGTTTCAGATCACGACCGAGCGCCTCAAGATAGCAATCGCGGAAGCGTACCAAGAGAAGACGATCCCCGGGATTACGGACGTTCGCGACGAGACCAATCGAAAGACGGGCATTCGCATCGTCGTCGACGTGGCGCGCAACGTGTCGCCGAACATCGTCCTCAACCAGCTCTACAAGCACACGCCCCTGCAGTGGAGCTTCGGCTTCAACATGCTGGCGCTGGTGCCGTACGCTTCGCCGGTTCCCGGTAAGCCGCAGACTCTCGAGCCCAAAGTACTGTCGCTGCGCGAGATGCTGGTGCACTTCATCGAGCACCGTAAGGTCGTCATCCGGCGCCGGACGGAGTACGATCTGCAGAAAGCGCGCGACCGCGCCCACATCCTCGAGGGCTTCCGGATCGCGCTCGACAGCATCGACGAGGTCATCCGCGTCATCCGCGAGAGCGAATCGACCGAATCGGCGCGCGAGGCGCTGGTCGAGCGTTTCAAGCTCACGGTCGTCCAGGCCAACGCCATCCTCGACATGCGGCTGCGCACGCTCACGAGCCTGGAACGGCAGAAGATCGAGGACGAATACCTGGCGTTGCTCAAGACGATCGCCGAACTCGAAGACATCCTGGCGAGCCAGCGCCGCCTGCTGGGCCTGATCTCGAGCGATTGCGCCGAAATCAAGAAGCGTTTCGGCGACGCCCGCCGCACGGCGATCGTTCCGCTCGAGGACGAGCTGAACATGCTCGACGTCATCCCGGACCTGCCGGTCGTCGTGACGATGACGCTGGGCGGCTACATCAAGCGCGTCTCGGAAGACACCTTCAAAGCGCAGAACCGCGGCGGCCGCGGGGTGATCGGGATCGCAACCAAACGCGAGGACGTCGTCGCGAACTTCTTCAAGGCCACGACGCACCAGCACGTGCTGTTCTTCACGAACAAGGGCCGCGCGTACCGTCTGCGCGCCTACGAGATTCCCGATTCGAGCCGCCAAGCGCGCGGCACGGCGCTCGTCAACCTCCTCACGTTGCCACCCGGCGAGACCGTCTCGGCGGTCTTCCCGATCCGGGAGTTCGCCGAAGACGAGTATCTCGTCATGGTTACGCGCCGCGGCGTGATCAAGAAAACCTCCGTGCGCGAGTTCGCCAACATCCGCAAGAACGGCCTCAACGCCGTCGGCCTCGACGAAAACGACGAGCTGCTCGCCGTCGATCTATCCGAAGGCGACGACGACATCATCCTGGGCACCAAGGACGGCATGGCCGTGCACTTCTCCGAGAAGGACGTCCGTCCGATGGGCCGCAACGCCCGCGGCGTTCGCGCGATCACGCTCGCGCCGGGCGACTCGGTCGTCGCGATGGACGTCGAAGAACCGGATCGGCGCGACGTCCTCATCGTCACCTCGGGCGCGTACGGAAAGCGGACGCCGATCGACGACTACCGCCACACGCAGCGCGGCGGCAAGGGCGTGAAGGCGTTTGCCAAAGAGAAAGGCATCGGCTCGGTCGTCGATCAGATTCTCGTCAAAGCCACCGACGAGATCTTGCTGATCACCTCGAACAATCAAGTGATCCGAATTCGTGCTGCCGACATCCGCAAGATCGGCCGTCCCGCCAAGGGCGTGCGTCTGCAGCGGCTCGAGGAGGGCGACGAGGTCATCGCGATCACGAACCTGGGCGAACAGACCAAGCAGATCGCCGAGATCACGGGCGAGCCGCTGTAAGCGGCCCGCATCCTAGTGCCCGCAGCAGCGCTCGACGTAGTCGCCGAGGGCCGGCCGCTCGGCGCCGGCGTCGAACTGCACCTCGACGCCGTCCGCGAGCACTTGGGTGACGGTGAGGACGATCGGACGCTCGCGCAGTACGACGTTCGCTGTCGCCACGTCGCGCAGCACGTCGCCCGGTCGAAGGGTAGCGTCGCGAGTTCCGACGTGCGCGAGCGGCGGCGCAACCGCCACGACGCGCGACGGGCGCTGCAGGTCGAGCGGGTGCTTGGCGAACGCCGCCGGGATTTCGCGCTGCCAGCGGCTATCGGCAGCAGGGCCGGCGTCGCCCGGCGCCGCGTCGACGGGGTCGCTTTCGAAGGCCACGAGTTTGTCGCCCGCGACCGCTCCGGTCAGGCAATCGACGACGTGCAGCCGCGCTTGGCCGGCGGGTCGCCCGCGGCCGCTCGAAAGCCCGGGGAGCTGCGGGCGCAGTTCGAAGGAAGCGCTCACCAGAAAATCCGCCGGCGCTTTGCGGCAATCGGCGAGCGTCGGGGCGGCCGAAACGCCGGGGTTCACGATCCGGTAGCGGGCCAGCGCGGCGTCCAGATCCTTCATCCACGATTGGGGCGCGATCGCGCCGAGCGCCCCGTCGGACACGGAAGCGGTTACGAGAATTGCGATCCGGGCCTCGCGAGCGGCCGCGGATGCGGCCGGCGCCCAGAGCGCCAAGGCCGCGACGGCCGCGGCCCGAAGACGCAACCGGCGGCCGAAGCGATCGGTCCTACTGCCTGGAGGATAAGGTACATCCATGAGTTCACTCCCCGAGGTTTCGCAAGCGACGTTCCAGCGTGACGTGCTCTCCAGCGACCAGCCCGTTTTGGTCGACTTCTGGGCGCCCTGGTGCGGTCCGTGCAAGATGCTCGCGCCCGTCGTCGAGAAGGTCGCCGCGGCGCACGCCGGGCAGGTGAAGTTCGTGAAGCTCAACACGGACGAGAACCCGAGCCTTTCGGGCGAATACCAGGTCCACGGGATCCCATGTCTGATCCTCTTCAAGGGCGGTCAGGCAGTCGACCGCATCGTCGGCTTCGTCCCGGAAAAACAGATTTCGTCGATGCTGCAAAAGCATCTCGCCGCAGCCTGACCTTACGCCGGCTGCCGGCGATGAACCGGTTTTTAGGCGAACCGGACCTCGCGGCGTTTGCGGCTCTGTTCGGAACGACCGTCGTGAAAGCGACGGTCGACGACGTTTTGCGGGAAGCGCGCGCCCAAGAAAGCAGCGCGCGCGACGTGCCCGCTTTCGACGAATTGATCGCCCAAGTGCGAGCCCGGCTCGCGACGCGCGAGAACGACGAGCTGGCCGGCGTGCTCAACGCGACCGGCGTGCTGTTGCACACGAACCTGGGGCGCGCGCCGCTGGCAGCCGAGGCGCTGGAAGCCGCCGCCGCGATCGCCGGCGGCTACTCCAACCTGGAGTTCGACCTTAGCTCCGGCGCGCGCGGGTCGCGCTACGCGCGAGTTGCGCCGGCGCTCTGCGCGCTGACCGGCGCCGCCGACGCGCTGGTCGTCAACAACGGCGCCGCGGCGATCCTGCTCGTGCTCGACACCTTCGCGAAAGGGCGCGAGGTGGTCGTCGCGCGCAGCGGCCTGATCGAGATCGGCGGCGGCTTCCGCTTGCCGGACGTGCTGGCGCGCAGCGCCGCGGTGCTGGTCGAAGCCGGTACCACGAACAAGGCATACCTGCGTGACTTCGAGCGCGCTCTGACGCCGCGCACGGCGCTGCTCATGTGCAGTCACGCCTCCAACTTTCGCATCGAAGGTTTTACGGCGCAGGTTGCGCCCGCGGAATTGGCGGCGCTCGGCCGCCGCGCCGGGGTGCCGCTGCTGGAGGATCTGGGGAGCGGAGCGCTCGTGGGGCTCGAAGCGTTCGGGCTGCCGCACGAGCGCACGGTGCAGGAAGCGGTGGCCGACGGCGTCGACCTGGTGGCGTTCTCCGGCGATAAACTGCTGGGCGGTCCGCAAGCCGGCATCCTCGTCGGCAACGCCGCGGCCGTTGCGCGCCTACGCGCCAACCCGCTGCTGCGCGCGCTCCGAGTCGACAAAGCCACCTTGGCGGCGCTGGCCGCAACGTTGCGCTTGTATCTCGAAGCGGACGGCCTGCTCAGGATTCCGCTCTACGCGATGCTGGCGGCCACGCCGGACGAATTGGCGGCCCGGGCCGCGCACCTCGCCCGCGGGCTCGGCGACGCCGTCCGGACGTGCGAGACCTGGGCCTACGCGGGCGGCGGCGCAGCGCCGCTTTCAAAGCTGCGGTCCTGGGGCCTAGCCGTGCGCTGCGAACGTGGCGCGAGCGAACTCGCGGCGCGGCTGCGGGCCGCGCGGCCGCGCACCGTTGCGCGGATCGAGCAGGGCGAGGTCGTGCTGGATCTGCGAACGATACCGCCGCAGCGTGACGGCGAGCTGCGGTCGGCGCTCGTCGAAGCGCTGCGCTAACGATGAACCGTTCGCGCGCCCGCCTCTACCGCGCGGCCGGCTTGCTCGCGCTCGTAGCCGCCGTCGGAGCGGTCTGCGCGGTGCCGCTGCGCCATCCCTGGATGTATAACGGCTCGTCAAGCATGCCCGTTGGCCTCTACGAACTGTGGCCGGTCGACCGCCCCGCGCGACCGGGAGACACGCTGGTCATCTGTGCGCCGGACGACGTGGCGCGACTCGGCGCCGCGCGCGGATACCTGGAACCCGGCCCTTGCGTCGCGCACACGGCACCGCTGATCAAGCTGGTCGCCGCGGTTAGCGGCGACGTCGTCGATCTCGGCGACCGTTCGATCGCCGTCAACGGCCGCTGCCTCGGCGCCGGCGCCGGCACGACGTTTGCGCACGACAGCCGAGGCGGAAAACTGCCGCGCGTCCGCCGCGGCCGCTATCGTCTAGGCCCGCACGACGTTTGGGTTTGGGCGCCGGCGGAACGCAGCTTTGATTCGCGCTACTTCGGCCCGCTCGACGTGCGCGGCGCGACGGCGTTCGCAAGCGCGGTGTTCGTACGACCGGCGCCCGCGAAGCTCGGGCTGTCGAGCGGACCGTGTTTAGCTGCTGGCAACGCCGACTTGCTTCGCGATGTTCCCGCCCTTGCTGAAACCCTGTCCGATCGTGCTGTACGCGCCCGCGGTCGTTAGCGCGGAGCCGCCCGAGGTCAGGCTGCCCGCAAACTGCGGGATCGCGGCGACCATGATGCCTGAGATGATGGCGACGATCGGCGCCGGCGTCGTGACCATCAGGATCACGACCGCGCCGAAGCCGAACGGCGCGAGCGCCCCCAACATCAAGCCGCCGAGCATCTGAGCGAGGTTGGTCTGGGTGACCATGGCCTGGACGATCGCGACCACGAAGTAGAACGTGAAAAATTTCACGGCGATGGTCACACAGTATTTCGGAAACGCCGCGGCCAGCGACTTGGTCAACTTATTTCCCATCCCAGCCATCGAGACGATGCCGATCGCGAGCACGACTTGGGCCTCGAACATCAGCAGCATGTAGGTCAGAAAGACCGTTGCCGCCGACATGATGCACATCATGCCCAGGCCAAAGCAGACCAACTGAAATTGGCCGTGCCCCATCAAGAAGGTCGTCGGTAAGCCCGAGTCGCCGTTGCCCGGATCGGGTGGAAACGGCGTGCCGAAAAACAATCCCGAGACGACCGCTTCGGCCGAGTCCGCGACCCGGCTCGCATCGGCGGCGAGGAAATAAAACGCGGCCCAGGCGATGAATTGGCCTTCGAGCGTGCCCGAGGTATTGGGGGGCACGCACGTCCACTGTTGACGGGCCTGGCAGGCGGCGATGTTCTGCGGAGAAGTGTTGTTGGCAACCTGGGCCGCCGTGCCGGCGAATAGGTTGACGGCCATCGGGAAGATGAAGCCGGAGTAGGCGATGACCGTGAGCGCGGCCGTTGCCATCACGACTTTGCCGGCGAAGTTCTTGAAATACTCGACGACCGAGTCTTTGAAGAACAGCGACTGGACGCCGAGAATGATCAGCTCGAGTCCGAATAACAGAATGAACAGATCGCGCGTGACGCCCTGGAGCGTTTGTTCCCAACCCGGCACGACTTGACCGAAGAGTGGCGTGAAGGGATCGGGAATCGCGATGCTCATGGCCGTATCATTTCTGCGCCGATGCGCTCGAGTTTGGCGCCGTGGGTGACGCGGACAACGGGGCCGATGCCGGTTGCACGGTCTGGTCGGAGGGTTGGAGCAGCGTTTCCTGGACCGTCGGCTGGGCCGACATCACCAGGATCGGCGCAGCAAACGGATTGGGACCTGCCGGGTGCTTCGGCTTGACCGGCTGCACGTGTGCGACCGGCAGCTGGGCCGACATCGCAACGGGCGCGGAGACCGGTGACGGTAACCCGACGGCCGGTCCCGGAAGGTAGGCCGTCGTTTCGAGGTCGGGCATCCGCCGGCTCGCTTCCGGCGGCAAACCTGCGGCCGCCAGAATGCGGTCGACGTACGTGTCGCCCCCGAAAATGCTGCCGCTGTTGTAGGCGCCGATCGCGCGCCGCAGCGCGTACGGGCCCGGGCTGAAGCGCGACGACGCGGCATCGTACGCCGTCTGCAGGATCGTCGCAGCGCCGTGTAAGTTCGAACACGGGTCGAAGGCGTCGCGAATGCTCATGCCGAGCCGCGAAAGGTTTGCGGAGTTGACTTGGGCCAGGCCGAGATCCACTGAATGCCCCGCGTCAACCAGCGTGCTGGCAGTGTACATGGCCTCGCGCACCGTGCGCGGCGAGAAGCTGCGTCCGCTCGTGTTGTCGTAGATCGCGAGCGGGGAGGCGTTGCTCTCGACGCGCACGATGGCCGTCATCGTGCGCTCGCCGACGTTCGGCGCGCATTGTTGCAGCAGGGTGGCAAGGGCGACGGCCGCGGCTCCCAAGGCCTAGAGGCTCTCGCCGTACGGCCCTGGGAACACCATGTCGCGATCGACGACCACCAGCAGCGGGTAGCCTTTGGGTACGTAGATCGTCGGCGGCTCGTTGAGGGTCTTGCCGATCAGCTGTTGTTCGGTCTGGGCGAGGTTTTGGCCGATCGCCTGCGCCGCCAGCTGGCCTTGACTCGGCACCGCCACGGTGCCGGCGGACGTCGTCGCCACGGTCACCGTTTGTGGCTGAGAGAGCGCGAGGCCCGCCGAGATGATGCTCGTCAGCAGCGTTCCGAAGAAGAGCGCTCCCGTGTGGTTGTCGACCTTGCCGCCGAGACCACCGCCGCCTTGAACGTCGGAGCCCGTCATCGCGAGCAGATCGATGCTCGAGGTGTCGGGGAAGATCAACCGTTGCCAGCCGACCAGGACGCGCGAGGCGCCGTAGCCGCTGTCGCTCTTGTAGACGCCGATGAGGCGCGAGCCGCGCGGGATCAACAGATACTTCCCGCTCTTGGTATCGTACACGTCCTCGCGTACTTGGCCCGTGACCAGGCCCGGCAGCTCGGAATTGATGCCCGTGATCAGCTCGGCCGGAATGACCGCGCCGGCGAGCAATTCGAAGATCGTGGTTGCGTTGTAGCGTCTGGCCATCAGGTCGTTGTTGCCGGTTTGCGGGAGCGCGTATTGGTCCGTCGCCCCAAACTGACCCGTCGGGCCGTTGAGATATGCCAGCTGGGGATTTGGCGTGGACCGCGGGGCGCCCGCACCGCCGGATGCGCCCGCCGCCCCCGCTGCACCGGCTGCACCGGCACCGCCGCCCGCGGGGCCGCTCGCGGCGCCGGCCGCACTGGCGGCTCCGGCTGCAGCGCCGTTCGGTGAGTTGGCGCTGCCCGAGGCGCTGATGCCGCCCGAAGCAGTGACGCCGCTCGCGCCGCCGGCTGCCGGCGGCGGACCGCCGCTGCCGCCACTGAATCCGCCGCCCGAGCCGTTGCCGACGGAGGCGAAGATCGGTGAGAGTTGCGCCGCCCGCAGGGCGTCCTCGCGGGCCTTTTCGGCATCGAGTTCGCGCTGGCGCTCTTGATCGAGCCGCTTCTGTTCGGCGATCTCCTCCGGGGTTGGACCGCTCGGTGTCGCGGCCGACGCGCTCGGGCTTTCCGCTACGAGCGGCGGAGCGCTCGGCGGGAGCAGAACGGCCGGCGGCGGCGTTTCGGGCGGCGGCGTTTCCACGATCGGGACGTCTTCGCCGAAGTGCGCTCCGGGCGTCGGTTGAACCGGCGCCTGAACCGGCAGGGTCGTGTTGGCGACCTGCTGGGCCTGCTTTCCACTGTTGAGGCCGTACACGATGCCGGCGAGCAAGACCGCAAGGACGATCGCGCCGATGATGATCACGCGTCCACCGATGCGCGTTACGCCTTCGACGCGCCCGTGCGTCGAGAGTACGTCGGGAGACTGTGGGCCTTTTGGATCGTTAGGGTTAGCCATTGTTCGTACGGTCCTTAAAGATGCCGGATGTGGACGCGACGTTCGCCGTTGCCATGGCGACCGGTCCCGGCGTTGAGCACGAGATCGATGTTGGGCGGCGTTCCGTCGATGATGAAGATCGTATCTTTGAGGCGATAGTTGACGATTTGATCGTTACCGTCGGAAGATACCGCGAACAGTACCGGCAGATCCGACGGAAGCTTCGAGTACTCGATGAACGTGTGCTGCGCGTCCGCGTAGACGCGGAACGGCAGGAACGAACTGTCGCCCCACAAGCGATATGAAGTATCGACGGGACCGACGGGTTTGAGCGGTTGATCCGCTTCGCGCGCGAGTTCGGCGATGCGCTGAGCCTGCACGGCCGCCGCCGCCGCCGCCGCCTCGTCGCTCGGATAGAAGTATTGGAGACGCGAGTACGGGGTCGTGGATGCCGAGTTCAAGCGCAGGTAGTAGACGTGGCGGTTCGTCGTGACGATCAGGTTCGTGCGCAGGCCGAGCGAGGTGGGTTTGATCAACACGTGCGGCGTGTCGCCGCCCGGGCCGCTCTGCGCCGCGGCGATCAGCCAGCGTGCCGAATCGCCGGTCGCGATGTTGAGGATGGACTCGTTCGCTTCCAGCGTCACGTCGCAGACGAAAAGCGGCACGCAAGCCAGCGACGGCTCCGCCGGAGCGTCGATCGGATAGTGCAGCGCGCCGTCGGTTCCAATGTACGGTCCGCGCGATTCCTGAAGGATGACCGGCGGCGGCGCCATGGTGGCGGCCGGCGCGGGCGCGAGCGTCGGTGCGACGGTCGCCGGCGACGATGTGGCCATCGCCGAGGGCTTCGGTGCGGCCGTCGCTTGAGCCACTGCGCCGGCGGCCGCTGCCGACGGCGCCGGAGATGCGGTCGTTCCCGCCGGCGCTGCGCTAGCGCCCGCTCCCGCCGTCGCGAGTGCCACGGTTAGCGGTAAGAGCAGCCCGAATGGTCTTAAAATCATGACTTTTGCGTCCAAGTGAGCTGAGTGATGAAGAGCCCGATCGGATTGCTTTCGATTTGTTGTTCGCTCGTGGGCGGTGTAAAGGCGACGCTGATGTTGGCCTCCCAATGCTGCGTCGCGGTAACCCGCCCGCCGAGGTCGCGTATCGTCTCGGTCCATTGAACGACGTAGGTTTGATTGCTGATCTGCAGGATCGCGTCGATATTGATGTTGTCGGTCTCTTTTTGCGCGCGGTCGAACGGCGAGTGTCCGCCGACCGGGTAGTACTGATCGAGGAAACCGCGCGCGGGCGAACCGTCGGAGACCATGTCGTAGACGACTTTCAGGTTGGCCTTCTCGGCGATGCGATCGGTTACGACGCTGCGCGCATCGGTGACCCAATTCGCGAGTTCGGCGTGCACGACGCGCTGATCGATCGGTCCCGCCTGCTCGGCCAAGTGCACGTTGATCGGCAGACCCTCTTGGTTCACGTCGACGATGTACGGCACGTACTTCGTTTGCGTCGCGACGTAGATCAACCCCACGACGCCCACGACCAAGGCAACGGCCTCGAGCATCGCGATCAAGCGCCAGTTATAGGCCTGCTGAATGAAATGACCGTACCGCTCGAGCCATACGTTCTGAGCGTTGAGATAGGGGTTATCTGTCGGCTGTACGGGCTGGGCGCCGCCTTTGCCGCCCGGCATCTTGAGTTTCATTGAACCGCCTTTATGGGCGCCGGCGGGTGCTACCGCCGAGGGTCGAAGGTGTTGTGTCGGGCGACGAGATGGAACTCCGGGGGAAACGGCGTTCGAGCGCCGACGTAAACGGCGTTCGAATCGAACCAGGCGTGAGAGTAATCGTAGACGACGACGCCGGCGCTGCCGGGGCCCGGGGTGCTTCCGAAGATCGCACCCACTTGCTGCTGGACTTGATTTTGGATCGTTCGCGGAAACGGTGTGATCAGGCTGGCGCGCATGATGTAGCGCCCGAACGGTAGGTGGTAGAAGTGGAAGTTGCCGTCGGAGTCGGTCTTGGTGACGCGCACGTACGTTGCCAGCTTAGGATCGTCCGCGCTCGGAGCGTTCGCCGTCGAGGTATCGGTATTCTTGTTGACGGCGGCGGCAGTTGCGGCCAGGGTCCATTCAGTGTAGGGCAGGTCGGGGTAGCATTCGACAGTGACCCCGGACTGAGGTTTCGCCGTGCCGTTCTTCCCAATGACTAGGACGAAGGTCCCATCGATCCGCCCTTTGCCGGGCTTCGCAAAGCGCGCGTACTGCGAGGTGTCCAGTGGCGGCGGTGCCGCGCCCGACTCCTGGGCATCGGTCGCAGCGAAGCAGCCGCCGGACAGGGCGGGAAATGAAAGTAGAATCGCGGTTAAGAGACGGCTTCGAATCATGGCGGGCTGGTTTGGTCCTGTGTTGGGAGCTGGACGGTGGCGAGTGGTGTCCCGGTTGGATACGCCCTCGCTGCCAGAAATACTAGGTTATCCGGGAATGCTTGCGCATTCGGCGGCAGCCACAATTGAGGCTGTACGTTCTTCGTGACGTAAGTGTCCTTCTCGTAAGCGACCCAGCTTTGGGAACTGAGCATGCTGCTCGGCGCATTTTGCGCCGTCAACGACGCTGCCAGCGTCGCGTAGGCAGAGGGCGAGAGGGGGCGTTTTCGCAGGACCGTCAAGATCAGATCGTAGGGAACGTTTTGGAGCCAGTCGCAGGCCGCGATTCGCGGGTGCGGGTTCATGTTGACGATCTGCTGCCCGAAGTAGGTCATGCCTTTGAAGTAGCGGTCGTCGGCCCCGACGCCACGCGAGAGCGCGGATACGGCGGGCGTTCCGTAGGCCTGAAACTCGGCGTCGAACGCGGCCAGGGCCGAATTGGTCGGAATCGGCGTCGGGTGCTGCCCCGCGATCGTCGCCGCAGCCATCTGCTGCGCGAAATTCTGCTGCTGGGCGTGATAGGCCAGATCTTTTTCGTAATCGTTGGCGAGCTGTCCCGACGGAATCAAGACCACGTCTCCCAGATCGTTGACGCCGAACAGCATGCTCCACGCAATGATCGGCACGTAGGGCGCCGCGTTGGTCTTCCCGCCTGCGCCCTGCGGGGGTTTGGCGCCCGGAGTCAGCTCGATCGCGATCGGCGTCGCACCCGACGGTTGCCCGGTGGGGAGCGCCATGTAGTACTGGATATTCGGATTGACGGGGTAACCGGGGTACGGCGTGTAGTTCTGCAGCCACGGCATCGGCGTCCCGGAGACGTTGTCGTAGTACCGGAAATCTTCGGTCTTGCGGACGCAATTTTGGGGTTCGGCGTTGCTCGTGCTCTGGTACGGATCGGTTGGGAAATTCGAAGGCGTCGGCGTTCCCCCGGCGTTGGGACCCGTCTGCGACTGGCTGCACGCCGCGAAGGCGCAGAGCGCCATGAGCAGCACGAACAGGCCGCGCGCGTTCCACCTCATGTGGGCGCGCCGCCCGCGGCCGCCGGCGTCGGGGTCGGCGTCCCTACAAACAGACCACCACCGCCCGCTGCGGGTGCCGTCGGCGCAGCCCCGCCGCCCCGCGGCGGTGTCTGCGACGGACCCGGTGTCGGAAGCGGCTTGAGATCGATCGCGGCGATCGGCGTGCCGAAGATCGAGGGAAACGGCGAGGGCAGGGCCGATGCGTCGGCGCCCGGTGACGGCGAGACGATCATCGCGGGCGGAACCAGCTCCGGCTGAACGTTCTTGGCGACGAAGGTGAGAAATTGATCGGCAACCCAGCCGACGTTGCCCTTGACGCCGGTCGAGGCGTTGTTTTTCGTGAGCGTGTTCTGGACTTTTCCGAACGCAACCGTGGTGGTTTGCTGGTAGCGCGTTTCCTCGCGCCAAATCAGCGTGTACGGTTGGTTTGCGACGAATTTACAGAAGAAGTCGTACATGTGAGGGTCTTGAGAGTCCGGGTCGCCCGGCGAGTCTTGAAAGTCCGAATCGTCCGGCGGCGTACCCTCCGTGATGCCGGCTATCGGAGAAGCCTCAACTTTCTGGTAGTACGCCTCTTGCGCCGATTGGGTTGGGTTCGGCGTCGGGATGACGGGCAGCTTGCCCGTGTTAATGGCTGTAATCTGGGCCTGGCGTGCCTGGTTCGCGAGGAACGCCGTGTACACGATGTGCCGGATGTAGTCGTCGACCAGCTGCTTGTACGCTTGCGTGTAGTACGGCAGCACTTCGATCGTCGACGCGCTATGGATCGACTGCGAGATCTCGCCAACGATCATCGGCGCGCGCGGGTAGGCGATGCGGCGTTGGGAATGGTTGTTGACCTGCGCGATCACCCAGGCCGTAGCGGTCGCAATGCTCGATCCCAGCGGCAACGTATATTGGATGTACTCGTTCGAACCGATGACGATCGGCTGGCCGGTCTTCGCATCGTAGTACGTGACGCTAGCGCCCGGCTGCGCGCAATTTGCCTGCTGCATCTGCGACATGCTCGGAATCGGCGGATAGGTCGGCGTCGCGGGTACGGGTGCCGGGGTGGCCTGCTGCGTTGCCGTTTGGCTGGTCGAGGAGCACGCTACAATGATCGAGGCGCCGAGCAGCGCCGCGTGCGCGGGCGAAAATCTCATCATCGAACTTCTTGAAGGGGTCGAAACTGCGATTGTGCCAGGCTCGTCGTGCCGCGTGCCGACCCCAGATCGAACGCGGCCACGTCCACGATGAGAGCGCGGCCCGCGGCAGCCATCGTTTCGACGGCGATGTAGCGCCCCGGCTCGAGCGGACGGCAGACGAAGCGACCGTCGCGGTCGATCGTTGCGTACCGAAGGTTCTTGGTGAAGTCGAGCGTTTCGAGGGGAGTGATCGGCGCCGCGCTCTTACGCGGCAAACCCATGCGCTCGCGGACGGCCTCGAGGTAAACCTCGCCGTACGGCTGCGCGGGCAGGATTTGCAGCATCGCACGCGCGCCATACACCTTGGGAACGCTTCCGGCCACGCCGCTTCCTTCGTCGCCCGCACAGGTGAGCGTCTTGGGAGCGGCTAGGCCCGTCTGGCTCACCGGGATCTTAGCGAACGAGAGAACCGCGACGACCGCAGTCGCGAGCACGAGGCCCGGAACCACGATCGAACGCGCCAGCATCAAAGCTTATCCGGGTTCGAAATTCGGACTTGTACCGCAGGCGGCGGTGCATCGCTCTTCGGTATGAAGCTGCCCAAGCTCATCAGCCCGTCGGTCTCGTGGGACTTGAACTCCTTGAGCGCGGCCTCACCCTTTGACGCATATGCCTTTTGCGCGGCTTCTTTGAGGTCTGTGTTTTCCATGATCTGGGTCTTTTGGTCGGTGGTGAGACTGCCCCAGCTGTGCGTCTCCGCGAGCTTCTGCACGGATTCCGCCGTCATTGGGTGGTGAGCTGCCGCAGCGGGCCGCGTATCGGCCGACGTGCCCGGCGAGCCCGGCGTTCCCGACGTGCCGGACGTTCCCGACGTGCTTGCCGGCGGAGCTCCGCTGGCAGCGGGCTTCGGAGGCGTGCTGGTGCTAGGAGGCTTCGCCGGCGGCGGAGCCGTGGCGGGGGGCGGAGGCACGGCTGCCTTCGGCGGTGTGCCTTGACCCGAGCCTGACGTGGCCGGTTTTTGGGGCGACCCGGCGGAAGGCCCAAGGCCTAAACCGCCCACGCCGGCACTGGCCGCCGCTGCCGGCGCCGCGGCGGGCTGCGTAAAGCTCATGCCGCCCGCGCCGGCCGGCTGCTGCGCCGGAGCGGACGGTGCGTTCATGTCCGCGCCCATGGCGGTCGGCTGGGGCGGATTAACGCCGTCGGCCGGAACCGCTGGCGTGGAACTCGGGTCGGTGACGGGCGGCAAAGGCTGTCCCCCATCAGCGTCAACCACGCCCCCGGGTGGGGCGACCGCATCCGCGGCAGCAACCTCACCGGCAGCCATCCCTGCGGGAGCCGCGGCCCCCGGGTTGACGCCGGACGGAGCCGCCGCCGGCGCGCCGCCTTCGGCGTCCGAAGAGCCGCCGTTGCTTGACGGCGCGGAGCTTCCGCCACCGCCAAAGGGGTGGGCGAAAAACGCGCCAACAGCTGCGGCCCTTGTTTCGAGACGTTCCCCGAGACCCGGAGTTTCGCCGTTTTCTCCTGCGCCCGCGTGACCGCCGCCGGGTTGCGCCGCAAGCAGACTGCCGCTACTCTGGCCGGCCCCCGCCGGATCGTGCCCGCCAGGGGCTCCCACGCCCGCGCCGGCCCCGCCGGGCGAATGGTCGAATGCATGGGTGACGTCTTGGGTCTTGTTGAGGCCTTCGCCGCCGCCGTGTCCCGCGCCGGGGCCGCCGACGCCGCCGTGGCCACCCAGGTCGCGGCCGGCTTGCTTGGAATCCTGCGCCGTTTGGCCGGCCGCTTGCTGCTTGTTCTGGTTGGCGTTCATCGCGCCGGCACCCGCGAGCGAACCCGAAATACTGGAAAGCGCGTTCGATGCCGAAAGGGCCGACGAGCCGGACAGCAGGCTGCCTGCAAACTGTGGTATCGCCGCGACCAGGATGCTCGAGACGACGCAGATGACCGGGATCGGTGACGAGATCGCGACCAGGACGATCGAGCCTGCGCCGAACGGGATGATCGCCCCCGCAATGAGCGAGGCGATCGACGCGGCGAGGGACCCGTCGCCGTCCGAGGTGATTTGTCCCAGGATCGCGACCATAAAATAGAAGACGAAGAATTTCGTCCCGATGTTGATCGCGTAGCTCATGTAGCCTTGCGAGAACTGCGCGGTGAACCGGCTGCCCTGGAAGGCCAGATAAATGACCCCGATCGCCATGATGATCTGGGTCTCGAACGTCAGCAGCGTGTAGGTCAGGAAAATCCCCGCCGCCGACATCACGCACGTCATCCCCATCGCGATACAGAAGAGCGCGAAATTTTCGTGGCCCATGAGGAAGGCCGTCGATAGGCCCGGCAAGCCCGTTCCGAAGACGACGATGCCGGCCGCCGTGGCTTCAGCCGAGTCGGCCGCGCGGCTCGCGTCAGCCGCGATGAAATATTGCAGCGACCACAGCAGCATGTTGCCTTCGAGGCAGGTCGGATTGCCGGCGTTCAGGCTGCCGCAAAGCCCGGTCCCGCCGCCGGCGTTCGCCGTCGTGATCGCCGTGTTTTGGAACATCTGCACGATGACCGGGAAGATGTTGCCGGCGTTCGCGATGACCGCGAGCATGACGCTCGCCATGAGAACCTTGAACGCGAAGGTCTGCAAGAATTCGTAGACGTTGTCTTTGTAGAGCATGCCCTGCACGCCGATGACGACGATCTCGATCAGGAACAGGGCGATATAAAGCTTCCACGCCAGATACTGAAGGGTGCTGAAGTAGCCTTGGCCCAAGCCTTGGAACAGGCTGCTGTAGTCTCCCGGCAAACCGATCGATTGCGCTAGGGCAACCGTCGGCATCAGCGCCACGAACGCGGTAAGCGCGACGATGGCGGCGAGCATCAAAGCGTGGAAGCGTTTCACAATGCTACCGCCTTCTCAGCGAGGGCTTCGACGTCGTGCGGGACGCCGTTCGGACCGACGTAGTAGTTGACCCACTGTTCGGCAGCGTCTTCTTGGCCGTGCCGCCGCAGCCACTCGGCGGGCCAGGTCGCGCGGTACCGCTGGATCAGCGTCGCCGCCAGATCCCCTTCGGCTTTGCCGCCGACCCAGTGCGCGGCAGGCCCTTGTAGTCCGCGGCGCCAGAGCCATTCGGCCGGCCAATCGGCCCCATATGCGGCGTTGAGTTCCCGAATTTTCTGCAGATCTTCCTTGCCGGACGCGCCGACGAAGGCGAGTGCGATCGTTCCGAGGCCGAGGTCGAACAAACGCTGCCCGAGGGGACTGGTGTAGTAGTACTGGCGTTTAGGCGTCGCGTACGACAGGATCTCGATCTGGCGCGGCGTCAGGCCGATCTTGCGGTACGCGGCGGACGAGATCTCGCTACGCGCCTGAGGATTGGGCAGGAAGATCTTCGTCAGGCACGATTCCAAGACGGCCGCGGTGATCGGCTTGTCCAAGACGTCGTTGACGCTCTGGGTGGCGAAGACGACCGCGGCATTCTTCTTACGCAGCGTCTTCAGCCAGTCGCGGATGCGGTCGGCGAAGAGCGGGTCGTCGATGAGGGCCCAGGCTTCGTCGAGAACGATCAGGGTCGGGCGCCCGTCGAGGCGCTGCTCGATGCGGTGGAAGAGATAGAGCAGGACCGGCACGATGTTCTTCTGGGCGTTCGTGCCCGATTCCATCAGGTGCTCGAGTTCGAAGACCTGGAACGGGTCTTCGCGCAGCGAGTCGCTGCGCGAGTCGATAAGGGTGCCGAGCGGGCCGTCGAGGGTGTAGCGATCGAGCGCCTGACGGAGGGCCGGTTCTTGCAACGGACCGTTCAAGAGGTCGGTCATCGTGCGGCTCTCGCTTTCGCCGAGAAGCTGCAGCGCGTGTTGGATCGCCTTGCGGTGGCCGGGCGTTACGTAGATGCCCTGCAGCGTCACGAGCACCTCGAGCCATTCCGCTGCCCAGGCGCGCTCCGCCGGGTCGTCGACGTTCGCGAGCGGGCAGAAGTTCGGGCTGGAATACTCGCCCATCAGATCGTAGTGCTGGCCGCCCGTCGCCGCAACCAGCGGATACGCCGAGTAGCCCTTGTCGAAGAAGAACACCTGGGCGTTGGGATAACGGAAGTGCGATGCGGTGAGCAGGCCCAACAGCGTCGATTTGCCGGCGCCGGTCGGGCCGAGGATCATCGTGTGGCCGACGTCGCCCACGTGGAGCGAGAGGCAGAACGGCGTGGCGCCGCTGGTCGCGGTGAACGCGAGCGGCGGGCTGTCGGGCGGGTAGAACGGGCATGGGTTCGTCGGCTCGCCGGCCCAGACGCTCGTGAGCGGCATGAAATCGGCCAGCGTCCGTGTGTGTACGAGCGGCTTGCGGATGTTGGAATAGCCGTTGCCCGGGTGCGTGCCCAGGAACGCTTCGACCGCGTTGACGTCTTCGACGCGGGCGTTGAAGCCGAGGTTGAACAGCAGCTTGAGGACTTCGCGCGCCTGCTGGTCGACGACCGTCGTGTCCTCGTCGGTCAGGACGATGACGCTCGTGAAGTAGCCGAAACGCACGCGATCGGCCGAAAGCTCGTCGAGCGCCGCCGTCGCGTCGTAGGCCATGTTGTCGGCGTCGCTGTTGATCGGGCCGCTCGAGCCGCCACCGGTGCCGGTTTGCTCGGAGAGGTAGGTCTTCATCGACTTGCGATTCATGGCCCACTTCTTGCGGAACGTCTCCATGCGCTTGCGCGCGTCCATCGGGTCGAGGAAGACGAACCGGCTGGACCAGCGATAGCACATCGGCAAGCGGTTGAGGCGCTCGAGAATGCCCGGGTAGCTTTCGTTGGGGAAGCCCGTGATCGAGATCGTCCGGACGTTACGGCCGGAGACCCGCGGTTTGAGGCCGCCGTAGAAATCGACGCTGCCGAGCACCCCATCGAGGAACATCGGCGTTGCGGGCAAGCGCACCGGGTGCGGATCGCCGGTCACGCACATGTTGAGGTGCGAGAGCAGATCGTCGACCGTGAACTTCTGACCTTCCGCTTCGACCTCGCGCGATTTGAGGCGCCGGAAGCGCAGGTTGAACGAGAGATTGTCTTCGAACTCGGTGAGCGCGGCTTTGAACGAACGCAGCGCGCGCGCCCCGCTGTTGGTATCGTCCTCATCCTTGTCGCCCTCGACGAGGAACTGCGTCATCTTGTCGTGCGCGTCGGGCGGCGGCAGATAGGTGAAGATCAAAACGTAGGTCGTCTCGAAGTGCGACGACTCCGCTTGGTGCTGGAGCCGGCGCTCTTCGTCGATGATTGCGGTCGTGCGGTCGGGGAAGTGCGCCCCCTCCGGATAGTTGCGCGCCGGGCGGCGAACCGCATCGACGTGCATCATCCAGCCCGTATCCCGGCGCTTGAACGCGCTGTTCGCGTGCTCCGCCAAGGCGTCCAGCTCGAGGTTGCTCGACGAATCCATGTCGAAGCCTCGATACTCCCAGCCGGCTAAGAGCGCCCCATCCTTGTTGAGGATGATGCCGTCTTCGATGACGGCCGCGTAAACGAGCAGGTCCGAATAGCCCTTGAGCTTGGTTCGAAACTCGCGGATCGTGCTCGGGCTTTGGCCTCGCAAGGCAAAGAACAAAAGTGCGAGGCATATGATGGTACCGATGACGAGCGTAACCATTGCTACTTCCCTATTGGTTTTTCTTGATTTCCGGGTCGAGCGCCGAGATGTGCGGCCGAGCCGGATAATAGAGCTTCTTGTTGACGTGCCTGACGTAGACTTTCATCAACTGCGGATCGTTTTTGGCCATTTGACCGAACACGGTGAGCGCCACGCCCCAGAAGACGATGCCGATCACCGCGGCGACCAAATTTGCAACCGAGAACACGAGAATGGCCGTGAGCATGCCCGACGCCAGCACCAACTCGCGCTCGCCGCCTAACATCAGCAGCGGGCGCAGAAGCGATTTACGGATCGGCGTGCGGACAGGGTGGTCGGACATTTACGGAATCAGTAAGCCCGAGCCGCTGCCCTGGAAGAGGTTGCCCGCGATGCTGGCCGAGCCGGCGATCATAGCCGTCGCGATGACGACCATCAAGAGCCGTTTGGCGAACACGCCGAGGTCCTCGCCGAAGATGAGCGCGATGCCCGCCACCACGATCGCGATGATCGAGATGATCTTGGTGGGCGTCCCGGTGAGGAAGGCTTGCAGATTTTGCATGGGAGTGTCGAACTGCGACACGGTGCTGGAGGCGTGAGCCGCACCGGTCGCCATGAGAAACACGATGCCGAACGCGGCGGCGGTGCGGAGGTGGTGGCTGTACCGGATCATGGAGTTGCTCCTTCTGTTGATGGCGCGATGTTTTCGATGACGTAGTGACCGTCGGAATCGAGCCCGTGCGTGCGCACGAGTTCGGTGACGCGACGGCTCGTGGCCGTTCTCGTGATGAAGGCGATGAGGTTGACCGCCTCGGCGATCAACATCGGTTGCGGTTGAACGTTCTTGGCTTCGGCGATGAGTTGTTCGATGCGCAGCAGCCCGGCTGCGGCGCTGTTGGCGTGCACGGTGCACAGGCCGCCGGGGTGGCCGGTGTTCCAGGCTTTGAGGAGGGCGAGGGCCGCGTGGTCGCGCACCTCGCCGACGACGATTCGATCCGGCCGCAAGCGCATCGTGGCCTTGAGACAGCCCGTCGTGTCGACGTGATCGCTCGTGCGCATGGCCAGCACGTTGGGCGCGTTGCATTGCAGCTCGACCGTATCTTCGATGATCACGACGCGCTGGTCGGCGCCCGCGACCTTGGCAACCTCGTCCAGGATCGCGTTGGCGAGCGTCGTCTTGCCCGAGCCGGTCGAACCGACGATGAGGATGTTCTCGCGGGCGCGCACGGAGGCTTTGATCTGCTCCGAGTGGCCCGGGTCGAGAATGCCCTTTGAAACGTAGTCGTCGAGCGAGTAAACCAGCGCCGCTTTCTTGCGGATCGCGAACGCCGGTGCGGAAACCAGCGGCCGCAAAATGCCCTGAACGCGGCTGCCGTCGATCGGCAGCTCGCCCTGCAGCACCGGGTTTTCGTTGTTGATCGTCACGTCGAGCATCGCCGCGATCGTGCCCAGCATGTTCTCCGCTTTGGCGGCCTGAATGCGGACCCCCGAATCGCGCATGCCCTCACCGAGCACGTCGAACCACAGGACGCCGTCCGGATTGAGCATGATCTCGACGATCTTGGGATCGGTGAGGGCGTTCATGATCGTCGGCCCGAGTTCGCGCACGAGCTTCTCGGTTACGAGCCGGCGCTTCTGCTCGGCGAGCGTCTCCGGGGCGGCGTTACGGTCGAGTTCGTTCATGAAATGCGACTTTCGTACCAGCTGTTATTGGTGCGTTTTACAAGGTGCTTTCGACGGGTTCCGGGGCTCGCTGCTTGATGACGGGTGGTGGGATTTTAGCCCGTTCTGAAAAGACCGGGTCCGCGTAGTACTTGATCTTCTTGCCGTAGATGGGCGGGTGACCTGCGATGAAAACGAGCGCGTCGTCAGGCGGCAGGCGCCGTGCTTCATCCGGTGTCAGGAGCGGCCGTTCTTGTTCCTGGACCGCGACGGTGACTTGCCCCTTCATCACCGCCATCCGGCCGCCGGAGTAGGTCTTGTTTTCGGTTCGAATCGTCGTGTTGCCCGCCAGCTTCGAGAGCAATTCCATCGTTTCCAGCTTGTTGGGGGCGTAGGCGATGAGGCAGTGGCAGTTGGCCACGATCGATTCGTCGCGGCCGCTCGAGCCGCCGTAGGCGGCGGTCAGCTGACCGAGATCCTGCGTGATCAGGTAGGCCTTGAGGCCGTACCCAGCGATGTACGCCAGCGCCGTTTGAAGGATCTCGAGCTTGCCGAGCGAGGGCAGCTCGTCGATCAGCAACAACAGGCGGTGCTTGTAGCCGGCGACGCTGCGGCCGTCCTTGAAATCCATCTTCGAGGTCAGGATGCGCAGGATCTGGCTGATCAGCAGGCGCGTCAGCGGTTTGATGCGGTCGATGTCGGAGGGCGGGACGACGATGTACAGGCTGACGGGCTTGTCATCGTTCATCAGGTCGTTGATCGTGAAATCGCTGACCGCGATGTTGCCGGCCACGATCGGGTCGCGGAACAGCGTCAGGAAGCGCGTTGCCGTCGAAAGGACGCCGGCCGCCTCTTTGGGATCCTTGTTGAGCATGTCGCGCGCCGCCATGGCGACGACTTGGTGCGTTCCGGTCGGTTGCCCGAGCGAATCCTTCCAGCCCTGCGCGAGGTCCGGATCGTGCGTCGCGTTGAGCATGTATTGGAACATCTCTTCGGTCGACGTGAAGGTCGGATCGGACAGAAAACGCGCTACCCCACCCAGCGACTTGTCGGGTTCGGCGTAGAGCACGTGCAGCGCGACGCCGCACAGCAGCATCGAACTGGTCGCGATCCAGTGCGCCTCGCCGCCGCCGCCGCCGGTGCCGTCAGGGTCGACGATCAGGCCGACGATGTTCTGGACGTCCTGCATCTCGTACTCGGTGCGCAAGCGCACCTCAGCCAGCGGGTTGAAGCGCGCGCAGGTGCCGTCGACGGCGGTAGGATCGAACTTCAGGCAACGGCCGTTGAGATCTTTGGTGCGCCAGCCTGCGGTCAGGGCCCAGTTCTCACCTTTAATATCGTGCACCACGACCGAGTGCGGCCACGAGAGCAGCGTCGGAAGGACCAACCCGACGCCTTTGCCGGACCGCGTCGGGGCGAACGCCAGCACGTGCTCGGGGCCGTCGTGCCGCAGGTACTGAACCTTGCCTTGATCGTTCTCCCAGGCGCCGACGTAGACGCCCTGACCCTTGCCGAGCAGGCCGGCCTTTTCGATCTCGTCTTTGGTGGCCCAATGCGCCGAACCATGAAGGTCCGAATGCTCGTGGGCCTTGGCCATCGTGCGCGAGCCGAGGTAGAAGCAGAGGCCCAGCGCAATGAGGATCGCCGTTCCCAGCACGAGCCACTCTTGGGTGAAGATCGAGGTGACGTGAGCGTCGTGAACGTTACGCCACTTGTAGGCGAACACCAGCCCATCCCAGGGCATGTAGATTTCCCCGCCCAGCGACGGCCCGAGCCAGCCTTTGATGCAGGCGGCATTGCCGGAGCAGATCGCTGCGAACCGCGCCACCGTGAACTGGGTCGCGCCCCAGAAGGCAAACATCATCAGGAACACGGCGCTGCCGCCGATTCGCGTAAGGGCGTTGATCGGGTCGGCTTCGCTGGTTCGAATCGAATAGAGTCCGCGGGGGCCGGTAGACTTCGGCATTCGGTCGTTCCTCGGGCGGGAAAGCGAAAAACTGGACGGCGCTAGGTGCGGTCTTAGCGGGTCCCGGCTGATCCGTTCGACGTCGAAGGCGCGCGTCCGTTCGCTGCGGTCGCCTTCAGGTGACTCTTAACCGAGTCGATGCAAAGTATAGCGCAGGCGCCCCTTCATATAAATGGGTCCTTCATCGCGGCGATGGCTGGTTGACTGCTCCAACGGCCCGCAGGATCGTCAGGCCGGTGCGTCGCGGGTGATGCCCCGATCCTGCGCGCGCTCGCGCTCTGCAACGAGCGGCCGCGTTTCGACCCGGCCGTCGGAATGGATTTGCGTCTCGAGTTCCCGGGTCGTATTCGAGAGAGTCGCGTGTCCTTCGCGCCCGATCCGCAGGCCGAAGTGGTCGCCTTCTTTGACCCCCTCGGCGACCGCGTTGAGGGGGTTGGGCTCTTCACGGCCGTCTTGGGTGCGCCGTTGGCTTGGGAAGCTGACCGCCTCGACGCGGCCGGCGGCCTCGTAGCGGATCGTCGTCAAGCCGTCCTGGTGGTCGACGCCCATCACCCCGCCCGAGATCTGCAGGCCCGGTCCTTTGAGCGGCCCTTGGCCGCCGGCCTGGGTATGAACCGCGAGCCCGCCGCCGGACTTGGGGTTGCCGTATCCCGGCGAGTAGGAAGGCAGCTCGGTTTGGGTCTCCAGTCCGAAGCCCTGCGGTTTGACCGGGGCCGGTTCGCCCTTGTTAGCGCTCATGCTTGCTCCCTCCGCGAACCTTCGACCAAGCTCTCGGCAGCGTCCTGGCCCAGGGAGCGCCGCTGGCCGCTGCGTAACTGCGGCAGCGTGCACGTTGTGGGGACGGCGGGCCACGTCGATCACGGCAAGTCCGCGCTCGTCCGCGCGCTTACCGGAACCGAGCCCGATCGCTGGATCGAGGAACGGCTGCGCGGCCTGACGCTGGATCTGGGCTTCGCGCACTTGCGCTTCGAAGACGGGACGGAAGCCGGCATCGTCGACGTCCCGGGCCACGAGCGTTTCCTCCACAATATGCTGGCCGGCGCGGCCGGGATGGAACTGCTGCTGCTCGTCGTCGCCGCCAACGAGGGGCCGCGCCCGCAGACGGCCGAGCACCTGGCGGTCCTCTCGTACCTGAACGTGCGCGCGGCCATCGTCGTGCTCAGCAAGGCCGATCTGGTCGACACGCAAGAACTCGAGTTCTGCCGCGAACTCGTGGGCGAGGCGGTCGCCGGCACCGTCGCGGCCGGCGCCCCGCTGATCGCAGTCTCGAGCGTCACGGGCGAGGGAATCGAGGCCCTGCGCACCGCGATCCATTCAGCGCTGTTCGCTTTGCCGCCGCGCGCGCCCGACGCGCCCGCGTACCTTCCGGTCGATCGCGTGTTCTCGCTGGCCGGCCACGGCACGATCGTGACCGGCACGCTGATGCAGGGCCGGATCGCGCCCGGTGACGAGTTGCAGCTGGCGCCGGCCGCCCGCGCGGTACGCGTGCGCGGACTCGAGGTGTTCGGCGAGAAACGCCAGAGCGTCAGCGGCGGCGCCCGGGTCGCGGTCAACCTGCCGGGCATCGAGACGAGCGAGATCGTCCGCGGCGACGTCCTGGCCAGTTCGCAGTTCGCCGTGCGATCGGACTTCGAGGTGACGTTTCGGCCGCTGCCGATCGCACTCGGCCTGCTCAGACGGCGGACCCCCGTGCGCGCCTACCTCGGCTCGGCCGAGATCCTGGGTACGCTCGCGTTCGAACGGGTGCCCGGCGAGCCGCTGGCGGTCGGCGCGACGCTGCGGCTACGCAAGGCGACGCTGGTCGTGCCCGGAGCGGCCTTCGTCGTCCGGCGCCTATCGCCCAAAACGCTGCTGGGCGGCGGAACGATCGGGGGACCCGCCGTCGCAGCCGCGCCGCCGTCTGAAGACCCGGCCGCTTTAACGGCGCTGCGTGCCGTGCTGCGGGCGGCCGGGCTCGAGGGCCTGAACGCAGCGCGCGCCGGGGCCGCGGCGAACCTGCGCGCAGACCTAGCGGAAGAGCTGCTCGGTTCGCTCGTCGACGAGGGACGGGCGGTTGCGCTCCAGCGGCCCGCGGCCTACGTCGACGGCGACGCCGCAAACGATCTGCTCGAACGGGTGCGCGCGCGGCTGGAGGCGACCGAGCGTGAGGCGCCCTGGGCGGCCGGTGCGACCGGGCTCGCGCTCGCGCGGGCGCTCGGCGTGCCTGAAGCGGTGCTCGCCCGCATGCTCGCCGTCTTCGTCGACGACGGGCGCATCGCGTACCGCACCGGCTACTATGCGACGCCGGGTTTCGTGCCCCAGCTCTCGGCCCAGCAGCGTGCATTCTTCGAACGCCTGACCGCCCCGGGCCCCAGCGGCCCGAACGCGCCGCTCGGGCTGGAAGCGCTGCGCGCCGAGCTGCGCGGCGCGAACATTCCGGGCATCGTGCAAGCCTTCGAAACGTTGCTGGCGAGCGGAGCGCTCGTGCGCGTGGGCGACGCGGTCTATCGCGGCGAGCAGATCGCGGACATTCGCGCGCGGCTCGAAGCGGCGCTGCGCCGCGACAAGCAGATCGCGGTCTCCGAATTCCGCGAACTAGCCGGAACCTCGCGCAAGTTTGCCGTCCCGCTGCTGGAATGGTTCGACGCAGCCGGCGTCACGATTCGCTCGGGCGACGTGCGGGTGTTGCGCCGAACGCCGCGGTAACCGGGCACATGCGCAGCTTCGTCGCGGCCCTCGCGCTGCTCGCACTGCTTGCGGCCGCGCCCGCACCGGGCGCCGCCGCAGCGCGACCGTTACGGCTGGGGCTCGTGCAACAGCCGAACTCACTCGACCCCCTGCACGCCGTCCAGTTCTTCGAAAACTACTTGGCCGAGGCGATGTTCAGCGGACTGTGCGTGATCGACGATCGCGGCGAAGTCGCGCCGGACCTGGCGCGCGAGGTTCCGACGCGCGCCAACGGCGGGATCAGTGCCGACGGCAAGACGATCGTCTACCACCTGCGCCCGGGAGTGCGCTGGCAGGACGGCGTTGCGCTGACCTCGCGCGACGTTGCTTTCACGTTCGCGCTGATGCGCGACCCGAAGACGAATTTTCCCGAGACCAGCATCTACGCGATCGTCGACCGGCTCGAGACGCCCGATCCGCAAACGGTCGTCCTCCGGCTGCGCCAGCCCTGGGCCGACGCTACCTCGGAACTGTTCGTCGACGGCCAGGACGGCGCGATCGTGCCCGAGCACGTGCTGCGGGGAGTCACCGACCTCTCGAAGTCGGCGTTCGAATCGCAACCGGTCGGCTCGGGTCCGTACGCGCTCGGATCGTGGGAGCGCGGTAGCAAGATCGTCTTGCGCGCGAACCCGCTCTACTTTCGCGGCGCGCCGCACATCGCGCGTATCGATATCGAATTCGTGCCCGACCAAAACGTCTTGGCGTTGCGGGTCAAGGACGGCGAGCTAGATTTCTCGCCTCAGGTTCCGGTGCCGTTTGCGGCCCAGCTGCGGGACACGCCGCAACTTCGCGTCCGTGCCGTGCCGGCCTATACGGACGTCGAGCTGGTCTTCGAAACTCGCAACCCGCCGTTCGACGACGCGCGCGTGCGGCGCGCGTTGAGCCTGGCGGTCGATCGCGCGCGCCTGACCCAAGACGTCTATCACGGCTTCGCGGTGCCCGACGACGATCTGGTTCCACCGCAGTCGCCGTTTCACGTTGCCGGCCGTTTCTTCGCGCCCGCCGGGAATTTGGAGGGGGCGCGCCGCTTGCTCGACGGCGCCGGCTGGAAACTCGGCGCCGACGGCCTGCGCCACAAGGACGGCCGGACGCTGTCGTTCGCGTTGACGACGCAGGCCGGTTACGCGGCGATTGCCGGCGACGCGGTGCAACTGCAGGCGATGTGGCACGAGATCGGTGCCGAGGCCGGCATGCGACCGATGCTTTCCAACCTGCTGCTGGCGCAAGACGGCACGCTCGCGAAGGGCGATTTCCAAGTCCTCGTCGCGGGCAACGGCTATGCCGTTTCGCCCGACCGTGCCGATACGCTGACGACCGGCGGGCTGCCGCCCGGCCGAAACTATTCCCTCTACAGCGATCGCGACGTCGACGCCTGGACGGCGCAGGCACGCGTCACCGAGAACGTCGCGGTGCGAAGGGCGCTGTACGCGAAGGTCTCCGAGCGCGTGCGCCGCGACGCGCCGCTCTGCCCGCTGCTGTGGATCGAGCTGGTGTACGTCTACAACGGCGCGCTGCACGGCTTGCGGCCGGAAACCGTCAACTCGGATTTCTGGAACGTTTACGACTGGACGCTCGATCAGTGACGTAGTGCGAGAAGCCCGACCACGATCTCGAAGACGATCAGCAGGATGATGATGATCTCGAGAAATTCGCTGCGCGATGCCTGGGCTTGGTCGGTGAAGAAGTGGTACATCTCGTTGACCGTCTCGAGCTTCGAATCGATCTGCTTCTGCCAGTCCTTGAGACCTAAGCGGCCGCCCGCACCTCGATAGAAGCGCGCGTAGTACGCATCGCCGATGATCTTGAGCGCGTTCGAACTGCGGTCGGTCAGTTCGGCGATGTCGACGATGAGGTAGCGCAGGCGATCGGCCGCATCTTGCGCTTGGCGCCGGCCGAAGCGCCGGGTCGGGCGCTTCGGATCGAGGGCGTAAATTGTGTCGAGTTCGGCGTCGAGGCGTTTGTCGTAGGTGCGCAGTTCGACCAGCTGCGTGTTCGCGAACTCGAGGATGTCGAGCGCGGCCTGCGCGCCCTCGCCGCGATCGTAGACGAATGCGGTGTCCCATTGCACGATTGCGAGGTCGTCGTCGAAGTAGGCGAAGTTCACCCGTAGCGCTTCGCTCGCCTCGGCCTCCATCAGCTGCCGCTCTTCGCACTGCACAAGGGTCGCCAGCTCTCCCGCGTGGGCGCTCAAGAGCTGGGCCGCGTCGAGCGCCGTTTCGAAGGCCTCGACTTCGAACACGAAATAGTCTTCGACCAGGGACTCGTGCGGCTCGTCGAGCGCGGGCCCGATCTCGAGCAGCAGCGCTTCGAGCGCCGCGTTCGCAAGCCGCGGCAGCTCCTGGTCGCCGCGCAGGCGGCGGGTGAACGTGGCGAACTCTTGCCAGGGCCCGGAAAACGGCAGCGTAAGCCGGATCGAGACGACGCCATAGTCGAAGATCTTGGCACGGGCCGCGACCCCGCCCGGCAGCGGGGGAATCGGCGCCAGGACCGGCTGCGTCTCGAACTCGATGAATCCGGACGAGGCTTCGCGCCGCAACTGCAGCGGTGCCCGGGCGACGCCGGCCCCGCCAAGGCTGGCCAGGCGCGCGAGGTCGATCGTGTCGGCGACGTCGTAGACGAAGTAGGCGTGAAAGGCTCCCTCGCGGATGCCGGGCGGGCTGGCCACGCCGGGCGCTTCCCGCCGCGGCGAACGATCTCCGGCGGACGGGGTACAAACGAGCGCACGGCCGGGCGCAACGCTTGCGGCCCGGTTGCGGGTTATGTGGGGTTGATATGAACGCCGAAAAAATGACCGAGCGCGTCAGAGGGGCGCTCAACGACGCATTTAGCCTCGCGCTTCGCGAGCGCAATCCGAGCGTGGAACCCGAGCACGTCTTGAGCGCTTTGCTGGCGCAGGATAACGGCGTCGCGGGCGCGCTCGTCACCAAGGCTGGTTCCGATCTCGCGGCGCTCGAGGCGAACCTCGATGCGGCGCGCGCGAAGTTGCCCCGGTTGACCGGTTCGGGCGACGTGCAACCGCAGTTCTCGCCACACGCCACCCGGATGCTCGTGCAGGCTGGCGACGAGGCAAAGAAGCTGAACGACGAGTACGTCTCGGTCGAGCATTTGCTGCTGGCCCTCCTCGATGACGGCGCGGGCGTCGGGCGGCTGTTGCGGGCGGCCGGTCTGAATCGCGACAAGCTGCTGGTCGCGCTGCGCGACGTACGTGGCAACCAGCGCGTCACCACGCCCAATCCCGAGGGCACGTATCAGTCGCTCGAGCGCTACGGCCAAGACCTCACGCGCCTGGCCGAGCAGGGGAAGCTCGACCCCGTCATCGGGCGCGACGACGAAATCCGGCGCGTCGTTCAAGTCCTCTCGCGCCGCACCAAGAACAACCCCGTTCTGATCGGCGAGCCCGGCGTTGGAAAGACGGCGATCGTCGAAGGTCTCGCCCAGCGCATCGTGCGCGGCGACGTGCCCGAATCGCTCAAGGACCGGCGCATCATTTCCCTCGACATGGGCGCGCTGATCGCGGGCGCCAAATACCGCGGCGAATTCGAAGAGCGGCTCAAGGCGGTCCTCAAAGACGTGCAGTCGTCGGAAGGTTCCGTTCTGCTGTTCATCGACGAGTTGCACAACGTCGTGGGCGCGGGCCGGAGCGAGGGCTCGATGGACGCGGGCAACCTGCTCAAGCCGATGCTGGCGCGTGGCGAACTGCACCTGATCGGGGCGACGACCCTGGACGAATATCGCCAGCACATCGAGAAGGATGCCGCGCTCGAGCGGCGCTTCCAACCGGTGTTCGTCGACCAGCCCAGCGTCGAGGATACGATTTCGATTCTCCGCGGGCTGCGCGAGCGCTACGAGTTGCATCACGGCGTGCGGATCAAGGATTCGGCCCTGGTCGCCGCGGCCGTGCTGTCGAACCGCTACATCTCCGACCGCTTCTTGCCGGACAAGGCGATCGACCTCGTCGACGAGGCCGCAGCCAAGTTGCGCACCGAGATCGATTCGATGCCGCAGGAACTGGACGAAGCGTCGCGCCGCATCATGCAGCTCGAGATCGAACGTGAAGCACTGCGTAAAGAGGACGACGCGGCCTCGAAACAGCGCCTCGACCGGATCGAGAAAGAGCTAGCCGAATTGCGTTCGCAAACCGACGGCGTCAAGGCGCGCTGGCAAGCGGAGAAAGAAGCCGTTCAGCAGTTGCGCAGCCTACGCGAAGAGATCGATCAAACCAAGATCGAGATCGAACGCGCCGAACGCCAGTACGACCTCAACAAAGTCGCCGAGCTGCGTTACGGCAAACTGGCCGGCCTCGAAGGGCGGCTGAAAGCTGCCGAGTCGGCACTCGGCAGCGACGGTAAGCCACGGCTGCTCAAGGAAGAAGTCGACGAAGGCGACATTGCCGACGTCGTCAGCCGTTGGACCGGCATTCCGGTTTCCAAGCTGCTCGAAGGCGAGATGAAGAAGCTCCTGCGGCTCGACGAAGTGCTGCACAAGCGCGTGATCGGTCAAGACGAAGCGGTGACGGCGGTGGCCGAGGCCGTGATCCGCTCGCGCAGCGGCCTGTCCGATCCGAACCGGCCGATCGGTTCGTTCATCTTCCTCGGTCCGACGGGCGTCGGGAAGACCGAACTCGCGCGCGCACTAGCGTCATATCTCTTCGACGACGAGCGGGCGCTGATCCGCATCGACATGTCGGAGTACGGCGAAAAGCATTCGGTCTCGCGTCTGATCGGCGCTCCGCCCGGTTACGTCGGCTACGACGAGGGCGGCCAGCTTACCGAAGCCGTGCGCCGGCGCCCGTTCTCGGTCGTGCTCTTCGACGAGATCGAGAAGGCTGCGGCCGACGTCTTCAACGTGTTCTTGCAGATCCTCGACGACGGCCGCCTGACCGACGGTCAGGGCCGCACGGTCGATTTCAAGAACACGATCCTGATCATGACCTCGAACATCGGCAGTAACCGCATCCTCGATTTCTCGGGCCACGGTGCCGCCGAGTACGCGGTCATGCGGGCGACCGTGCTCGACGAGCTGCGGCGCCACTTCCGGCCCGAGTTTCTCAACCGGGTGGACGAGATCGTGGTCTTCACCGCGCTCTCGCAAGAGCAGCTCGAGCGCATCGTCGACATCCAGATGGACCGCTTGCGCCAGCGCCTCGCCGACCGCCGCATCGAGCTGGAACTGAGCGAAGGCGCACGGCGCCACCTCGTCAAGGTCGGCTACGATCCGGTCTACGGAGCGCGCCCGATCAAGCGTGCGGTCCAACGCGAACTCGAAACGCCGCTCGGGCGCAAGATCCTGGCGGGCGAGATTCACGACGGCCAACACGTCTTGGTCGAGTACGACGAGAACCGCGGCGAGCTGACGTTCGCAGTCGGCCTGCCGAGGTTCCCGCAGCTCGAACCGATCTAACGCGATGAAAGCGCTTCGATTCGAAAAGTTCGGCGGTCTCGACGTGCTCGAGGTCGCCGAACTGCCACGTCCGGTGCCCCAAGCCGGTGAAGTCCTGGTCGCGATTCGCGCGGCATCGATCAACCCGAGCGACGTCAAGAACGTCGCCGGCAAAATGGAGGGCACGACCCTGCCGCGCACGCCGGGGCGCGACTTCGCGGGCTTCGTCGCGGAAGGCCCGCCCGGGCTGCGCGGGCTCGAGGTCTACGGTGCGGGCGGCGACATCGGCTTCACCCGCGACGGCTCGCACGCCGAGTACATCGTGGTTCCCGAGGACGGCGTAGCCCGCAAGCCCGCGAACCTTTCCTTTGAAGAGGCGGCCGCGGTCGGCGTGAACTTCGTCACCGCTTGGGCCGGCCTCAACGACGCAGTTCACCTCGGTCCGGGCGAGACCGTGTTCGTGACCGGCGCTGCCGGCGGTGTCGGAACGTCCGTCGTGCAACTCGCGCGCTGGATGGGCGCCACCTCGATCGGGGTCGACGTTGTCAAGCAGACGTTTCTGCCCGACCACCTGCGGGCCGATTTCAACATGACGACTTCGGAAGACGTGCTGGCCGGCGTGCAGCGCGCGACGGGCGGTCGCGGCGCCGACGTCGTGTATGATACCGTCGGCGCGCCGCTCTTCGAGACGAACCTCGCGGTGCTCGCGCCGGGCGGCCGCTACGTGCTGATTTCGTCGGCGGGCGAGCGACGCGTGAGCTTCGATCTGCTCGACTTCTACCACAAGCGGCTGGTGCTGGCCGGGGTCGATTCGCGGGTGCTCGACACGCGCGCTTGCGCGCGGACGCTCGACCGTTTGCGCGCCGGCTTCGAGACTTCGCGCTTGCGTCCGCCGCGCATCGCCCAACGCTTCGCGATCGAGGACGCCAAGCGGGCCTACGAAGCCGCGAGCGGCGCGGCGGGCGGAAAGATCGTCCTTACGGCTTCGGCTTACTGAGCTTGCCGGTAGCGCTTTCGTACGCGCCGTAGAACGGAAGATCGGCAGGCGTCCGGTAGCGGGCGATCGTGATTGCGTCGGCCGGCGGCACGGCCCCCTGGCCGTCGTGCCCCGTCAAATCGACCGTCTGGATCAGGTCGTGGGCCGGCACGTCCGCATCGCGATCGAAATACTGCGTGTGGCGCCACTCCTGCGAGGCGTCGGGGTCGATCGTGTCGGCCGTCGCTCGCGAGAGCTGGCCGCCGATGAAGCACCAGGCGTCGGTCCGCGTGCGCGGCGTGACGGTCGAATGGTGTGCGACGCTGGCCGTGAATATGGCAGCGCCTTCGCGCACCGTAGCGAACTCGTCGCCGTGAAAATCGGTCCGCGCCTCGACGTGTTCCTCGAGGGCGGGGCTCGAGGGCTGCCAGGGGCCGAAGGCGCCGGTTTCGTCCGCGAGCCGGATCAGATAGGCGACGCTACGCGTCGTGGTGCCGGCGGTGGCGGGCGTGCAGACCTTGTCGATGCCCGTCGCCAGCGCCGAGTACGCGGGCTGCGACGGCGCGGCCCCGGCGGCGCGCGCGAACGTGAGGCACAAGCATGCGACGGCCGCGATGCGGCCGAAGGGAAGCGGCATGGTAGCCGGTTTTGCAGAGTCGGTTGGATATCTTGCGGCCGTGCTGACGACGGGATCGTTCGTACCGCAGGTGGTCAAGGTCGTGCGAACGCGCGATACGCGCTCGATTTCAGCGCTCGCCTACCTTGCTTTGTGCGCCGGCGTGGCGTTGTGGCTCGTCTACGGCCTCGCGCTCTCGAGCCCCCCGATCGTCGCAGCGAACGCCGTCACCCTGCTGCTGGCGGGCACGGTGCTGCTCTATAAAGTCCGCTTGGGCTGACGCGGCTCCGCTAGGCCAGCGCCTTTTCGCGCTTGCGGTTGCGGAGGCGATCGGTTTCGCCCAGCAGGCGCTTGCGCAGGCGAATGGACTTCGGCGTCACCTCGACCAGTTCGTCGTCTTCGATGAACTCGATGGCGCGCTCGAGCGACATCTCCTCGGGCGGCGAGAGTTTCGTGCTGTCGTCGGAGCCGGACGCGCGCATGTTGGTGAGCTTCTTCGCGCGCACGACGTTGATCGCGATGTCCTTGTCGTCGTTGGCGCGCCCCACGATCATGCCTTCGTACACCTCGACGCCGTCGCCGATGAAGAAGCGGCCGCGCGCTTCGAGCCCGACCATCGCGTAGGATGTCGTCGTCCCGGTGTCGCTGGTTACGAGCGCTCCGACGTTGCGGCCCGGCAGTTCGCCGCTCCAAGGCTGATGGTCGTAGTAAGTGTGCGACATGACGGCCGTGCCGCGCGAGAGCGTCAGCAGTTCGCCGCGCAGCCCGAAGATCGCGCGCGTCGGCATCGTGTATTCGAGCCGGCGCGAATCGCCGATGTTGAGCATGTTCGACATCTGAGCCTTGCGTTTGCCGAGCGCCTCGATCACGGCGCCGGCATAGTCGTCCACGACGTCGATCACGACGTACTCGACGGGCTCGAATTTTTGCCCGTCCCGTTCGGTGATGATGACTTGCGGCTTCGAAACGGCAAGCTCGTAACCTTCGCGGCGCATCGTCTCGATCAGGATCGAAAGATGCAGCTCGCCGCGCCCGCGCACCTCGAAGGTGTCCGCGCTGTCCGTATCTTCGACGCGCAGCGCGACGTTGGATTCGAGTTCGCGCATCAACCGTTCGCGGATCTGGCGCGAGGTCAGATATCTGCCTTCTTTGCCGGCGAACGGCGAGGCGTTGACCATGAAGAACATCGAGACCGTGGGTTCGTCGACGGCGACCGCGTGCAAGCCCTCGGGCGTCTGCGCGTCGGCGATCGTGTCGCCGATATTGAGGCCGTCGATGCCCGAGACGCAGACGATATCGCCGGCACTGGCTTCGTCGACTTCGATTCGCTCGAGGCCGGCGAACGTGAGCAGCTTCGTCAGCCGCAGCCCGGTCTCGATCGTCCCGTCGCGCGTGACCTTGGCGATCGGCGCGTTCAGCTTCGAGGAGCCGCGAAAGACGCGCCCGATGCCGATGCGGCCGACGTATTTGTTGTGATCGATCGCCGAGACGAGCATCTGAAACGGCCCGTCCTCGGCCGGCGCCTCCGGCACGGCCTTCACGATCGTTTCGAACAGCGGCTCGAGGTCGGCACTGCCGTCGTCGAGCGCGCGTTTGGCGATGCCGAGCTTGGCGTTGGTGTAGACGACCGGGAAGTCCGCCTGTTCGTCGCTCGCGCCCAATTCGATGAAGAGGTCGAACACTTCGTTGACGACTTCGCTCGCGCGCGCGTCCTTGCGATCGATCTTGTTGATGGCGACGATCGCTTTGAGGTCGAGTTCGAGCGCTTTGCGCAGCACGAAGCGCGTCTGCGGCATCACGCCCTCGGCCGCATCGACGAGCAGCAATACGCCTTGCACCATCTGCAAGACGCGCTCGACCTCGCCGCCGAAATCGGCGTGGCCGGGCGTGTCGACGATGTTGAACTTGTAGTCGCCGTGCCGGACCGCGGTGTTCTTGGCGAGAATCGTGATGCCGCGTTCGCGTTCGAGCGGGTTCGAGTCCATCACCCGGGTCGTCATCGTCTGGCCTTCGCGGAAGACGCCGCTCTGCTTGAGCATGGCGTCGACCAGCGTCGTCTTGCCGTGGTCGACGTGTGCGATGATGGCGATATTCCGGATGTCAGGGCGCGTCTTCACGCATATAAGTGTAACACGCCTGTGAAGGGAGCACGCCCGGCCGCGCTGCGCCGGGCTGCTATAAAGGTCGCTCTACGTGCCGAAGCGCCGTTGCCGGCCCGCGTAATTGTGCAGGGCCGCGTGCAACATCGCGGCGTCGAAATCCGGCCAGTGGACGGGCGTCGACCAGAGTTCGCTGTAGGCGATCTGGTAGAGCAGGAAGTTCGAAACGCGCAGTTCGCCGCCGGTGCGGATCAAGAGGTCGGGATCCGGCAGGCCGGCCGTGTAGAGATACTTCGAGAGCACGTCGTCGTCGATCGCTTCCATACCGAGGCGACCGAGTTGGACGTCGATCGCGAGCGCTCGCATCGCGTCGCATAGTTCGCTGCGCGCCCCGTAGTTCAACGCCAAGTTCAGCAGCATCCCATCGCATGCGGCGGTTGCGTCCACCAGGACGTCCAGCGCGGCCTTGGTCGCGGACGGCAGCGCCTGCGTTCGCCCGATTGCCCGGACGCGTACGTTTTGCGCTTGCAGCGCCTCGGCTTCGCGCAGCGCGAACACGCGCACCAGGTCCATCAGCAGCGCGACCTCAGTCTCCTCGCGCTTCCAATTCTCCTCCGAGAACGCAAACACGGTGAGGATCTCGAGCCCGGCTCGCGCTGCGGTCCGAACCGCTTCGCGCAGTGCCGTTGCGCCCGCACGATGTCCCTCGACGCCCGGCAGGCCGCGTTCGCGCGCCCAGCGCCGGTTGCCGTCCATGATGATCGCGACGTGCCGCGGCAGTGCGGCCGGCACGCTTGGAAGCGGGTTGCGTTCGATCATGAGGTCGCCAATCGCAGCGCCGAGGAGTTCGAGCGTTCGGGTTCGCTTTCGTTGACCGCACGCACGACGGCTTCGAGCGCGTCGATGTAGGCGAGGAAACGCTCTCTGCCGGAGTTCGTGATGCGTACGATCGTCGTCGGGCGGCCTTGACCGCGGACGCGCACGAGGTCGACGACGCCGGTCTCTGCGAGCACGTGGAGGTGACGGTTCAGGTTACCGTCCGTGAGCGCGCATGCGTCCTGCAACGCCTTGAAGCTCATGCCGTTCGGGTTCGCGATCAGGCACGTGCAGACGGCGAGGCGCCCGCGTTCGTGGAAGATGCGTTCTAAACCCTCGTACGCGAAGGGGGCTGCGGTTTTCACGGGGGTGTAATCCTTTCGTGGTCTATATCGGCACGCACGATCGCGCCGATGACGATTTGGCCGATTCCGAACGCGGCCGGCATGATCCACCACGCAAGCGGGTGGATGTTGGGAGCGAGCAGCAAGACGGCGGCGGCCGCGCCGAAGGCGACCGCGACGAGCACGACGTCGCGCGGCACCATCGCGCGCGACGCGAACAGCCCGAGCGCATAGGTCGCGCACCACATGCCGGGCAAGAGGTCGTCGAGCCCGCGCAGCACGAGCGCGAGCGTGATGACGCCGCCGGCTGCGAGGGCCGGCAAGATACTCATACCGACGGTGCGGAATTGCACTCCCGCCTGCTCGCCGCGATTGCGCGCGCGCCAGGTCACGATCGCACCGTAGTTGATCGCGAGCGCCAAGCCCAAACAGGTCAGCCAAATCTCGAGGTAGATCTGGCGCGCCGCGGGCGTCGCCGGCGCGGGCACGATCAGCGCTTGCACGACGCCGGCCGCGATCGCCACCACGCCGCTCGCGAATGCGGCCGTCCCGGAGTAGCCGTCGAAGCGCTGCACCGTCGCGAGGCGCACCCGCACCTCGGCGAGGTCCGCTAGGGCCTGCCGAACTTCCATGTAGGGCATACTTTGCGCTACAAAGTAAAAACCCTGCCAAGGCGGGCCTGCGCCTAGAACAGCTTGGTCGTGTCGATGAGGATGGTGACCGGTCCGTCGTTGACCGACGCGACGGACATCGTCGCCCCGAAGGCGCCGGTCTCGACCCGCGGCCCCAGCGCCCGCAGCGCCGCTACAAACCGTTCGTACAGCGCGCGCCCGTGCTCGGGCGCGGCGGCTGCACTAAAGGAAGGGCGGCGACCACGGCGGGCATCTCCAAGCAGCGTGAACTGCGAGACGACCAGCACCGCGCCGCGCGCCTCGGCGAGGGACCGGTTCATGGCGCCCTGCTCGTCGCGGAAAACGCGCAACTCGACGATCTTCTTTGCCAGGCTTTCGGCGTCGGCACCGCCGTCCTCGCGCGCGACGCCGAGCAGCACCAGCAAGCCGTCGCCGATCGCGCCGACTGTCTGGCCCTCGATGCTGACCGCGGCCGAGGTTACGCGCGTTACAACCGCTCTCAGCTAGCGCTCAGTCGCTGAAATCTTCAACGATGACGACCTCGCCGTCTACCGGAACGGCGGCAATGCCGACGTGGGCGTAGTGCGGTTCGAGCAGGTTCGAGCGGTGCTCCTTGGAGTTCCAGAGCGCTTCGGCCGCGGCGCGAGCATCGACGTCGAGCGCGAGATTTTCACCGGCGTAACCGAAGCGGTAGTGCTTTTCGCGCATGCGGTCGAACGGCGAGCGTCCGTCCGGCGTGAAGTGAGCGAAGTAGTGGTGCTCGATCATGTCGACCGCGTGCTCCCAGGCGATCCAGCAAAGCCGCCCGTCGAGTCGCAGCGTCCGCTCGTGGCGCGCGGCACGCGCGGCATTGATGGTGCCCAGCAGCAGGACGACGTTGCCCTCTTCGGACGCCGCCGTCCCAGCGGGCAGCAGCGGTACGAGAGCGACTGCGGTCAGCAGGCTGCAGAGAAGGCGAAGACGAGGAGTGCGGCCTTTGCTCAAATCCAATTCGTCCGTAATACCCCAGGAGTGCAACGAGCCCAGAGATGGGCCGGCTAGAGCCCGCTTTACCCAGTTCTTCCTGCCTAAACGCGGGACGCCACCAAGGTTTGGGGAGCGGGCTATTAATAACAGCGCGGGTGCGGCGGTCGCTTGAACAGCCGAGCGTACCGCCGTTCGCCCTTCTGCATTTGGCCCCTGTTGCCGGCGCCGTCACCTGCGACGCGCAAAAGCGATCCGCCCGAGGACGTGGACGAGCCTAGGCGGGGCGGGGGCTCTCCGCGTTGACCGAGCGCCGGGCCACCCGTCAGGCTCCATCTTTGACGTCGCGACCGTCGCCTCGGCCAGCAAACCCTTCTTCGAAGAGATGTGCACCAAGAGCTGAAAACAGCTCAACCAGGATTCGCCGACGCCTTCTACGCGATCGGGGCTTCGGGGATCCTCACGGCTCCGCTCGACGTCGCGCGTCGCGCCGGCACCGCGCGCCAGCCGTAGCTCGCGCGATCACTTACGGCGTCGTCTGGGCCTTGAAGACGTACGTCCCCGCGACCGGAGCGCAGTTTTGCATCGCCGGAGCAAAGGTACCCTTCTTCGCCGCTACGACAACGGCTCGATCGAAAGCCGTGTTGCCACGCGCTTTGATGACCGTCGCGCTTTCAACCTTACCCGCTGGAGAGACGTGTATGCGCAATAGGGTCACCAAGCCGTTCGGCACCTGTCCCGGCGGATTCGGAGGGGGACCGGTGACGTAACGAACACCGGAGGAGTGGCACGCGGTCGTTGCGACGACGTTCGTTGCGATCGCCGCCTCCGGTGCAAACGCAATCGC
>Ga0302325_10001955_pt1 | contig 51232 bp, 49 predicted proteins | sample Palsa_T0_2_FD_201948 | JGI IMG/M metagenome (GOLD analysis project Ga0302325, IMG submission 201948) | Peat permafrost microbial communities from Stordalen Mire near Abisko, Sweden - Palsa_T0_2 | ecosystem: Environmental > Terrestrial > Soil > Palsa > Peat permafrost | place: Sweden: Abisko...
GTCACCGCGGCGAGATAGTCGGGTGCGACACCGGTGTCGCTGTCGGCCATCACCAGTAGGTCATGCCGCGCCTGCGCGATCATGTTGATCAGGTTACTGACTTTGGCATTGCTGCCGTGCTGCTGCGGATCGACCACCACGTCGATGGGCTGCGCGGGGAATTCCGCCACCAGGCGTCGTACTACCGCGAGCGCCGGATCAAGCGGATCGCGCACGCCGAAGACGATCTGGAACTGTGGAAAATCCTGGCGAAAAAAGGAGCGCAGATGCTCGTACAGACCCGGCTCCGCGCCGCACAGCGGCTTGAGCACCGTCACCGACGGCAATCCGCGCGCGCTGCCTGTCGTTGCAGTGGTGCGCCACACCAGCATCGCGATCAGGGTTAGAAGCGCGTAGACCGCTGCCACCGCCAGGCTGGTGTATCCAATGAACTCCATGACTGGAATCAGGGCGGGCATCGCCAGCTCACGGGCCGCGGTGGTCGGGCTTCAATCTCGGGCAGAAGCGTCATTGCTGCAATGCACAAATTCTGTCTGGCGTTTGCACGAATACTAACTCCGATTGGCGGTAAATCCGCCGCCATAGCGCCAGGCCAGCAGGCTCGGCAGCAGCACCAGCGCGCACAGCAGCGTCATCGCCAGGCCGACCGTGAGCAGGATACCCATGCTGACCGTACCCGGGTGCTTGGCCAGCATGAGATTGCCGAAACTCGCGGTGGTGATCAGCGCGCCGAACAACACCGCGCGCGCCGTGCCGGTGCGCAGGATGTTTACCCGCGTCGCGGCAGCCAGCCGGCCGCGCTGCACCAGGTAAACCCCGTAGTCCACGCCCACGCCCAGTACCAATGGCAGTGCAATGACATTAGCAAAATTAAACGGCACGTTCAGCAGCACCGAGCCGGCTACGGTGAGCAGCCCGGCAAGCGTCAACGGTATCAGCACCAGCAGCATGCCCACCACGCTACGTAGCAGTAGCAACAGCAATATAGTGATCGCGATGAACGAGCAGAGGAAGGCCTGGCGGAATGCCGCCACCACGGAATGTCCCGATTCGATGAAGCCGATCGGCGCGCCAACGGCGTTCGGCGTCGCGCTGCGCACCTGGCTCACGAAGCGTTCCATCGCCGCCGGACCGTTCAGCACCTCTTTGGGCCACACCTCGACGCGATAGTGCCCGTCCGCGCTCCTCCATTTTGCCACCAGCGCCGCGGGCAGATCCTGCTCGGTGACCGGGCCGGCCTGCAGAGCGAGCTGCAGGCTCCTGATCTGCGCCGGCAGCGCACCCAGCAGGCCATCGCGCAGCCGCGCATACAGCGCGGCGCGCGCGTTCGCGTCGGCCTGGTCCGCGGTTACCTGCAGCGCGTCCAGCGATTTAAGCAGTAGGCGCGCGGCCGCGATGCCATTGGTCGCCCCCGCGTGGGCGCCAAGGCGGGCGATGTAGGCGGGCAGGTCGGAGTGAAAAGTGGCGATGGTGGCAGCATCGTCCGGACGCTGCACCGGCTTGGCCACGGCGTCGGCCAGGGACGGTCCGAGCGACAGGTTCAGATCCTGCAGGATGCCCAATTTTGCGTCCTGGTCCTGCGGCACGAAGTCCGCGAGCGTCAGTGTATGAGCCACCAGTGGCAGCGCTGCGAGTTTCTTTGCCATGGCGCGCGCAGCATCGGCGTCGTTGGTCACCACCGACAGCGTCAGTGGCGGTAGGTTGGCGTCGCGCAGCAGATCGCGGAACGTCGCCACCGACTCGCTTTTGGGGTCGCGCAGATCGAGCGGGTCGTAATCGAAGTGCGCGCGCGGGACCACGGCGATTGCACCAACGGCCAATACGATCGCACCGATCCAGATGGCGCGCGCATGCGTATACGGCAGGTCGAGCAGGCGTCCCAGCCTACCTGCGCCCGGTGGTTGTAGCTTCACGCGCGCCGGGTCGGGCGGCATGAGTCTGATCAGGGCCGGCAGCAGGCTCAGGCTCGCGCCAAGGCTGATGAACATGCCGGTACCGGCGATCAGGCCGAGTTCGGCGATGCCGGTGAACGAGGTCGGGATGAAGGCGAAGAAGCCCAGCGATGTGGTGGCAGCGCACACTGCCATGAAGCCGGCGATGTCGCGCGCCGCGCGCGGCAGCGCCTCCTGCGGTGTCACGCCTGCCGCCAGCAATTCACGGTACTGCATGCATAGGTACAACGAATAGTCGATCCCGAGGCCGACATAGAGCACGCTGAACGCAATGGAAATCAGGTTGAGGTGGCCGACCGCGACGGTGGCAAAGGCGCCGGTAACGATCAGACCGAACAGCAGCGTGAGCACGGCCGCAGCGACCAGTCGCAACGAACGCAGTGCCAGAAAGAGCAACACCGCCACCACCACCATGCCGCCCGAAAATGCGCGCAAGCCGCCGGAGAAAGCGCTCTGCAATTCCTCGTGTTCCAGCGCCACCGACCCGGTCAGGCGCACGCTCACATGGTGGGCCCGGTCCAGCTGCAATTGCTGCTCCAGAGTGCGGATTGCCGACATTGCCGTTGCGGCCGGGAACAGCTGCGTGTAATCGAGCACCGGTGTGATTTGCACGAAGCGCCGCAGCGGTTCCGGCTGCACCGCGGAGCCGGCTCCGATCAGCGATTCCCACGACATCGGATCGTCGATACCGGCCACGGCGGCATCCACCGCGTGGGCAAAGCCGTTGAAAGCCGGCGCAAGGTCGAAGCCGGCGGCCGCGTCCGCGTTGGTTACCGCCCGGTCGAGCAGCGTGAACAGGCCGTGCAGGCTCAGGTCGCGATCCAGCGCACCGAGAAACGGCTGCGCCTGGTTCAAGCGGTCGGCCACGGTCTGTAATGCGTCGGTGTCCAGCAGCAGCAGCCCGTTGCGGCGGAAATAGTTTTCGGTTTCAAAGGCGAACACTTGCGGGAACAAATGCGGCTGGCCGCGCAGCGCCGCTACCAGCCGCTGCTGGGCGCTGTCGGCTTCTTCCGGGGTGTCGCCGTCGATCACCGCGACGATGCCAGGATCGAGATGCGGGAACAGGCGGTCCATTTGCAGCTCCGCCTGGCGCCACGGCAGGCGTGCCGACAGCATGTGCTCGGTGTTGGTATCGACGCTCAGGTGGCCGACGATGTAGCGCGCAAGAACCAGCGCCAGCACTAGCGCGGCCAGCGCCACCCATGCGGCGCGCCGCTGAACGGCGTCGATCCACCAGCGCAATACCCGGCCGGTACCGATCGGAGCGGGTTGAGTTTGCGGATCATTGTTGTGCATGATTTTGTAGTTTGTTCACAGGGCGTCGAGCGTGTTGGCGGCGCGTTTCGCCAACACCATGTTAGCTTTTGTTTATACTATTGAAGTGGCTGCCGCATTGATCGTCAGTGTGCGCTTCCAGAATTCGCCAGTTTAAGAGATTTTACCGGTCCGATGCCAAATTCAGGGGACCGGCGTCCACGGAGAATGCCGTTGTCGCGTTATTCGAGAGTGTTTTTTTGTGCGGCCGTTGTGGTCGTGATTGCATCGGGTAGCGCCCGGGCCGATTCCGCAGGAGGACCTGCCGACGTGGTCACGGCGTTTCACGCGACGCTGCTCGACAACATGAAGCATGGCAGGCAATACGGCTGTGACGGGCGCGCGCAGCGCCTGTCGGCGGCAGTCGATGCGACTTACGACATCCCGTTCATCGCCGAGCGGGCGCTGCGACGTGACTGGTCGAAGCTGACACCCGAACAGCGAACCCAGTTCGTTGCCGCCTACAAGGACATGGTCACCACCACCTATGCCACGGAATTTCGCAGCTACGATGGCGATGCATTCAGCACGTTGGATTCGAAGGACATGCCGAACGGCTTCGAGGTGGTGCATGCGCGACTCAAACCAGGCCACGGGGATGCCCATACGTTCGACTACGTACTGCACCCCGCGGCCGGCGGCTGGCGCGTCGCCAATGTCATATCCGACGGCGTGAGTACCCTGTCACTGCAATCCGAGCAATATGCCAGCGTGTTCGAACAAAAGGGCGGTTTCGACGGCCTGATCGCCTGGCTGCAGGCGCAGACCGGCGACAAACGCAAAGAGTGCAGTGCCAAATCCGCGGGCTGACCCCGGATCATACGAGCCGGGTGCTCATACGTAGCTCGCCGCCGCGCCGATAAGGGTTTTCATGTCGGCAAACCCGCGGCGCTGGACCAGCAGATCCCGTCCCAGACGCAGCGCGTTGCCTTCGCACCTGGCGCGCAGATCCGGGTCGGCTATCGCCTCGAAGTCCTCCACATGCGCCAGGCCAACGATGCGGCGAATGATTTTGCTGCCGGCAAATCCAAGCGCCTGGTCCCAGATCGCCGTCAGACGGGCGTCAATTGCCCGCTGCAGCAGATCCGGGGCATCGACGTTGAGCCGCGGCTGGTAGATGCCGCCGGCGGTCATATCGGTCAGGTGTTCGCGCCACAGTTGCGAGAAGCTGTGCTGAAATGTCTCCCACAGCGACTGCGTCTGGGCCAATAAGTGCGCCTGATAGGCTCGCCTCTCGCCGGCTGCGATCTCGTGGCCGGGCTGCGACAGGTACGCGATGAGCATGTTGCCGATGATCGCCCCGATGTCGAAGCCCATGGGGCCGTAGAAAGCGAATTCCGGGTCGATGACACGTGTGTCCAGATCGGTAACCATGACCGAGCCGGTGTGCAGATCGCCGTGAACCAGAGATTCGGTGCAGTTCTGAAAGCACCACTTCATCTCCTGCACGGCCAGCTTCAAGGCCACGTCGCGTCGTAGGGCCGCGGCGATCGTATCGAGTTGCGGGCTGGTGTGGCGATTCATCGGCGCGGCAAAGTACGGTTCATCGAAAATCAGATCTTCACTGATCCTGCACATGGCGGTGTTGCCGAGAAACTGCGCCACGCGCTGTTTCTTGACCGGTGCACTGAGGTGAAGGTCCGACGTGAAGTACAGCGTGCGCGCCAGAAACGTACCCAGGTGTTTTCCAACCTGTGGGTATCGAACGCCGCGAACCAGACCCTTGCGCAGGACGATGTGCGCAGCCAGGTACTCCATGACGATCAGAGCCATCTCACGATCAGCGTGGTAGAGAGCCGGTACGAACGGCCTGGCCCATCTGGCCTGCTCGATCAGAGCGAGGTATTCGAAATGCGACCGCGACAGTGGCAATGGCCAGCCCTCACCGACCAGGCGCACGTAGGGCAGCGCCTGCTTGACCACCACCGAGCCAGACGGCCCCTGGACAATGAAAACCAGGTTCAGATTGCCGTCCCCGACCTCGCGCGTGCTCCACTGCGTCGCTGTGCCACCCAATCTTGCGGCAATCTCGCGATGACCGGCCAGGTACTGCCGCATCGTGTCCGGGCTGAGCGCAATGTAAGCGGCAGTCGCGCTCGCAGGTGTTCGCCGTGGCGGGTCTGAAAACGCAAGCTCATCAAAGCTTGTGATGACAGGGGCACTGGTGGCCACAGGCGCAGCGGCGTCCCGCTGCACCAAAACAGCCTGCATGCCTGCGGCGGCAGCCGCCACAACCTCGCCCGGATGATCGGAGAGAAACAGGATGGCGCCGGCCGGCACTCCAATGGTTGCGGTAATTGCCCGGTAGGAGTCGGCGTCGAGCTTTGATCCTGTGGTGGTGTCGAAGTGGCCGGAAAAAAGGGCCGACAAATCGCCCTGCCCGGTGTGGGCAAACAGCAGCTTCTGCGACGCCACGGATCCGGACGAGTAGATGTACAGAGCCAGTCCGTTCGCGTGCCAGCGTCGCAACGCACTCGCGGCGTCATCGTAAACGTGCGCGCGCAGCTGGCCGCTATCAAAGCCCTGCTTCCAGACGATGCCCTGCAGCGCCTTGAGGGGTGTGATCTTGCGATCCTCATCCATCCATCGCAACAGCAGCTGGATGATCTGCACAGAACTCAGTGGCGCATTGCCTTCGACCCGGCATACTTCGTCGAGGATGTCGCGAATTTCTGCCGCATGGTCACGCACGTAGGCCGGAATGTGCTTGCGCGCGAACGGAAATAATTCTTCCTTGACGAACGCGATGCTGCTGGTCGTGCCCTCAATGTCGAGGACTATGGCGCGTACGTCCTCGGCACTCATTACGCGGCTTGATTGTCGAATGCCGGGAAGCGGGCGGCTACAGTATCACCGGTGAAATTGGCAACCCATCCCCTGGGCGTGGTGAACAGTCGGATGGCGGTGAAGCGAGGAGCCGGACCCATGTCGAACCAGTGACGGGTACCGGCCGGCACGCTGATCAGATCATTGCGCTCGCACCGGGTCATATAAATTCTCGCGTCAACGCGCAGATAGAACACCGCCGCGCCCTCGACAAAAAAGCGTACCTCGTCCTCATCGTGGGTATGTTCGTTGAGGAATTTGGCGCGCAGCTCATTCCTGTTCGGATTGTCGGGTAGACAGCGCACCACATCGACCGATTGATAGGCGCCTTCGCGCTTGAGGCGCTCGATGTCCGCCTGGTAAAGCGCCATCACCGACTTGTCATCGTCCGTCTGCGATAGTTGACCTGCTGCGTGCCAGCGTTCGAATCGGACACCGATGTTGCGCAACGCGCTGGCGATTTCCCGCGCGTCTCTGGTGTCGAGTTGCGCCACCAGCTGGCCGGTATCCGGGTAGATCGTCAAGCGACTCATGCGCTAAGCTCCTCGGCGCAACTGCCGAGTTTGCAGCTCGCACGTCAACAGATGTTCGAATGCCTCGAAGACACGCTCGGCCTCATCCATGCTCGCCCCCCAGGTGTTAATGCCGTGACCCCGGATCAGATAAGCCGCTGGTGACGGCTGCTGTTGCAGGCGCGTGGTGATCATCCGGCCCAATGCGGTGGTGTCCTGTGAATTATCGAACAGGGGAACGGTGATGCGGGTTTCGTGCGTGGTAACACCCGGGAGCGCCTTGAGCATCTCATAGCCGTGCAGTACCAGATGTGCACTTTCCGCTAGAGATCTGGTCAGAGTCACCGCCGGGATCGAGTGAACGTGCAACACGGCGTTGACCGATGGATAGAGCCGATATAGTCCGATGTGCAGCGCGGTCTCGGCCGAAGGGGTCCTGCCATCCAGCGGGCGGCCTTCGTCGTCCACCAGCATTACATCGGCGGCGCTCAAGCGTCCCTTGTGCGACCCAGATACCGTGATTGCAATTCCATCCGCGGCTCGAATGGAATAATTACCCGATGTCGCCGGCGCAAGCCCGCGGGCGTCCAGACGCCGGCCGACGGCGAGGATCTGCTGGATGGCGACTTCGAGCGCTGCTGGCACGGATTTCGGACTGCCCTTAAGTCTAGCGGGTGCTTTGGGCCGTCTGTCCGAACAGGATCTTGCGGCTCTCCTCCGTGACCACCGGCGTGGTGCGGAACTCCTGCGCACGCGCGTACGCGCGGACCGTCGCGGGACTTGCGGCGATGCCATCGAACCAGCGCTTGAGCGCGGGGAACTGCGCCAGATCCTGGGATTGCATTTGCCAGGGAACGATCCACGGATAGGCGGCGATGTCGGCAATCGAGTAGTCATTGCCGGCCAGGTACGCCTGCGTGGCGAGCCGGCGGTCCATGACGCCGTACAGCCGGTTGGTCTCGTTGACGTAGCGCTCGATGGCGTACGGGATTTTGTCCGGCGCGTAGCGATTGAAATGATGGTTCTGACCGGCCATCGGGCCGAGGCCCCCGACCTGCCAGAACAACCATTCGAGCACGGCCTTGCGCCCGCGTACGTCCTGCGGCAGCAGGCGTGCGGCTTTCTCCGCGAGGTACACCAGAATCGCACCCGATTCGAATACCGGGATCGCGGCGCCACCGTCGGCGGGAGCCGAATCGATGATCGCCGGCATACGGTTGTTGGGACTGAACGCCAGGAACTGCGGCTTGAACTGGTCGCCGCGAGAGATATCCACCGGCACGATCCGGTATGCCAGCCCGGTTTCCTCGAGAAACATCGTGATCTTGTGGCCGTTAGGCGTCGGCCAGTAGTACAGGTCGATCATTGCAGCTGCTCCTCAGCTGTTATGCGGGTGCGGCATGGACCTTGTCGCCCGGGTAGGCGAGGAGGATGGCAAACTCAGTCGCGCTGCGCAATGCCGCGCCTGCCGCCCCTCGGCGCCCAGCGAATTCGTTGTAAAAATGCCCAACCAACAGGTGCAGTGCGCCAATGTGAGAGCGAGTTAAGAAATTCAGGAATAAAGCTGTGTCATGATAGGACAGCGCCTATGTCGGTGGCTCGTGGGCCGGTACGCCGGTGAGAGAAGGATGCACGGTCGTCCCCTGAGAACAACTATCGTTTGCCGTTGGTTTGCTTATCTGGCATTGATGCTGTGCGCGTGGCTGCCGCGGATGGTCTGGGCGCAAACGCCATCGCCGCTGCAGGAATGGCAGTATCCGGGCGGTACCATTCTCGAGAAGCTATACGAGCCGAACACCAAGGATTGGCGCGTGGTGCTCGGCGCAGCCGTGATAGCAGAACCGCGCTACGACGGCGGCCTGGCATACCACGTCACACCTGGTCCGGTAATCGTGATTCTCTATAAGGATATTGCCTTCGCCTCAGTCGGGGAGGGCATCGGCGTGAACCTGCTTCACGGCGACAAATATAGAGCCGGGGTGTCGGTCGGCTATGACCTCGGCCGCAAGATGTCGGACGACTGGGATCACTTGCATGGGCTGGGCAACATCGATCCCGCGCCGGTGGTCAAGGCGTTCGCTTCCTACGTGGTGTCAAGGTCGTTTCCACTGGTGTTCCGTGCCGACGTGCGGCGGATCGTGGGCGGCTCGGACGGATTGCTGGGCGATTTCTCGGCTTTCATGCCGCTTCCCGGAAGTTCGCAGAAGTTCGTGATGTTTGCCGGTCCGTCAGTCACGTTTTCCGATCGCCAGTACGATCGGAAGGTATTTGGTGTGTCCGCCGCCCAGGCGGCCGATTCCGTATATCCGATCTACAACGCGCACGGCGGTCTGACAGCGGTCGGTGTGGGTTTCAGTGCCAGCCGCTTCATCACCGATCACTGGCTGGTGAATGCGGATCTAGCGTGGAATCGGCTGCAAGGCAGTGCCAGTGCCAGCCCGATTACGCAGTCGAACGAACAGGGCGTGATCGAGTTTTCGACCGAGTATCGGTGGTAGCATTAGGGCCTGGCGTTCATTTGGCCACGGCGGTGGTAGCCGCCGGCGCGTATTGCGCCTCGCCATTGCCGAATGACCAGTTTTCCTTCTTTACCTCGACCAGGTTGATGACGACATCTTCGCGGCGCAGCCCCAGGCGCTGGTGAAGGCCGTCTGCGACCGCCTTGTAGAACGCCCGCTTCATTTCCACGGTCCGACCCTCGTTCAGGGTGACCTGAATCACGATCGCATCCGAGGATCTGTGGATGCCCAGATAGTCGGGATCAATAACCAGGTCGGCGACCGAATGTTCGGCAATAATCTGGAAGCGATCGTCCTGCGGCACATTCAGTACCCTGATCATCGCGTCGTAGACGGTGTCGCCAACGGCGCTGTGGTACTCGCCGGTTTTACCCCTTGGAAGATCGATGCGTGCGAGCGGCATTGGAAATCCTCGCGTGGGATCACGCTGATTGTGAAGGCCGATCGATATGCGCGACCTTCGACTGTATTGTACTGCATCCGCCAACGGCGACCCAGCGGTCGCATTCGGCGATCGCTGTTGACAACACATGTATCTACATGTATCGTCGGATCAAGGTCATCGCCATGAAACTACAATCGCTTCCATGCTACTGCGCGACGCTGCGGCAAGCGGCCAGAGCTGTGACGACGCTGTATGAAGGGGTGCTCGCCGACAGCGGTCTTCACGCCACGCAGTACACGGTGCTGCAGGTGCTGACCCGGGTCTCCAACCTCACCACTACGCAGATCGCCGATGCGATCGGCATCGACCAGACCACGGCGACGCGGACTCTTGCTCTGGTCAGGAAAAGTGGTCTCGTCATGGATGCCCCCGGTAGTGATCGTAGAGAGCGGCGCTGGGTGTTGACCGCCGCGGGTGAGGGCGTGGTGCGCAAACTCAACCCTGCGTGGGAAGCGGCGCAGCGGGCATTTGAGAAGCGAATAGGGCGGCTTGAGGCCGCAGCGCTCAAGAAGGCCTGTCATTCGGCCGCGGCCAAGCTGGTGGCCAGTTGAACCCCTGGCCGATCGTCTACCTGACTGCATCACGAGCGCCAATGAATCATCTGTTGTGTCACTTTTCGCCCATATACATGTATATACATCTATATATCCGCTAGCGTTCCCACTCATAACTGGAGACTCATCATGTCTACAACCATTCCTCGAAAGATTTCCGCTTCCCGGCTCGTGCTCATATCTTCCGGGCTACTGGCACTTGCGCACGGCGCGCTCGCGACGCAACCCGTGTTCGACGCCCAGGTGCAGGTCCGCAAGATTATTCTGGGCGAGCCCAGCCTCGCATCCGCCTTCGACTTGAAGTCGAGTCTCGCGCCCGGGGCGGCAACGCACGAAGTTCGGCGCCCTGACCCTCAGGTACAGGCACGAGCGTTCATCCTCGCCGGGTCGGCGCTGCGGCCGACGACTGATTCCAGGGACAAAGCGCTGGAGTCGGCAGCTGTGCGAGGCATCGTTCGCATCGACCCTCAGGAACAGGCGCGTCAGTTTATCGTGGCGAAGCCGGCGTTCCGCGGAATCTCAAGCCGAGTAGTGCTGCCGGTCTCGAACTCGGCGGCTACATCGGCGCTGTCTGCGCGCACCAATCATGTGGTTCACAGTGAATCTCCGTGATCAGCGCGACGCCAGATTCCATTTACCCATCAAAGGCAATGTTGATGCCGAGGAGGCATTGTGATCTTCCCAAGCTATCTGTCGTGGTTCGTTGTGGCTGGTTGCATTAGCACCATCGCCGTCGTGATCCTAGGATTGAATGAAGCTGTCAGGCGAGCCGGTTGGGGACGGGGTGAGCGCCGACTGACGGTCTCCACGGCCGCGACGCTGCTGGTCGGCTGGTTTGCACTGGCGGTGGCGCTCGGTTTTTCGGGTGTCTACCGCGGCACGTCCGCTCGATTGCCCACCATCGAGATCGGCATACTTATCCCGATACTGATCGGGTGCGTGGCCATATGGCGTTCCGCGGCGCTGTCACGCCTGATCGACGCAACACCGCGGCACTGGATCATCGCGGTCCAGGCTTATCGCGTAGAAGGGGTGATCTTCCTGATCCTTTATGCGACAAATCTGCTACCGGGTGTGTTCGCGTTGCCAGCCGGAGCAGGTGACATCGCGACCGGATTGATGGGGCTTGCGATCGGAATTAGCGCGGCTCGCGGCCAGCAGCTTCGCCCACGCACAGTATTGATGTGGAATCTGTTCGGAATCGCTGATTTGATCGTAGCGATCACTACGGGATTCCTCACCTCACCGTCGCCGCTGCAGAGATTTGCCTTCGATCATCCCAACCAGCTGATTTCAATGTTCCCTCTGGTGCTGATTCCAACGTTCCTGGTGCCGCTGGCGATTCTGCTGCATATAATCTCACTGGTTCAGTTCGGGCGAGCTACTGCGCGTGGCCATACCGGCCCGGTGCATGCCGATGATCCGGTGCGAGCCTGAATCACAAGGGGTGGATATTGTGGAGCAGGGGAACAAGATAGCCGCGCACGACGCCGTCGGCAGCACACGCGTGTCGCTGGCGCGGCGCCTGCTGCCACTGGTGGATCTGACCAGCCTCAACGAGTCGGATGACGCGGCGACCATCGTCAAGCTCTCGGGCCTGGCGCATACCCCGGCCGGTCGGGTCGCGGCGCTGTGTACCTGGGGGCGCCTGGTTGCCGTGGCGCGTGCCGCATTGCGCGACAGCGATATTGCAGTGGCCGCGGTCGCCAATTTTCCCGTCGGTGCGGCCGACATCGAAGCGGCGGCCGCCGAAACCGGGGCGGCGATAGCCGCCGGCGCGGATGAGGTGGATGTGGTATTTCCGTATCGCGAATTCCTGGCGGGACGGCCCGATACTGGCCTGCAACTGGTGCGCGCCTGTCGCACCGCCTGCGGTGATCGCGCGCTGCTCAAGGTGATTCTGGAGACCGGCCAGATCGCGGAGCCAGAGCGCATCCGTCGCGCCGCCGAGATTGCAATCGAGGGCGGCGCGCAGTTCCTGAAGACTTCCACCGGCAAGACCGAGCCAGGCGCCACTCCCAACGGGGCGGCCGCGCTGCTCGCAGCCATCGGCGATGCCGCCAGCCGCGGCCTGCAGATTGGGTTCAAGGCCTCGGGCGGCATTCGTAGCATCGAGCAGGCGCAATTGTACCTGCGGCTGTATGAGGATCGCTTCGGCGCCAATAGCGCACGGCCTGAGACCTTCAGGATCGGGGCCTCGGCGCTGATTCACGAGCTACTCGCGCAGCTGCAGTAGGTATCGTCGATGCCTACCTGACCGGCGGCGCCCGGCGACATCCCTCACGGCTGCGGAGCCGGCCGGGTATAAGCCTGCGCTTTTTGCTCGAGACTGCGAAACTTACCGGACAACTGATCGAGTCGCGCGACCCAGTCCTGGCGGATCGGTTGTCCCTCGATCGCGGTGTGAAATCGCACCAGGATCATGATAAGGAACAGCGGTTTGATGAACGCGCCACGCGCTGCGAGGGCAAACAGCACCGCACCGAACACCGACAGCGCGCCCACTCCACGCACCGACGCTGGCAACATCACGGTGATCGCGGCAGTCGGCGCGAGCAGTAGCAGCCACAGGAGAACAGTGAGCGCGAATTCGGCGATGACGATCCAGGCCGCAGTCTTGAGTATCGGCCTCGCGTTCTGGCAGTAATAGACCAGGCCGTCGCGCGCGCTAGTCCAAGGGTTGTCCTCGTTGCAGGCCAGATTGTAGGACAGGATCGCTTTGTCCATGTAGCGCGTTGCCGCGCGCACCACTGCCGTCAGCAGGTTGGCGATGGCGCCCAGGCCGGGGATCGGCAGCGCCTCCGCGATCCAGTCGAGCGTGCGATGAAACGCGTTGAGCACGCCGCGTACCAGCAGATTCATGACGAACAACAGATTGACCTGCCCGAAATGTTCGGTCACAACGCGGCGCCCATAGCCGAACATGGATTCGCTGCCATTGCCGATCTGCCCGTATACGATCAGCTGCGTCAGAACGGCCACATGACCGCATCCAACCAGATGCAGGAAGTAGCGCAGCGATACCATCCAGTACCAGCCGGCCAGGACGAGGCCAAGCAGGAACCAGATCCAGCCAAAAGCCGGCGCCACGTGCGCGCTGAACCAGACCAGGCCGCCCAGGGTCAGGACCAGCCAGATGATCGTCGCGAGCGAGAACGCCAGCAGAATCGCGAATCGAATCAAGGCATACGGCAAAGTCCGCAGCAGCAGGCCAAATGCGGCGAGCAGGCCGTAATTGCGCACGGCCAGCGGATACTTATGAACCACGACGGGGCTCGACACGGTAGTGAGCAGGCAAAGGCCATCGCCGCATGCAGATAATGCCGCGGAAACTTAGCATGCCGGGGATAGCTACGGAAGTTGCCGGATCATCCGCTCGCCGGCGCATCGAATTGATACTGCGTCTGCAGCGCCGACGGGCGCGCGCCAAATGCCTCGCGGAAAGCGAGCAGCGCGGGGTAGGGCGCCAGCGGTAGCGTCGCGCGAAACATCAGGTGCTCGACCAGGCAGAACAGCGACACCTCGAGCAGGCTGATGTCACGCGCCGGCAGCGAGCTCATGATCTGTATCGCGTGCCGGTCGAGCCAGCGAAGCGAGTTGTCCAATCCGGCGCGACCCTTAGCGAAATAGACATTGTCCGCCGGCAGCTTTGCCACCACGGTACCGAACACCAGTTGCACCTGCGCGCCCATGGCATGCCACACGAGCTCGTGCGCATTGCGTGACAGGTCGTCGCGCAGCTGCTCGGGCCACACGATGCGCCGCGGCGCCGCCGACATCTCCGCCAGGGCCAGGCAGATGTTGTGAGCGCCGAACAGCAACGACTCCCCGCGTCTGAGACTGGGCAGCTTGAGCGCCGGGTTGCCACCGTAGGCGGCCGGATCGGTAGCCGTCATGTCGTAGATCGGCTCCAGTACGTACCGAATCCCGAGCTCTTCCGCGAATATGCGTGGCACCCGCGTAAACAGCGAGCTGCTACGTCCGAGTATCCGCACTACGTCCACTGAACCCGTTCCTGAATCTGCGTAGCTCATTCTTCCTCCTTCGGCATGCGGCCACGGCATCCGTGAGCGACATTATGTCCTTCGTGTGTTGCCGTACAGACCGCGCAGCGCCCGCGTGCGATGTTTCACCCTGACCTGATCGCAACCAACGTCGTGTGACCCAAGCCGAGGTGCATGTATGCGCGGATTTAGAGTTTTAATGTTGGCTACGGCGGCGGCAAGCTGTCTCGCGGCAATCCCATCCAAAGCAGTGGCGGGGGTCGGCATCGATATCGGTATTGCCCCTGTATGCCCCTACGGTTACTACGACGCCGCTCCCTACAGCTGCGCGCCCTCGGGGTATTACGGCCCGGAATGGTTCAGTGGCGACGTATTCGTGGGCGCCGGCCCGTGGTTTCACGGGCCCAGCAATTTCCGTGGCAATGTGAACCGATCCTTCCACCCTGACCACGGCTACAAAGGCCCCATGCCGAGCCGCGGCGAGAAATTCGACCCGGCGAAGCGGGTGGATAAAGACCACTTCACGGGTAACGAAGAGCGCGACGGCCGTGGTCACGCCAGCGAACCCAGACACTAGAACTCATTCCATGGCGTCAGCCGCGGATATTGTAAGAATCCTGCACCCATAAGTCGTCGCCATTGGAGGACGGCTGGTTGCAGGGGACTTGGGCTACGCTGCCCGTATTGGAAGATCGGAGACGTCGATGATTACTACGCTACGGATTGCAAAATTCAGTTTCCTGCTGGGACTAATCGCATTCACGTCGGCTTGCGTTGTCGAGCCGCGCGAAGGCTATTGGGATCATGACCATAACCGGTACTACCACGAACATGGCTGGCATGACTGCGGGCCTGGCGACAATTTCTGCCGTTGAGGCATGCGTTGGTGGGCACTGGCGCATAACCAGGCGAGCGGTTCGCCTGGTCAACGCGGTGAAATGCCTTTCCCGCCCTGGTCCAGCGATGCGAATTCGGCGTCGCTGAGCTCGATGCCTGCGGCCGCCACGTTCTCTTCCAGGTGGGAGCGCTTTGAGGTTCCGGGAATCGGCAGCATGACGGGACTGCGCTTGAGCACCCATGCCAGAGCCACCTGACCCGGGGTCGCGCGGTGTCGCTTGGCGACGCTGTCCAGTGGCGATCCGGGCCGGTTCAGGCTGCCCGCGGCCAGCGGAAACCAGGGAATGAACCCGATGCCTTGCGAGCTGCAATATTCCAGGACGTCTTCGCTGCCGCGATCGGCCAGGTTATAGCGATTCTGAACACTCGCCACCTTGAACACCTTCTGCGCCGCCTTGATCTCCGGCACCGAGACCTGGCTCAAGCCTGCGTGTCGAATGATGCCGCTGTCGATCAACGACTTCACTGCGCCGAACTGCTCGCCGCGTGGCACCTTGGGATCGATGCGGTGCAATTGCCACAGGCCAATCTGCTCCACACCGAGCCGGTGACAGCTGGTGTGCGCCTGCTGGATCAGGTATTCAGGCCTGCCCAGGGGAGTCCATAGATCCGGCCCTGTGCGGGCGAGCCCGGCTTTGGTGGCGATCAGTATATCGCCGTAGGGATGCAGCGCCTCGCGGATCAGCTCCTCGGCAACGTCCGGCCCGTAGGAGTCGGCGGTGTCGACAAAGTTAATACCCAAATCGGGCAAGCGTTTTAAAGTTCGCAGCACCTCGGCTCGATCCGCAGGCGGACCCCAGGTTCCTGCACCGGTGGTTCGCATGCTGCCGAAGCCCAACCGGTGGATGGCGGTGGTGCCGCCGATCTTGAAGCTGCCTGATTGTGCCGCCGTCACTTGCCGCTCATGATCGCTCCAATGAAGGCACCGTCGCGCAAGTACAGGCGCTCACTGCCGCCGGATCATGAACGCTCACCGTAGCTGACTGTCTTTGCTGCCGCGCCGGTTGTAGCCACTGAAGGTGCCCGCGTCTCGGTCTTGTGCGTCCTGACATGACAGACAAAAACGAGCGCTGGGGACCGCTTGTCTGCGCGACTGGGGAATTTCGGCGCCGCACTCGGCGCAATGGGTCAATCCCGGCCCCTGCGACAAGCGGCTCTGCGCACGGCGGATGGCGTCCTTAACCGTGGCGTCTATCTGATCCTGAACCGCGCCTTCCTTCGCCCAGCCCGTCGCCATACGTTACTGCCTCTATTCGTACCTGTGTTTACTGTATCACTACGAGCGACGACCGCCCAAGCGCATCGCGCCCGAGCGTATCGCGCCCAGGCACCCTGCCCATCATCTCGGTCGCGGGCGCCGAGACATTTGGCGGGAGCTCAGATCCTCGGCCGTTGCGACGGATGAGACCAGTTTGGTGTGACACAACTATAAATCATGCCACAAGTGTGACCGTTCCTTGATCGTGCCCCGACAGTTGCTATGGTTCCGGCGGTCAGGAGATCACGCGTTATGAGCACCATCCATCCCAAGCACTATCTGCTCGCCTCGGATTTCGATCAGACGCTGAGTTTCAATGACTCAGGACTGGTACTGTGCGAGCTGCTCGGCATATCCGGCTTTCAGGAGCGCGTGGCGGGGCTGGCGCGCACCAACCTGGTACAGCAGGGCGGCGAGCTGGCGTATCTGATCCGTCACGATCCGGAGTTCCGCGGCGTTCGTGTCGAGCACCTGATCGAGGCCGGGCGTCGCGTGCGCCTCAAGAGCGCGATTCCGGCGCTGGTCGAATTCCTGGATCGCGGAGTGGATGGTTACCGCTTTTCCTTCTGCGTGATCTCGGCGGCGCCGCGTGAAATCGTGGTGTCGGCGCTGGCAGGTATAGTGGCCGCAGAGAATATCTACGGCACCGAACTGGACTTCGACGCTCGATCGGGCGAGGTGCGCTCCGTCAGGCGCGTGCCCGCCGGCTACGGCAAGGTGGCGGTCATCGAGGAGCTCGAACACCGGCTCGGCATCACTCCAGATCGCATGATCTACGTCGGCGACGGCAGTTCTGACGTACATGTCATGCTGCACGTGAACAATCGAGACGGATTCACGATTGCCGTCTCGGAGAACAAGCAGCTGGCACGAATCGCTCAGAGCACAGTCCTCAGTGACAACGCCTTCAGCATCATGGTGCCAATTCTGGACCAACTCCTGGACTGGCGGACCGGACAGATCAGGGCACTATTTGAATCTAACGGTTTGACACTCTACGAGTGGGAGAAGGAGCGAACCGATCGCGTGAAGATCAGTGCCATGCTCCTGGGCCACGAACACGGGCAGGTTGAAGCGTTATGAGCCAGACAGGCGGCGAATATCTGGGCTGGTGCGCAACTACGGTGTTTGTCAGCTCGTACTTTTGCCCGCGGCCGTCATTGCTTCGCGGCGTTCAGATGTTTGGCGCGGCGTTGTGGGCGCTGTACGGGGTATTGATCAGCGCATGGCCTGTCATTGTTGCAAACGTGCTGGTATTTTCCGCCGCTGCCTGGACGATGTTTCGCGACGCCCCGGCTAAGTGAGCTGACCATTGCGCCGACCGGCGCAAGGCGCCCGGCTCGGGTTTCGTGCCTTTCATGGGGTTCATCGAATGTGCGCAATCGCGTGGCACGTCAGGACCAGCGACAACAAGGTGAGCATCAGTCCTGCCAGTGCGCGCCGGCCTTCGGTACGCGCCAGTTGCCCGGCCGACTGCGCGGCAATCAGGAACGGCTGATGCCCTCGGGGCCTGGCAAGCACACAGACCCGTGCTTCCGGCGCTTTTTGTAGTCTATCACGCTGAGCCTCCGCGAGCGCTGCGCTTCGGGCGGCCTCCCACTCGGCAGCATCGATAACCCCGTCGTGATTGGTATCGAATCGTGCAACGAGCGCCGGCTGGTTCTGCTTCCAGCGGCTGAGTAACGCTGCGGCCTCATCGGCGATGGTGCTGGTAACCATGCGCGTGTCGGCGCGGAACTCGCCCAGTACCGACAACTCCGAATCCTCAGTAAGGATCGCCTCGACGTAGCGATAGGAGTGCCCGAATCCCATGGCGATTCCGCTCCACCGCGGGGGCGGAATATCGTCGGGAGAATTGCCGTACCACACCGTGCGATCGCTGGGTTCAATCTCGGCACCATCCGGATCAACCAGGCAATGATCGCCCTGTTCGGTCAGCACGAACGGCTGATCACTGGTCCCGCGGTTGATGTTGAGCAAGCGATTTGCGGCTCGGACATAGCTACCGCGCTCCTCGACGCAATAGGTCCACCACACGCAGCTGCGTCCGGTCAGCGGCGCGCGCAGCGACTTGCCATCCACCGATTGTGCGCGCCCACTGAGCTTGACGTAGCCCTGGGCAGCGGAACGGATGTGGGCCGCCGGAGTGTCCTCAAGCAGCCGTCGTTGCCGCCAGCGACGAAAAAACATGTGCACGCCAGCCGCAATCCCGGCGCTGCCGAATACGGCCAGCACCAGGTAGAAGTGGTTTACCACCCAGTACATGGCGAAAGTGCGTTGCAGCGGCGCCTAACGGGCAAATGCAGCCTTCATGTCGACGTCGTTTTTCTGCGCGGTGTCGAACCTGAGCAGGTGCACGGGCTCAAACTCATACCGGGTCGCGACCAGTACGTCCGGAAACGCCGCGATGCGCACGTTGTTGATATTGACCGCGTCGTTGTAGATCTCACGCCGATCTGAGATCGCCTGTTCCAGCCCGGTGATGCGTTGCTGCAGGTGCTGGAAGGCCACGTTGGCTTTCAGGTCCGGGTACTTTTCGGCCACGGCGAACAGGCCCGCCAGTCCGCTACGCATTCCGGATTCGGCCGCACCGAGGGCTACGACGCTTCCGCTGCTACGTGCCGCCGCAACCGCCGAGCGTGCCTGCATGACTCGCTCCAGGGTCTGCTGCTCGTACTGCAGGTACTGCTTGCAAGTTTCGACCAGCTTTGGCAGCTCGTCGTGCCGCTGCACCAGCAGCACGTCGATGTTCGACCAGGCAAGCTTGACGTCTGCGCGGACTCTGACCAGTCCGTTATAGATGCCGATCAGGTACCCGATGACGAGCACCAGCAGCACTACCAACACCAATATGGCAACCATGCGATCGGCCTCCGTTCCTGTCGCAATCCGTCCGGCCAGTGCGAACGCTACCAGCATGCCAGGCCCCGCACGTGACGCGGATCACGGCTTCGTGCCTTTGGATGGTGCGCCGTTCTGCAGAAATCACCCTGGCCCGAGCAGACCGGGCCACTTGGCGCCGGAGGATCAATGCTGCATATCGTGATGGCTCAGCGTTTCGGGCTCCAGATCAACCACCAGCGTATGGGTTGCGGCCGAATTCGCATCGATGTGGATCGGGTCGTCGGCTGCCTCCTCAGTCATCGGTTCGCGCCAGGCCCGCAGCGTGTAGTCACCGGCGTTGAGATTCTTCAGAGTGGAAATGCCGCCGGCATCGGCGCTATTGGGAAAGGAAACCGCGGTCCCGGTCTGTATGACACTGACGCGCGGTACGAACTGACGGTCGATCTGATCGATGGTCGCCTTCCCGTTAACCGCCGTCAGAGCTTCAACCTCGGCGCGACGGTTCCCGGCCAGAACATCGATCAGACTGTAGTGGGCGCCAAGTGGCGTTTATTCGGCGACGCCGTCATCGACCAGGATCGCTGGTGGCCGCAGATGGCGGCCGGCGTGCAGTGGAAGCACAATGATAATTTCGAGCTGGTACCTCGTGCGCTCGGTGCCAAGCACGCTCAAGGCGCGGATTTCTATGTCGCCGCGACGAAAGTGTGGTTGGCCGGTCCCTTCGGGCGCAGCTGGATCGCTGATCTGACGCTGCGCGAGACTGAGGCCAATCAGTTTGGGATCCTCGGTTTCGGGGGCGATCTGGGCGGCTATCACCTCATGACCGAGGGCAGCCTGGGAGCATTTCTGCTCGACAATCTGCTGCTGGGCGCCGAATACCGCCAGAAGCCGGATAATCTTTCGGCCTTCCGCGAAAACTCGGCCGACGACCTTTTCCTCGTCATTTTCCCGTGGAAATATCTGTCGCTGACCGCCGCCTACGTCAACCTCGGGAACATTGCCAACAGGCCGGGCCAGCACGCGTTGTATATATCACTGCAGGCCAGCTGGTAAATGACAAGCCAGCGAAGTGGGGCGGATTCAACGAGGCGTTCTAGACGCGCCGCCGACTGCGCCGGTCTTTGGCGAGCACCATGGTTTCGTACAGCTGGTAATCGGGCGTAGGCACCCGGTCGGCCCCGGCGGCGTGATAGTAGCGAATAGTCATCGACGTTTTGCCGCCAGAAACTCCCGGGTCAAGATCAAACACGGCAATGCCATACCCGGTCTCGGTGTCGCGGCGGGCGGACCAAATGGCGTCTTCCAGCGCGTCGGCGCCGGGTTTGACGAAGGTCCCTGCAGTGGCACCGGCAACCGGGCGGTTCGCTCTTGTAATGACTTTGGCCTGTGGGAGACCGCTCGACGGATTCACTCCGTAGGCATCGAGTGGGGCGTTGGTACCACCGCCTCCCAAGATCAGATGAATCGTACCGCGGTTGGTATCGAACCTGCCGTCGGCGGGTTCGGCCGTGATTACCGGCTTCGGCTGACAAGTATCCACGCGCGTTCCAGTGGCCGCGTCCCTGCCCACATCATGGATACAGCCCCGCACCGGCCAGCTTCGCTCGTAGTCGTGATCATGGCCGCAGAGAACGAGATCCACTCCATAGCGATCGAACAGCGGCAGCCAGCTCTCACGAATCCCCTTATCAGAACCGTTACCGTTCCTGGAAGAGCTGAGCGCGTCCTGGTGCATTTGCACGATGATCCAATCGATGCCGGCGTTTGCTGAGGCTGAGGACAGCGTCCTCTCCAGCCACCGCGTCTGCTCGCCGCCGCTGTAGCCACGAATGTAGAACGAAGTACCGGGCGCGATCGGTACGTTGCCGGTGCTGGGGGCGGGCTGCAGGGAGTCCGGGCCTGCGACAAAGGCGCCGCTGTCCTGATAGACGACGTCATCGGCGGACAGGGATATGAACAGGACCGAGCCAACCGTGAAGTGATACCACAGGCCGGCGAAAGCGGTGCCATTGTGCGGCAGCGTGTATCGCGTGAGGTAAGAGTTGAATCCCTGCAAGCCGTTATTGAATTCGATTTCATGATTGCCTGGACAAGGCATCCAGGGCCGAAATGCGGCCGAAACCTGCACGTTGTTGCCAAAATCGGCCCACACCGCCGGCTGCGCCGCGGGATTTTGATTGGCGTAACAAAGATCGCCGTTAAGCAGGTGGAACAGGGGCTTGAAGCGTTCTACCGCTTCCACGGCGTAGCGGCTCTGCGGCCAGGATAGCGCCCAGGACATATTCGGGGTGGCAAGATCGCCGTAGCTGGTCCAGCGAAAGGGCGCGCGGCCCGTAGGCGCTGTCTGGAAAACCGCCGTGAACGGCCGCGCTCGGTTGCGATCATTATCGGCGGTGACCGAATAGTCGTAGGTTGAAGCCGGTCGGAGACGGTCGATTTTCGCGTGATAGGTGAAAACCGTGTGGCCGTCGAGTCCGTCAGTATAGGAGCGCTGTACAGCGTGGACCACGCGCTCGGCACGATGTGACTCCCGGTCGTTTGATTCCCGAATCTGCACGCGCGGGTTCACGGACTGGGCGGGCGATGCCCAGGAAACAACTACGATGCTGGACGGATCCTCGCCCCAGGTGAGGTGAATCTGCTCCGGCGTGCCATCAGCGCCTCCGGCCTGCGCATCGGCACTGAACGACGGCAGCGGCGATGCGGCGGCCGCCAATCCCGTGGCCCCAGCTTCCTTGAAGAATTTACGCCTGGATAGCGATACCGAGGCCGCGTCGGATTCTTGCGCGGCAGACACAGCAGCGGGCCGCTCGAGTCGACGGTGGTCTGTCACAGAATACTGCCTCGGTGCTTGATGCCCCGAAGCGTAACGCAGTTGACACGGCTTCCGCGAATCGCGGGCGCGGTCCTCGCCACCGTGGGGTAACATGTCTGCGAGACCCGCTTCGCGGACCGCTCGACTGCGAATGAGGAATGAGTGATGGGGTCCAGCGATTATTCTGATAAGGCTACGCCAGAATCTGAGGCCGACGCCCAAGCAACGGACTACTCCGTTCAGCTAGCGCGGCTCGCGGCCATCGTCGCCTCTTCGGACGATGCGATCATCAGCAAAACGCTTCAAGGAATCATCCAGTCGTGGAATGCCGGTGCGACGCGCATCTTCGGATATCAGGAGAGCGAGGTAATTGGTAAGCCGATCACAATCATCATTCCGCCGGAGCTTCACGATGAAGAGCGACGCATTCTAAATATGGTGAGACAGGGTGAACGTGTAGATCACTTCGATACCATTCGTGTGGCCAAAGATGGCCGTCGCATTGCAATTTCCCTCACCGTATCTCCTGTGCGCGACTCGAGCGGGATCATTGTTGGGGCGTCCAAAGTCGCGCGGGACGTTTCTGAGCGCAAGGTGAGCGAACAGGCATTGCGCGAGAGCGAACAGCGTTTGCGCGCGAGCGAAGAGGCACTTCGGGATGCCGATCGCCGCAAAGACGAATTCCTGGCGCTGCTCGCGCACGAACTGCGAAATCCGCTGGCCCCTATCCGCTATGCATTAGCCGCAAACAAGAAGGAGGGCAGAACGCCGGAACAGCAGAGACGCGCTGAGGAGGTGATTGAACGACAGGTCACCCATATGAGCCGCTTGTTGGATGATCTGCTCGATGTGTCACGCATTACCCGCGGGACGCTTGAGCTCAAGAAGAGCCCTACTGAACTGACCCTGTTGGTCGGGAGTGCGATCGAAACCGCCCGGCCAATTTTGGACTCGAAACGCCACACGCTCGCGCTCGACCTGCCGAAGCAAGCGGTGCGACTCGACGCTGACCCGGTGCGATTAGCACAGGTGTTCTCCAACCTTTTAATCAATGCCGCAAAATACACCGATCCGGGCGGGCGCATCCAGCTGCGAGCAACGCAACAGGGAAGCGAGGTGCTGGTCGCCATAAGCGATAACGGCATAGGTATCTCTGACGACATGATGCCTCGCCTATTCACGCTTTTCTCACAGGCTCAATCGGCGGTTGGACGCTCGGAGGGCGGATTGGGCGTTGGTTTGTCGCTGGTGCGCGGGCTCGTCTCGCTGCACGGGGGAAGTGTGGAAGCACTCAGCGACGGGCCTGGTAAAGGCAGCGAGTTTATTGTGCGAATTCCTCTAGGGACGGCCTCGGAGCGCCCTGAAAGTGACGCAGGTACGGATGTACCGGTACCCGGCGCCGGCCTGAAGATACTCGTTGTCGACGATAGTCGAGATGCGGCTGACACTTGCGCCATACTCCTGGAACTCTCCGGCCATCACGTGCAGACGGCCTATACTGGCCAGCGAGCGCTTGAACTCGCCGAGACATTCCGTCCTCATGTGCTTTTGCTGGATATCGGTCTGCCGGATCTTGATGGTTACCAGTTGGCCAAGAAGGTCCGGGGAACCCCCTGGGGCGGGGCGGCGTTCCTGATCGCAGTGACGGGCTGGGGCCAGGAGGCGGATCGGCGCCGCGCTTTTGATGCCGGCTTCGATCACCACCTCACAAAACCAATTGCCGCAGAGACGGTGGAATCGCTGATACATTCGTTGAGCACATTGCGCGACCCTGCAAAAGCAACACAGGGCGGGCGCTAAGCTGGCAGGACCTTCGTCCAGACGAGGTGTGGCGACGCTATTCCAGTCGCTGCACTTTCCGCAGTGTTGAGAATAACTTCATCCACAACAGAGCTACCGTAATTGTTCCGAGGCCGCCCAGCACGACCGCCGGCATAGCGCCGAACATGGCCGCGGTCAGGCCGCTCTCAAATTCACCCAGCTGGTAGGAGGCATTGACGAACAGGAAATTCACGGCGCCCACACGGCCGCGCATCTCATCTGGCGTCGCTAGCTGTACCAGGGAGATTCGAATCACCATGCTCACCGTGTCGGCCGCACCCAAAATGGCCAGCGCCAGTATCGAGAGCCAGATGAGATGCGACAACCCGAACACCGGAGTTGCCAGCCCAAAGACGATCACGGCCTGGAGCAAGCGCATTCCGACCCGAGGCTCGAGCGCGTGGCGCGCGAGGGCAGCGGTCATCAGTAACGCGCCGATGAGTAAAGCAGGAAAGGCCGATGACCGGGCAGCGAGTTTGATCCGGTAGCGAGGGAATTCGACACCGTCTTACATTGAGTGGGAGCTACCGACGACGCAGCCGGGCATTGCAGTTCCCGGCTCATGGATTGTCGGTCGTTCCACGAGTTCCAGGACCTCGGGGCCTCCGAAGCGGGAGATTCGGATATGTTGCCAGGGCATTCGGCGAGCATAGTCAGTAGGGCGGCCGCGCTCGAGCTTGCGGGAGTCTGACCAGATCGCTTGGGCCGCGGGGCTTAGAATGGGCGCAAAGACCGAGGTATTCTCGAATGAGCACTTTCCCGATCGAGCTGGTGCGCAGCCAGTTTCCCGCGTTGGCCGGCGCCGCCGTTTTCGTGGACAACCCTGCAGGTACTCAGGTACCACGGCAGGTCATTAACGCCGTCGCTGAGGCAATGACTGGCGCCGCGAGCAACATTGGCGGTTTCTTTGCGGCCTCGAAGTGCGCCAAGGACATTTGGACCCGTGCCCACGATGCGACAGCGGAGCTTCTGGGCGGCCATTCCGGACGAGAGGTGATCCTGGGTCAATCGATGACCATGCTGACGTTTCATATCTCCCGGTCCCTCGGGCATGCTTGGGCACCCGGAGATGAAATCATAGTCACACGTATGGATCACGACGCAAACGTAGCACCGTGGCTGCGTCTGGCCGAGGATCGGGGCCTGATCGTGCGCTGGCTGCCGTTTAATCGCGACACCTGGCGCATTGAGCCGGAAGACCTGAAGCCGCTGCTGGGCGCCAGGACCCGGCTGCTCGCTCTCAACTATGCAAGTAACCTGACTGGATCGATTAATCCGGTGACCGAATTGACGAGCTTGGCGAGAGATGCCGGTGCGCTGGTGTATGTGGATGGTGTGCAACTCGTGCCGCACGTGAAAGCCGACGTTAAGGCCATCGGTTGTGACTTTCTGGTGTGTTCGTCATACAAGTTTTTCGGACCGCATCTGGGTGTGCTGTGGGGTCGGGAAGCGCTCCTCAGCAAGCTCAATCCGTATGCCGTGCGCTGCGCGCCGTCGAATCTGCCCGGGCGTCATGAGTTGGGCACCCCTCAGACTGAGCTGTTTGCGGGTCTGGCCGCAACCGCCGACTACTTCGTCTGGCTTGGCGCGCAAGTCGGCTGTTCTGGTAGCCGCGAGAGCAAGATAAAAGCTGCGTACAGCGCCGCCAGCGCGTACGAGATGGCAATTGCGCAACACCTTATCGACGGGCTAAAACAGATCGAAGGCGTGCAGCTTCAGGGCATCTCCGATGCACGGCAGCTGTCGCATCGAGTACCGACCGTCTCATTCACGCATCCCCGGCAGCGAACTTCTGCTCTTGCAAAGGCGCTCGCGGAGCAGGGGATCAACGCGTGGTCAGGTCATAACTACGCCTATGAGCTCGTTCGTCAGCTGGGTCTGGACGAACAGGACGGTGTACTCCGAATTGGCCTGGCTCACTACAACACGATTGAAGAGGTTGACCGAATCATTGGGTCGCTGAACGCGCTGCTGGCATGATGGCGGTTCGCCGGCGAGGGCGGCGGCATCGTAGCCGTCGATTCAGGACATGCCGTCCCAGAATTGTTCCATCTTCAAGCGGGTCGCCGCATCGGGCAAGCGGCCGCGGGCGGCTGCCTGGTTATCCTCCAGATGTGCCACTTTGGTAGATCCCGGTATCGCACAGGTCACCGCCGGATGCGAGATTACGTACTTCAGCAAGAACTGACTCCAGCTCGAAACATCGATGTCGGCTGCCCAGTCTGGCAAAGTGCGCTCCCCGGCTTTCCCGATCAGTGTGGCGCGCGCCAACGGCAGATTCGCCAGCACCGCCACGTGACGCTCGAGCGCGATCGGCAACACGCTGGCGGCCGCATCGCGGTTCGCGATCGAATAATCCACTTGGATGAAGTCGAGCGGATACTTGCGCATCGCCTCGACAATATCGCCATGCTGCGAAACACGCGATGTGGTGACGCCGAGGTAGCGGATTTGTCCAGCCTTCTTCCACTGCTGCAGCAACGGCATGAGGGTGTCGACCCCATTCAGGTTATGCACCTGCAGCAGGTCGATTCGTTGCGTTTTCAAACGCTCGAGCGAGCGATGAAAACTCGACTCACCGCCGCCGCCCGCGCCGCCGAAGAACCCATCCGCCGTGAGCTTAGTCGCCAGGAACATCCGATTTCGGATGCCCAAAGTCCCGAGCGCATCACCGATGAGCGCCTCGCTGTCGCCATAGGCCGCTGCGGTGTCGACGACAGAGCCGCCGAGTTCGCTCATGCGCTTGATCTCGTCTCGAATGGCGTCGCTCTCCGAGGCCCGAAACGAATCGGTACCCAGTCCAATCGCCGGGATCTTCTCGCCGCTCGAGGGTACCGTTTTGGTGATCAGCGGTTTTACGCCGGGGGAATCGGCCGCCTGCGACTGTCGCAGATAGCCCGCGCCAAAGCAGGCGACCAGGGCGCCGCACACTGCCTCGCGGCGCGATAGAATCGCAGGCGTCCTGGATTTCACCCTAGCCCTCTTCCGGTTTGCGACACGCACGATGTTACACTCGATTGTGACCGTGATGGGACCGAAAAAGTTCGTTACAACCAGCGAGCCGCCGCTGTTGTCGGCGTACGTTGCGGCGCATTACAAGGTGACTGGCACTACAATCCCGTTTGTATTGCGCATCGGGCAGCGCTGCCCAGAGCTAGCATCGGTGCATCTCGCAAACGGCGTCAGTCGTTCAGCGTTCATTACGGCCTGGAATCCTCGGAGCGTTGCAACATCAGAGCGCATTAATCGCGCTTCACAGAAGCGCCTTGAGACGCAGCTGACCGGGATGGGTCTTAGGCTTCTAGCTGGCATCGGTGAAGACCCTTCTGGGGCGTGGCCTGGTGAGCCTGGCGTTCTGGTACTTGGGATCTCACGAGGCGAGGCGGAGCGAATCGGCCAAACGTTCGGCCAGCTGGCCATCGTGTGGAGTGGCGAGTCTGCAGTTCCTGAGCTGGTAGTGATGCCGGCGTCGCCCCAGGGTCCCGGTCGGTAGCCGATGGTAGATTAAGGGTCGGAGGATGCGCATTTCGTCACGCTGGCCTGCGTTTGGCGTCATCATCGCCGCAGCGCTTTGTCGACCCGCCGGCGCCGCGGCGCCTGACGACGGCCCGCGCTATGGGCCCGAGCTTCAAGGATTTGAGTACCCCTGGCCGGTGCGGCATTTCCACTTCGTTTCGCAAGGCGTTGCTCTCGACATGGCGTACATGGATGTCGCGCCGGCAACACCGAACGGTCAAACGGCGGTACTGCTGCACGGCAAGAATTTCTGCGCTGCCACTTGGCAGAGCACTATCGTCATATTGAGCGCGGCCGGCTATCGCGTGGTCGCCCCAGACCAGATCGGATTCTGCAAATCAAGCAAGCCTTTGCACTATCAATTCAGCTTCCAACAACTGGCGGCAAATACACGCGCTCTGCTGGCCTCGATCGGAATAGATCGAGCTGTGTTCGTCGGGCATTCGACCGGCGGGATGCTCGCGGTGCGCTACGGGCTGATGTATCCCGAGTCGGTTAACCAACTCGTGCTGGTCGATCCGATTGGGCTTGAGGACTGGAAAGCCAAGGGCGTCCCATGGCAAAGCGTGGATGCCTGGTACCAACAGGAGCTGCGTTCGACCGCCGCCAGCATCCGTGAATATGAGCGCGCGACCTACTATGCCGGAACATGGAAGCCGGATTACGAAGTCTGGGTGCAGATGCTGGCGGGCATGTATCGCGGGTCGGGGCGCGACCGTGTTGCCTGGAACTCGGCGCTTCTCTACGACATGATCTACACGCAGCCGGTCTACTACGAGCTAGGGCAGCTGGCAATGCCGGTGTTGCTGATGATCGGTGACAAGGACACGACAGCCATCGGCAAGAACCTTGCGCCGCCGTCCATCCGCGCAACCTTGGGCAACTATCCGGTGCTTGGAAAGGCGGCGGCGGCGCAGATCCCACACCCCAATTTGGTCGAATTTCCTGATCTCGGCCACGCACCGCAGATCCAGGCGCCCGATGTTTTTAATAAGGCGCTGCTGGATGGCATGCGCTCGGCGACGGGCGGAAATTGATCTGCGGTCGTCCTAGTACGGCAACTTTCGCGAGATAAAGAGACCGGGTTGGCCCCGATGACTGACCCCCAGAGCGACCAGCGTCTGCGTCTGCTGCGACTGCCATAAATGCACCACAGGCACAGGAGCGCGGCGGCGACGACTGTCCTTTATTTCCTGCAGCCACTCCGGCGGACTTCGGATCCAGTTGTTCGAGTCAGCCCATGGCAGTTCACTCAGCGATCGTGCCACCAGGGATTCCCGCTCGGTCGCACCCTGAGCAGCGACGCTGGCGGCACCGAGCACTCGCGCTGTCTCCCATCGATTATCAACGCGCTGGGAGTCGGTGGACGATCGAAGTTCGCTAATGGGGCGATTTACATGGAAGGGCTGTGGGGACAAGTCGCGAAAGCAGGAGGATCTAGCGGTATTTGCGACAGTGCTGAGCGCGCATTCGGCATTGGCACCAGCAGCGCACGTCATCAGCATCAGCGCTAACACAAATCTCGTGGTGGGCAAAGGCATCTCGACTCTTCCCTACGGTCCTACAGTCCTTCAGCGTTGGACGGTAGTGTGTGCAAGGGCGAGTTGCGGCGACAGAAGACTATAGGTCGCCTTGGGGTAAGCCCACACTGACGTTGTGCGGGAGAATGCCGATGGCGTTCAGTTATTGTTCAGTTTACGGTCAGTTATGGTCAACAAATGGGGTCCAAAGGTACCCGAGCATTCCCTTTCCTACATCGATGCTGGAGTTCGACCGACAGGCGGCGCAGAGCGCCTGGGGGATCGTTGAACCTCGGCAGTATTGGGGGCCGTGTGGAAGAGGCAGGGACGATCGTGACAACATTCAAGCTCAGGCACAAAACCCGGTCGCTTTATTATCGGGTGCGCGGACAAGGAGAGAACCTGCTTCTGATCCACGGACTGGGATCGAGCGGAGCAGATTGGGAATTCCAGGTACGTGCGCTCGAGCGTCATTTTTGTGTCATCGTGCCGGATCTGCCGGGCAGCGGTTGCAGCCCGCCCTTTGAAGGGGACTTCAGCATTTGCGATTGCGCCGACGCGCTGTGGGCGCTGTTGGATCACTTGCAAGTCCCGCTGGCGAACATCGCTGGGTTTTCACTTGGAGGCGCGGTCGCCCTGGAGATGGCGTTACAGCGTCCGCACCAGGTGGCTCGGCTGGCGCTGATCAACACATTGCTGTCTTACCGAATCGATCATTGGCGCAAATGGCTTGAGGCCAGAGTGCCGGCCGTTCTCATCCGATTGATGGGCATGCGATGCGCTGCCCGGCTGGCGGCGACACGACTCTTTCCAATGCCCTGGCAGCGAGTATTGCGCGACCGAGCTGCCGAGGTGATAAGCCGAGTGACCTCGAAAGTCTACCTTGGCATGGCTAAGGCGTTGGAGCGCTGGACAGCGGTCGAACGGTTGGATCGGCTTCAAGCCAAGACTCTGATGATTGCGGCAGAGCACGACTTCACGCCGCTGGCGGAGAAAATGTCCATGGCAAAAGTGGTACGCGCCGACATCGCCATTGTGCATGGCTCGAGACATGGCACTCCTTTCGACTCAATCAAAGCCACCAATGCCTGTCTGTTGGCGTGGTTCGCTGATCGGTCTATTCGTGCATCGCGACGCTGGGTGTGCGACCAGGCGCCAGCCTCGGGGCGACTGTCTCGCGTGACGCGATTCGTCGAGGAGCAGACGACATTGAATCGGTTGGAATTCGGCGCGTAGTCGGTCTATCGCGCCTGCCTGTCTGAAGCAATATCTGGTGAAACCGATTTGGTGCCCCAGCAGCCCAAAAAGATGCTGCCGTTGAAATCCTCGATCGTTGAGCGGTACTGCCCTGGACAAGCCGGCGGCGGGCTACTGGCGCGCGGAAACATCTCACCGGGCGGCCGGCTTGGCAAATAGGGAGGGGCGTGCTCACAACCGATGAGCAGCATTGCGACACCGAGGCACAATGGGCGAGCGATGATGAGCGCCATGTTCATAGGCTACTGATGCCGATCGCCGTGTTCATAGGCTGATGTCACAAGATCGCTGGAAGCGGATATACCTGCCCAATCGCCGCGCAGTTTGACCCTTTACAGAATCCACCCCAGGTCGACAGCCACATCACGCTCGAATTTCTGAGCGGAACCGTCCAAGTGCGGATCGGGACAAATTCCTGAATTCACGGGGATAATATCCGGATCCAATTTGGCTGGCAATACGGCCGCGGGCTGGGGCAACTTGCGTGCAGACTGGTTCTGGTGAAGGATCAGGAACCACTATGACGGCTAAATCTCGACTTCGGATCTGGCGCGAGCTCGCGCTTTGCACCCTCGCCGACGCCATGACTCTGGGGGCAATGGCGGCTGACCCGCCGACCAACGGCGTTTGGAAGTACCAGGTGCCACCGACCCCAGTGAGCGGGGAATTCAACAATGAGGATCCTGTCGGACTCGCCGCCGGCGCACACCTCGCGACCGACTGCTCAATAAATCTGCACGCTGACGACGGCAAGGTGTATTGCTTCACGATCAGGACCTCCATGCAGTTCTTTGAGGACTCTCCGCAGACCTACCTTGGCGCCGCGCGAAAGTTCTTCGATCGCGACAAGACATCAGCTCGATAGCGACCTCAGGTGAGGATGTTACGTCAACCGTGAGTGGCGGCTGTTGCTAATCTGAGAGGACGGGGTGGCGGCATCCATGCCGCCGGTTTTAGACTGAGCGCCGAGGCCCAGGCCTGATACATCAAATGGTCAACAACGTGCAACAGCGGGTGGTCATCGTCACCGGGGCATTCGGCGCGCTCGGAAGGGCTGTCGCCCGCAAGTTTGCGGCATCGGGCGCCGCGGTCGGGCTGCTCGATCGGGGCGCTGTACCGGCGGAGTTGGCTGTTGAATTCGAAGGCCCACACTTACTCATTCCCGGGGTCGACCTGGCCGATTCGGATTCCACAGCGAAGGCCATTGGCTCAACCGTGGATCGCACCTCGAGGATCGATGTCCTGGTCAATGTGGCCGGCGGGTTTCGCTGGGAGACGCTCGAGAGCGGGGACATCGTGACTTGGGAACTCATGTTTGCCATGAATCTCAAGACCGCGGTAAACGCTTCGAAGGCGGTATTGCCGCACTTGCTGTTACGTGGCGGTAGTATTGTCAATATCGGCGCGGGAGCGGCGGGGCGTGCGCAAGCGGGCATGGGTGCATACACGGCATCGAAAGCCGGCGTACAGCGGCTCACCGAAGCGCTGGCCGAGGAACTCAAGGATCGCAACATCACAGTGAACTGCGTGCTGCCGGGTGTTATCGATACGCCGCAGAATCGGGCAACGATGGCTGGCACCGACTTCTCACGCTGGGTGGCGCCGGCCGCGATCGCCGACGTCATTTACTTTCTGGCATCGGACGCGGCCCGGGCGGTAAACGGAGCATCGATACGGGTATTTGGCCGCGGCTGAAGGGTGTTCCGACCGCGTCACCATTGTGAGACGTAGGTCTCGCGCCGGCCGATACCGCCGATTTGACGTCATCCGACGCAAGATTGAGCCGTTCTATGCATTAACTTGAGATGCATAGGAGCCTCACGATGAGTCGCCTACCGCGGACCGGTTGGTGTGCCGCCTGGATATTGACTGCAGGCTTCGCAATGACTTCTGGCGTGCACGCTGATGCGCTCTCGGCGGTGCAGGTACTCCGGGAGGGCGGTTGCGGGGGCCTGATGCCGGCCGCACCGCCGTTGCGTCACAGTGCTGTGCTGGATCATGCCGCCGAGCAGTGGGCACACGGACTGGCATTGTCGGCGGCGATGCAAAACGGCGATTATCCGGCAGATGTAAGCACCGGGCTGCGAGTAGGCGGTTCGGACAGCGATATGATCCGCGTGCTCCGACGGTCGAGCTGCCGCATCGTATCGAGCCGTGATCTTCAGGACATTGGCGTCTACCGCCGCGGGTCGGATAACTGGCTCGTGTTGTCTTCGCACTATACGTTGCCGGATCGCTCCCATGCGCCGGCGCTGGCGGCGCGCGCGCTGGAGCTGATCAACCAAGTGCGCGCCAGTGGTACCCGCTGCGGGCAGCGATCATTCGCGCCGACCTCGCCCGTCACGTTATCCCCGACCTTGGCAACGGTCGCATTCGGACATGCCGCCGACATGGCCGAGCACGATTATTTCGAGCACGAGGATTTGACCGGCCGCTCACCGGCACAACGGGTGCGTGCCGCGGGATATGAGGACAAACTGGTCGGCGAAAACATCGCTTACGGACCCAAGTCGATCGATGAGGTGGTCCAAGGGTGGCTCGACAGTCCGGATCACTGCGAAAACATCATGGACCCGAGATTTGCCGAGATGGGCATCGCCTATGCCCCGGGACAGCTATCGCGGCGCGGCCTGTATTGGGTTCAATTGCTGGCGGTTCCGCGCAGGGTCGCCGGCTCTGCGTCCGGAATTGCTCAAACTTACGCGCGCTGACAGGATCGTCGGTATAGCGCGATACTCGAACGCACTGGCTACGTGACCAACGCTGTCATTGCGTCCTTCAAAAACAGGCGAACGTACTCTTCAGACATAAGGGATCTTATACGAGCTACATTATTGTTTATAAATAATAATATGCCAGGTCGATACGCGGCGCCGCCAAATAGTGCGCTAGCTGCGACGTACCGCGGTATTCAGTCGCTGTAGGCTACACGCTACTAGCTCCGGTGGGTTTGAGATAAAGAGCCGGCCATGACATTGGGGGACTCAAGAGTGAAGGCATCTTTGTTGGCTTTGTCGACGGCGGTGGGTGTGACAGCGTTGGGAACCGTGTCCTGGGTCAAGGCGGTGCAGGCTGAAACTCCCTATGAGAGAGACCAGAGAGAACAGCTGGAGACATATCAACAACAGCACGCCTTATCGCCGCAGGTGCTGCAAGCCCAACGGTGGCAGCAAGAATGGCGGCAGCAACATCCGAATGAGCCGATGCCGACCCTAGGTGCCTTGGAAAAGCTCCATCGTCAGGAAATCCTGCAAAACATGAACCAGGATTTTGCGAAAATGCGTCAAGAACGACAGGCGCAACTGCAACGCGAGTACCTGCTCAGTAAGCAACATCAGCAGCAAATCCTGGCATCGCAGCACGTCACATGGACACCGCAGCAATGGAAAGAATGGGACCGGCAGTACGATCTGGCGCAGCAGCAGAAGGCTCAAGACTATCTCAATGCCGTGAGGGAAGCGGGACAAATGAGTAGAACGGAGATGGCCCAAGAGGAACAGGATAGAATTCGCAGGAGCGGCAATTGAGCGATAGAAGTTGAACGGCCAAGAACGCGCCGGTCTCAACCGCCCTCAACAGTCTTTGGCTCACTGAAGCGGATCGGTGTCGCTGCAGTGAAACCCGCACCGATTACCGTCAGGGCCGTCGACAAACTGCAGCGCTTCAACGCTATACGTTCTCTCTGTCTCATCTGTTCCCGCTCGCTGCAAACTCTGACAGAGTCTCATATAACCCGGTCTCACCTATTCGTTTCAATATGCCGGCACGACGCAGCTTCTCAAGCACATTGGAACGTACTTCGCACAGCACCACACGGGTACCCATGCGCTGAAAGTCCGCGACGATCTCGTCGAGGGCCGATAACCCCGTAGTATCCATGAAAGGCACGCGCGCCATTCGAATCACGACAGTGCGCACCCGGTTCTGACTGCGCCGAAGTGTCTGTTCCAGATATTCAGCTGCGCCAAAGAAGAACGGACCATCAATGCTGTACACCGCCGTATCCTTCGGTAGCACGAAATCCGCTCCGCGACCCGCATCTGCTGCCACTCGCTCCTGAGAGTTTTCCTCGATACTCACGGACCTCGACATGCGGCGCATAAACAACAGGCTTGCAAGTACGACGCCCACGTTGACCGCCACGACCAAGTCACTGAACACCGTCAGTACGAAAGTCAGCACCATGATCCAGACATCGGGGCGCGGCGCTGTCTTCAGCACATGGGCGAATCGGCGCACATCGCTCATATTCCAGGCCACGTAAAACAGAATCGCCGCCAGCGCTGTAAGCGGAATATGAGCTGCCCAGGGTGCCAGTAACACGATAACAAGCAGTAGGAAGCCACAATGCACCACGCCTGCGATTGGGCTATTCGCCCCGTTGCGGATGCTCGTAGCCGTGCGTGCGATTGCGCCAGTGGCTGCGAATCCCCCAAATAGGGGCGATAAGATATTGCCGATACCTTGGCCGATAAGTTCCTGATTCGGATCGTGCTGCGTATTGGCCATGCCGTCGGCCACCGTCGCCGACAACAACGATTCAATTGCGCACAGCAGTGCGATCGTAAAGGCCGGTCCGATTAGTTGCACAACAATGGTGAAATCGAATACCGGAAACTGCAAGTGCGGGAGTGACGTTGGAATCCCACCGAATGCGGTGCCCAGCGTCGCGACGCCCTTAAAATCGAACCCCCACTGCAAGGCGGTGGTTAAGAGCATGGCCACCAGCGGTGCCGGCACCCGTTTTAGGAACCGCGTTCCCACGATGAGCGTTAACAGTGAAGTAACGCCTAAAAGGGTGGTGGCCAGCTGCAGGGTGGGCCATGCTTGCAGCAACGCGATGAGCTTGGCATGAAACTGCACTCCGGAAGTCGCCGGATGCAGCCCGAAGAAATCCTTCCACTGGCCAACAAAGATGATAACGCCGATCCCGGAGGTAAAGCCGACGATGACTGGGATCGGGATGTACCTGATCACCGATCCCAGGCGCGCCGCGCCCAGACCCACCAAGATGAGCCCCGCCATCAGTGTTGCAAGCTGCAGGCCGGCTATGCCGTGTTGAGCTGTGATGACGGCAAGCACCGCAATGAAAGCACCAGTCGGTCCGGAGATTTGTAACCGTGTTCCGCCGAACAGACTGGTGCACAGGCCCGCAACGATTGCGGTGTACAGTCCCTGTTCCGGCCGCGCCCCTGAAGCGATCGCAAATGCCATAGCAAGCGGCAAGGCGACGACGCCCACCAAGATACCGGCCATCACGTTGGGCCACCAATTCGCTCGGACTAGCAACCCTGTGCGGTAGCTTTCAAGAATAGCAATCATGATCGCGGCCGCCATCGGCGGAGCGTCCCGCGGAGACTTTCGCATCGCCGCGATCGGCAACGAATGCGGTCTGACGGACGGCCCTCACCCGGCCTCTGGCTGGCGCGTCGATAGACTTCTATATCCTGATCGATCATGGTTAATAGCATTGTTGGCGCGACGGTGGTCGCGCTCTATGGTGCCGCTGTCATCAATTTAATGGAGGAGAGACATGATCGCCCATGCAACGCTGGCAGTCAGCAACTATCGCACATCGAAAACGTTCTACGCTGAGGTACTCAGCACGTTGGGATATAAAAACAATATGGAGTCAGGCAAATCCGCGGGTTTCAATGATGGCAAGAACACCGATTTCTGGATCACCCAGGAGAAAGCCGTAGTGCCAACACACCTAGCTTTTAGAGCGCGCGGCCGCAAGCAGGTGGATGCCTTTTACAAGGCGGCCTTGGCGGCGGGGGCCAAGGACAACGGCGGCCCTGGCTATCGCGATTATTCGCCTGGGTACTATGCGGCTTTCGTGCTGGATCCGGACGGCAATAATATTGAGGCAGTTTGGTACGACCCCAGCAAGGAGAAGTAGGGCAGGGCTGTCGCTGTCGAACGTGGTCCTCGCCAGCGAAAACAGCGCGCTGCGCGCGTGTGAGGCATTACTTCGCATAATATTGAATGTGAGAAAAGGCCCCGCGCGTGGGCCAGATCCGCGCAGATGGATTTCAGCGTCGGGAAAAGCACAAGTCCGCACCAAACTGTGCCGACGCGGCAAGCTGGCGTGTCAGGCCGCGCTGTTTTCAGGACGCTTTAGCGCTTAAGCTCACAGCCTGATTTCCGGAATGGTAGGTCTAATGACTGCGCGGCGGGCTCTGGGGTGGTTAGCGGTCGCCGCAGCGGCGTCAATCGTATGGCTTACGCGACCCTTTGTGTCCGCGCTGCTGTTGGGCGCCCTGATGGCGTTCACGCTGGAGCCGGTCTACGCGGCACTGGCGCGGTACACGCGAACACCGTTTCTGGCATCCCTGACGACTGTGTTGGTGTCGGGCGCGGTGGTCGGCGGCGCACTGGCCGGGTTCGTCTCGGTGTTCGTCATGCGCGCGGTGGGAGTGGCCTCATCCGTGCGCGAGGGGTTGCGCCCCGGAGGGGTCCTGAGCGGGCGCGTGGATGCAGTCAGCGGCTGGCTGGCGCATCTGGGGATCTCGACGTCGAGTCTTAGCGAGCGGCTGGAGGCCGGCGCTGGTGAGATCGCCTCGCAGTCCGCGCGCCTTGCCACGGCCCTGGCATCGGGCACGTTCGCCGCTCTGCTGGGCCTTTTCTTTGCCGTTCTCGCCATGCATCTAGTGCTGCTCCACTGGTCGCGCATCGTGACCGCGATGGTCAGGGTCTCCCCGCTGCAACCCGAGCATACCCGCGCCCTGTTGAACGAGTTTCGGCGGGTAGGGCGCCAGACCGTGGCTGGCACCGTAGCCACGGGATTGGCGCAGGGCTTGCTGGCAGCCATCGGCTATTGGATCGGCGGCGTGCCGCTGCCAATATATTTCGGTATTGCGACCGCACTGGCATCGCTGATTCCGGCCGTAGGGACCCTGCTAATCTGGATCCCCGCGGGCGTGTACCTGATCGCCATTGATCACCCCGCCCGCGCCGTCATCGAACTTAGCTGGGGTGCTTTGATGGTCGTGGGATTTAGCGACTATGTGATCCGTCCACGCATGGTCGGCGATGCAGCCATGCCGACGCTGCTGGTGTTCATCGCGCTGTTCGGCGGTCTAGAAGCGTTTGGCTTGTCGGGCTTAATCCTGGGACCGGTACTGATGGCGGTCGCGGTCGCGGTGCTCCGCCTCTATGCGCATGACAATCAGCGCGATCGTGCCGGCGGATCGCCCTCAGCCGAGTGAGGCAAGCAAAGCGGCTGTAGCGCCGGGGATTGCGCGCGCACACGAGATTGTCGATAAGCGCACGCCGTTGAGGCGATCTCCAAATCGGGGTCACCTCAGCAGTTTAATTAATTCATTCGCATCATATTGAGTGAGCTAACTGGCAGCTTGAGAGGCGCCTCGCTTAGGAGGAACCTCGGTTAAAATCACAGAGTCAGCGGCTGCCAGCCGCTTGCCGGCCTGGAGCATTGCGGCCATCTCGCCGGCAGGCACCGGCTTGCTGAAGTAGTAACCCTGAATCTCGTCGCAGTCATGCAGCCGCAGAAACTCGTATTGCCCGGCCGTTTCGACGCCTTCGGCGAGCACCCGCATTCTGAGGCTGTGCGCCAATGAGATCACGGCCAATGCGATGCTCGCATCGTCCGCATCGGTGAGAACGTTGCGAACGAACGATTGATCGATCTTCAGCGTATCAACCCGAAAACGCTTCAGATTACCGAGATTGGAATAGCCGGTGCCGAAGTCATCGATGGAGAGCTTTACGCCGGCGGACTTTAGCTGATTGGTGGCATGGATCGCCTGCTCCACATCCTGCGCGATCAAGCTCTCAGTTAATTCAAGTTCCAGACGGTCGGGCGCGAGCCCCGTTTCCCGCAGAGTACCCAAAACCCACGCGGCAACGTCCTGCTGCTGGAATTGGCGCGCCGAAATGTTCACAGAGACGACGATGGGCGGCAGGCCGGCATCCAGCCACATCTTGTTCTGAGCGGCAGCAGTGCGTAGCACCCAATCGCCAATTGGCACGATCTGACCGGATTCTTCGGCGATTGGAATGAACTGAGCCGGAGAAATGCCTCCGATCTCGGGATGGGTCCAACGCAGTAGTGCCTCACAGCCGATGATGAGGCCGCTCGCTATTTCCACCTTGGGCTGATAGGCAAGGTGCAATTGGTCACGCGCGATGGCCAGACGCAGCTGAGTCTCCAGATCGACCCGACGTTTGGTTTCATCGCTCATTTCGCGCGTAAAGAACTGATAGCTGTTTCCACCAAGCTTTTTGGCCCGATACATCGCCGCGTCCGCATTTTCGATCAGCGCGTCCGCGCTTTGGCCGTCCTGCGGATAGACGCTGATGCCAATGCTGGCGGCTACGTGGACCTCCCGGCCCTGTACGGAGAGTGGCATCGCGAACGCATCCAGTGCCTTCTGCGCGACGACGTAAACATCGGCCACTTTTCGCACGTCGTTGAGCAGAACCAGGAACTCGTCCCCGCTCTGGCGTGCGACTGTATCGCCGTCCCTTACCGCAGTTTTCAGCCTTTCTCCGACTGCCCGAATGACGGCGTCGCCGAACGGGTGACCGAAACCGTCGTTGATCACCTTGAACCGGTCCATGTCCAGGTAGAGAACCGCCAGTAACCTGCCCGTGCGTCGGACGTGCACCATGGCCTGAGTCAGGCGGTCGTGAGTCAGATTGTGGTTCGGCAGGCCGGTCAACGCGTCATGCGTGGCGAGGTATTCGATGTGCGCCTCAGCGCGCTTGCGCTCCGTGATATCTTCAATCATGCCTATGCTGTACTGTGGCGCGTCGCCCTCCTTTGGCACGTGAGACGCCGTGAGGCGCCCCCACATTAGGCTGCCGTCCTTGCGCCGGTAACGCAGATCTGCCTGGAAGTGGCCAATTTCATCCACCGCCAGGGATCGATAGAGCCGCAGCCTTTCCGCACGGTCGTCCGGGTGCAAGACATCGGCAACTTTCCGTCCGCGTAATTCGGTATCTGTGTAACCGAGCATCGTCGCGAACGCTCGATTGCTACGCACCAGCTTCTGGTCGGTATTTGAGAGTGTCATTCCGATGGCGGCGTTTTCGAATACCATGCGGAACATCAACTCCCGGCTACGAAGCGCGGCCTGGGCGCGTACCCGCTCCCGTTCTGCTCTGTCCTTGGCGATGGCAATGGCGGCAGTGTGGACTGCCATTTCAATCAGTTGATTGTGGCGCTCCGACGGGTGCCCGGGATGTCGCAAGTAAATTGCGAAAGTTCCCACCAATCGATGCTGAGGATCCAGTATCGGCGTGGACCAACAGGCACGCAGCCCATGCGCATTCGCGATGGCGCGGTGATCCGACCACAGCGCGTCAGTCTCGATATCCTCGACAATCACCTGAGCGCCGCGATAGGCGGCAGTCCCGCAGGAGCCCGCGCGCGGCCCCGTGGCTTGACCATCAATTGCCCGTACGTAGTCCGCCGGCAAGCTGGGTGCGGCGCCGCGGCGCAGGTGCAGGCCATCATCATCCGCCAGCAGGATCGAACCCATTAGTTCCGGCGACTGTGCTTCGATAAGTCGCACAATTTCATCCAGCGTCTCCTGCAACGGCGCGTCGGCGGCAATCAATTCCATGACGCGGCGTTGGCCCGCATCCGATTTCTCGCCGCGTTTTCGCTCGGTGATGTCGACGAAAAAGATCGCGATTCCGTCCTCAGTCGGGTAGATACGCTGATTGAACCAGCGGTCCCAGGGCGCGTAATACGCCTCGATTTGGACCAGAACCCGCTCAGTCATCGCCTTTCGGTACGCGCTCTCAAATGAGGTTCCGACTGCATCCGGGTAAATCTCAAACAAATTGCGACCGAGGAGCAATTCCGGGGCGCGACCTTGAATCTCAGCGCCGCGCGTATTCACATAGATGACGCGCCACTCGTGATCGATCGCGACGAATCCGTCGCTCATGCTGTCGAGCACCGCGGCAGCGCTCAGTGCCCCCGGGGTTCGTTCACCCACGCTGCGCGCTCCTATCGCCCGAAATAGGTGCTCGGAACATCAAGTCGACGGCTTTCGCATATGCCAGCTGAAGCTGGTATTCGGGACATCCGTCTTCGAGCGCTGGCCGACGCATCAATGTCACCCTGGCTATATCACTAACTGCGCGCGCGAGCCGAACAACGTGATGCCGGTATCCTGTGCCTGCAACAGCTCGGTAAATTGATCCGCCGACATGGGTTTGTTGAAATAAAAGCCCTGGAATTCATCGCAGGCATGTTGGCGCAGGAAATCCGCCTGCTCCTTTGTTTCCACACCCTGCGCCACGACGGTAAGGCTCAAGCTCTTTCCCATCGCAATGATGGCCTCCGTCAGGTTGCTGTCATCGCCCCGGGTAGCTATATCTCGAATGTACGAGCGATCGATCTTTATGGTGTCGAGCGGAAAGCGTTGCAGCGTGGCAAGCGAGGAATAGCCCGTTCCAAAATCGTCGATTGCGATCTTTACTCCCATGGACTTAAGATCGGTCAGTATCCGTAGCGCCTTCTCGATATCCTGCATCAGAAGGCTCTCGTGGATCTCGAGCTCCAGCAGGCCTGCTTGCATGCCCGTTGATTTCAAGACGACGGCAATATCGCGCAAGAGATGTTCGTCGGAAAACTGTCGGGCCGTCATGTTTACGGCGATCTTCAACCGCGGCAGCCCCTGCTTCTGCCAGGTCACATTTTGCAGACAGGCGGTCTGGAGCACCCACCTACCAATCGGAACGATCAGGCCGGTCTCTTCCGCCACCGGAATGAACTGCATCGGTGCCACAATCCCCAAGTCCGGGTGCCGCCAGCGCAGCAGTGCCTCCATCCCGGTGATTTGGCCGGTGGCAATATCCCGCTTGGCTTGATAGTAGAGTTGGAACTCATTGCGCTCGAGCGCATGCCTCAGGCTCGACTCCAAAGTGAGCCGTTCAAGTGAGTTGGCGTTTAGCCGCTCGGAATAGAATTGGAAATTGTTCTTGCCGTCCTCTTTGGCCTGGTACATTGCGATGTCGGCGTTCTTCGTGAGCGTCTGCTCGTCCGGGCCGTCTTTCGGATAGGTGCTGATTCCGATGCTGGCGGTGACGCGAAATTCCTGGCCCAGTAAGTTGTATGGCCTGGCTACGGCGGCGATTATTTTCTGGGCGACCGTCCCAGCATACTGTTCGTCACCCAATTCTGTCAGCAGCACGACGAACTCGTCGCCCCCCAATCGTGCCACGGTATCGCTGTCGCGCACGCAGGCCTTGAGCCTGTTCGCGACTTCCTTTAGCAATTCGTCGCCGGCTTCGTGCCCGAGCGTATCGTTGATCTGTTTAAATCGATCGAGGTCGATAAATGCCACTGCCAGCTGTCTGTGGTAGCGCCGGGACTGGCTGATGGCCTGACTCAGAAGCTTGTTGAAGAGACTGCGGTTTGGCAGTGCCGTAAGGCCGTCATGATAAGCGAGGTATTCGACCCGTCGGGCATGGGTCAGGTGAGCTTCGTGCTCGCGCGCTCGAGCCCGGGCGAGCTGCCAGCTCATGCGTCCCAGGATCGTGGTGAGCACTATCACTAAAGCGCTGCCAATTGCCGCGCGCAGCAGGTACACCTGCACATCGCGACGCTCGGCGGCCAACTGCTCGTCCTCAGACAGGCCGACAATGACCGCCAGCGGAAACTCGTAGAGCTGCTGAGCGCCGGTATAGCGCCGGATGCCGTCCCAGCTGTCGGCCACTAGCGAGACCGTGGGATCGCCCTGGTCCCCACCCGGTACGGCGCTGCCGTAGTCGATCGCGACACCCGCAGTGACGATGTCTCCTGTACGTCTTGCGCGAAACACGCCGTCAGTACCCAGAAGAGCGAGCACTCCTTTGCTGCCTAAAATTGACGGATCGTAGCCGCTGACAAAATAAGAGGCATCGACCGCGATTAACACCGCGCCGGCCGGCGAACCGTCGGAGGAATGGAGTGCGCGTCCGAACTGCAACGTCCATTCCCCGGAAGTTGCGGCTTTGCGCGGCTGGTCTATCCAGAGGGTGTCTTTGAGTAGCGACTGCTGGAACGAAGGGCTGGCCGGGGAGGCCGCCGAGGCCGGGCGCGTGCTTGCCACAACCACGCCCTCGGGGTTCACGACGCTGACGACAAATAGCAGATCCGGGGGCAGCAAGCCCCTGCCTTTTAAGTCCGCCAGGGTGGCGCTGGCGCCCTTAGTCTCATAAATATACTTCACGAACTTGAGCGTTTGATCGATTTCACGCAGAGCGCGCACGATCTGCGCCTCATACGTGTCGAGCAGCTCCAGCGTGGCCGCGGCGGAAGTCCTTGCCGTGTGGACGTGCTCGACTCTGATCAGATTGATAGTGCCACCCCAGATCACGCCGAGGACCAGAATAGTGATAGCTGGAAAAAGAATGTCCGGTTCAGTGACTCGACTTAGCCAGGCTCGTAACCCCGTGGGCGCAGGGTTTTGCATCGCGCGCCGGCGCGTCGTGTCGTCTAGGGGACCTTGAGTACCAATGGTCATCGGATGCATTCATTCAGCGCCGGGCATCTAGATGTTCGTTCGATTGCGCCCACGACCACAATCCCTTGATCAGAATACGAAATCGACTGTGGCACTAAACAGGTTGACGGTTCCGCCTGGACGAAACCCAGGTTGGATGTTGATCAATACGCCGTCAGAGTCCGCGCCGATACGCATGTGGTCGAATTGCAGCTTTAAATCAACATTCTTTGCAAAATCCCAGCGCGCGCCCAGAGAAACGGTGTGTTGAGTCGGGATAGTTTCCAGGATTGCGTTCAGACCGGCATTAAGGCCGGCAGCAAAGCCTGCGACCGGGCGTGACAAGCCCGCCAGCGTTAATCCGGGATCGGAGTTGCTGGCCGCACGCTCCTGCGAATAAGTCACGTAGGGCGTGAATTGTCCTATCCGGTACCCGCTGCTCGCATACCAGCCAGTATCCTCGCCGAGAAATGAATTCAAGCGGGCGTGAGCCCATTCGCTGATGACGAACCAGCGACCCGGATCGTAACTGGCGCCGATGACCTCCGTAACGACCGGCTTGTCGTCGGAATTGTATTTGTCGGCAATCGCGACGCCCTGCGGCCCGAACATCCTGAAGGTATCAAGAAAACCGTCGAGGGAGGAAATCGTCAGGAGCGCGTGCTGATAAGAAACCCGAAAGGTCAATGATTTGTACTCAGTCGTGTTGGAGACATTGATTGAGTTCCGTGCCATGGCGGTGCCCCGATTGTCTGGTTCCGGCGTGTTGCTTTGGACGTAACTGCCTTGCGTCGTGTTGGTAAGATCGCCTGAATTCAGTCGGTAACTGAATCCGCCGCCGTCGCTCGCCGTAATCGGTAACAGACTGTAAACCTCGATCGGCGGACGCACCCAAGGGAGCGTGTAGCCCACCTTGCGGGTATCAGAGAATAGAAAGGTCGGCAGTTCTACCCGACCGATGCGAACGCTCAGATCCGGCGTGAATTGATATTTTATGTTCGCCCACTCCACGTGCGGGGTGTAAGTGCCGTTATAATTCTGCTCGGCGATAACCTGCACGACAGCGGAAAGCTCGGGAGTAATGCGGGCGGAAACCTGCCCAGCAATCAGGCTGTCCACCTCGGCGCTCCAGCTGCGAGTATGACCCGCTCCATTGGATTGAAAGATACCGGCGGGGAAATCAGCATTGTCTTCGCTGGAATGGGTCACTCCCACTGTACCGAAACCGCTGAATGACAATACCGATGACCCTGAGCCTGGTTCCACATCGTCACCAATGGCACATAACGGCAGTGCCATTAATGCGATGGCGGTGGCGAGCCTGTTTGAACGCAGGTTCATGGCGCGAGCACCACACGGACGCTGCTGTCCACCAGACTCTGATCAATGTAGCCGATGGTCGTGGGGTCCGCGATGAGCAACCTCTTCGCTTCCACGCCGGTGGCCACAGACTTCGGCGGCTGTCCCCTTCCGGTGAAGATGATCCGCGCCCAAAAAGCCTTGACTTGCGCCGGCGACATATCAGCCAGTCGCGTGTAAAACTCATCGCGCGCAGCTGATCCCTCGGCCTGGTCGATCGGAATCACCGAACTGCCGTCGGGGAAGCGCGTCCGCTTGCCTAGAAAAATGTCCAACACCTGATTTTTACTTAGCGCCGTGATCTGGCTTTTGGATGAGACCACCGCCACGACGTCGGCGCGTGCAACGCTGATGTTCAGGCTCACAGTGCACGCCAGGGCCACCGACGCGATGCTATATATCTGTCGCACAATCGTGCGCGTCACAGCCGCCCACACGGCAGATGAGGGCGCCTGGCTAGCCGCTCGCCCCGAGGCGCCGGCCGGGCCGCCAATCTGCGCCTGGAGCGGGCTCGTACTGGAACCTGACCGATCATACTGCCCTTAGAGGTTCAATTTCCTCATGCGATCGGACCATTGCCTGGCGTTGATCAGCGCGTTGCGCGGGCGGCACACGACCGTCACACGATCGATTGCCGTGAGGGGAGCCGCCTCAAACGCCACGGACACGACCGGCGCGGGGCCCGAACTCAGAGAATAAGCAGCGAAAGAATCAATCTCTGTGCGGCACCGTACGTATCGAACACTTAACCGACGAACTACGTCACAACCTAGCCGCATTGCCGTGCCGCACGGGTACCAAACAGTCGTTTCGCGCAGCCGGAAATATTTGTAGAATTAGCTGGGCACTCGCGGAGTCATTCATGTCCACATCATTCGTTCTTAACGGCAAACCCATAACCCTGGATGCCGATCTCAATATGCCGCTGTTGTGGGCCGTGCGAGAGCTCGCGGGCCTGCCTGGCACCAAATTTGGGTGCGGCATGGCGCTGTGCGGTGCGTGTACGGTCCACTTGGATGGCCAAGCGATCCGTTCCTGTGTCATGCCCTTGTCGGGGGTAGCCGGACGACAGGTCACGACTGTCGAGGGCCTCCAGAGCAAACCGGCGAAAGCGGTACAGGCGGCCTGGATTTCGCTGCAGGTGCCTCAATGCGGCTACTGCCAGTCCGGCCAGGTTATGTCCGCCACGGCATTGCTTGAAAAAAATACAGCACCGACCGACGCTGACATCGATGCCGCGATGAGCGGCAACATTTGCCGCTGCGCCACCTATTCCCGCATTCGGGCCGCGATCCATACAGCGGCACAGTCGCTCAAGGCGTAGCCATGACCCAAGAAACCACCGCCGTTCGGCAGCCCACGCGGCGCGCATTTCTCAAAGGTGCGGGCTCGGCTACGGCGATCACGCTCACGATCGGGTTTGAATGGGCAGGAACGACGCGCCGTGCCGTCGGCGTTGCCGCGCCTTCGGCCGGCACGCCGTTTGCGCCCAATGCATTCCTGAGGATCGGCGCTGACAACAGCGTGACGGTCATCGCCAAGCATGTCGAAATGGGGCAGGGCGCCTACACCGGCATCGCCACCATCGTGGCCGAGGAACTCGATGCCAACTGGTCGCTAGTGCGCGTCGAAAGTGCACCGGCCGACGCCACGCGCTACGCCAATTTCGCCCTTGGCAAAATTCAGGGAACCGGCGGCAGTTCGGCTATGGCCAATTCATGGATGCAGCTGCGCGAAGCGGGGGCCAAGGGGCGCGCGATGCTGCTTAGTGCAGCAGCCAGACAGTGGCATGTGCCCGTGACAGAACTGACAGTCGCCAATGGAATCGTCTACCACCCAGGCAGCAAACGACAGGCGCCGTTTGGATCGCTGATACGCACGGCGGCGTTAATTCCAGTCCCCGACCAGGTTACTCTGAAGGATCCGAAAGACTTCAAACTGATCGGTCATCAGGTACCGCGGGTTGACGTGCCCGCGAAGGTGGACGGCAGCGCGCAGTTCACGCTCGATGTCGTGTTACCCGGCATGCTGGTGGCATTGCTCAAGCGCCCGCCGCTGTTCGGCGCGACTGTCCGGTCGTTCGATGCCAGCGCCGCCACCGCCATACCGGGCGTGGTCAAAGTGGTGCAGGTACCGCGTGGCGTCGCGGTGGTCGCGAACGGTTTCTGGGCAGCCAAGCAAGGGCGCGATGCCCTTAAGGTGGATTGGGACGACGTCAACGCGGAAAAGCGCAGCTCCACGGCGATCATGGATGAGTACCGACGAATCGCCGAACAGCCGGCAGCATCAGCGCGCAGCGAGGGCGATTCGGCGCAAGCCATTCGCAATGCCGCCCACAAGCTGTCAGCCAGCTTCGAATTCCCATTCCTGGCCCACGCGCCCATGGAGCCGCTCGACGCGGTCGTCAAACTCACCGCCAGCAGCTGCGAAATCTGGGCCGGAGACCAATTCCAGACCGTGGACCAGGGCAACGCCGCCAAGACCGCGGGATTGGACCCGCAGCAGGTCAGCATTCACACGCTCTATGCCGGCGGCAGCTTCGGGCGGCGCGCCAACCCTGGTTCCGATTTCATCGTCGAAGCGGTATCGATTGCCAAAGCCTGTGGGGCAGATGGAACCCCGATCAAACTGCAGTGGACGCGTGAGGACGACCTTCACGGCGGCCTGTACCGACCAATGTACTTTCACAAGCTGGAAGCGGGCCTGAGCGAGAAGGGTGAGCTCACCGGGTGGCGGCATGTCATCGTCGGTCAATCGATCATGGCAGATACTCTGTTTGCCCCGATAATGATCAAGAATGGCATTGACCCGACTTCGGTCGAGGGCGCTGCGACCATTGCCTATGCCATACCGAACCTCACGGTCGATCTGGCAACCACCAAGTCCCCCGTGCCGATTCTCTGGTGGCGCGTCGTCGGCAGCTCGCATACCACCTTTGCGGTGGAAGCGTTCATAGACGAGGTGGCGACTGCGGCGGGCGAGGATGGCTTTACGTTCCGACGCAAGTTGCTGGAGCATCAGCCGCGCATGAAAGCCGTGCTGGAACTTGCAGCCGAGAAGGCAGGGTGGAGCAAGGGTCCTATGCCCAAAGGCAAGGGGCGCGGGATTGCAGTTGCTGAAGCGTTCAAGACCTTTGTGGCCCAGGTCGCCGAGGTCAGTGTCGATGAGACAGGGCACGTCAAGGTCGACCGGATTGTATGTGCGGTGGACTGCGGCACCGCAATCAATCCCGACGTCATCGCCGCGCAGATGGAAGGCGGCATCGGCTTCGGTCTCGGGGCCGTGCTCTATGGGCAGATCACGCTTAAAGATGGGCGCGTCGAGCAGGACAACTTCAATAGCTATCGGGTGCTGCGGATGAATGAGATGCCGAAAGTCGAGGTGCACATCGTGCCCTCGGCTGAGGCTCCGACAGGGGTAGGAGAACCTGGTGTCGCCCCCGTGGGACCGGCTGTGGCCAATGCGATCTTTGCCGCCACCGGCAAACGCATCCACGTGCTCCCATTTCCCAAGCCGAGCGCGGCGTGAGGCGAGACCCGTAAGAAGGACGATGCCATGAACACGTCAGCTCAGAGCGGGCGAGCCCGCCATACGCTGCTGGTAGTCCTCGCCGGCATCATCGTGGTGGCAGTTATCGCGGCCGCCTATATCGTTCTTGGCCCTGGACCCACGAATTTCGCGGGCGGAATGCGCGTCGCACTGTCCGATTATCGCGGACAGGATCCGACTGGCGTTCCCGCTGAACTGAAATCGGCAAGCGTGGTCGAGCGAGGCGAATATCTGACCCATGCCGCAGACTGCGTGGTCTGCCACACGGCCAAGGACGGCGTGCCATTTGCCGGCGGCCGCGCTTTTGTGTTGCCGTTCGGAACGATCTATTCGACCAACATCACGCCCGATGTCGACACCGGCATAGGCCGGTACACCGATACAGGTTTCCTGGATGCCATGCATAAGGGTATCGGTCGAGGTGGCACCAGGCTGTATCCGGCTATGCCGTATGCCAGCTATACCTACATGGCGGACGCCGATGCACTCGCGATCAAAGCCTATCTCTTCACCCTCAAGCCCATCCACGCCCCGGCGCCGGCCAATACCCTGGTCTTTCCATTCAATCAGCGCAGCCTGATGAGTCTCTGGGCGGCCCTGTTTAATCCCGATCAGCGCTATGCACCCAACGCTGAGCGCAGCGCCGAATGGAATCGCGGTGCCTACCTGGTCGAGGCTATGGAACACTGTGGTGAGTGCCATACGCCGCGAAATCTCTTTTTTGCGTTGAACAACCGACAGAAATTCGCGGGCACCGTGCAAGCCGGTTGGCGTGCCTACAACATCACGCCCGATCACAGCAGCGGTGTTGGGACTTGGAGCGACGCAGACTTGATGCATTATCTGTCGATAGGGCACGCCGACGGGCGAGGCACCGCGTCAGGTCCGATGGGCGAAGCGGTCGATGCAAGTCTGAGTCATCTAACGCCCACCGACATTGCAGCGATGGTGACCTATCTGCGCTCGGTCGCGGCCGTTGCCACGCCGGACTTGCCCGAGCCCAGGACCAACCCAGCGCCAGCCTCGCCGGCGCAAGGTCTGGCCGCCGGCGTCGATCCGCACGGCAAAGCTGTGTACGAGGGGGCTTGTGCGGGCTGCCATGGATGGACCGGCATCAGTCCGGTCATGCCGTTTGCGACGCTCACTGGAACGCGCGCTGTAAACGATCCGACCGCCAATAACGTGGCGCAGGTCATCATTGGCGGCGCGCAGCGACACACTGGCAACGATCCATCGAACATGCCAGCGTTCGGCGATGCATATTCAGATGCCGAGATCGCGAGCGTTGCGAATTACATCACCGCCAGATTCGGCATAAAGGCTTCGGAATTGACTGCCACACAGGTGGCAAAGCTGCGCGGCGAGGAATGAAGCCATCACGCGAAATAACATTGGGCGCCACACGTTGGTCCAGATTGAGCGCAGCTCGATAGCTATGACCCTCGGTTCGACGCAGCGGCATCTGCATAGACCCGCGATACCATCGGTTCCCCGAGGTGCGCGACGGCTGTAGCGACAGCATTGGCGCGGCACTTGGCAAAGTCCTGCTGTGCCAAGCCATCGTAGAGGCCGAATGGATGTTGGCCCCCGCATACATCAACCGCGGCGCGATCGATACGGCGGAGCATTGCTTTGGCGTCGCCTTCTTTACTTAGGTTCAGGTCGCTGTAATGGATCACCGCCTGAGCTCGGATAACGTCGTCGGTTGAGTTCGTTCCAGCAAGAACCACTGGGATCGATGCCACGATGGCAATGCTGGCCACGAGCGCTTTGATCGAAGGGTGCATTGTAGTACTCCTGGTAGTGTTGGGCGCAGAACATCGACGCTTGACGATACGAGCTCGATCCTGAAGCGCACCGCTCAAGGCCTCCAGCGCTTCTTGACCAACGCCACCTGCGGCGTGGCGAATGCACCTGGTGAGTGGACCGGCGGCGCCGCGCCTACCCAGGCGATCCGGGCTCACGGCCCATCGCCTTGTCACTCAGGCTAGCGCCTCACAGCGAGAGGCCATAGGCTGCGCGGCGACAGTTCATCGGCCAGAATCGACCGTTCACGGTCCCAAGCTCGCAGTTCGCGGCAACGCCGATCCGTAGAGCCGATTGCATGTCACAATGCGATTGACTGCCCGCCAATCGAGGGCGGATTATCGATTGTTCAGGATCCGCTGAAGACAGCAATGCACCCAGCGACGACTCAGTCTTCACAACAGGATGGCCGAGATGCACTGCGCAATCTCATCGTGCCCGGCGTATTCGTGGCGTTGACGCTCATTGGCTCGATATCCTTTGCAAGGTATTACATGGAGCTGGCCCCCTCCGCGCGTCGCGGTCCGGTTTGGCCGCCGCTGCTCATCTGGCTGACTTGCTACTACTCCTGGGTTTTTCTTGCTCCGGTGACATTCCGGCTGGAGCGCCGATTTCCAATTACCCGTGCCCATTGGCCGCGCAACTTGGGCGTACTTGCGGCCGCAAGTTTCGGGATGGCATATCTTGGCTACGAGCTCAGCAATCTGCTGAGCGCCGGCATGTCCTATGCGTTGCGACAACCCATGGTTCTCTCCAGGCCCGTTTGGGTCATACCGGCGCGCGAGTTGGGGATACATCTGCAACTCTACTGGTCGATGGTGTTGACCGCGTGGGTGATCCGCAATTTCCTCCAGAGCCGGGACCGTGAGCGCTTGACCGCCAAGCTTGCTCTGGAGAAGGCGCAGCTGGAGATGAACTTGAGGCAAGCCGAGCTAGACGTGCTGCGCATGCGCCTGAACCCGCATTTCCTGTTCAACACCCTGCAGAACATTTCCGTGTTGGTCACGCATGACCAGGAGACCGCCGGTAGGATGCTCACACGATTGGGCGATCTGCTGCGTGCGGCATTTCGACATGAAGTCCAGTCGGAATCCTCGCTGGCTGCTGAAATCGAACTCACTAAGGCTTATCTTGAAGTGGAGAGGATGCGCTTTGACGATCGCCTGTCGATCACCGTGGAAACGGATCCGGCGGCCAATGAGGCGATGGTGCCTGTGCTGGTGCTGCAGCCCTTGGTCGAAAACGCAATCAAGCACGGACTGCGGTGCATGAACGGCGTGGGAAGGATAGGCCTCGTCAGCGTCAAGGAGGGCAAGCGGCTGATTATTACCGTCGTCGACAACGGGGCAGGAATTGCGGTCGCAAACCTGAACGACATCGAGCTGGGTGTAGGGCTTGGTGCGACGCGCGAACGACTGCTACGCATGTATCCCGATGGACATGAGTTCTCCGTCCGCAAGCTGGCGGCGGGCGGTACCGAGGTACGCATTGTGCTGCCATTCCGCGCCGCTAGTCACTTTGAGGAGGCTGGCGTCGATGAGCGACATTCGATTGTTGATCGTTGACGACGAACCGCTCATCCGGCGGGGAATCCGGACCATGCTCGCGACGATGCCAGGCGTTACGGTGCTCAGCGAATGCGGCACCGGGGCAGACGCTATCCAGGCGATTGGGTCGCTGCCAGCCAACCTGGTGCTGCTGGACGTGCAACTACCGGATTGCACCGGCCTCGAGGTGGTCTGCCACGTGGGTCCTGAGCGCATGCCCATGGTGATTTTTGTAACCGCCTACGACGAATACGCGGTCCGAGCGTTTGAGTTGAATGCCGTCGACTATCTACTGAAGCCGTTCGACGGCGATAGATTGCGTTCGAGCATCGAGCGGGCGCGCCGGCGTCTCGCGGCGGACGATCCAACTGCGCTTGCCCGACGGCTGCATGCATTGATCGAACCCCACGAGCATAGTAGGCGGGAAAGAATCGTGGTACGACAATCCGA
>Ga0302325_10001957_pt1 | contig 51165 bp, 54 predicted proteins | sample Palsa_T0_2_FD_201948 | JGI IMG/M metagenome (GOLD analysis project Ga0302325, IMG submission 201948) | Peat permafrost microbial communities from Stordalen Mire near Abisko, Sweden - Palsa_T0_2 | ecosystem: Environmental > Terrestrial > Soil > Palsa > Peat permafrost | place: Sweden: Abisko...
CGACGCATAATGGAGCAGCAATCGTCCGAACCCGGGCGCGTCTGTAAATCATCATGAACTCGTTTCGTGTGAAAGCGGATTGACTTTTGTTGGGCGGATACATGGCCACAGGGTGCCCGGCTTTGCTGCTCTAAGGCGACTTCGCCGCTGTGGGCTCTAGCTGAACAGCTCGGCGGCGGAAACGATACGCGCGCCGCGCGCAAGCGTGTCCTCATGCATTGCGTCCCGGATCTGCTGCTCGCTCTTTCCGGTTGAGGGGCTCGTCGCGTGTGCGTCCGCAACCAGTGTTACGCGGTAGCCACGCTCGGTCGCGCCGCCGATCGTCGCGTTCACGCAGAAATCGGTCTGCATTCCGGTGGCGATCACGTGATCGGCATCGAACGAGGCGAGGACGTCCGTGAGGGCGGTCTGGACGAATGCATCATTGAAGCGCTTCTCGACGATCGGCTCGCCGGCGCGAGGAGCGATTTCACTCGCGATCTCCCATTCGGGCGTTCCTGGAATCAACTCAGCCGGACTACCGTCGTGCTGCACGAAGACGATCGGGAGCCCCGTCGAGCGCGCGCGATCGAGCAAGGGAACGAGCGTCCCAAGGAGTTCCGCTCGGCGCGCGGGGACGAGTTCGTCAAGAAGCGCCCGTTGAACGTCGATGACTAACAGAACGTCCGACATGTCAGAAGACCCCTTCGGTGTGGAGCTATTTGGAAGAGTGCTTGAACCACGTCCACGGCGTCGTTGGCTTTTGACGCGCTTCCATTCCTGCTACGACTGCGGCGGGCACCGTTCCGAGCTCTCTATATCCTGACCCGGCGCATCTTGCTCTGCAAGATAGGCGTCACGTTGGCGGCTCCAGAAAATCCCGAGTCGGAGATGGGAGCTTAGCGTGCCGCAAATTTCGCCGAAGGAGTTCTATGCGCTGCCGTTGCGGGTGCACGCGTTCCTTGCGAACGTCCCGCTGCACGACGTCTGGGCGGTGGACCTGCCGCGCCAGAGTTCGCGTGTTACCCTCGCCGAATTTCATCGCCGGCCCCGAAAGGCGAACGGCAGGGTTTCGCCACCGCAGCTCCTGGTTCGCCTGAGGCTTTTCCTCGGGCGGATATTTCAGTTGGAGACGGAGCCTAAGGACGCCGCCGCGAGATCATTCGCAGGCCGGTTGACGCAGGAGGACCGTGACCGGTCTTCGGTTGAGGCCGGCACGCGCGACGGCGCGTTCCATTTCATCTATCGTTTCGAGAACGAGCAGTTGGTCGAATTGCAAAATCGTACTGCCCACGCCGCCGCACTGAGCGCACTGGCGGAAACGGCCGACGGCTATCGCTACTACTTCGCGGTGTACGTCGCGAACGTGAGCTGGTTTACGCCGATCTACATGGCCCTCATCGACCCATTCCGAAAGTGGATCGTCTATCCAGCCTTGCTGAAGAACATCCGGGCAACCTGGCTCGAGTCTACCTGAGGTGTCGGCGTCGCATGAAGGGCGCGACAATGGGGGTCAGAGGCTACACTTCAACTTTCTTCCCTATCCAAACAATGCTGAGCGCCTCTGGAATGTCGCGCTGGATTTGCTCTCGTACCAAGCGTCCGGCGAATTTCGCATCACCCGTTTCATCCCGTCAACATTCCGACATGCCCGTCGTCGAAAACCATGAGGGTCTTCTTAAAGTCGTTCGCCATGCGCAGTTGCAAATAAATGTGGCGATACGCCGGTAAGCATGAACTTTGTCTGGGGCTCATGACAACGAGCCATCGCTCACCCACAAGTCCCGGCGCTCGCCCGCCGGCCTCAGCATTGGCTAGCTCGAGCAATTCCCGTGTCATATTCAAAAGCAGAAGCGGGTCTGAATCGGCATTGTGCACGAACCCAAGCAGATTCGGCGCTCGCCTTGATTCGTTTCTCAAAAGTCGAATGCGGACGCGATTCCCGTGTATGGTGTCTTGCTCATCTCGACCCGGCGATCGCCGTGCGAGAAGAGTTCGTATTTTGTCTTCCAGCGCGGAAGCCGTTTTCGAGGGCAAACGGATGGGAGCCGTGATGGTCAGCAGTATCGTCGTGCCGTCCGTCGCGGCTTCACTAAAAGTGTCTCGCAAACGTTCGGTGAGCCTAGTCGCAACCTTATCGAATCTCAAATGAGGTTTGGCGGCGCCGGCTTGACCAGTGCCATACCGCCTGAGGCTCGCGATGTCGACAGCAACCCGTTTACCGGCAACCGTGAGATAGGCGTCGGGGGGATTGCTGCCCTCTTCCCACGTTGCGGAGAACCATTTGGCCACGGCTTCGATGACGGTTCGCTCTTTCGAACCCCTCATGCGTCCCGATCTCTTGCGAGAGCGGTTGACCTAGCGCTCCTTGCGCCCTTCAGCTGCCTCGACGCTCAGGACATCGAGGAGGTGGAGTATCTTCGACCGCGTCTCGCCTGCCATTAGCGGCTAGAACGGTATCTCGTCTTCAGCAGTCTCGTCGCCGAATGATTCCGTCGATCCGGCACTCGCCGGGCGGCTGCCGCCACCGTACGAGCCGCCCTCGCCGTTCGCGCGGCCTTTCGAGTCGAGCATTTGCATGTCGCTTGCGACAACCTCGACGGCGGTGCGCTTGTTGCCGTCTTTGTCGTCGTATTTGCGGATGGCGAGGCGTCCTTCGACGAGCGCGGACATGCCTTTTTTCAAATACTGATTGCAAATTTCGCCGAGACGGTCCCAGGCGACGATGTCGATGAACATCGTTTCATCGCCACCTTTTGCTTTGCGATTGACCGCGAGCGCGAATTTGGTGACGGCTTTGCCGCCGCCGTCGACGTAACGAATCTCCGGATCGCGGGTGAGATTGCCGACCAAAACGATGCGATTGTAACTTCCGGCCATGTGGTGTGCCCTCCCGAATTATTTGTTCAAATTGAGCAGGAGCTGGCGCATCACGTCTTCGTTCAAGCGAAGCTGACGCTCGAGCTCCTTTGCCTGGGCGGCGTCACTCTTGAACTTCATGACCACGTAGTAGCCTTCGCGGACGTCGTTGATCTCGTAGGCCAAGCGGCGCTTGCCCATCTTCTCGATTTCGCCGACGACTTCACCGCCGCCATTTCGCAGCTGAGTGGCAATCGCTTCGATCCGCGCGTCGACCTCGGCTTCTTCCAGGGTCGGGCGGACGATGTACGTCACTTCGTAATCGGTTGTCATGATTCAATCCCTCTTCGGACGTCGCCCGGATCTCCGAGCGAACGGCTCCCGGCTGGGAGCAGTGGGGTCGTGCCTGGGTCGCCCCGCACGAGTCGCCGCACCGGTAGACCGGGCGGAAAACTCGGCTATCGTATCACGCGCCGAGGATCAACGGCAAGGCCTGAAGCCGGCCTTCTCGCCCCCTACGTAGAGATGTCCGGTTTTCCCCGAAGTAGAGATGTCCGGGTCGGCTGTTGGAGCTTCCGCGATCGAGCTTCTAGCCGCTCGAAGGGCGGCGTCGAGGCAAACGGAGCAACCGAGGGACCGGCCAGTGAGCCTCCGGAGTAGCACTGCTGCAGGACTCGGGAAGGTTGTCCTGCTCATAGCGCTGCAGCGGCGGGCCTGAGAAGGCGGAGGAAACTACGGCAGAACTGCTCCCGTGGTGACGACTTCGAATGCGCTTCCCGGCACGGTCTTCATCTGATCGAGGTCGTTGTCGTCCCAACCGGTGTTGGTTTCACCGGTGATGTAAAACGGGCTGCCGTTATCCGCCAAGATCATTCCGTAGCGTTTGAGCGCCGTCAGGACGACCAGCGACTCGCCGTGGAAGCCGCTCAGATTGTACGAAGCCTTAAGCCGCAAGCGTAGCCCCATCGGCGCCGCCCATTGATCGCTCGAGGTCTCGGCGTCGTGGGTCGCGGGATGAATATGGCCGGCCGTCGTTTTCGGAAGCGTGAAACGAACGGCGTGATTGATCGCGCCTGCCTGCACTTCGGAAAAGCGCACGAGTCCGGCAGCGATCGGCAAACCGGCGGCATCGGCCGACGTCCATCCCTCGGGCCGCAAAGCATCCGAACTCAGATCGAAGAGTGCACCGTTGGAGGCGGTCCAGCCCGCCGCGCTCGAGCCCGTCGTCGCGAACGTTTCATAGAGCTTGCAGTTGTCGTTGTCGACGATCAGCATGTGCATGTCGCTGCCGGATTCGATCGCGGGACTAGCCGGAATCGGATAGGGTCCCGGATCGCTTTCGCTCGGATAGCCCGTGAACGTGATGGGCGTGAAATTCGCAGGCACGATCGAAACGATGTTGATTGGGATACCGTAGGTCGGATTGCTTCCGAAATCCGGATGGAGATCGATCGAGCCGCTCGGATTCATCTCGTTCAGATAATTCGCCGAATTTGGATCGACGGGATAGCTCGAGATGTCGGTGTTCCATGGATTGTCGGCCGGAAAAGCGCGACACGAGCCAAGCATAGCGGCCGCGGCCGGGAGCGCCGGCGGCGAACTCGCGGCAGGCGTCGGCGTCACGCTCGGAGCGACGCTCGGCACATTGGTGGAAGAGCCACCTATATTGCCGCCACCACCGCCGCAGCCCGCAAAGAAGAGCGAGCCGGCTATCGCCGAGCGCAAAAGACCGGCTCTTGGCTTCGCGCGCTGCGACATTCCCACCGGCCTACGCCGGGGCTTGCCGCATGCCCCTCCTCCCACCGGAAACAGTGAGGGCCGACACACCCGAGACTCAGCAAGCCGTCGCTCGATTCTCACCCGTTTCTCACGACGCCGCGCGACTCGAGTGCTCAAATGGACGTTGACGGCACGTTATCACATTTGCCCGATGGAGATCGTGAAATGAAGAGCACGTTTCTAACCAGCGCCGCGCTGGCCGCATTCGTCCTTGGCAGTGGTGGGGCCGCGAGTGCCGCACCGTCCAACCCCACGATTATCGCGCAGTACTACGCTCCGCCGCCGCCCGCACCGTTCATTGGCTCCCACCACGTCGACGGCCGGATCGTCGAGTCGCGGCCATTCTTCATCGCCGTGCGCGTCGGACCGCAAGTGATCCCCGTGCACCTCCATCAAGGCACCGTGATCTTGCCGACCGGAACGACCCTCATTGCCGGCATGCTCGTCGGTATCGACGGCAACTGGGGACCCTATGGGGGCTTCAACGCCTACAATATCTACCTGCGCTAGGCGCTAGGTGCTATCCGCTCGCGCGGGCCTCGCGCTTGGTAACGCGATAGACGTTGCGCACGTCGCGCAGGGTCCTCAGCTTCCCGATCACCTTGTGAAGATGATCCAGGTTCGATATTTGCAGCGTAAGGCTGATAAGCGCCGCATCGCGCTTCACGCGCGCCGTCACCGACGACGCTGAGGTCTTGAACTCGGCGCAGACACCCATCACGTCTTGCAGCAAGCCCGGCCGGTCGATCGCTTCGAGTTCGACGTCGACCGAGTGCGTTGCCGCATCGGAAACCGCCCAGGCGGCTTGCAAGATGCGCTCCGGCGTAGCGGACATGTAGGCTACGTTCGGACAGTCGGCCCGGTGCACGGAGACGCCCTTTCCGATCGTGACGTAACCCATGATCGGATCTCCGGGCACCGGGCTACAACACTTCGAAAGTCGAACGAGCACGTCGTCGACGCCCGCGATCCGGATGCCGCTCGCGTTGCGAGTGACCCGCCGCGGCGCGGGTGCGCGCTGCACGGCGGTCAAGTCGATCAGATTCGAAGTCTTGGCTTCTTCCTTGAGTTTCGTGACGACCGATACCGTCGAAGCGTCCCCGAAACCGATCGCCGCAAACAGATCGACGGCGCTCGTGTAGTTCATGCGCTTGGCGATCTTCTCGATCATTTCGCCGCGGGCAAGATCCGTGCGCATATGCTCGCGCGCAAGCTCGCGCTCGACGGCTTCCTGTCCGAGCACGACGTTCTCGTCCTTGCGCTCCTTGCGGAACCACTGTTTGATCTTGTGTTTGGCACTCGAAGTCCGCACGATCGAAAGCCAATCGAGCGAAGGCCGCGAACTCTTGTTGACCAGCACCTCGCAGATGTCGCCGTTCTTCAGCTGGTAGTCGAGCGGCACGATCTTGCCGTTGACCTTCGCACCGACGCAGTGATTGCCGACGTCGGTGTGGACTTGGAAGGCGAAATCAAGCGGCGTCGCCGCTGCAGGCAGCGGATACACGTCGCCTTTGGGCGAGAAGATGAAAACCTGGTTCTCGAAGAGATCGAGCTTCAAGTTCTCCATGAACGCGCGCGAGTCGCGCATGTCGTTCTGCCACTCGAGCAGCGAACGCAGCCAGGTCAGCTTGTGCTCGAACGAGTCGTCCTTGGTGCCTTCCTTGTAGCGCCAGTGCGCAGCGATGCCGTACTCACTCGTGCGATGCATCTCGAGCGTGCGTATCTGGATTTCGAGCGGATCGCCGCCGGGTCCAACGACCGTCGTGTGGAGCGACTGGTACATGTTGGGCTTGGGCATCGCGATGTAGTCTTTGAATCGCCCCGGAATCGGCTTCCAGACGGAGTGCGCGATCCCGAGCGCGCCATAGCAGTCCTTGACGGTATCGACGATGACGCGCACGGCGGTCAAATCGTAAATCGTCGAGTAGTCGCGGCCCTTCTTCATCTTCGTGTAGATCGAATAGAAGTGCTTGGGCCGCCCGGTCACGTCGGCGACGATGCCGACTTTCCCGAACTGCGAGCGCAGTAGACCGACAACCGAAGTGACGGCCTCCTCGCGCTCGGCTCGTTTCTTTGCAACGCGCTCGGAGATATCACGGTAGGCTTCGGGATCGAGATACCGTAGGCACAAGTCCTCGAGATCCCATTTGATCTTCCAGATGCCGAGGCGATGGGCAATTGGGGCGTAGATCTCGATCGTTTCGCGCGCTATCGTTTGCTGTTTGCCCGGCGGCAAGCTCGAGAGCGTACGCATGTTGTGCAGGCGGTCCGCCAGCTTGATGATGATGACGCGGATGTCCTTGGCCATCGCCATGAACATTTTGCGCAGGTTCTCGACCTGCGCATCTTCCTTCGACTGGTAGGGAATCCGCGTCAGCTTGGTGACGCCTTCGACCAGTTGCGCGATCTCCGGACCGAACTTCGCCGCGACCTCTTCGCTCGTGACGACCGTGTCTTCGACGACGTCGTGAAGAATCGCGGCGGCGATCGTGGCGCGGTCCACTTCCATGTCGGCCAGGATCAAGGCAACCGACAAGGGGTGCTCGATGTAGTCCTCACCCGAGGCGCGGCGTTGGCCATCGTGGGACGCGTCGGCCAGCTCGTAGACACCGCGAAGCCACGAGGCCTCCAGGGTGGGGTCGTACGATTGGACCTTGGTGATTAACTGGTCGATCTGGGGGGATGGCATCGAATTCCGCCTATCATGCCATAGACATATTCCGGGTGTCTATTGGATGCACGGCCGGCGTACGAGCCAGCTAGTAGTTGATGAAGGCCGTCACTTCATAGCCCGCGAGCGCGTCCCGCCCCTTGAGTGCCGCGAGTTCGATCAAAAACGCGAAGCCGGCGACGTCGGCTCCGAGCTTGGCAAGCAGACGGCCCGTGGCGGCCGCCGTCCCGCCGGTTGCGAGCAGGTCGTCGACGACGAGCACCCGTTGTCCGTGACCGACGGCGTCGTCGTGGATCTCGAGCGAATTGGTGCCGTACTCGAGCGCGTAGGACTCCACGAACTTGGTGCCGGGCAGCTTGCCGGGCTTGCGCACGGGAACGAAGCCGGTGCCGAGCCGGTAGGCGAGCGGAGCACCGAGCATGTAGCCGCGCGCCTCCATCGCGACGATCAGATCGAGTTTTTCGTCCTTGAAGCGCTCGACGAACAGATCGATCGCGGCGTGGAAACCTTTCGGGTCTTTGAGCAGCGGCGTGATATCGCGAAAAAGGATTCCGGGAATGGGAAAATCCGGAATGCTCCGGATCAGCGACTCGATTTCCAGCGAAGACCTCCTCGTCGATAACCGCCGCAGCGAGTGGCGGAGCAAACGCCCGAGCGGTTCGGTCCGGGATGACGCCGCCCTGCGAGGTAGTCAAGGAATTTTATTGCAAGGCTACGCGAGGTGAACTTCAAACGTTAAAGCGCGAACGGAGTATCAGCGAGCGGAACCGCAAACTTCCCCCGAGATCATCGATGCCCGCGACCGCGGCTTCGCGCGACGCCTAGCGATCGCGTTTGCGGCGGCCGTCGCGCTGCACGAGATCGCCGCCGGACTTCTCCCGCGCGGCGGGCCGCCGCAACCGAAAGAGCGCGTGGTGGCCGAGCAAATCATCACGATCGTGCGCCGCAGCCCGAAACCCACGCCGCGTCCGGCAAGTGAACCGACCCCGCAACCGACCCCCGTACAGACTCCCGCGCCGCACTACACGCTCGCCCCGCTCGTGGTGGTGCTCGCCCCGGCCGCGCAGGCCGCCGCGACCCCAACTCGGCAGCTGGGTGGGGCCGCGGCCCACCTGCGTCTCATCCACGCTACGCCGCGGCCGGCACCGGCCCTCCGAGCCGAACCCCCTTCACTCGCCGAGGGAACGCGAAGCGGCCAGCAAAACGGCGGGACCGGCACGGGTGCCGGTCCCGGCAACGGGACCGGCGGCTCGAACGGCACGTCGAGCGGTACCGGCAGCGCCGGCAACGGCAACGGCGGCGATACGAGCGCGGCTCCGTGCGGTGCCGTAACGCTGATTCCGGACCACGGGACCTACCATCCCGACGGCAGCGTCGAGCACGTGGTCGTCGCTCGCATCGAGCTGCGTGACGGCACGATCAAATCCGGGCAATTTCCGTATCCGTTCGTCTATCCCGCGCCGAGTCAGGATCCGTTTCTCTCCCGTTCGGACCTCGCCGAAAACGGAATGGCAATTCAGGAGCCGCCGCCCGGAACGGATCTGAGCGACGCGCCCCCAGCGATCATCACCGTTTTGAAATACACCGATCCGCGCACCGGGCTGACGAACTTAAGCGATTGTCCGAAAGCCGCGCCGTAAACCTCACACCCGGGACATGGCGCGCGCGACGACGAGGTCGCGCGGACTGCCGACGATCGCGCCGTTCGCGGCCAAGTCGCGGCGTAAGGTCGCGACGTCGCTTGCTCTGTTTGCCAAAGTTACGAAGTCGATCCGATCGCGTAGGGCTTGCGCGCTTGCAGCGCCGGCAGCCTCACCTTCTTCGACCGTCGTCGGCACGACGCGCACGCTGCCCGAAGCCAGATGCGAGGCGGAGATTGCGGGGCTCGCGAGCATCAGGTTTGCGAAGCCGAGCGGGACGAGTGCGCCGAGCGGAACTCCATAGACGTGACGAGTCGGTGCGAAGGCCGGTTCATCCGTGACGTCGACGGGGTGGAGATCGAGCGGATACGATGAGAGGCCGATGCTATCGCCGGGAACGCGACCGAGCCACACGTCGCCCGTCGTCACGCGCTCGAGTCCGGCGATGTGCCGCGTCTCGCGCACGTAGAGGTCGCGCGCGAAGCCGCCGACCGAGGCACGCTCGAAGCCGGGCAAACGCTCGCGTAGATAGGCCAGCAGGTGCGTGGCTTCGGTCTCGCTCTGTTTGCGGGCGAGACGGCTCTGCTCCGCATCGCGGCCGTCGATGCCCACGACGTCGATCGCGTTGACGGTTACCGACCCGTCGGGTAAGCGTCCGAGATTGAGATCGCGCACGACGATGTCGTCGAAAAGCGGACGATAGTCGCGCATCACGTCGACGTATCCCCAAGCGCGACGGCCAAGCACGCCCCCGGGACCGAATTTCTCCGCATCGTACGAGGCGGCAAGCTCATGCCAATCAACATCGTCGAGCGTAAACATCAAGGTGACCGCCTGCATGCGCTCGTCGAGACCGCTGTCCTGACGTCCAAGATCGTAGCGCGCTCCTGCGAGCGCGGCGACGTCGCCGAAATCGGTCGCGTCGATCACGAACGAGCCGGACAGCGTTTCGAGCGCACCACGAGCAGCGCGAAAGGAAACGCCCTCAATTCGCTTCAAGCCGCCGCTCGCAGTCGTCTGCACGTCCTGCGGCGTCTCGTCGTAGCGGACGGTGATGCGCGGCTCTTGCGCGACCATTTCCGCCAGACTGCGAGCCGCAGATTCGGGCGTAAAGACGTCGCCGAGGCGCGCGTACATCTCGTCAAAAATTCCGCTTTGCACGGGTACCCCATCCGGTGCGAGGTTGAGGTCCCACTGATCCATCATCGCTCCGGTCAACACGCCGCCGAGATCGTCGCTCGCGCTCACGAGCGTGACGGTCTCTCCCCGGCGTGCCGCAGCGATGGCGGCGGCGACCCCGGCCGGCGTGCCGCCGACCACCAAAACGTCAGACCGCGGGGAAGCGTTCTGCGCGCCGGTCGCGAGCGGTGCATAGGAAATTGCGATCGCGATAAACGCAGCGATCGCGCTGTGCTGGATCTTCGTCACGTTGGTCTCGGATGGATCAGCTAGAGTGCCTATGAAACGAGCGGCGCTTCGACATCGTTTCGCGCTCCCGCCCGGCTTGCCGTCACGCGGACAATTGTGCTCCGGCGCACTGGCGCGCCGCGCGTTAGCGCGGCTTGAGCATCTCCCGTGCGGCGTTCAACCCCGCGGCGCCCATGACACCGCCGCCGGGATGCGCGGCCGATCCGCAGAGGAACAGATTCTTTACCGGTGTGCGGTAACCGGCGAACCCGGCAGCCGGGCGAAACGCGAACAGGTTGTCGAGCCCCATCGCACCTTGGAAAATATTGCCGCCCGTCAAGTTGAATGTCGCCTCGACGTCCTTCGGCGTCAAGATCTGACGGTCGATCACCGAGCTTGTAAAGCCCGGCGCGTAGCGCTCGACGACGGCGAAACAGCTGTCCGCAAACGCATTCTTGGCGGCCGCGTCCCACTCGCCCGAAGCGAGCTCGTACGGAGCGTATTGGCAGAACATCGACATCAGATGCTTGCCCGGCGGCGCGACGCTTGCATCTACCGACGAGGGAATCGTGCATTCGACGATCGGCTCGCTCGACGGGCGTCCGTATTTTGCCTCGTCGTAGCCGCGTTCGATGTAGTCGAGATCGGGGCAAAGGTGAATCGTGCCGCGATGCTGCGGACCGGGACTCGTACCCGGACAGGCCGTGAAATCCGGTAGCCGTTCGAGCGCGACGTTGACCTTGGCCGAGGCACTGCGGTAGTCGATGCGCTTGAGATCCGCCAAAAAGTCGGGCGGCAAGAGGCTAGCATCCAGAAACGTTTCAAATGTCAGGCGACAGTCGACGTTGCTCGCGACGTGACGCGCCGTGAATTCGTCGCCGTTCGCGAGCACCACACCGGCGGCCGCGCCGTCCTTGACGGTGATGCGCGCGACCTCGGCTTCCGTGCGTATCTCGACGCCCAGATCGCGTGCCGCCGCTGCCAACGCTTGCGAGATTCCGCCCATCCCGCCGCGCACGTAGCTCCACACACCCTTCTTCCCGTTCGTCTCGCCCATCACGTGATGAAACAGCACGTAGGCCGTGCCCGGCATCGAGGGTGCCGCGAACGCGCCGATGATCGCATCGGTCGCAAGGGTCGCCTTCAGCTCTTGGGATTCAAACCAGCGGTCGAGCAGCGGCCGCGCGGCTCCCGTGAGCACCTCGACGGCTTCGCCCAAATGCGTACCGAGTCCATGAGCGCTCCACGCGAGCTTGGCCATACGCACGAGGTCGCCGGGCGACGGCTGCCCGACGTTCGGCGGCGTTTGCACGAGCGTCGGTTCGACGACCTGCGCAACGCGTTCGAGCATTGCCTCGTATTTCGGATACGCCGCCGCATCCGCCGTGCTGAACTTTCCAATCTCGGCCAGATTCGCGCCGGCATCTCCGCCGAGCAAAAGATAGCGCCCATCCGCGAACGGCGAAAACGAGGCCGGGTTGCGTTCGATCACTTCGAACCCGTAATCAGCCAGGCGTAAATCCCGCACGATTTCCGGCCGGAACAGACTATTGACGTACGCCGCGGTCGACACTTTGAAGCCCGCAAAGACGTTCTCTTCGGTAACGCAGGCCCCGCCGACGATGTAGCGGCGCTCGAGCACGAGCACTTTCCATTTGGCGCGCGCGAGGTAGCAGGCGGTGACGAGCCCATTATGGCCGCCGCCGATAACGATCGCGTCATACGTCGTAGACATCGGCAGCCAGGTTCGGGCGCGCCCTTCGCCGACCTGTCACCCGCCTCCGGAAAAAGGTGCAGGCGCCGTTGAAGCTAGCGAATAGCGAGGTCGCCCGCATCGCGGGCAACGACCGAGCGCAGGCGCGCGATCGCCGTATCGTGGTCGGCTAGGATTTGCTTCATCGAATCGAGCGCGTGCCCGACGAGTGCGAGCTGGTCGTCGGCGGTGCGTACGTCGTCGCGCGCCGACTGAGCCGCGTAGGCCGCGTAATTCGCCTGATCTTGCAGGTCCCGGGTTTCCCGGCGGCGCGCTTCGACGAGCGACGTCGGCGCCGGACTCAAGGCGGCACTCAATTTGGTGTGGGATTCGGCCAGCAGATCGGCGACGGCTTCTTCGGCGCTCCGCTTGCGGTCTTGGGCTGCGTTGAAGGCGACCTGCGCTTGCGCGATCGCGTGGAGGTCGCCGAGTCGCAGCAAGACGTTGCGGTGCAGTTCGCGCCGTGCGCTCGCGAGTTCGATGTTCTGCTCGCGGGTCTGCTTGTCGCGTTCAGCCAGCGCGTTCATGGTGCCGACGAGCCCATTTACTTCACGTATGGTCGAGCGATGAAAGTTGACCGAAGCGATCTGTCCCGATCCGAGCGGGAGTTCGAGCACGAAGCCGGTTCCATTCCAACGGGCAATCCAATGATATGAGAGCGGAGCTTGAAAATCGGGCGTATCGTAGGCAACGCCGAGGATTGCGGCCCTTGGATTGCCGGAACCGGAAACCGTGAAGCGGCTTTGCTGAAGACCTTCGCTCGAATTGGTGTTCCGTACGACGACCGTATACGAACCGTTGATTTTCTCCGAGTTTTGGACGAGTTCGAAATACGCGACGTTCCCGCCGTCCGAATTCACGTAAATGCCGTCGAAGCCCCCGCCCGAGGCGCTCGTGGGAGCAACACAAACCCCCGCTAGCATAAGCGCGAGCGCGAAGGCGAATCCGAAAAACGAGCGGTGGCTCATCTCGATAAGAATATCTCCGTTTCCAAGGTTATCGGCAGCCAACGCGGCGACAACATAGCAGGCGCGCCGGAGCCTGGAGAGGAGCGCTCGCTAGTACGTCCAAAAGGTCTACGCATGGATCACAGCACGCGTCGTTTCATGACGGCGGCCGTCTTGGCATTTTGTCTATCGGCGGCCGCACCCGCGCCCGCCGACGAGCCGGCGCTGGACGCGGCGGCCATCCTTGCCAAGGTACGAGCTGCATCGCCGAAGGCGACGACGTATCGAGAAACGACCGAAACAGTCGCCTCGAACGGCACGAGAACGGTCACCGTACGCATACGGCGCGGCGACGATTGGCGAACGGTCTACGGCGATGGTCCGTTTCAAGAGGAAGCGGGCGAGGTCGGTGGTCAAGCCTGGCATCAGAATGCGAACGGCCAAACCGTTCTGGAACAAGCCGCGGCCGGCGACGCGAAAGCCGATCCCATCACCTCACGCGTCACCCGAATCGGCACGCCGGTGGACGGATACCTCGTCGCTGAATTGAATCTGCGTGGTTGGGGCGAGCGACGGTACGTCGAGGCGGCGACGTGGCGCGTGGTTCGGACCGAAGATATTGGAGCGAACGGAACTTCGACGACCATCTACGATGATTTCCGTGAGGACCACGGACGCGTCTTTGCTCATCATTGGTCTACCGACGACCGCTATGCGCAGACGACGAGTGATACGCGCGTCACCGCATACGATACCTCTCCGGTCAGCGACTCAGAGCTCGCCGTACCGGAGACTAGGCGTTTGCTCGTTGAGTTCCCGGAGGGAGTGCACTCGGTCGACCTTCCGGCGCAATTCGGAACGGATCTCGGCTTTTCGCACGTCTACGTGCGGGTCATGATCAACGGCCGCGGGCTCGACTTCATTTTGGATTCCGGCGCGTCCAGCATTACGATCGATAACGGTGTCGCCCATGAGCTCGGCCTCGAAATGCTCGGAAAGCGCACGGCCGCCGATGCAGGAAGATTCACAACCGGTCGGGCGCTGGTACCCGAGATGCGGATCGGGCAATTGACGATGCGCAACGTTGCCGTCGACATCGTACCCGATGGCGACAACGAGGTACCCGGCGTCAAAACGGTTGGTCTGCTCGGCTTCGACTTTCTCGCTGAGCTCGGCGTGACGATCGACTACGAACATCAAAAGGTTACGGTCGTCCCCGGGCGCGACTACGTTGCACCGGCTGGGCCGAATGTCATACCGCTCGACCTGCGCCTCGGCGAAGATCTGCCGTCCGTCGACGTCGCGATCAACGGCGCACTGAGCGAAGATTTCGTAGTCGATACCGGAGGCGCGGGAAGCCTGATGATCTTCGACGCCTTCGCTCGTAAACACCCGGAAGCTCTTAAGGACGAAGGCGGCGGCGGGATCATGCGACAGATGCGTTTCAGTGGCATCGGCGGAGAGTTCGAGACGAAACCATATCAACTGCGCAGCGCGAAAGTCGGGCCGCTCAATTTCGTCGATTTCGTCTCGTATTTGGTTACGACGCGCGAGGCCTACGACTGGGGCGACGACGGTATCGTTGGTACCGAATTCCTTCGCCTCTTCAACGTCGGGCTCGACTACGGAGATAGCCGCATTTATCTGGTTCCGAACAAGGACGGACGCCGCGCGATGAACATCAAGGGATGATTTTCGCGCGGCTCTGGTTCGGAGCCATAAGCGCGCCGCTTGCGGTTTCGGCCGCCGGTGATGCGGGATCGCTGCGCCCGTACACGACACCCGACAAGTCGGCCTCTGCGGGCGTTCCCGCGGGTATTGGAAGGTCATTCGCGGTGATAGCAGCGTCATCGGGATGACCGGGCCGCACGGTGAAGAGGTCGATCTCGGCGCGACCGCTATCGCGCTAACGGCGCTCGCCGAGCGCGATGCGGAGGCAACGCATTACGAGGAGGCAATTGCTGCGTTCCGGGATTCGCTGCGCGAGCACACGCGGGATCGCGTTCCCCTGTTCTGGGCAATGACGAACGACCGCCTCGGCATTGCGCTCGCCGCCCTCGGAACGCTGGAGTGGGCTCGCGCTGCGCGCGAGGCGGCGACAATGCACTTAGAAGAGGCGGTCGCAGCCTATGGCAACGCATTACTCGAATTCACCCCCGACCGTGGTCCGCGGGACGCGGCAAGAATTCAAGAGCGGCGTGATCTTGCGCTGCGATTGCTGGCGGAATATCCAAGCCAAGTGAGCTGAAACAGGCAGGCAGGCGCATGAGGTGCCCGGCGCGTCGCGAACCCGTTGGAATGACCCTTTCTCAGGGACCTCCAGGCGGCGATCGAGCCGCAAGCCGGACGGCGCTTGGCGTGGCAACCCTGCGGGCGGCCCATCAAATCCTCGATGGTGAACCGAAGCTCTTGATCGACCCGATTGCAACGCGACTGATCGGACCGGCGGCCGGCGACGACATCCGGCTCAATCCCCAACCATATTCGGGAGTGCGCCTGCGCCAGTTGCGCACGCAGGTTTTGGTCCGCAGCCGCTTTGCCGAAGATCGGCTCGAGGCTGCCGTAGCGCGCGGCGTGAGACAGTGCATCGTGCTCGGCGCGGGCTACGATACTTTTGCCTACCGGCAACCGGGTTGGGCGCGCAACCTGACGATCTACGAGATCGACCACCCGGCGAGCCAGGCGGCGAAACGCGCTCGGCTAACTGCGGCAGAGGTAGCGGTGCCGGCTAACGTGCATTTTGTTCCGGTCGATTTCGAAGTGACCGCGCTCGCCGACGCTTTGCGGAGCGCCGGCATCGACGGCACGAAGCCGGCCTTCTTTTCGTGGCTCGGGGTCATGGTGTATCTCACGCAACCGGCCATCGATGCGGTCTTCGCAACGATCGCCACCTTTCCGAAGGGGAGTGAAATCGTGTTCACGTTTTCTTCGCGCGCGCGCAACACGCTCACGGCGCAACGCGTGGCGGCGGGCGGGGAGCCATGGCTCACCCACACCTTGCCGAACGCTCTCGCAAAGCAGTTGTACGGTCACGGGTTTTCCCGCGTCGAGTTCTTGCGTCCGGCCACGATGCGCGCACTCTACGTCCCCAAGCCGCGCACCGATTCGCTGGCTGCGCCGGGTCGCACCGCGATCGCGAGCGCGACGGTCTAGCCGAGCGTGACGAACTCGACGATATCCGACTATCCCTCGACCCAAGAGCTCGTGGGAGCCCTCGCGGCACGACGCGTTTCATCCGTCGAGCTTGCAGAGCACGCGATTGCGCGCATCGAGGCGCTGGACGAACGCTTCAACGCGGTCGTCGTGCGCGACTTCGAACGTGGGTTGCGCGCGGCTTCGGAGGCCGATGCTGCGCTTGCGCGCGGCGAAAAACGGCCGCTGCTCGGCTTGCCCTTCACGGTGAAGGAATCTTACAATGTTGCGGGCCTACCGACGACCTGGGGCATGCCGCCCTTTGCCGATTGGATCGCATCCGAAGACGCGGTAACCGTTTCGCGCCTCAAGGCAGCCGGCGCTGTGCTTCTCGGAAAAACCAACGTTCCGTATGCACTTGGCGACTGGCAAAGTTACAACGATATCTACGGGACGACGAACAACCCCTATGATGTGACGCGCACACCCGGCGGGTCGTCGGGCGGCTCATCGGCTGCCCTTGCGGCCGGTTACGTGTCGCTCGAGATGGGCTCGGATATCGCCGGATCGCTACGCGCACCGGCACACTATTGCGGCATCTTCAGCCACAAACCGAGTCGGACGGTGATTCCGGTGCGCGGGCAGATGGTACCGGGAACCTCCGGCCTCACGCCCGATCTTGCCGTGCTCGGTCCCATGGCGCGCAGCGCCCGCGATCTTGTGCTCGCTTTCGATGTCGTAGCGGGTCCCGACGAGCCTGAAGCCACGGCGTACAAACTGGTGTTGCCGCCGCCGCGGCATGCCGAGCTGCGAGATTACCGCGTCCTCATCGTCGATTCTCATCCGATATTGCCGGCCGACCGCAGCGTCCGCGGCGCAATCGCCGAGCTTGCAAGCCGGCTGCGCGGGAAGGGCGCGACGGTAGCCGAGAGTTCGCCGCTGCTACCCGATTTAACCGAAGCGGCACGGACGTTCATTGCGCTGCTGTTGCCGGTAATTTTTTCGCGTCAACCGATCGAACACATGCAGCGCATCGTCGCGGCAGCCGCTGCACTGCCGCCGGACGTAGACAGTCTTGGCGCCTACCGGCTGCGCGCCGCGGCTTCCAGCCATCGCGATTGGCTAGCGGCAGATGGAGCCCGCATTCGGCTCGCGGCCCAGTGGCGCAGGTTGTTCGCCGAATGGGATATCGTCATTTTCCCGGTCATGCCGACGCCGGCGTTCGTGCAAGACCAAACACCGGATCAGAACGATCGGAAGATCGACATCGACGGAACGCCGTATCCGTATCTCGACCAGCTCGTGTATGCCTCGCTGGCTTCCGCACCCGGCTTACCGGTAACCACCGCGCCGGTCGGGCGTTCCGCTTCCGGACTCCCCATCGGCGTACAAATTATGGGCCCGTTTCTCGAAGACCTCACGACCCTTCACTTCGCCGAACTGATCGAGCGTGAATGGGGCGGCTTCATCCCGCCTGCGATTTAGAACCTTCGTCGGCCAAGCCGGCGGCCTGCAAATTCTTCCTTGCTTAGCCTTGCCGTTTGGGTGCGTCGTCGCATTTGAGCCTCCGACGAACACAAGTTCCGGGGAGGTTCCATGGCGGGTTTGGTTTCCACGGAGCGCGCTTCGCGCGCGCTCGAATTCGGTTTGTACCGCGACGGCGACAACAATCTCGACGACGTCCAGGCAGAGACGATCGCGCAGGCGCTGGACACGAGCAAGGCTGACAACGCTATCGAGTTCACGGTCGAAGATACGACCTCAAGACGCGGGTTCGAACCCGAAGACGTACTGCGCACGGAGTCATATACGATCGGCGACGGGCGGCTTTCCAAAAGCGTAAGAATTTCGGCGCCGGAAGACATGTCGGCGCGGAAGACGCTCGCAGCGTTCGTTGATCACGTGCTCGACAACGCCGAAGCGTCGGGAGCTTCGGCTACCTGGATAGATTTGGTGGATCACGGCGGAGGCGATGGCGGAGGGCTGCAATCAGATCATAGCGAGATCGGTATCATGAAGTCCGACGACATCGCCGGTGCGATTGCCGACGGTGTTGCGTTACACGCGAAGGAACACCCGGAGGACGCAGGCCGCGGCGTCGATGGTGTGGTTGCAAATCAATGTCTGATGGCCACTTTGGCTTTTTCATCCTCTCTCTCGCACGCCGGCGTGAAGTATCTCGCCGCGTCACCCGAGACAATGCTTGCGCCCGGCGTACCGAGCAACGTCGCGCACGACATCCGGGCGCATGCCGGCGATCCGGTAGCGATGGCGAAGGCCGTGGTCAAGCGCACGATGGATACGGCTTACGGTCCCGGCGGCAACGACACGTTCGGTCCGGCGGCCGCCTTCGACGTGATCGATCTCGCGCCGAAAAAGATGGCCGCGGTCGAACAGGCAGTCGGCGCCCTCAACGCCGCACTTACCAGCGCTGCGCACGACCGCAGTCAGCGGAGCGCGATTCGCGGCGACGCGCGAGCGGTCGACGGAATGGTGCGTTTCCCATCGGGGAAGTCACTGCCGTGGCGCGCAGACCGCCCGGCGATCGAACTCTACCGCACCTTCGCACAAGATGGGCGCCTCGACCCGTCCGTCCGCAGCACGGCTTCGCAGGCCGCCGATGCGATCGCGAAGACCGTGCTCGCCCATCGCGAGAGCGATGACTTCGAGCCCTTCAACGACGCCGACTACTCCAATGCCTACGGCCCGACCGTCCACTTTCCGGTTACGCCCAAGCAGATCGACACGTGGGCACCACAAGTCAGCGAGACGGACAATGCCTTCTACAAGAGCGTCGGAGGAAGCGACCTCGCTCGCGCCGTCGCTTAGGAGGGGTCGGGGATCCAGTTTCCGTGGAAACCGGCCGGTACGCGCACCGGCAAATGGACGATCGCCGCGGGGGCGCCCGCGAGGTCGCTTGCGTTGAGAACCACGACGTCCGTCTTGTCGGTCGTCTTGTCGTAGACGTAGGAGAGTAGCCATCCGTCGCCTTCGGCCGCGTCGCTTGCCCGCGGCACGAACACCGCTTCGCTCGAGTGTTTGCTCGGGCCGTAGTGGTGCTCGACCGTTGCGCCGCTCTCGACGTCGTAACGGATCAGCTTCTGCGCGTCATCCGTGGACCCGACCGTGAAGCCGTAGCGATATGGTTTGCCGGTCATGCGTTCGTCGAAACGCGGGAACTCCTGCGGCTCTTGATTGCGCACCGACCGCAGAACGCGTCGGCTGCTGGGATCGAGCGTCCACCGCTCGAACGAGATCGTGGTCGAATCGGGTCCATCGGTTTTGTGGGCGAACATCGTGTCACGTACGACGACATCGACAACTGCTCCGCCGCCCGGCAGATCGAACGCGTTGCACGTGTGGAAGACGTAGCACGGATCGACGGAATACCAACGCGCGTCCTTCTCCTCGCCGTCAAACGGCAGAAACCCGACGCGCGCCGCGCGCTTGGGATTCCAGCGGTATGGCATACCGATCCCTTCGAGGAGCGCCTTTCGCGAGAACGTGACGGGCAGATCGAGGATCATGACGCCGGTCGAAGTGATCGCGCAATCGTGAATCATCGGTCTGTCCGTGATCGACGCGAGGTTGACGATACGCTCGACCTTACACGCCGCATCGACGACGATGTAGTAGACGCGGCCGCTTGCACCGTCGTAACAGATCGCATGTAGCTTGCCGGACGTGGGATCGAGATGAGGGTGAGCGGCATACGGGAGCGACAGATCGCTATCGAACAATCCTTGGCGAATGCTCTCGAGATTGCAATCGAGTTCGACCGGAGGCGATCCCGCCTCGACCAGTGCAAAATAGCGGCCGCCGTGACCGATCACGTTCGTGTTCACGACGTCGAGAACGCCGCGCCGTCTTCCGGCGATCTTCGGACGTCCGAAAGCCTTGTTGACCGAATCGGTACCGATGTAGCGATTGCGATACCACTGCGCTTTGCCTTCGCGAAGACGCACGCCGTGAACCATACCGTCGCCGGTGAACCAATGATAGGCCGCCGGGTTTGCGACGGAGATCGGGTTGGGCCCGATGCGGGTGAGCAGCCCGCCCAGTTCGACGGGGAGCTCGCCCGTGATGCGGAGATCCGTTTCGGTCGTCTCAACGCTGACGGGGGCGTAGGGTCCTTCGAGGTAGGGGTTCGAATCGGAATGCGGCATGCGTTTGGCGACCAGAGACTTGGCCCAAGTGGCCGTGCGCTCGGCGATGCGTTCGCGGAGATCGATCATGACTGTCCTCCAGGAATGGAGCCGTAGCGAGAGTAATCAATGTGTGCGGTGTACACATAATGCCACGCAAAGTGGGCGCTGTCAACATAAGCCCGGCAAATCCCCCGCTCGCAAGCAAGCGGCCCTACCATCACGGCCGCTTGCGCGAAGCTTTGGTAGCGGCCGGCATCGAGGCGCTCGAGCGCGAGCCGCTTGAAGGTTTACGCGTTCGCGAACTCGCCCGGCGGGTCGGCGTTTCGCCGAATGCCGCATACCGGCACTTTGCCGATCGCGACGCGTTGCTTTCCGCTATCGCTGCCGAGGGTTTTCGGCGCTTCGGCGCTTCGGCCATCGAAGCCACCCAGCATCCGCCGCCGTCGAAAGGCGCTCTTCATGCGCAAGGAGTGGCGTACGTCCGTTTCGCCCGCGAACATCCCGCTTTGTTCCGGCTTATGTTCGGCCCAATGCCGGAGACGTCGAGCGACGAGTTGACGCGCGCTAGCGCCGCAACGTTCGATGTGTTGCGCTCTGCAGTTGCGGCGGCGGTCGGGACCACCGACTTCGAAGATCCGCGGGTGACGGTCGGCGCCGCCTATGCGTGGAGCGTCGTGCACGGACTCAGTTGCCTTGCACTCGACGGCAGGCTCGAGGTTGCCGGCGACATCGATGCCCTCATCGAAGCAGTCCTGACGTTCGCAGCTCGCTGACCGCTTTAGGCCGCTATTCCGTGCGCGGCATTGGCCAAAATGATGCGTCGCTTTGCGGAGGCGTTTTCGTCTCGAAGAATCAAGTCGCTTGAGATGCCGCTGCGTTGAAGGGCTGCGCGCCAGCGACTCGAGGTCGTTATGAAGGCGGCGTAGCCTCCGGAAACCCGCCGCCGACCGATCGTTTCGGCCATTGCGGTCAGTCCGTGCGCATCGTCGAGCGTCGCGCGCTTAAGTTGGACGAGCACCGGCAGCGCGAGGTCGACGTCTGCGACGGCTGTTTCGAACGATTTGGTAAAATCGAGCGTCAACGGACCGATGCAATCGATGATAACGGGTCTGCGACGTTCATCCCGAGGTTTTCTCGAAAGACGTCGGCCCAAGTGTTTTAAATTGATCAAGCTCTTCCAGTCCGCTTCGTGCGACAAAACCTAGTACGAGCGGCGTAACGAAAATGTTTCTTTGCCGCGGCACATCCGAGGATTGCCGGGAGACCTTCGATCAGCCGTGATGTCCCGGCACGTCGCGCGCAGCGAAGGAGCGCATGGAGATGATGGGACCATCCGTCTGCGTGCGCGGGTCGCGCGTAAATCCTCGTTCGACGAGATCCACGACGATCGGTCCGATCTCAGCTAACTCGATCCAGCCCGGCAAAGCAAAGTCGGCCGAATGCCGCGTTCGTACGGGCCCGTCGATCACGAGCTCCATGATATCGACCGCTGCGTCGTCGATCTCGGCGCGCAAGGCGCGCGTTAGCATGAGTTGCGCTGCTCCCGCAACGCTGACGGGGGCCGCAAGCGGAATCGGCACGTAGGCCGCGCCGCCGCCGATCCCGATGTAGCGGCCGCCGCCCTGGCGCTGCAACATCGGCACGAACGTGCGCGCGAAGACGAAGTGCGTCGTCAACATCTCCTGCAGCACGGCGTTCCAAGCATCGAGCGAAGTTTCGGTCAGGCGACGGCCTTCCCACCAACCGCCGAGCGATGCGATGGCAACGTCGATATGGCCGACGTCGCGTACGAGCTGGTCACGGAGCTTTTCTGCTCCCGTCAGTTCGCCGATCTGCGCGACCATGATGACCAGCCGGTCGAGCGGTGCGGCCACGGCAAGCCGCCGGCGCAGTTCCTCGAGCCTCAGCGCATCGCGCGAGGGAACGATGACCGTGTGCTCCGCGCGCAACAAGTGGTCGACGATGCCCTCGCCCACGCCACCGGCGCCGCCTCCAACCAGCACTGCAGCCATCGCCGTGCATTCCGCGCATCGACCGCTCGTTCCCCGAAAGCGGCACTTGCGCTCAGGAATACGGGGCTATGCTTCGAGGGCTACGCGATCCGGGTAGATCGGACGGTTGACGATCTGCTCGAGTGTTTCGATTTCGGCGCTGAGTGCGAGACCGCAGAAACGCTCGAAGGCATCGCGTTCCGCGAGCGCTTCGGCGAAGCGCGCCGTCTTCGTCAGATCGACCTTTGCCGGCGCTTCGAGGAAGCGAATGAAACGGCCGTCGTCGTCGGTGCCGGTTGCAACCAACCCGCCCTCTTCGAAAATATGTACGGCGGCCCGTACCGTCGAATCATTCGCCATATCGAGATCGAGCGTGCGCGCGATGTCGTCGTGGCTCATGCGCAGCATGTCGAGTGACGCGAGCCCTCGCATGCCGCGATACAACTCGCGCAAGAGCTCGAGCGACGGTGCGGAGCGACCGATGATGAAGTCGTTGATGCGCCGGTCACCATCTCCGTACAGTAAATGAATGCGCGCATCCAAACCGTCCCGGCCGGCACGCCCGGCCATCTGGTTGAACTCGGTGAAGTCGAAATTGAGGTGATAGAGCACGACGTCGCGCACGTCCGGCAGGTCGATGCCCTCGCCGAAGGCGGAGGTGGCCACGATCGTGCGCACGACGTCGCGCCGAAAAAGATCCTCGACGCGCGCACGCTCGACCGCCGGCAGGCCGGCGTGATAAAACGCGATACCCGAACCCAACCGGGCTCGCAAGCGATCGGCGAGCTTGGTAACTTCGGCTCGTGAGTTACAGTACACGATCGCTTTCGCTTCGCCCGACAGTTCGCGCGCAAGATAGGCATTTTTGTCGGTCGTATTGCGAGCATCGACCAGGTGCAGGTTCTCGCGCACCGTCGGATCGATCACCCACGAATCGATACCGAGCGCGCTACGAATCTCGCGAAATGCATCGTCGGTCGCGGTCGCCGTGAGGGCCAGGACCTGTGGCCTGCCGAGCTCGCTGATGAGCGCGCCAAGCGTACCATACGCCGGCCGGTGGCGCGATTCAAAGAGGTGGTGCGCCTCGTCGACGACGACGAGTTGCGGACGGTTGCAAGCACGCAGGAACGCAGCGCGATGATAGGTTGCGAACTCCGGAGTCGCGAGGATTACGTCCCAAGTGCCGCGCTCGAGCGCATCATCGAGCGCGGCTCGCTCGTCGCCGTCGATCGAGCCGTTCGCGCGAAAGACACGCAAGCCGAAATGCTCGAGGCGGCGCGTGAGCGCAACATACTGGTCGTTGGCGAGCGCGCGTAACGGGTAGAAGACGAGCGTCTTCTCGCCGTTCCCAAGCGCCCGCTCCGCGGCGGGCAGTTGGAAACACAGCGACTTCCCTCGGCCGGTCCCGAAGATCGCCAGGGTGTTGCGGCCCGCACCCAAGCGCGCGAGAACGCCTCGTTGGGCGTCGCGCAACGGCCGCTCTCCAATCAGCGCGACCCGCACGGCATCGGTCGCCGCCAGCTCACGGGCGGCCTCGGCGCGCTCGGATCTTTGCGTCGTCCGGTGGCGGCGCACGAGAATATTGACCCCCGTGTGGCGCGATCCGCCGCCCGTGATGCTGGCGACCGAAGCCGTGTAACGGTCGCCGCCGTCGATGTTCGTAGCGAGATGCTTGGCCATCCCGCGCTGCAAGTAGCCGAGTTGCAGCGTACCGTAGCGCACGGCGACGGCATTCGGGTCGTGAGCGTTGTCAGGTTCACGCACGAGTTCCAACACTGCGCCCGCAGCGAGCCCGGCAACGCGATCCTGGCGCCCCTCAAAACTGACCCCGACGATCTTTGTGAAGAACTCGTTCGCTTCGCCGATCCCGCCGAAGCGATCGCGAACGAGATACGAATCTTTGTTGGCGAACAAGTCATCGAGAAAAGCACGGTCGGGGTCGACCACTTCGTCGATCACAAAGGCGGCCACGTTGGCCGGGGCGACGATCGTCTCGCGGGCGATCTCGAGTGCGTGCCGGCTTGCGTCCTTTGCGACGCCGCCAACCGTCAATTGGAGCTGCGTGTCGATCCCATCAAAGTCTTCGAGCAGTCGCTCGAAGGCAGCTTCGGAGGGCGTTGGGCGCGGCAGAGCCCGGGGTTTACTCGTGCTTGACGACGGCCGGGGGAGGGGCTTCGCTGGCTTCGGCATCTTCGGGTCGCGCCTCATCCTCGAGATTCAGCGTAATTTCTTCGTGCCCGAGCTCCATCGCTTCGTCATGCATGCCCGCCCGCTGAGCGTCGAGCGGATCGACCTCGTACGCTTCTTCGTACTCGTCGTATTCAGCCGGCTCGTCGTAGGCGGTCACGTCGGAGGCACGTTGTGAAGCGTCGGACGACGAGGAATCGCCGCGCTTGCGTTTATATCGCGCAGGCCCGGTCGACACGCGTGACGACGGCTTCTTACGGCGCTCTTTGCGAGCTGCCAGGATTTCGTCGCGTGAGAGGCCCGTACGCGCCGCTTGGGCCCGCGCTTCGGCGACCGTGCGCGGGCGCTCCATCGCGGCATCCCGCGCGAGCTGCCGGCGGCGGGACGACGAGCGGAGCTGGCGTTCGCGCAAGATGCTGACGAGCGGAGCCGAGTAAAAGATCGAGTGATAACCACCCGAACAAATACCGACCAAGAGCGCGAAGGCAAAGTTTTGCAGGCTCGCGCCACCGAAGGCAAGCAAGGCGACGAGCGTGATGACGACGGTCGCCAGCGTGTTGAACGAACGCGTCATCGTCTGCAGGATCGAGGTGTTCACGATCTGGTCGTAGGGAGCGCCCGCCATGACCTTCACGTTTTCTCGAATCCGGTCCAAGATGACGATCGTATCCATGACCGAGTAGCCGATCACGGTCAGCACCGCGGCCAAGAACGCATCGTCCGCGCGCCGGTCGGCGATCGCGTAGATGCCGATCATCATCGCCGCATCGCGCACGAGTGCGATGACGACGACCAACCCGAAAATGTAATTCCAACCAAAGCGAAACGCGATGTAGAGGAACTGGATCGCAATCGCGATGACGAGCGCCTCGGCTGCCGCGATCAAATACTCGCGCCCGAGCGACGGACCGACGGCCGTGAGCGCCCACTGCCCATTGTCGATCGGTGCGAGCTTCGCGAGCGCGGCCTTTAGGCGGGGGGCGTCGTTACCGAAGTCGGTTTGCGTCTCGATCGTGTAGCGCTCGCCGGCGACCGTGTCGCCCGCTTTGCCGAGCGTGTCGACGCGCCCGTCGCTCACCCCGATCGACCCGAGCGCCTTCTGAATATCCGGGATCGTGACCGGCTTTTCGAATTTCACGGTCACGTCGGTGCCGCCGGTGAAGGACAGCCCCAGGCGCAGCGCTTGCGAGGGCTGGAAGCCACCGCCCGGCGCATGAGTCGCATGCCAAATCAGCGCCAGCGCACCGCAAGCGATGATCGCATACGAAATCAGCGAGACGGTGCGGAACCACCCAACGACATTCCAGTTCAGACGGCGAAAAAACATCGCTTAGGCCCCGTAGACCTTGGGGTCTTCGGCGAGATCGTTGTCGACGACGAGATCCACGAAATAACGGGTCACGAAGACGGCGGTGAAGAGCGAGAACGCGGTGCCCCAGAAGAGCGTGTAAGCGAAGCCCTTGACCGTGCCGGTACCGAGCATGAAGAGCACGCCCGCGCCGACGATCGTCGTGAAGTGACTATCGAAGACAGCCGTGAAGGCGCGCTTGAAACCGATCTGCACCGCGGCGCGCAAACTCTTGCCGGCCCAGATCTCTTCTTTGAGGCGCTCGAAGATCAGCACGTTTGCATCGACGGCCATACCGATCGAGAGCACGAAGCCCGCGATGCCCGGCAACGTCAGGACCGCGTGCACGCCCGCGAGCAATCCAAGCAGCATCAGCGTGTAGATGAGCAGGGCGATGTCGGCGAGGAACCCCGGCAAGCGATATACGACGAGCATGAAGATCAAAACGAGGCCAAGCCCCGCCATCGAGGCGTAAAGCGACTTTTCGAGATCGATCTTGCCCAGAATCGGCCCGACCGTATCGTTTTCAATAACGGTCACCGGAACCGGCAGCGCGCCCGCGTTGAGATCGTTTGCGATGCGAATCGTGTCGTCTTCGGTAAAGTTGCCGGTGATCTGGCCCGAGTCCGTGATCACGCCCTGAATCGTCGCGCCCGACTCGTATTTCTTGTCGAGGAAAATCGCGAGCAGCTTCCCGAGATTGGCCTGCGTCAGCGCCCCGAATTTCGCGGGATCCTTCGTCTGGAAATCGATCTGCCAAGCGCCGCCCGCTTGGCTCGGCGCAGACTGCGCGGCCTTGAGTTCGGCGCCGGTGTAGACGATCGGACCCGCGTCCTTGTAGGCGCCGTTTGGATCGGCAGCATACTTTTTGTCACGCTCGGCTCGATCGTACACCGCCGGCGGCATGATCTTGAAATCGAGTTTCGCGATGTCTTTGAGCGCGCGCACCGCTTCGTCGGGATTCTTGACGTTCGGCAGCTCGACCAGGATCCGGCTCGTGCCGACCGTGGTGATTTGCGGTTCGGCGACGCCGAGACCGTTGATGCGAGCATCGATCACTTGCTCGACCTGGCCCTGAATTTGCCGCGTGATCTGTGGGACTTCCGGCGTGGTGTTGAGCTGCAACAGCACGCGAACGCCACCTTGGAGGTCGAGCCCCAGCTTGATTTTGTTTTGAATCGGGAGGACCAGATAGAGGCAGAATGCCACGATTCCGGCCAGAAAAGCTCCCGTCAGCCAGGGTTTCAAACGTTGCCGCATAGAGAGAAAGAGACCCCATGGAAGGGGAGAACCCGCGTATTGTAGCAGGGACGTTCCACCCCGTCAAACCGTTTGGTGGCACCTCGAGCGTAGCTCAAAAGAGGTGTCACAGGAAGGTTGTCCTCTATGGAAGCCAAGACCGTAGATGCCGGGTTGTTGCAGTCGCGATATCGCCTGACCAAGCAACGCGCCGCCGTGTTGCGTGCACTGTCGGACGGAGCGCACCTTTCGGCCGAGACGATTCTCGAGCGCGTCCGCTCCGAAATGCCCGGCGTCAGTCTCGGAACGATTTACCGGACGCTTGATATCTTGCGCGAAATCGGACTGGTACAGCTCTTTTCATTCGGGGGCAGCGCCGCGCGCTATGAAGCCGCACTCGAGAAACATCATCACCTGTTGTGCTCGGAGTGCCGCTCTCTGACGAACGTCAACGCCGAAGGCCTCGAACGCATCGTGCGCGAGATTGCCGTTGACGAAGGGTATAGCGACGTCGACTATTCGCTCACGATCGTGGGTCAGTGCGCTGACTGCACGAAGGTCGGCAAGCGCCGTTTACAATCCGTCTAACGGGCAGCGCTAGGCCGGGATAGCGACCGGTTGCGGGCGCTCGAGCACCGCGATCGGACGCAGTTCGAGATTGGGCGGCAGCTCGCCGTAAGCGAAGACGTCGAGCCGTTGTCCCGCGCGCTGCAAGAATTCTGCCAGGGCTGCACGTAGCGCGGCGGGGCTGACGAGGGCTGCGCGTTCGCGGGCCACGCGGGTTGCGTAGCCGGCCGCGACGTTGCGCACGTGCAGCGTGGTCTCGGGCGCGGGCGCGAGCGTTCCGTCGACGAGCCATGCTTGCAAGTCGTCTGCGAAATCCGGTGCAACGATCAAGGCTTCGAGCACGCTCGCTCCCCGTTGGCGCAGCAACTGCGGAACGATCCGGCGCCGTACGGATTCGGTCAACTCGCGCACGTCGCGCGTGGCGGTAGATGCATCGACCAGCGCTTCGAGCGTCGCAACAGCGTCTCGCGGCCAAACGCGCTCGCGCAAGAGCCCTTCGAATACGCGGTGAACGCTCGCCAGCGGCAGTGCCTCGGTTCCGATCTCCTTGATCAGCGAGGGCACCGAAGCGCGCAGGTGTTCGAGCAGCGTGTGCAACTCTTGACGGCCGAGCAAATCGCTCGCGTGCGTACGCGCGATCTCGGCCAGGTGTGAGCCGATCACCGAGATCGGATCGAACACGAGCGCACCGCTCGCAACCGCAGCTTCCTTGCGTTCCGCTGCGATCCAAAGCGCTGCCATACCGTACACGGGTTCGTGAACCCGCTCGCCGCCGAGCCGCACGAGGATCGCTTCATCGGCGACGGCAAGCAATGCGTCAAGCCGCAGACGGCCTTGCGCAACGACCGCATCCCGTACGCGAATGGCATACGTTGACGGTTCGCGCGAAAGATCGTCACGCAAGCGAACGCCGGGCAGGACGATGCCGATGTCGGCCGCCACGGCACGCCGCACCTCGCCGACGCGGTCGAGCAGTTGCTCCGCAAGCGGCGACTGCAAGAGCGCCCCGAGGTCGAGTCCGATATCGATTCCGAGCGCATCGACGCCCACGAGCCCGAGAGCCATCTCCGGGCGGCGGATCGAAGCGCGGCGGCCGGCTTCCTGCGCTGCGCGCAACGCCGCGGCGCGGGCAGTTTGGCGGCGCCGTGCGTAGTGCGCCGTCGCAAACGCGCCGAGCGCAATAGCGATAAACAGCACGTGCGGCAACGCCGGCACGAATGCGAGCGCGAGCCCGAACACGCCGGCGGCTCGCAGAACGCCCGGCCGCTCGAGGATCTGCGAACCGAGGTCGGCGCCCAGTGAACCGTCTCCGGCCGCACGCGTGACCATCAGACCCATCGAAATCGAAAGCAAGAAGGCCGGCAGCGTGGTGACGAGGGCATTGCCGATGGAGAGCAAGGCGAAGGTATTGAGCGCGTCGAGCGGGCTCATCGCGTGGTAGGCGACGCCGACTACGACCCCGCCGATCAAGTTGAGCACGACGATCACGAGCGCGGCAATCGCATCCCCTTTGACGAACTTGCCCGCGCCGTCCATCGCTCCGTAAAAATCGGCTTCCTTCTGCACGAGCGCGCGTTTGCGCCGGGCACCGTCCGCATCGAGCAACCCCGCGTGAACCTCGGCATCGATCGCCATCTGTTTGCCGGGCATCGCATCGAGGGTGAAACGCGCCGCAACCTCGGCAACCCGCTGCGAACCCGAGGCAATCACGATGAATTGAATCGTAATCAAGATCGCGAAGACGAGCATGCCCACGACGAGATTCCCATGGACGACGAGTTCGCCGAAGGCCGGAATGATCGAGCCCACCCCGTCGTCGAGGTGGCCCTGCGTCAGGATGAGGCGTGTCGCCGACACATCGAGCGCGAGCCGAAAGAGCGTGGCGATCAAGAGCGCCGGAGCAAACGCCGCAAATTCGAGCGGCTCGCCGATCGTGACGGCCAGCAGCAAGACGATGCCCGAACCCATGATGTTGAAGGCGAGCAGCGCATCGAGCACGAGCGGGGGCAAGGGCACGACGAGGATTCCGACGATCGAGAGGACGAGACCGGCAAAGCCGTACGTCATCGAACGTTGCGTCACGATGCAAGAGCCTTCGTGCGCAGCAAGGCCGCTACGATCGCAGCGACCGCGAGGTAGGTATCCGCCGGTATGTAGTCGCCGCTTTCGGTCGTCGCCAGCAGCCGGCGTGCTAGCGCGACGTTCTCGACGATCGGAATACGGTGCTCGCGCGCGCGGCGCTTGACTTCGAGCGCGCCCGCATCGATCGCTCGCACGAGCACCCGCGGCACCGCGACCTCGGGAGGACGGTACTCGAGCGCGATCGCAACGTGTACCGGATTGGCAACGACGAAAGCAGCCTGTTTGACTCGGCCGACCGACCCGCGCACGAGCGCTCGGTGCGTTTGGCGCCGGCGGCCGCGCAGGAGCGGATCACCATCGTTCTGTCGCAGATCTCGTTTGAGCTCGGCGAAACTCATACGCAGGCGCCGCTTCCATTTCGCGCGCTCGAGCAGCAGGTCGGCGCCGGCAAACAGCAACGCTACGATGAGCGCGCCTGCGAATGCTTCTTCACAGGTTCGGACGGCGAGCGCGGCAAGCCCCGCCGCCTGCCGCGACCCGGCGGTGGCGCCGAACGCGCTCACAACGCCGGGAACGATCGTAGCGCCGGCAGCGCCTGAAACGACGAGCGCCTTCGCTCCGCCGAGCAGCGCGTCGCGCGAGACCATCCGTTTGAATCCGGGTAGCGGGTTCAGCTTGTCGAACTTCGGCGCCGGAAACGTAAACGGCAGCGTGCGCGCCGGCAACAAGGTTGCGAGCAACGCCCCGCAACACGAGCAACCGGCAACCACGACGAACGACGCCGCGAGCGCCGCATAGGGCCACGGCGAAAAGCGTTCCGGATGCACCGCACCACTTAAGCCCGCGCGCATCGCCGCCGCGAGCGGCGGGAGGACCGTGGCCAGAGCGAATGCTCCGCACCCGAACGAAGCGGCGGCAGCCAAGTCCTGCGAGCGCGGTACGTCACCTTCGCGCCGGGCGCGTGCTAGGCGCGACGGTGTCGGCTCGAACGGTTTCTCTTCCGCCATCCGCTCAGCGCGCTCGCAGGGGGCCGAGATCCATCCACGGTGTGGCCGCCGCAGCAAAGGCAACGGGCAGCGCTGCGATCGTAGCGAGCACCGCACACGCGAACACGATCGGGAACGCGAGCGTAAATGTCGAGAAGCGAGGGACGAGACGCGCCACGATCGCTAGACCCAGTTGCGCGATCAAGGCCAGCGCGATGGCCGGACCGGCCGTAAAGATCGCAGCACGCGCGAGCGTTTGCGGCAAGGCGACTGCCAGCGTTTGCAAACTCGCAGATGCAACGAGCGCACCGGGAGGCAACGTTACGAACGCATTCCCGAAGGCTTCCAGCGCAGCGCCATACCCGCCGAGCGCGAAGAATCCGGCCGCGAATGCGAGTGACCAAAGACGTCCGAAGCCCGCGCCCGCCGCGATGCTCGCGCTCGGCACGCTGGCGCGAATCCCAACGTAATCATCCAGGGCACGTCCGCCAGCGTAGGCGCCGTCGTACAGCATCGAGGCTGCGACGCCGATCGCAGCCCCGATCAGTGCTTCGCTCGCAACCGCAAAGACGAAACTGCCGGGGCCGAGCGGCGGCTTCGCGCCGAGAGCATTCGAGAACGCAAGCGCGAGCACAAAGGCAAAGCCCGCACGGACCGGCGCTGGAACGTCCGGGTGTGAAAAGCCGGGCGCGCGCGAAATGAAGCCGGCGCAGCGCGCAAAGACAAGCAGCTCCAATTCGTTCACGCTGAACTCACGGAGCGCGGACGATGTGCGGCACCTCGCGCACCGCCTCGCTGAAGAGCGAAGCGCACAAACCGAGGCCGAACGAACCGAACAGCGCAAGCATCGTCGCAACGGCGAGCATCTTGGGCAAAAGCGTCAGGGTTTGTTCCTGAACTTGGGTCGCGGCTTGCAACACGGCAACGATCGTGCCGGCCACCGTCGCCACCACAAGCACCGGAAAGCACAGAATCGCAGCGACGATCAGCGACTCCCGAATCAGGCCTTCGAGCGGCTCCATGCACCGCATGCTAGCGAACGCAGGTTGCCGGCAGGCGCCGGCGCCGTTACCGAGCGGTTACGAGGTGACCAGATCGCGATAGGTGCGGGTCGCGATCAGCGCGGAGACGACTGCCCGGGTTGCGGGCGATTTGTTGAGGGTGTAGAAGTGCAGGCCGGGCGCTCCGCGCGCGAGCAAATCTTGACACTGGAGCGCGCAGAATGCGACGCCGAGTTCGGCGACGGCTTCGGGCTCGTCGCTGCGAGCCTCGAGTTCGGCGAGCAGGCGCTGCGGTATGCGAGCGCCGCTCATCTGGGTCATGCGCGCGATGCCTTCGTAGTTCGTGATCGGCATGATGCCCGGAATGATCGGCACCTCGACGCCCTCATCGCGCAAGCGCCGCACGTACTCGAAGTACGCGTCGTTGTCGAAAAAGAGTTGGGTCACGATGAAGTCCGCGCCGGCACGCACCTTGCGAACGGCATTTGCAATGTCGGCTTCGAGCGTGGGGGCCTCTTGATGCTTTTCGGGATTCCCGGCTGCGCCGATCGAAAAGTCGAATTCGGCACTCAGCATCGTGATCAGCTCGCTCGCAAAGCGGAAGCCGTCCGCATGCGCGACGAAGCGCTCCTGGCCTTTTGGCGGGTCGCCCCGCAGAGCCATGATGTTTTGGATGCCGGCGCTGCGCAGCTCTTCAAAGAGTTCGCGTAGTTCATCCGCCGAGTGACCGACGCAGGTAACATGCGCCATCGCTTCGATGTCGAGCTCACCTTTGATGCGTGTGACGACCTCGACGGTGCGGGCGCGACTGGAGCCGCCCGCCCCGTAGGTTACCGACACGAAAGCCGGATTCAAGATGCGTAGCGAGCGGATCGTTCCGATCAGATTCGCCACGCCTTCGTCGGTCTTGGGGGGGGAGAATTCGAACGATATGCACGGGTAGCGCTGCTTCAATATGTCGCGTATCAACATCGTGCGGAGCAAAGTTCGGTAGCGAGCGGGCGAGCTCCCCCAGTGGACGCGTTTCCGCGCTCAACGAAAGCTCGAAACGAGGCCTCCGCACACGAGCGACCAGCCGTCGAGCATGACGAAGAGCAGCAATTTGCAGGGGAGCGAGACGATCGGCGGGCTCAGCATGAACATGCCGAGGCCCATTAAGATCGAAGCGACGGCCAAGTCGATGGCGATGAAGGGAAGATAGAGTGCCAAGCCGATCGCGAAGGCGTTGCGCAGTTCGCCGACGACGAAAGCGGGCACGAGCACGGCTGGCACGGCGCGCTCGGGACTCCCCGCCGGCTCATGGGCCAGGCGTGCAAACAACGCAAGATCTTTGCGGTGCGTTTGGCGCAGCATGAAGGCATGCAGCGGTTCGTAGGCGCGTTCGAGCATCGCGGCTTGAGAAATGCGGCCGTGCTCGTACGGTGCGAATGCCTCGTCGGCGACGCGTGCAAATGTCGGCGTCATAATCACGAACGTCAAGACGAGCGCCAAACCCGTGAGCACGGCATTCGGCGGCAACGACGAGGCGCCGATCGCCGAGCGCACGAGTGAAAGCACGACGACGATCCGCACGAATGACGTCGTCATCACGAGCAAGAACGGCGCGAGCGCAAGCGCCGTCAAGCCTGCCAGGATGTCGAGCGGGAGGCCGGCATGCGAGCCGGGTGCAGCGAGCGCGCCGAGTTGCTCCACCGCTCAGGCCCGTTGCATCTTGCGCACGATCACCTCGGTCAAGCGCACGCCGTAGCGATCTTCTACGGCGACGACTTCACCGCGCGCGACGAGCCGGTCGTTGACGAACACATCGATCGGCGTGCCTGCCGGCCGATCGAGCGCAACGATCGAGCCGCGCCCGAGTTTGAGCACGTCGCTTACGCGCATCGTGCACTTTCCAAGTTCCGCCCGTACGCGGAGCGATACGTTCATCAGGAGGTCGAGATTGCGGCTCTCGTCGATCATGCAACCTCCGAGGCAAGGTCGCCGTCGAAACTGATCGCGCTGCGCCCGTTGCGAACGCCGCAGGTCCCGCGCGCGAACGCGACCGTACCGAAGCGCAGGATTCCGGGCGCGGCGAGCGGCGTGTCGAGCATGACGGTAGCGCCGGCGCTCAAACGCGAGAATGCCTGAATGCCGAGTATGCCCCGGCCGACCTCAACGGTGCCTTCGATTTCGACTTCCGCTAAATCATCGAGCGTCAGCCCGGCAACGACTTCCTCGTTCGGATCGCGCGTCAGGCCAAAGCCGATGGCGACCCCGAGCGCGCCGCGCGTGCGAATCTCGAAGTACGACTCGAGATCGCATGCGACGCGTTCGTGAGTTTCGCGTACGATCGGCCCGAGGGTTCCGCAGAGCGAATTGCAGAGTGGAACCAGTGCCAACACGATGCGTTCGAGCGTGGCGCGCTCGATCTCCGAGAGCGGAGCCGCTTCGCTGCGTTCGTCCTCGCCAAACGCGAGCGCCGCGAGCCGCCGTGCATCGCGGCCACGCACGATGATGAAGCCGTCGCAGATGCGGCCGCGCACCCGGAATGCCGTCGCTTCTTCGAGCAAGATCCGGCGCGCTTGCGGAGCGGGGACGGACGGTTCGATCACCTCGACGTCGAGGTCTAAGGCGACGAGCCGCGAGAGTTGCTCGCGCACGCCGTTTGCAACCAGACAAGCTGCCGAGCGCGGCAGCGTCGAGCGCATGACGAACGACGCACGGCGCAGCAAACGTCCGTCGCGTTGCCGTTCCGGCGCACCGAAGTTGAGCACGGCAATCATTTTACGAGCCCCATCGCCGTTTTTTCCGTTTCGCCGTGCGCGTGCTGCGCCGTACGCAACGCCTCGTATGAGATATAGGCCTCGCGTAATTTGTCGAGGCCCTGCACCAGGTCGACGCGACCGGGATCTCGGGAATTCGTCGCGAGCATTGCGAAGCTGCCGTCGGCCGGCGCGCCGAAATGCGGGGTCACGCCTTGCGGAGGGCGCACGTGCGTGGCGTCGACGCGTTCGGGCTGCGTCCCGGCCGGCAGACGGACGAGCGCGAGCCGCCCGGCGGCAACGCGTTCCGTGCGGACCTCGCCGCTGCGCGGATCGAGCGCGCTGCGCATGTACGAGAACGTCCCGTCTGCCTCGACCCGCGGCTGGGCGACGCGCCCGAGCGCTCCGTCGTAGCGGTCGACGCGTAGCGGAACGAGGGCGCTTCGATTTCCACCGGCATAACCAAGAACCGCTCGCCCGTCCGCGGTTCGCAGCATACCGTCCCGGAGTTCGAAGGCTCCATCGCGCGAGAACGCGATGCCGTCGCGCGCATCGGCACTTGCGAAATACGCCCCATCGGGTGCGACCACGCTCAACGGATCGTGACTGACGACCGCTCGGGCCGGGCGCTCGACGTCCGACGACTCCGGCACGAAGCCCGGCTCGTAAGCGTGCAAGACATCGCGTTCGCGCATTTCGATCCGGCCGAGGGCGGCGCTGGTGGCAGGGTCGATCACGTGCGCTCCTCCGGCGCGATCGTTTGCACCGCGGCCTCGATCGACTCGCCGCGCAGCCGCAAGTGCGCGCCGGCGCAGGCAAGCGCGCGGCGAACGATCTCCGCAATCTCGGGCCGGCAGAGCGCCACGACGTACAGTGTCGAGCCGCTGCGGCGAAGCAAGAGCTGCACGCGGCTGCCGTCGACACCGAAGGTCAACGAGGTTCGAAAGGGCGGGTAGCTTCGTGCCCGCTCGTATACTGCATGCGCCGCTTTTCCCAGGCTGTCGGTGCGGCGCAGCTTGCCGGTTTCTCCGTGGAGAACACGGCGCTCCCGCCCGGCCGCCCGCGCCGGCGGAGGCGTTTCGCCGGCGTTCCTCCGTTCGGTGCGCCCCCGAACGTGCGCAACGTCAATGGCCTTGGCGGCGACGGCGCCGGCCCGACGCAGGCGGACCCGGCCCTCACCGTTGCTGCCGTTTGCAAGGTGCAGAGCGGAGAACCATGCTTGCGAGAGCGCGCGACGGTCGATGTAGGGGAGGTGCGTCTGGATGATCGCGATCTTCATGCGGCAACGATAGCCGTTGCACGCAACCGCGAGGTGAGCGCGATGTTACGCTTTTCGGGCCGTCTTAGTTGCGGGTGCGCCCGTCGTCGAAATCGGCCGCACGCTGCAAGTAGAGCGATGCATCTGCGACATCGAAGGTCACGATAAAATTCTTTAAGAGCCCGAGGCCCACGTTACCGGCGTCGAACCGGTCGGCGAATGCGCCGCTAGTCGCAAGCATGACGTCGGTATCGGCGTGATAAAGCGGCACATCGCCGAAGTCGAGTTCGTCGAGCGTACTGCGGTAGGAACTCGTTCCTCCGCCGATGCCGTAGCTGCGCCGGCTCGTCAACGAAAACGGTACGATGCCCGCGTGTTTGTCCATGAATGGTTTGTAGAGCAGCAATTCGCCCGCATTGCCCGTATCGAAGATGAACGGCGCGTCGGTTGCGCGGTCGAGACGCAGCGTCCCCTCGAGAAGAGCCCGGTCGACCACGATCGGCAACTTTTCACCCGCGGGCAAGAGGCTGCCCGGCGGCCCGAAGGTCATCGTCTTGCCGCCGATATCGAGGCGTACGGTCGCTGCTGCAAAGAACGGATATCCGAGAATTCCATCGATCCGAAAGGCACCGTCGGTCGATGCCCCGAGATCGATCGTGGTCACGACGAGATCATGCATGCGGCCGCTGCCGACATCCAGCTCGTCGAGCGGGGCGACGCGCAAGCCGCCGGTGCGCGACGCGCCGCTCGCTTCGAGCGCGCCGACGGGCGCAAGCCCGAGTTCCGTCGCGACGTGATTGTCGACCAGCACGTTCTGCGAACCCGAGTCGAGCAAGAACGTGTAGTCATGACCGTGAATGCGGACCGGCACGAAGAGGTGACCGTCATGCGCGGTCAAGGCGACCGTGCCGGGTGCGGGCATGTCGATTCGGCGCGCCGTGAACGGCGCGAACACCGCGAGAGCAATCGATGGGCTCAAATCGATGCGCGTCGTGATAGAGGTCGTATCGAAGGCGTGATCGCCGTCCGAAGTCACCGTGCGATAGGGAAAGCGGTGACCCGAAACCGTGCGCCAATCGAACAGGTCGATCGTCGTGCGGCCGTCGTCGTCATCGTAGGCGATGCGGTCCGGCAGCCCCGTGATCGCGTCAAGGTACAAGGTTTCGGTTTCACCGCCGTCCGGCATGACGTCGAGCGCGTAGGTTTGGCGGCGATCGATCAACACTTTCCCGCGCAGCGTGCAGCGCTCCGGGGCCTTGGCAAAATCGCCGGAGTCGATGAACTCCTGCGTGCGCTCGCGCCGCAGAAGTATGCCCGTGAGCATGCGGACGTCGCCGTCCGAATCGGCATACCAGAACTCGTCGCCGATGCGCAGGCTCTGGTCGTGACGCGGACCGAGCATCTGATCGGTTCGCTCGCGATCGCCTTCCAACCACGTGTGAAACGAACCCTCCAACCCCGCGCCCGAGATCGTTCCGAACGATTCGAGTTTGTGCACGTCGAGGGCGCCCGGATCGTCGGCAGCCGCGATGTAGCGGGCCAGCAGGGAAGGCACATCGGGCAGCTGCTGGGGAGCCGCGCTCACGTCACGTGGGGCGACGGCGCCCGCGAACACGACGCTAAGGAGTGCAACGGGCGCGATATGCCGACATGACGCGTTCGACGTACGCTCGCGTTTCGGCATAGGGAGGCACGCCGTGGTAACGTTCGACGGCGCCGGGCCCCGCGTTATAAGCCGCGACGGCCAAGCGCGGATCGCCGCCAAAACGCACGAGAAGCTCGTGAAGATACCGTTCACCACCGCGGACATTCGCGAGCGGGTCGTACGGGTCCGCGACGCCAAGTGCCTGCGCCGTGGCCGGCATTAACTGCATGACGCCGGCCGCGCCGCTAGGCGAGCGGGCGCTCGGATTGAAGCCGGATTCAGCCTGGGCAACCGCCGCCGCCAGTGCCGGATCGATGCCCGCCCGAAACGCCTCGGCACGCACCAAACGTTCGACCCCGCCGCTCACTTCACGCGCGAACGCTGCAGCCGCGCCTGCCGGGAGCGCAGCAGCGCCCGCAATCTCCGCGATGCGGCGCTCGGCTACGAGAACGTCGGCCGCCAGGCTCACGCGAAGCTCTCGAGGCCGGCTGCCAGGGCCCGCAGCGAGGCGAGCGTTTCGGAAGCGCTCGACGCCTTGTCTTGGCGCAGAAACTGGCGCAGCGCATCCTCGGCTCCGAGCGCAACTTGCAGCGGACCCGTCCGATCGGCGAGGCCGAGCGTTCGCGCATCCTGCGTCTGCGCGAGTAGCGCTAGCGCGGAGCGAGCGAGGGCCGCATCGCGGGCGTGCCCGGCAGCGACGACGGCCGGCATCGTGCGGCTGCTGCTCGCGAGAACGTCGATTGCGGGATAGTGTCCGGCTCGCGCCAGCGCGCTCGAGAGCACGACGTGCCCGTCAAGCAGCGAGCGCGCCGCTTCGGCCAGCGGATCGCGCTCGTCGTCGCCGTCGGTGAGTACGGTTGCAAACAGCGTGATCGAGCCGCGTCCTGCGTTGCCGGCACGTTCGAGATAGCGCGCCAGCTCCGCCCAAACCGACGGGGGATAACCGCCGCGGCCGACGGGCTCTCCGAGCGCCAGCCGCCGTTCGCGCAGCGCACCGGCATAGCGCGCCAAACTGTCGACGATCAAGACCACGTGCAACCCGCGTTCGCGCAAGACTTGCGCTTGCGACATCGCTATATCGGCTGCGCGCACGCGCTCGGCCGCGCTGCGGTCTGCGGTTGCGCAGACGATCGTCGTGCGCGGGTCGCTGCGCCCGAACCAAGTTTGTGCTTCGCGCCCACGCTCACCGGTCAGCCCGAGTACGACCGCATCCGCACGCACCGCGCCCGCCATCATTTCGAGCAACGTCGTTTTGCCGGCGCCCGGCGCGCCGAAGAGACCCACGCGCGCGCCGCGCCCGATCGTGAGCAACCCGTCGAGCGCGCGTATACCGGTCCAGGCTATGTCGGCGACGGGTGCGCGCTCGGACGGCAGCGGGGTGCCGCGGGTGGCGTTTCTCCAGGCAGAAGGATCGATTGCCGGGCGTCCGTCGAGCGGCGAACCGGCCGCATCGAAAATGCGGCCGAGTGCCGCGAACCCGAGCGGCAGCCACAGCGCCGTGGGGTCGACTTCCACCCGGTCGCCCAGGCCAATGCCGGCGATCGCTCCGAAGGGCGAGATCGCTACGCGCGAACGCTTCACCGCCGCGACTTCTCCAGCGATGCTTGCATTGCGCGCCGGGTGAATCCGCACACCATCGCCCACCCGAGCCCCGGGCAGCGCGGCGAGCACTGTGCCGCCGAGCGTGCGCGTAACACAGCCGGCGCCGCGCGCAATCACGTCGCATCACCGGATGTCATGCGTGCCAGCACCGACTGCAGACGAAACGAAACGAACGACTCGAAACTGCCGTCTCGCACGCGGACGATCAGATCCCCGCTGCCGAGCGATGAATCCACGCAGGTGGGAAGCGATGAAATCTCGCCGGCCCGGTCGGCATCGCACGCAGACACGACGAGCGTCACGGGCGACTGCTCGTCAAACGCGCCTAAGGCGCGTTTGACGAGCACCGCGATGTCCGCCGGCTCGATCGCGAGCTCCCGCGCGAGCACGTCATGTGCGAGCGCTTGCAAGACGGCAGACGCATTACGTTCGAAAGCATCTGCGACCGCGAGCCGCATCAGGCCGAGCTCCTGCAAGAGGTCTTGGGCCATCTCCATTCGATCGCGGGCTGCGCGCGGCTGCACGGGGATCGGCGCAGGCGGCGAAAGCGTCTGTTGCCCGGATTCTCCCGCGTTTGGCGGCAAGCGCTCACGCAGGGTCGCCGCTAGGGAAACGAAGCCGTCAGGCACGGCGCAGCACCGTTTCGTGGTCCGGCACCGCGGGTGCCGCCGCCCGCGACATCCGGCGCACGATCGCCGCGCGTTCCTCGGGCGGATACATGTCGAGCACGGCCGTCGCCGTTGCCGCCGGGAGTGCGCTGATAATCGCCGCGGCGGTGTGCGGCGGCTCGTTCTCGAGTGCACCGCGGACCTGCGCCGGCGCAAAATGCGGCGCGGTGCGGCGCGCCGCACGCTGCAGCGCGAAGCGATGAGTGATTCTTTCGCAGATCGTGGCGATCGGCTTCGCACCCGTTCGCACTCCGGCCACGATCGCAAGCGCAAACGCAAGCGACGGGGCGAGCGAAGCGATCAATCCGGCAAGCATCGCGAGCGGAAGCCCACGATCGGACGACGGCGGGCGCGCGAAGGGAAGCTCTTCAACCGAGACGATGTCGCCGCGTGCCGGGTCGAGTCCAAGCGTGCCGGCGGCAAGCGCCCGTATCTTGCCGAGGTCGAGATGGCGCGCTTGGTCGACTGCCACCGCGACCGAGAGCCGTTCGACGCGGCCGGCCGGTGTTTCGACCCGCTCGTCCTCCACATCGCTGCCGCGATCGAGCGAAGCGCTGCTCTTGGCGTATTGCTTGCTCGAACTTTTGAAATGTTCGTCGCTCGTGATCGATGCGATCGCACGGTTAGCGACCGGTTTACGCACGACCTCGTGCAGCTCGCGCACGTGCGGATCGTACGTGACGCGCACGCGCACGATCGTGGATGCCGCTCCGAGGGCAAGATCCAATGCCGACTGCAAGGATGCCTGAAGCGCCTGGGCTTCGTCCGGGTTCTGCGCGCCGTCATCGAGCGTAAGGCCGCGATCATCGAGAATCGTGACGCGCTTGGGATCGAGCCCCGAAACACCGGCAGCGACGAACTGGCGCACGCCTTCGAGCGTCGCCTGGTTCATCTCGGCGCCCGGTGCGAGACTCAACCGTACCGAAGCGGTTGCATCGTGCGAAGGATCGTCGACGAACGCGCCCTCGTGCGCGGGCGCGATGATCACTTGTGCGTCGATGACGCCGGCGATCCCGCGCAAACCGCCGGCCAGATCGCCCGCCAGACCGTCGCGTTGCTGCGCATCGATGACGGATTGCGGGGTGAGCGGGCCGCTCTTCGCGAGCATCTCCTGCGAACCGGCGAGGTGGGGGTGCGGAACGCCCGCGAGCGCGAGCTTCAACAGCACCTCGTTGCGACGCTTCCCATCGACGCGCACATTGTCGGATAGTGCAACGAAGGCAACGTTCCATTCGGCCAGGCGCTCCGCTACCTCGGCGACTTGTTCGGGATGCAGGGGCGTTGCGAAGAGCGTGACGCGGGTATCGCGTTGCAAGAGCATGGCAACCAGGATCGCGACCGCTGCACTCGCGCCCAGCGCTACGACGAAGGCACGCTGTTTCGTCCTCAGGGCGTTCCAGCGCTGGAGCACCGCTTGCATCGTCAGATCTGCATGCCGAGAACCGATGAAAGAGCTTGCGCCGTCCGTGACGCCGCCGCGCTCGCGATCGAAAGCGCGACGTCTGCTTGAGCGCGTTCGAGAACCATCTCTTGCAAGCCGCCGCGCCCGGAAGCGAAGGCGCCTTCCGCTGCGGCCGCGCTATCGAGTGCCGCGCCGGCCGCCTTGAGCGCGTCCTCGAGCGCGTTGCCGAAAGACGCTTGCCCGAAAAGCACCGGTTGCGGCACACGCGCAGCGGGCAACGGCACGTCGGGCAGAATCGGCTCGACGGTCACTGCAAGCGCCCGACATCGATCGTGCGCTCGGCGAGTCTTTTACCGATGTCAAAGACCGAAGCATTCGCTTCGTATGCGCGTTGCGCGTCGAGCACGGCGACCATTTCGGTGATCGCGTCGGCGTCGACCCCGTGCTCCGGAACGGCGCCGAGATAGCGAACGGCAGCGCCCCCCGCGCCGGAATCGTCAAAGGGGTCCTTGTCGTCCGGCGCATCGAACCCGTCGTCCGAACCGGCGCTTTCCGGTTCGCTCGGCGCAAGCGCGAATCGCGGAACCAACCGCTCGAACGACCCGTTTGGCGAGGCGGCCTCGGCCGCAGCCACGTTACGCGCCGCAAGGTCAAGGGCTGCACGCTGCGCATCCATACCGGCCGAGGCAGCGCTCAGAACGTCGAACTCATTCATGCGACGAGGATAGCGTGCGCGGATGAACGCTGCGCTGCCGGCGCATGTCCGCAGTGCACGCGCCCTTTCAGCGCGCAACGGTCTTGAGTTCCTCCAGCCGCGCGTGCATTGCCGCGAGCAAGGCGTCGGTAAAGATTGCCGCCCGCGCTGCCGCCGCCATGGCGCTTGAGTTGAGGGCGCTCTCCGGCTGCGTTCCGCGGGCGGCTGCGCTACGCGCGAGGATCGCTAGCCGTGCGCGCGCGTCCTGGGCAATTTCGGCGAGACCGCCTGGTATCAGATTCATGCCACCGAGGGTACGATTGCGGCATGATCCCGAAGGATCCGCGGCATTGCCGCCTCGAGTCGACCCGTTAACGTCGGACGCCCCTTCAGCCGATGAGAAAGGTGATATACGATGCATTTTCACACGCGTGTCCTCGTTGCCGCGCTCGCCCTGACCGCGGCTCCCGTCTTTGCGGACACGCTCCCCATACGCGTGGTCGTCCCCGCAGGGTTGCACACGAGCAACGTGGTCACCGCTGAGGCCCCCTCCGCCGCTCAGAAGTACGTCACGATCGAAGGTGTCGAGATCGTCAACCCGTCGACGTACCTCGGACAGTCCTTTAGACCGCAAAACTTTCACCTCTTAATTGGAGACCAAACGTACCTGCCCGTCGTCCGTCCCCACCTCGGCTCGGTCGACTTGAGCGAGCCGAGTATCCTTGGGCCACGCGAGCGCACGGACGTGACGATTTCGTTTCTGGTGCCGGCCTCCGCCAGCCGCGCCAAGCTGGAATTCACGCCCCATTGGTACGACGACACCGGCTTCACCGTCGATTGGTGTTGCTTTTACTGATGAAGGATAGCGGAGCGGGTGATGGAGACATCGAGCGCGTCGTCAACGACGCGCTCGCTGTCTTACGCGCTCTCGCGCCTCCTGACGACGAACACGTGTCGCTGGCCCTGGCAGAACTCACCCGGCATCTCGATCCGGGACAAATCGGAAAGGCGCAGCGCCTCGCGCGCGCGGCGCAACTGGTCAACTCGTCCTTGGACCTCGACTCGGTCCTGCGCAAAGCGCTCGATGTCGCCGTGGAGGTCATGAACGCGGAACGCGGCTTCATCATCCTGCGGGAAGGTCGCAAAGTTGCAGCGCTTCACAATTTCGAGCGCTCGAGCATCGACGAGGACGACGAGTCCCCCTCGAACACGATCGTCAACCGGACGCTGGCTTCAGGCGAAGCCGTTTTTACGACCGACGCTCAAACCGATCCGCTTTGGAACGAGCAGAAGTCGATCGTCTCACTGCACCTTCGTTCGATCGCTTGCGTTCCGCTGCGCGTGCGCAACGAAACGATCGGCGCGGTCTACCTCGACTCACGCGTCATTCCCGGGCTCTTCAAGTTCGGCGACCGCGAGATGCTGGTGTCGTTCGCAAACCAGGCGGCGCTCGCCATCGAGCACGCGCGCATGTTCGAGGAAGAGCGCGAACGTGTCTCCCGAATCTCTGCTTTGCAAGCCTTTCAAACGCGCATTCTCGAAGCGATCGCCAACGGCGTGATCACCTTCTCGCCGCAGCGCGAGATCACGACCTTCAACCGCGCCGCCGAAACGACGTTCGGCATTCGCAGCGAACGCATGGTCGGAAAAGCGGCCTTTGCGCTTTCAGCAATGGTCCCCGAGCTCTTGGAACTGCTTGACACCTTCTTCGCAAGCGGTGCCGTTCAATTGCGAGCCGAGGTCGATGCGCAACGGGCCGACGGCACCGACCTTGTGATCGAAATGCGCCTCTCACCAATCGATAGCCCGGAGGGAACCGGAGTTGCCATGGTGGTCACCGACGTGACCCGGCAACGTAAGCTCGAGCAGGCGCACGAAGCCGAGCAGGCCCGCTCCCTAAAGATCCAAGAGGCCTTCTCACGCTATCTGGCGCCGCACGTCGTGCAGTCTTTGATGCACGACCCGGGCTCGATCAAGCTCGGCGGCGAGCGCCGGCGGGCGACGATGCTCTTCGCCGACGTGCGCGGTTTCACGACGATGGCCGAGCAGCTTCCGGCCGACCGCGTGGTCGAAATTCTCAACGCCTACTTCGACGAGGCGGTCCGCACCGTTTTCGAGTTCGAAGGCTTACTGGACAAGTTTTATGGCGACGGCGTCATGGCCGTCTTTGGACCACCACGCGTGCGGCCCGATGATGCCGGCCGCGCCGTGGCCGCGGCGATTCGGCTTCACGAAGTCGTGCTGTTGCTCGGGCCGCGGCTCGATTATCCGCTGCGCATTTCGGTTGGTCTCGCAACCGGCGACGTCGTCGCCGGGCATTTCGGAAGTGCCAAGCGGATGGACTACACCGTGATCGGCGACAAGGTCAACCTGGCGAGCGGCCTGCAAAGTGCCGCGCCGGCCGGCGCGATTTACTGCGACGAAGAGACGATCGCAGCGGCCGGCATGATTTCGCGCCCGGTGCATCGTCTTGCAGCGCGCGTCAAAGGACGGGCCGAACTGGTCAGCGCCTACGCGATCTTTCCCCACCTCGACGCGTCGCTCGCCCATCCGGGCATCTGAGCGCGCGCGAAGTTCCCGGGTTTAGCGCTTAGAGAACTGGAAGCGTTTGCGGGCGCGTTTGCGGCCGTACTTCTTCGATTCTTTTTCGCGCGGGTCGCGCGTGAGCAAGCCGTTCTTGCGCAGCGTCTCGCGCAGCGATTCGTCCATCTCGACGAGCGCGCGCGCAATTCCATGGCGCACGGCGCCGGCTTGACCGGCCACACCGCCGCCTTCGGTTTTCACGCTCACGTCGAAGCGCGAACCGGTCTGGGTCACTTCGAGCGGCTGACGCACGATTTGCAGCAGGCTCTGACGCGGGAAATACTCGTCGACCGGCTTCGTGTTGATCGTGATGACGCCCTGACCGAGCGAGAGCTTGACCCGCGCGACGGCGCGCTTGCGACGGCCGGTCCCGCCGAAGAATTCGGTGGTGGCTTCCAAGATTTAGACGAGCTCCTTCGGTTGCTGCGCGGTGTGCGGGTGTTCCGCGCCGACGTAGACTTTCAGGCGTCCGAGCTGAACGTCGCGCATGCGGTTGGTCGGCAACATGCCGCGCACGGCGCGCTCGATCAGGCGCTCCGGGTACTTTTTCTTCACGTCGAGGGCCGTCTCGGTCCGCAGGCCGCCCGGGAAGCCGCTATGGCGGTGATAGACCTTCTGCAACCACTTGTTGCCGCCCAGCTCGACCTTATCGGCGTTGAGGACGACCACGTGATCGCCATCGTCGATATGGGGCGTCCAGGTGGGCTTCCGTTTGCCGGAGAGAGCTTGGGCCACGCGCACCGCTAGGACCCCGAGCCGCTGGCCGGCCGCGTCGATCACGTACCAGTCGTGCTGGGTCTCTGCCGTCTTCTGTTGGTAGGTGCGCATGCGAGCCTTATGGGGATACAGAGCGAAAAAGGGCCCGAAAGGGGCCGGAACAACCTTGGGATTGTATCGGACCGCGCCCGCCCTGTCAAATTCAATTCCGTCATGGCGCCGCCGGGTTAAAATGTCCGCCATCTCACCAAAGTAGAGGTGTCCGGCCGGACAGGAGGCCCTTCGTTGGAGCCTCCGAGCTTGACCGGAACCGAACTGGCGCGACTTGGTGGCTCGCCCTTTGGGCTGAAGCGAAACAAGCAACCGCCCGCAGTCGTAGTCGGCGTAAGGCTCGCGCCGCGTTGATTTTGAGGCTGTGATGAGATTGGCCGGACGTATTCTGCTCGTGTTTCTGGCGGCCGTTGTGGTGCTCGGGTTCGTCGCCTGGTCGCGCGCCGCGGCGGCTCGACGCGCCGACGCAACTTATCACGCCGCCATCCCAAAAACGCTGCTCGTCACGAGCGCCGGTTTCCCGGCGGACGGTGATATTCCGGTGCCATTTACCTGTCGTGGAACGGGACTCTCGCCCGAGCTGAGTTGGAAAGGCGCACCGTCCGGCGTGAAATCTTATGCGCTGGTCGTGAGCGACTTCGACGTGCCGTCACCGGCGCTGCCGCTCGCCGGCTTCACGCATTGGGTCGTGTACAACATCCCCGCGAGCGAGCTGTCGATCCGTTCGGCGATCGGGCAACCCGAGTTGCACCGGAGCGCAATCGAAGTCGGAACGAACTCTGCGGGCGACCGTGCCTATCAGCCACCATGCCCTCCGCTCGGAACGCACCGCTATATCTTTCGCATCTATGCACTCGACGTGCCGCAGTTGCGACCGGCGCAGGACGACGGAGCGGCCGTCCTCGAGGCGATGCGCGGTCACACGATCGCTTACGGTGAACTCGTCGGACGAGCCGCGCGCTAATCCGCGAGTGCGGCGAACGGCACGAGCGTCGCGCCGTTCGCGCGTGACGCGAAATCCGGATAGACCACGTCGACCAGGCACAAGCCTTGCGGCGGTGCCGTTGGCCCGGCAGCTCGCCGGTCGCGGGCGGCGAGCATGGCCGCCACCTCGTCGGGCCTGCGGCGTTCCGCCCCGACGTCGAGCAGGGTACCCGTGATGATCCGGACCATGCGGTGCAAAAAACCGAGGCCGCTGACGTGCAAGCGCACGATGTCGCCGTCGCGTTCGAGCTCAATCGCTCGTACGGTCCGTATCGTTCCGCCGCGTTCGGGCAGCACGCCGCAAAAAGTCACGAAGTCGTGTTCGCCGATCAGGTGAGCGGCGGCGATCCGCATCGGCTCGAGATCGAGCGGGCGATATTCGTGATGGGCATAGCGCCGCAAGAGCGCCGAGGGATCGCGCCGGTTGAGCACCAGGTACGTATAGCTGCGCTCCAGCGCTGAATTGCGCGCAGAAAAGCCGCTTTCGACCCGCGCTGCATCGCGCGCGCTCAGATCCGGCGGCAACGACGTGTTCAGCGCAATCGAAAGCTTGTCGACCGGAAAGGCGTCATGCGAAATGAATGAGATCACTTGAGCCGTCGCATGGACGCCCGCGTCCGTGCGGCCGGCTGCCGTGACCTTCACCGGCCGGTCGAACAAGCGCGAGAGAGCGCGTTCGAGCTCTCCCGCGACCGTTCGCAGCTCCGGCTGGAATTGGAACCCGCAGAAGTTCGTGCCGTCGTACTCGACGACGACCCGGTAGACTGCTTCGGCGATGCTTAGACGGAGACCGCGCGCTTCGGCACGCTACGCTTTTCGTCGAGATCGAGCAGGTCGGGCCAGGCGGTTACGTCGGTGCGATCGGGTGCAACTTGGCCGCGCAGATCGAGGAAATACTTTTCGCTGTCGCTACCGGGTTCGGGGGTGTAGCTCACGAAGCCCGCGTTCCATTTCTCGATCTCGTCCGGGGTCTTTTTTTCCGCGAAAGTCTTCACGTACGCCTCGAGTTCCGCGTCGCTTTTCGCGTCGCGAACCTTCTCGAAAAACGCTTCGTGGTCGATTCCGAGAAAACCGAACACCGCTTGATCCATCGGGCAATTGTAGTGATACTCGCCGATGTTCCCGTGGGCTTTCGCCTTGGCTTTGTCGGCAGTCCGAGCCACCATCACGACGCCGGCAATCTTGTCTTTGACACTGCGGGGGTAGGAAGTGGTGAGATCCATTGCTTTCTCCTAAATAGATGGGGCAGGGGCACGGTTTGACCCCCAAGCCCTCGACAGTTTCCGCCTTGACTTAGTTTCGCAGGGCGTGGTATGCCTACGCCATGCTCATCCGCCTAGCGGCCGCCATGTGTTGTCGATTCCTAAGGGGACGGGGCGCCGCATGAGCTGATCCTACGGGACCGGCAGCATGACCGCCTCGCTCTGCGAGGCGTTTTTATTTCTCACGCTTTCCCATCTCACCAGGAGGCGACGACATGACCAGGATCCTTTCACGCGGGGCCTTTACCGGTGGAGCGCTTGCTAGCGCCGCCGCGCTGCTCGCGACCCGCAAAGCCTCGGCTGCAGCGCTCGAGCGAATCGGCGTCGACTACGCGTACTACAACCCGCCGAGCCTCGTTCTCAAACAGAACGGTTGGCTCGAAGCGGCCCTCAAACCGCTCGGAACGCAAGTCGACTGGGTGCTTTCGCTCGGCTCGAACAAGGCCAACAGCTACCTGGCGGCCGGCGTCGTGCAGTTCGGCTCGACCGCCGGGAGCGCGGCCTTGCTTGCGCGAGCAAACGGCTCGCCGATCAAGACGGTGTTCCTCTTCTCGCAACCGGAGTGGACCGCGCTCGTCGTGGGCAAAACCTCGCCTCTCCAAGGTGTTCGAGATCTGCGCGGCAAGAAGATCGCGGCCACAAAAGGTACGGACCCGTACTTTTTCTTGCTGCGCGCGCTCGATCTTGCCGGTCTCAAACAAAGCGATGTCGAGATCGTCGAGTTGCAACATCCCGACGGACGCCTTGCGCTCGAACGCGGGCAAGTCGATGCCTGGGCCGGCCTCGATCCGCACATGGCGGCCTCGGAGCTCGACGCCGGATCGCGCCTCTTGTATCGCAACGTTGCCTTCAACACGTTCGGCGCGCTGAACGCGCGCGAGGACGTCCTTCGCGATCACCCGGATGTCGTCGCGATCGTCTTGCAGCAATACGCACGCGCGCATGCATACGCGGCCAAGAACGTCGACGAGACCGCCCAGATTTTAGCGGATGCATCGAAACTCGAATTGCGTGTCGCAGATCGTCAACTGAAATTGCGCACGAGCTATCCCGACCCGACACCGGGCGCAAGCTATCACAGCGCGCTCGAGGGCGTCGTGCCGATCGTCAAGGAAAATGCGCTGGCGCTGCCTTCGGCTGACCTCGACGGAGCGCTGGTTTCACTGATCGACCCCGTCCCGTCGCGCTCGGCCTTGCATGCGTAAGCGCTACGCGGCGGCGCTCGCCTTGCCGCTCGCGCTCTTTGCGGGATGGTTCCTGCTCACGACCGTCGGCGGCGTGAAGACCGCGCAGCTCGCGTCGCCCGCGGATGTTGCCCGCGAACTCGCGGCGCTTGCGGCAAGCGGGCTGCTGTGGACGAACTTGCTCGCATCGGTCGAGCGCGTCGCCTTCGGTTTCGCGGCGGCGCTGTTGGTTGCCATCGTGCTCGGCACGGCGGTGGGTCTCTCGCCGCGCATCGAAGCAGCTCTCGATCCGACGCTGCAGGCCGTGCGCGCGGTGCCGTCGCTTGCGTGGGTGCCGCTTCTGCTCATTTGGCTCGGCATCGATGAAACGGCGAAGATCACGCTGATCGCAATCGGCGCATTCTTTCCGATCTATGTGAATTTGGTCGCCGGCATCCGCCAGGTCGATCGCAAGCTTGTCGAGGTGGCCGAGGTGCTAGGCATCCGCGGCTTCGCGCTCGCACGCCGGGTCGTGATCCCCGCAGCCTTGCCGTCGTTACTCGTCGGTGCTCGTATCGGCCTTACCCAGGCTTGGCTCTTCTTGGTTGCAGCCGAATTGCTGGCCTCGACGCGAGGTCTCGGCTTCATGTTGACCGAGGGCCAACAGATCTCTCGCACGGACGAAGTGCTCACCGCGATCCTGTTGCTTGCCTTGTGCGGCAAACTCTCGGAGAGCGCGATGCGCGCGCTCGAACGGCGCCTCCTGTATTGGACGGACGGGCTGCCGGTTTGAGACCAGCCGTACAAGTCGACCGGATCTCGAAGCGCTACGAGGCGCGCACGGTCTTCGAAGCCTTCGAATTGGACGTCGAGGCGCAAGAAACCGTCGCGATCCTGGGGGCGAGCGGCTGCGGCAAGAGCACGCTGTTGCGCTGCATCGCCGGACTAACGAAGCCCGATGCCGGCCGCATCAACGTGAGCGGCGAGATCGGCATCGTTTTCCAAGAGCCGCGCTTGATGCCGTGGTTGAGCGTTGAGCGCAACGTCGCTTTTGCCGCGCGCGGCGACGTCGAGCGAGCGCGCGTCAAAGACGTCATCGACCTTGTCGGCCTCGCGCAAGCCGCGCACCTCTTGCCCAAGCACCTCTCCGGCGGGATGGCGCAACGCGCGGCGCTGGCGCGCACCCTCCTGCGCAGCCCGAAGATCTTGTTGCTCGACGAGCCGCTTTCAGCGCTCGACGCGCTGCTGCGCTTGGAACTACAGGGCGCGATTGCCCAGATCGTGCGCGAGACGGCAAGCACCGCAATCTTGGTGACGCACGACGTCGACGAAGCGCTGTACCTCGCCGACCGGATCGTCGTCCTCGAAGGCTCCCCGGCGGAGCGCTCGCTCGAACTGACCGTACCGCCGAGCCTGCGCCGCTCGCGCTACGCCGACGTCACCGAGGAACGCATAAAACTGCTCTCGGCGCTCGGCGTCGACAAACGCCAAAGAGGCGCCTCGCGACCCTACATTAAGCTAGCCGAGCGCCAATAGTCAGCGGCGCAAGCAGCGCGTATTGATAGCCGGCCGGGGCGAAGCCGAGCGTTCGGTAGAGCCGCTCAGGCGCACTTCCGGGCTCGCTGACGACGACCGTCTTCGCCTTGGGGAAACGCCGGTACGCTTCCCCGACCGCATTTGAAAACAAGGTCGAGAAGAGTCCGCGCCTGCGAAACGGAGTGGCGGTGATCGGCGTCGTCAAGCGAATCCACGCTTCGCTCGCGTAGCAGCCGGCAAACGCGACTAGCGCGTCGCCGGCAAACGCCCCCAGTACGATTGCATCACCCCGCTCTGACGCTGCACGGAGCAAGCCCATGCGCCAAGCGAAGAACGCGGCCATGCCGGCAAGGTCGAAGCCCTGCTCGACGCGCTCGAGCGCGGTTGCCCCCGCCCAATCAGCGTCGCTCGAGAGCGGGCGACTCGCGACGCCGGCGCGGCGCAAGATGTTGGGTGTGCCGGAAAGCACGAGGACGCGCGATACGTCAAACTCGACCGCGCCCGGTTGTGGCCGCACGGCATCGTCGACTTCGGCAGCCGTTTCCCATTGCACGATCAACTTCTCGATCGGCACTCCGGCGAATGTGTCGCGGCAGCGCTCGAGCCACCCCTCGTAGCTCGCAAGGGACGGCGCTTCGTTCGGAATCAGACAATTTCCGAACCAGAAATCCCGTCGCGAGGGAGTCTGAACGATCGTGTAGCCGCCGCCGGGCAGATAGGTTGTCGGGGAACCGCGGCGCAACGCATCGGTGACGGTCGCGGGCAGGCCGGTCATGGGAAGTCGGACGACGCCACGTAGAGTGCGGCCAGCGCTTCGAACAAGCGGCGGTCGTCGTCGCCGAAGCGATGGTGGAGCGGGCTGTCGATATCGAGCACGCCGATGACCGAACCATCCGCGTCGCCGAACGGCACGACGATCTCCGAGTTGGACGCCGAGTCGCAAGCAATGTGGCCCGGAAACGCATGCACGTCGGGCACGAGGATCGTCTCTTGCCGCAGCCAGGCGGTACCGCACACGCCCGCTCCGCGCGCAATGCGCACGCAAGCGGGCTTTCCCTGAAACGGGCCGAGCACGAGTTCGTCCGAGCGGACGAAGTAAAACCCGGCCCAATTCAGGTCGGGCAGCGACTGATAGATCAAGGC
>Ga0302325_10001958_pt1 | contig 51135 bp, 42 predicted proteins | sample Palsa_T0_2_FD_201948 | JGI IMG/M metagenome (GOLD analysis project Ga0302325, IMG submission 201948) | Peat permafrost microbial communities from Stordalen Mire near Abisko, Sweden - Palsa_T0_2 | ecosystem: Environmental > Terrestrial > Soil > Palsa > Peat permafrost | place: Sweden: Abisko...
GTGTCCTTTGTAACTATATTATGCAAAGCTCAATAGGAATCCGTGAATCGTCCCCCGCAAAACCCGTTTGATAGCGTCGAGAACGCCCACCAATACGTGCGCCTGTTGGTGGAGGCCATCACCGAAGCCAAAGGCGAGATCGAATCGGACCTGGGCTCAGCCGCACAGGCACAGCCGGAACGCCGGCTGGAGGCTTTGCGACTGGTGCAATTCAAGCTAGGCAAACTGGAACAGCATCTGCAGAGCAGCAGCCGGCTGCTCAACGACCTGCGCACCTTGCGGCGGCTTCTGTTCGATGAACGTCCCGAACCCGCGCCCGCCGGCCAGGATTCCGAGGTATAGATTCGGACGCATCGATTTCCGGCACGCAAGCACAGCCATCCGGCTCACGCTCTCAATTTTTCCGCAAACTTCTTTTCGAGCTTCGCCAGCTTCGGAGAGATGACAAACATGCAATAGGGCTTGCGCGAATTTTCGTTGTAGTAGTTCTGATGGTAGCCTTCGGCCCCATGAAATTCCTCGGCCGGCTCAATCGCGGTCACAATCGGCTCCGGAAAAACCTTCGCCGCCGTCATCTCCGCAATCACATCCTCCGCAATTCGCTGCTGCTCTTGATCGCTGTAAAAGATCACGGAGCGATACTGCTCGCCCGCATCGTTTCCCTGCCGATTGAGCGTGGTCGGATCGTGCATCGCGAAGAATACGTCCAGCAGTTCGCGATAATTGATCTGATCGGGATCGAAGGTGACGCGCACCACTTCCACATGTCCGGTGTCGCCGTTGCACACCTGTGTGTAAGTAGCCTGGTCGGGGCGTCCGCCCATGTAGCCTGACTCGACGTGCGTGACACCGGTCAAACGTTGAAAAACGGCTTCCATACACCAGAAACACCCGCCGCCGAAAACTGCTGTTTGCTCGTTAGCCATAGCAATTAGATGCACGTCCGTTCGAGAAGTTACGGCTTACAGCAATCGCTCGACTCAGCCTCTTTTCCGCCACCGCGGTCACCGAACTTCTACTGAATTTCGAGCGATACCACGTCGCCCCCGCCGTCCTGACGGTCGCGATAATTGAGTGACACGTTCCGGTTCTTCCAGTCGCAGGAAAATTCGTCCGCGCCGATCAGAACCACATGCTTGCTGTCGCTGATGTGCAGTTTCAGAGATCGGCCTCCGGACGTTACGCTCAGCCAAGCCTGCGGAGCATCGGAGCAGTCGACCGCGGCCAGTTTGCCCTTGACAAAGCGAACCGGTCCGGACGGCGGTGACGGCGCCACCTGGATCGCGCCCTCAATTTTTCCTTCCGGGATGACTGCGGTCTCACGTTCGGCCGCAATACTCTCCGTTTGGCCTGCCTGCAGCCGAAAAGACTTGGCCTGCTCTTTGAAGTTTTCCGCTTGCGCCAAGGCCGCGCTGGCCGGAGTCGCCACTTCGGGATTTCCGCTGCCGGCCAGAGCGCGGAGCAGTGCGATGGCCTCGTCCACTTTGCGATTTGCCATGTAAATATTTGCCAGATTGATTTGATAGATCTCGTTTCTGGGGGATAATTCGACTGCCTTCTCCATGGTCGCAAGACCCTTTTCGGGCTCCCCGGAAAACGCCTGCGCGTAGGCCAGCAGAGAATACGCGTCGGCCAGTTGCGGATCAAGCGCGATGGCGGTTTGCAGTTCCTTCTTCACCTCAGCCGACTTGGCGCCACCAACTCCCGCCCGGTTCATCAGCAGGGCATTGTAATAATGCACGCGAGGGTCTTTGCTGTCGTGCTCGGCCGCCTGCCGGAAATACTCTCGGGCATGGTCAAACTCCTGGCGTTGCAGGTAGGCGTACCCCATTCCGCGCAAGGCAGCGGCGTTGTTCGGGTCCATCTGCAGGACTTCCTGGAATTCGCCGAGCGCCCGGTCGCGGTGGTCCGTGGAGTGGGCATCGATATCCGCCAGCACCGCTCGGGCGTCCGCCAAACTCACCGGCGTTTCCGTAAATTCGGCGGCGACGATGTTCGCAGGCGTTTTGATCGGATAGTACTTGAAACGCCCACTCTGCAGATACGTGCGCAGGGCTTTGTCGAACTGCTCCGGCGTCATCCCAAAAGCTTGCTGCACCGCTTGTTCCACAGGTTTCTTTTGGTTGACGGTGGCGTCGAAATAATCCGCCACCTTGAGCATCAGATGGTTGTCATAAACATAGTGCACCACCAGGCTGGACTCCGCGTAAAACACACTGCGATGGTCCCCGCTCTCGTTATAAGTCTTTGAATACTGCCGCACGCGAAACAAATCGGTGACTCGCATCATTCCCATCTGTTGCAAAATGCGATAAGTATCCTCAGGAATCTTACCTACACGGACTTCCTTGCTATCAACTTCGATGCTCGCGAAATATTCGGCAAAGCCCTCCTCCAGCCAGGGGTCGGTGTGCAGCGTCAGATTCCCGTTCATCAACTGGTGCGCATATTCATGGAAGACCACCGACCATGGGTTGTCGACGGACATGTCGAGCATGATGAACGTGCGATCGTCGCCACCCTGGAACAGGCCCGCAACTTCCGTGGGCTTTCCGTTGAACACCGGCGCCAGTGGCCGTATTTCCTTGCTGCTTCGGAAGGCCACGATTTGCATGGGAACCGAAAGATTCACGTGCGCCTTGGTCATCAGCGTTCCGAAGGCGGACCGCATCTGCTCGAAATGGAGGGCCACGTCCCGGCCGCGCTTGTCGCCGGCATCGGTGATCACCGAAAAGTTCGCTGAGCGGATCTCCACCCATTGCGAGTCGCCGGCGAAACTCTGGCGCGACCCCAGAAGGAGGCATCCGAGCGCAAGCCAAGTTTTGAGGAATCGCATCACCGCCCCCGAGAAACGCCGCGCGAGAGAGTGTGATGTTACCGCAGAATGCGGCAGGAGCGAATAACTAATTTTCAGGGGATCAGCCGGAGCCGTGGCTGTTACGAATCAGCCGAGTAACACACCGAAAACGACTTACACAGACACAGTAAACGAAGTCTCCGTGCGCGTAACCGGCCTGTACAGGGTGTCGCGCTCAATCGGTTCGCGTCCCGCCTCTTGGATCAAACGCACCAGATCATGCCGCCGCAGACCCTGGGGAGTGGTCGCGCCCGCGTCGTGATAAATCTTTTCCTCGACGACCGTGCCGTCGATATCGTCGGCTCCAAAGCGCAATGAGATCTGCGCAATCTTCGGCGTCATCATCTGCCAGTACGACTTGACGTGGGGGAAGTTATCGAGCACCAGTCGACTGACCGCGATCTGTTTGATATCCATCATGCCGGTGGTAGTAAAAAGATGCTGCAAAGGCGTGTTCCCCGGATGAAATGCAAGCGGAATAAAAGTCTGGAAGCCGCCAGTTTCGTCCTGCAGGGCACGCAATTTGAGCAGATGGTCAACGCGGTCCTCGTCGTTTTCAATGTGGCCGTAAAGCATGGTGGCGTTCGATTTCAGGCCGATCTGGTGCGCCAGGCGTGCGGTATCGAGCCATTGATCGCCATCGATCTTGTGATCGCAGATGATGTGCCGCACCCGATCAGAAAAGATTTCGGCGCCACCGCCGGGCAGCGAATCGACCCCCGACTCTTTCATTTTTTCCAGCGTCGCGCGGATCGTCAATTTCGCCCGTTTCGCCAGATACGCGACCTCCACCATGGTGAAAGCCTTCATGTGAACTTGCGGAAAGCGCTCCTTCAACCCGGAAACGAGGTCAAGAAAATACTGGAACGGCAAATCGGGATGCAGGCCGCCGACAATGTGAAACTCGGTGATCGCCTCGGTGTATCCGGAAGCCGCCGTCTGAAAGGCTTCCTCGAGCGCCATCGTGTAAGCGCCCGGAGCATCTTTCTTGCGCCCAAAAGCGCACAACCGGCAAGCTGCCACGCAAACATTTGTCGGATTAATATGGCGATTGACATTGAAATAAGCCTTGTCGCCATGCATCCGCTCCCGCACCCAGTTGGCCAACCATCCAACCGCGAGAATGTCGCCGGTCCCATAGAGGAGAAGCGCGTCGGCCTCGTTCAGGCGTTCGCCGGAGAAGACTTTGTCTTGGATCGGAAGCAGACGCGAATCGTCGGTCTGGAATGAATGGGCATTCGCCATCGCCTCTATGATAACCCAACCGTCGTGGCCGATTGCATCTTCCTGGTGACGTGACCGAATGAACCGCGGGCGCGCCACTTCTGCCGTTTTTGAGAAGTGGCCTGCCGCGCAGACGACACTGTTCAAACCGCCTATCCGCCCGTCGAACGCCTGAGCAACAAGTCTGCGGCGACAAAGAAAAAGAACACCACCGAAATCACCCCGTTCATGGTGAAGAACGCCGTGTTCAGCTTGCTCAGATCATCGTGCCGCACCAGAGCGTGTTCGTAGAGCAAGAGCACAGCCACGGCAACCACTCCCGCCACCGCCAATCTGCCCAATCCGAAGGTAACGACCAACGCGACCAGCAGCCCGAGCATGACGATGTGAAACAAACGGGCGACGACCAGCGCGTTCCGAATTCCGAAAAACCGCGGCAGCGAGTGTAGCCCGTGGCTGCGGTCGTGCTCATGATCCTGGCAGGCATAGATCACATCGAATCCGCCGACCCAGAACGTGACCGCAGCCGTAAGCAGCAGAATTCGCGGATCGAGTGAACCACGAACCGCGACCCAGGCTGCGGCCGGCGCAATCCCGAGGGCAAAGCCGAGAAAAAGATGCGACCAGCGCGTGAACCGCTTGGTGTAGGAATACAGAAGGATCACCGCGAGCGCCACGGGCGAAAGCATCAGCGTCATGCGATTCAACTGGGAAGCGGCGAGGATGAAAATTCCGCAAGCCACCAAAACGAATGTGCTGACAAACGCTGGCGTTAACTGGCCGACCGGCAGAGCGCGGGTTGCGGTGCGAGGATTCGCGGCATCAATCGAGGCGTCGGCCAGTCGATTGAAAGCCATCGCGGCCGAACGCGCCGCAACCATGGCGACGACGATCCAAGCCAGTTGCCGCCAGGCCGGCAAACCCCCAGCGGCCAGCAGCGCTCCGCAGAGCGCAAACGGCAGCGCAAAGATGGAGTGCTCCCACTTGATCATGTCCAGCGTGATCTTGAGATTTCGGAAAAAAGCCACGAATCAATTGTAAAGCAGGGGTGGTAGCGGAGAACCGGCCGCCCATCGCCCGGCCGGACGGCTCTTCGCGCCGTCGCGCGATCACGATACCAGCGGCACAAAACGGCAGCCTTCCAAAATCTTTACCTCAGGCTGTCCGCCGAGCTTTGAAATCAACTGCAATTCCTGGCTCGAGGACGGGCCCACCGGCACCATCATGCGTTTGCCTTCTCGCAACTGAACGAACAGAGCCGGCGGCATCTCGGGGGTTGCGGCAGAAACAAGAATGGCGTCAAAGGGCGCGTAGTCTGCCCAACCCTGTCTGCCATCGCCAACCCTGATCTTTAGGTTGCGATATTCCAATCGATGCAACGTGCTCTCCGCCGAGGCCGCGAGTTGGGCGTGGCGCTCGACCGAATACACTTCGTCACAGAGCAGCGAAAGCAACGCGGTCACGTAGCCCGAACCAGTGCCCACTTCGAGGACCCGATCCGTGGCTTCGAGCGCAAGGTGCTCGAGCATCGCCGCCACAATGTAAGGCTGCGAGATCGTTTGCCCCTCACCAATCGGCAGTGGATGATCCCCATAGGCGTCGTGCCGGTAGACCTCAGGGACAAACTCATGCCGCGGCACTCTGGACATAGCGTCGAGCAGGCGAACGTCGCGAATGCCGCGCTCCTCGAGTTGCCTGCGTACCATTTGTTCGCGCTCGAACTGCACGCAACCGCGTTCGGCCGGGAAGGTCATAGACAAATACCTCGGGACGACGCACTCGTCCCCCGAGCGCGGCGAAAGCCGAGCTGGTGCTGCGGCGAATCTCACTCAATACGGGCCGATGATACCGCCAATATTTCGCGCAGCGAGCGGCTCCGGCCGCATCTTCTTTTCCTGCTTTTCCTGCGCTTCGATCATGTCGAGATACTTATATGCCGATCCCGTGTTGAAGAGCACGACCTCGTCTTCGGCCCGGAAAAAGCCGTTGGCGCGCAGCTTCTGATACGCAACCAGCGATGCCGCTCCCTCGGGCGCGGCGAACACGCCTTCGACGCTCGCCAAGTGCCGAGTGGCGGCGAGCATCTCCTCGTCCGCGGCAGCAACCGCGGTGCCATTGCTTTTTTTCAGGATGTCCAGAATCAGGTAGTCGCCATAGGCTTTCGGCACACGCAGACCGGCCGCAAACGTCTGGGCGCCGGCCCACATCTCGGACACGGTCTTCCCTGCTTCCCACGCTTTCACGATCGGAGCGCATCCAGCTGCCTGCACGGAAACCATTCTCGGACGCTCGGAACCAATCCACCCAAGTTCCTCCATCTCATCAAAAGCCTTCCACATCCCGATCATGCCCACGCCCCCGCCGGTCGGATAGATGATGCCGTGCGGCAGCTTCCAGTTCCTCTGCTCAGCAACCTCGTAGCCCATCGTCTTCTTGCCTTCGACGCGGAACGGCTCCTTCAGAGTCGAGACATCGAACCATCCTTCTTTGTCCTTGCGTTCAGCAACCATGCGCCCACAATCGCTGATCAGGCCGTCCACCAGGGTGACGTGCGCGCCGTAGTAATCGCATTCCATGCGATTCGCCACGGGCACATCTCTCGGCATGAAGATGTGAGCTTCGATGCCCGCCGCTGCCGCGTATGCCGCCAGCGCACCACCAGCGTTTCCAGCAGAAGGAGCGGCAAGTTTCTTCAGCCCATAATGTCTCGCCATGGTTACAGCAACCGACATACCGCGTGCCTTGAACGATCCTGTTGGATTCAGTCCTTCGTCCTTGATGTAGACATGGGCGTATTCGCGGTTCGTGTGCTGACCGACCGTCGCCCCGTCCTGGCCGGAGAGGGCCCCTCCACCACCTAGGCTCGGAAGCAGGGGAGTGAACCCCTCGCCGAGCGTGACCGGAAGGGCGTCTGGAAGAACCTCTGCATAACGCCACATGCTGGCCACGCGGCCCGATAAATCTTCGCGACGCAATTTCCCTTTCAGGCGAGCAAGATCGTAGCGGACGAACAGCACGCCGCCATCTTTAGGGCAGACATTCTGGGGGCGGTCGGCGGAAAGATGCTCTCCGCAGCGAGTACATTCGAGGTAGGCAATGCGCATCGAGGGAAGGATAGCATTTTGAGGATTGGCTCTTGGCTACGAGCGCCAGCCATCCGATCGCATCCTTGACGAGCGGCGCAGTATCCCTCGGCATTTGAGGGAATGTACTGGATTTCTTGCTCGTTCCCTATGGAAGTGCGGCAATTTAGGGTTTCCAGTCGGTAGGACGCGCCCGCCAGCGCTCCTTCATGCTGGCAATTTCTTGAGCACCTCAATCGCTCGGCGAAACCAAGGCCGCTCCCGCCGCCGCAGATAGCCGGGCATACTAGGCTTTTTATCGAGCACCTTCTGCGCCCATTCGCGGGCCTCAACAGTGCGTCCCTCGGAGGCCAGCAGCTCCGCGAAATTCAAGTACGTCTCCGACAATGTCGACGTAACCGTTACCTGCCGGAACAACGCCACGGCTTTTTCTTTCTGCCCAGTCTGCGCGTAGGCGTGGGCGAGTAGTCCGGCGGCGCGTTGAAAATCATAGTCCGGCTCATTGCCCACGACCCGCTCGAGATCGGGCAGAGCGGCCGCGGCGTCTCCTAACTGGATGGCGCAAACTCCGCGCCGGTAAAACGGGTCGAGCGTATCGGCGCGCGCGGCGATCGACTTGTCGAAGGCAGCGCGCGCCTCTTGAAGTCTGCCGTCATCCATGTAAAGGTCGCCGAGTTCTTCGTAGTTCCCAGCCGACGGATTATCGCGAATCGCAGCTTCCAGTTCACCAATCCGCTTGCGGCGCGGAAAGACTTTGAAGGACTGGCCCAGCAATCCAAGGTCGGGCAGCGCCTCGACGAGAAGATAAATAATCGCACCGAGCGGCCCGAGAAACAGGATGATAAAAATCCAGTAGTTATCCGGCCGCCGCCTGATGAAGTGGACGATTGCCAGTCCCTGGAGGATGATGCCCCACGGGAATAGAAGGTAGCTCAGAAATCCCATGCTTCTCTTAGGCCTGACTTCGCCTAGCGTGAGATTACACATTTGTCGAAGATGGAGAAAGTGTCTGGCGGGGAGCGGCAGGGAAACAATGCAACCGGGATGTGGTGCTCGGCGACGGTGATGGATTGTCATCCGCGAGCGGCGGGCGCTCTGTGGTTCGCCGTAGGATTGCAAATCCTTTTGGGGCAGCGAAGGCGCTGAAAGGTAAGCTCGGGTAAGGCGGTAAGGAACTGTGCTATAGAAATGCGATCCTTGCACGCGTTTTCAGGTAAATGCGATGGCCGCCTTTCATTTCATCGCCATCAACAGATCACGGGAGTTTCGCAGCAGGAAATATTCATTGATCGGGCGATCGTCGGTAAGGGCGGGCGTTGCCGGCGAGAGCGCGATGATGGCGTCGATCGACGACTCGTGATCGAGCAGCAGATTCATCTGCTGCTCGGGTGACTGCGCGGGCCCCCATTCCATCATGTCGGAGACTACGTTGGGCGACATTCTCGCCCCCAGTTCCGCGGCCGTACGCGGCGGAATGGGGCGTTCACTTGCGAGGAAGTGCCAGCCCGACCCTTCCATCCCACGAAACACGCGAACATAAGGAAAGGAATTCTTGATCGCGCGCGCGACCGCCGCCTGGGTGGGTTCGTCGGCCCTGGGTAGCCATTGCTGTAGGATCCCGCCCGGCTGCAGCCGTTGTCTGGCAACGGCGTAGAAGTCCTGCGAGTAGAGCAAGCTGGAACCTGCGGTTTTTACGGGCGGGGGAGGATCCACGATGATGGCGTCGTACTTGGCAGGGGTGCGTTCGAGGAAGCGGCGTCCATCGTCGATCACCACATGCGCGAGTGGCGATGCCATCACCTGCGGCGCATCGGCATGATAAAAGCTGAAAAGCTGCGGGACGCTCGGCACAAGCTCGACCGCCGTACCGGAAATATTCCACGCGATGACGGAACGGAACGTAGTTCCCATGCCAAAACAGATAATCAAGGCACTGCGCGGCGTGTGGTCGAGAGAAGCCAGCGTCAAATGTGCCATCATTTTGGTGATGGGGGTGAGAAAGGTCATTCCCGTGCCATTCACAAAAAGCCGCCGCTTCATGCCGGCTCCGTCGGCCATCACGGTTGCGGTCGAATCGCGCAGTACCCTTCGGCCGGCAGACCGGGCCTCGAAATCCTTAGTCGCCAGCAAAACACAAAGCGCCAGCGCCAGAATCCCGTAAGCCGAGGCACGGCTCAAACGCTGAAAGCCGGGCGCATGCCGGTTGGGAAAAGCCGTGGCGAACCACGGCAGAGCGAACAGAGGTACGGACCAGTGTTCGCCGACCAGCGGGAGCAGCAGAAATCCGCAAACCGGGGGACCGACGATGCACCCCACCACGTTGACGGCATAGGCGCGGCCTGCGCGATCGGGATCGCCTCGGGACCACCGGTCCACCAGCATGGGCGTGAGGAATCCCATCATTGCTGAGAAGGGCATGACGCCCAGCAACACCCGAGTTGCCGGGTGCAAAGGAATGCGAGCATCCGCGGTAAGCAGGGGCAGCATCCCGAGCAGGGCGAGCGATATCCAGGTGAGCCGGCTTTCGTGCTGGTGTGTGCGACTCCATTGGCGGTAAATCCGCGAACCCACAAACGTGGCCAACAGGTAAGCGACCAGAATCATCGCAAAGGAATAAACCACGGGGCCGACATAGGGAGTGAAAAGCCGAATCCATATCAACTCCATACCCATGGTGGCCAGGCCAGTGGTGAACAGCAACACGAGCACACCTTTTTGGCTTTTGGCCGGGCCATACGATATCTCGGAAGAACTGGTCTCGGAAGAATGTGCCGCGCGCGGTTGAACCGGAGCGGATGCGAGGGATAACAAAAAGGCCGATACGGCGATGGTCCCATTCAGAGCCGCACCGATCCGCAAGGTCTTATGAAAGCCGTAAAGCTCGACGAGCAACAGTGGGAGGAACGAACCGAGCACCGCGCCCAACACGTTTGCAAGATAAAGAAAACTGAAGGAGCGGTTATCGCCTTCCTGCTGACGGTTGCGGATCGCGAACATGGCCACCGGAATGGTCGCGCCCATGCACGCGCAAAACGGGATCATGGTCGCCGACAGCCACAATCCCGAGACCACGTAGTAGGCGACCGAAGACACCGCCGCGCGGTCTGCCAGCGTCTGGAGCAGACGATGCCCCCAAAGCAGCTCGGGAGGAACCACCAGGGCGGACAACCCGATCAGCAACTCAAGCAGGGCGTACAGTCGCAACGGGGAAAAGTTGACGCGGTCTCCGTAGCGATCGAGCAATGCTCCCACGAACCATGAACCCGCGCCCAATCCAGCCATGAATACGGAAAGGACGATCGACGTCAGCGCCGTAGTAACCCCGAACTGCGCCATTGAAAGCCGCAACCATATCAGTTCGCACAGGACACTGCAGAATCCAGAGACAAAGAAGAACCAGAAAAACCACGCCACGCATCTCCCTTTCCGAACGAGAGTCAGATTGGATGCAAAAAGATTGGACGCAAGAATCGGAGCCAGTTACTGGCTCCGGATGTGCTCTCTCCTCGCAGCGAAAAAGGTCGCATCCTACACGCAGAACGCAAGCTCGCGATCCCGAGGGAGGATAGCGCGGACTGGCGGACGTGAAATCATCGCAAGACTCACAGAGCACTATACACGCCACCGGGAGTCGGGGGCAGAGCAGGCGAAGGCCCGCTTGCAGGGATTGGGGGCGGGCGCAGCATCGCCTCGATTGGTTGCCGAAGCTCGGGGCCAATCCTGCGATGGAACTTCGATCGCCCCGGAACCCGAAGCGCCGCGTATCTCGTAAAAATACGACGCTAGGCCGGATTCAACGTAGGATTGGAAATCCCTTGCTTCGCTCGGGATGACAAGTTCTGCGAGCAAGGAGCACGCACTTTCTGTATGGAACGTCAGAGCGTGCCAGGAGGGGTGATGTCAAGCGAGAACATCGAGACCGATGGGCAGCGCGATGAGGAGCGGATTCTGGCGCTGCACGAAACCGGGGATCAAGCACTGATGAGCGCCGATCTGAAAGTGCTGGCCCAGATCTTCGCCGACGACTACGTGCAGTATAACGAGGCAGGAGAGGCCTTCACCAAGCAGGATGTGCTCAACAATTTCCGCACCGGGGCAATTCGCTACCCGTCGATCGTTTCGACCGGCCGCAAGATTCGCGTGTTCGGCGACACCGCGGTCGTACACGGCTCGGAATCGGACGAAGTCGAAGCCGACGGAAAGCGTTCCGCCGTTCGCTACGTTTACCTCGACGTGCTGCGGAAATGCGATGGCCAGTGGAAATTGGTGGCGTCGCAATTGGCAAGGCCACCGGCGTAAACAGTGCGTGGGGTGACGGGGCGGAGCCGGTCCTGAGCGATCGCCGAAGGGCCCCGTCCCCGAGCCTACGCGGCAGCGCGCAGCCGGTTCTGCCAGTGCGACCAAATGAACCACACGATCCCAGCCAGCAGAAACACGCCGATCGTGGCGTCGAACTTATGGAAATACTTGCCGAGCGAGCGCCAGTTCTCGCCGAGTTTCATGCCGAAGTAGGCCAGCGCGAAACACCAGGGCCACGATCCAAGGAAAGTATAGATGTGGAATTTGCCGCGTGGCATGCGGGCGATCCCGGCGGGGAGCGCGATGAACGTTCGAATCACGGGCAGCAGGCGCGCGATGAATACGGCCATGTCCCCCCAGCGCAAAAAGAAACGGTCGGCCCAATCAAGTTCCCGGCCGCCCATCAGGATCCAGCGTCCATAGCGCTCGACGAGCGGCCGCCCGCCGTAGCAGCCGATTTCGTAGGCTACGAGTGAGCCCAGATTGCAACCGACCGCGCCCGCGGTTGCAGCCCAAATTAGCTTCATCTGACCGGTATAGACGAGGTAGCCGGCGAAAGGCATGATGAGTTCGGAAGGCAGCGGAATGCACGCGGACTCAATCGCCATGAGCAAACTGATCCCAACATAGCCGGTTGACGCTACCAGGGAATTAATAAAAACGAAAAGTAGGGTGAGGATCTTCTCGGTCATTCGAATCGAGGATTGGGGGATCGGGCCATCGCGTGTTCGGCCATCAGGTCTTCGCTTTCGATCGCCCGAGGACCCGAGGTGGGGTCGCCCGAGGATTCAGAACGCCCCTTCCTGTGTGAAGCTGAAGCCGGGCAGAGTTACGCCATCGGCCAATTTCGCGACCTTCACCTTCACGATGGGCGCGTCGGGCGCGGTGATCTCGGCGGGCCGCAGCACCGCGTATTGGGTGAAAACTTCGCTGTAAACCTTGGTGACAAGATGATCCTGGCCGGTTTCATCCTGGCGCCAGACTTGTCCGAGTTTGATATTCTTTACGGCCACAGATTCTTCCTCGAATCTCAGAGTACTCAGCGCCCGCCAGCCCGTCAATTGCGGCGCAGTTACCTTGGTTCGACCGAGCTCCCGCCGCCCCTCTGCTTTGTTACCATGAACCACGGTTCAGGAGCGAAACCAATGGCCCGCGGAAATATGCCACGTCAGCCAAGTCGCAGCGGACGACAGGAAGGTGCGCAGCGGACCAAACGTGCGCAGGCAAAGGGCGCGACAGCGAAAAACGCGCCCGCGCGTAGCGCCGCTCGGGCGGCGGTCAATCCCGGGAAAGCGGCCGGCAAGGCGCCGAAGGCTGCGGTTCTGAAAAAGAAATCCGCCTCGGGATACGATCCTTTGGCGCCCGAGCGGGTGCGCCAGATCATCGCCCTGCTCGACCAAATGTATCCCGGAGTGACTTGCGCTCTCACCCACCGCAGCGCGTGGGAACTGCTGGTGGCGACAATTCTTTCCGCCCAGTCGACCGACGTGCGGGTCAACATGGTCACCCCCGGACTGTTTGCGAAGTATCCTACGGTCAAGGATTTCGCAGCGCTCGAACCCGAACAATTGCAGCCCGACATCTATTCGACCGGATTTTTCCGCAACAAGGCGAGGTCGGTGGTAGGCGCGGCTCAGAAAGTGGTCGCCGATTTTGGAGGAACCGTTCCTCAAACCATGGAGGAGTTGCTTACCCTGCCAGGAGTGGCTCGCAAAACCGCGAACGTGCTGCTCGGAACGTGGTTCAAGAAGAATGAAGGGGTCGTCGTCGATACGCACGTCACCCGAATTTCACGCCGTCTGGAGCTGACCAAGCAGGAAGACGCAAAGAAGATCGAAGAAGACTTGATGCGAATTATCCCGCGCGAGCGCTGGACCGATTTTTCTCACGAAGTAATTTGGCACGGGCGAAAACTGTGCGTAGCGCGCGGTCCGAAATGTGCCGATTGCGCTCTCGAGAAACTGTGCCATGCCGCGGATAAGACCTGGTCTACGGTTGGGATTCATCCGGCTGCAAAAGGCTAGGGGTTTTAGCTGGTGCCGGCCCGGGCGGCTCGCCCGGCCATGCCAAGCGCAGCTCGTCCTCACCCCGAGCGCCGGTAGCGACCTTAGCCTCCGGTGTAAGACAGTTCGACGACGGTGCAATCATCGTTCAGCGGTGTGCCTCCGCAAAAATCGGCGACGGCGCTGAAGACGTCTTCCATCGAAACACTCTTGCCCGCGACCAGTTCGAGCCGTTCGCTGTCAAACATATCTCCGCGAGCGTTTTCGGCTTCGGTGACGCCATCGGTCACCAGGATCAGTCGATCCCCCGCCCGCATCTGGCAGCGGTCGCTGGAATAGGTCGCATCCGCCAGCAGGCCCACCGGCAGGTTGCCATGGGATGGCCGAAGCACTTCGTTGCCGCAGATCCACACCGGGGGAATGTGTCCGCAATTGACGTATTCGAGATCGCCGTCGGCGCGCAGACGGGTGATGATCATGGTCGCGTATTTCTCACCAATGTGCTTGTAGGTGAAAAAGCGATTCACGGCCGCGACGATCTCTGTGAGGGGCATACCCGAAATCAGTTGCGAGTACACCATGCCCTGGAGGATGGAAGCCAGCAGAGCGGCCGAAACTCCTTTGCCGCTGACATCGGCGAGAACCACGGCCAGACCTTCGGGAGTGTTCACGGCCTCGAAGAAGTCGCCGCCGATCTCCTTGCAAGACAAATTGCGTCCGTTCACCCGCGCAAACGGGACCTCGGGCAGAGTCACCGCCAGCAACCGCTGCTGAATGGAGGCGGCGATCGACAGTTCCTGCTGGTAACGGCGCCCGGCTTCTTCGGCCTGCACCAGGCGCGCGTTCTCGATCAACTGCGCGGCTTCGGTCGCGATCGCCCGCAGAATATCGTGGCTGACGCTCGTGATATCGCGCGAGGCAAAGCGCGAATCCACGTAGAGTGCCCCCATCACTTCCCCGCCCGCCGGCTCCTGTTCCCGTGTGGTTTGCACGAGCGGCTTGCGCAACGGCATGCAGATCACAGTCCGCAGATCGAAGGCGACGATGCTTTGCCGCTGCTGCACGTCCAGCATCTGACTGGTGTCGGTGACCAGATATTCGGAATTCGAAGTCAAGGCTCCGTCGAGCACCGATCGGGAAATTGTTTTGTCATCGAGCAGCGGCTCGCCCTTGGAGTTGCGCCCGGCGGCAAGCGTGAGGGTACCGTCGATATCGCGCAGGAAAATGTAACCGCGCTCGGCGCGCGTCAGTTTCAGGGTGGCATCGAGCAGCGTAACCAGGATCTCGTCGAGCACGCCGATGGTGTTCAGCTTGCGCGCCGCTTCCATGAAGAGCGTGAGTTTTTCGAGATCGCTTGCTTCGGGCGCGATCTGGATGCCGGAAATCTGGCTGAGGAACTCCCGTGCCGTGTTCGAAGTGGTGTGCAGTGGATGGAAGATCAGGTACGCAATATCGCGCGCGCCAAATTCCAGCCGGTCGTTACGCTGCAGCTTGTGGCGCTCCACCTTCTCGCCGTTCACGAAGGTGCCGTGTTTGCTGTTGTGGTCGAGGACAAAAAACTCGCCATTTTCGGAAACGATCGAAGCGTGCTCGCGGGAAACGCGCGGGTCGGCAATTACCAGGTCGCGGTCCACCTTGCGGCCGACGGTGTAAGGTGTGTGATTCAGCGAAAGGGTTTGCTGATCACTTCCCTGCACGAAGATCGCGATGGGAAAGATACTGGAAATGCCCGAATGCGACGAAGCCGACATGTACCCTGAACTCTCCTGCGGCCATCGTGCCAGTGAAGACGCCAGCACGTGACAAGGCCCCACAGCATTCTACGACGAGCCCGGCCTTGGCGGCGTAGTAAAAGGGATGGAAGCGTAATCCAATGCGCCAATCTTCGGCCGCCAATGTTCCGGCTTGCAACCACCCGGCGGAGTTGCTAAGGTGCGACCATACTGCGCAACGACACCATGGAGACGGGAAAAGAGTTCCTCGATCCGTCTGCGGATGAACCAGCCGGCAAGCCATGGCAGCGCCTCTTCCGCTGGCATTTTGTGGTCCTGCTCGCCGTCACCGTTTTCTTTGGAGTCATCCGCTGGCGCCTGTTGGAGATGCCTTTGGAGCGCGACGAGGGTGAGTACGCCTACGCCGGCCAGCTGATTTTACAGGACATTCCCCCCTACCAACTGGCCTACAACATGAAGTTTCCGGGAACCTATGCGGCCTATGCCGCGATCCTCGCGGTATTCGGACAGACGGTCCGCGGAATCCATCTCGGGCTCCTGTTCGTCAACGCGCTTTCTGTCATTCTGCTGTACCTGATCACGGCGCACCTTTTCGGTACGCTCGCGGGCGTCATCGCGGGATCGAGTTACGCATTCCTGTCGACCCATCAGGTCGTGCTTGGCTTGGCGGCGCACGCCACTCACTTCGTCGTACTAGCGGCGCTCCTAGGCTTGATGCCGCTCTTACGAGCCGAAGAAACCAGGCGCACGGCGTTGTTTTTCTGGACCGGCATCGCCTTCGGCGTCACCTTCCTGATGAAGCAGCCGGGACTGTTCCTCGGTGCATTCGCGTTGTTCTATCTTGCCGTTCAATGCTGGCCGCGCAACAAATACGAATGGGCTCGGTGGGCCAAGAACATGGGGGTCTTTTTACTCGGGGGAGTACTGCCCTTCGCACTGACCTCGGTCGTACTCTACCGATCCGGTGTCTTCCGGAATTTCTGGTTCTGGACTTTTGTGTATGCGCGTCAGTATGCCATCACCTTGCCATTGCGCAGGAGCTGGACAGAGTTGGCACCCAAGGCCTCCATCCTGCTGCGCTTGATGGTCTGCCTCGGAATCGTCGCCGTCGCCGGGATTGCCCGATCGTTTTGGCATCCCGTCATCCGTCGCCAGGTCGTCTTTGTCCTCGGGTTGCTCGCGTTTTCTTGCGCTGCGGTATGTCCCGGCCTTTATTTCCGGCCACACTATTTCATTCTGATGATGCCCGTGGTTGCCATCTTGATCGCGGTGGTCGTCACCTCGGCCATGCGCTGGCTCGCCCTGCAGTCCCGTTCTCGATGGCTGCCCATCCTGCCCGTGATCGTGTTTGCCGCCGCTTGTGTATTCGCGATTCACCGCAACACCGGGTTCTACTTCAAAATGACCCCGATCCAGGCCTCCCGCTTCTGCTACCCTCATAACCCGTTTCCGGAGGCGGTGCCGGTGGCCGAGTATTTGCGCCGGCACACCGCGCCGACCGACACTCTCTTTGTGTTTGGCTCGGAGCCCGAGATTTACTTCTACGCGCATCGCCATTCTGCCAGCGGCTATCTCTACACTTACAGCCTGATGGAAGACCAGGTTTATTGGCCCGCCATGCAGAACCAAATGATGCAGGAGGTCGAAGCCAAGCGGCCCGCCTATGTGGTCTTCGTCGATGTTCCCGATTCCTGGCTCCTGCGCCCGGGCTCTCCGCAGGCGCTGCGCTTGATCCCTTGGATTCGTCAATACCTCTCCGACAGCTTTGAACAAGTCGGATTGGTCGAACTCGCCGAGCCGGAATCGCGCTTTTTCTGGGGCGATGAAGCCCGCGGTCATCCTCAGACCGCCCCGGAACTTCGCATTTTCAAGAGAAAGAACTGAGACACCGCCTGTGGCCGGCCTTTAGGAACCACTCACTCCGCCATTCACCGAAGCGGTGGTCCTCTGATAGTAAAGGACCAGCATCAGGCCAGCCACTCCCACGGGAATCTGTGTCACCGTCCAGAAGGGTGCGGCCGAGGCCCGTTCGACCGTTTCCCGCCGCAAAGAGAACGAAAGACCCGCCAGAGCAGTGCTCGAAACCCACGGCCAGAAGATCAGGCCAGCCGTCGTTAAAAATAGAACGCGAACCGCGGCACTCCTCAGCCAGATCGCGCGTCGGTCCCTAAGCAGCACCAATAGCGCTGGGATCAGCAGCACCTGATTGTAAGGAGCGGTGATCGGCACCAACAGGACGGTGGTGGCCAGCACGAGGCTCACTGTGAACGCAAACGAACTGCTCTTCGCGTCTTCCCTGCGTTCGTTCCAGCAAGCGCCCAGCATAGCCGCGAACGCGACACCCTCAAGCGCCCAGTTCCAGGGATAGCCAAGCAAACTATCCATTACCGACATCGCCCCGGTGTAATGCCGATATTCGCGAACCGCCTCATAGAAACGGGGAATCCAGTGCGGCAGGTAACACTCCGAGGCCCCCAGCAGGATCGCCATCGTAGCCAGAAATGAAGCGGCCAACCGGTAGCGGCGCCGCCAATCCGCTACGGTCCACATGGCGAGCCACAACAGCAGCAGCAGCACGAGCTGCGGTTTGATCGTCGAGGCAGCCAGTAGGACTCCGGCGACCACCGGGTAATCTAAAACGAGCAGCATCATCGCGATGGCCACCAGTCCGGCGACCAGAAGGCTCATCTGTTGCAGCTTCAGCCCCTGCATGACGCCCAGGCTGCCCACGGTCAACGCGAGCAGACTGATCTTGGCCCAGCCAGGCACGGACCAGCGGAAAAATCGAAGCCAGAGCAGAATGCTGGCGCAGGTGAGAATCAGCAACAGCCAGAAGAAACTCTGTTGGACGATCACGAAGGGTAATCGAATCGTCGGGGCGAGGAAAAAGACTACATAGACAGGATAAGCAAATCCCGCCTGATCGCGCGGGTCATTGGGACGTGATGGATCGATCGGACGACCATAGTAACCCGCTTGAATTTCGCGGGCGACTTCCGCGCTGTAAGGGTCGCGTCCGTCGAGGAGCAGTTCCCTCGCGCCCACCCAGCGGGGATAAAGATCGGAAAGATTGCCACGAGGCCGGTTGTGGACAGCCGCATCGCGGACCTGGTGCGCTACCATCACGCGGTTGGCGTAGGTCCACATGCCAGCGCCGCAGAGTGCGGCTACAAGAACCACCCAGAACGGCTTATGGGAAATGCTGAGTCTCATCGCGCGATCGGGGAAACCTCGAAACTACACTGCCTGGTGACCATGGCTCGCAACACCTCGAAAGATCTCAGCGGATGTGAGCAGGAACATGACCAGAATCGGAATGATGAGACACACGTACAGGTGCCAAGCCAGCGCGATCAAATGCAGAGGAGGCAAGAACAGGATACCCTGACTGAGGAGCAACGTGAGTTGAGCCCACCGCGGAATTCCGGCGTGCTCCGCCAGATATTGCGAGAACAAGCCGATCGGTAGCAGCGCGATGCACAGATCGGAGGGACTTAAGTGATAACTAACGAGGATTGCCGCCAGAACGAAATTCCCAAACGCCAGATTTGCGGCACCTCTCGACTTCGATCCACTCAAGGGTCTCCAGGCACGCCACAACACCCAGACTGAAGCGATCCCGATGAGAATAAGACGAGCGACGGCGTCCTTTGCGATCCCCAAAACGCTCACCAATCCTCGGATATTCGCCATCGCTGCCGGGTGAATGTTGGCCAGTGGCAGACGACTCAATCCCATCAAAAAGCGCGGATATTCTGTCAGGAAGGCCCATCCCGAAATACCGGCCGAAATCAGAACGAGCGTCCCGAAAACGCAGGCAAACCCACTGAGAAGTCCTTTCCTCCTGAGCGACCCCAAAAACACGATCAAAGTAAGAACGATGTGGAACTTGAACAGACCACACCCTAACCAACAACCCGCGCTGAAGTTTCGCTCTCGTCTCAGCTCCACAACGGCGAGCGTCATGATCAATAGGAGCAGCAGCGAATCTTGACCTTGCAGAAAACCGATCAACACGGGTGGGAACAGGAAGAACAGCGGCACCATGACACGCCAGTCGAAACCTGGGAAAACATGCCGCTGAAACAAGATCGCGGTGTATACCAAAACCCCTGTATTGAGAAGGCACCACATCAGATAGGCGGTTCGGAGAGACCAAAAGGCGATTGGCAAGAATAGCAGCGTCCCAAATGGAGGATGAATGTAGTACTCGCCAATGCGCCCGGCATAACGAATCTGGAATTGCTCTTGAACACGGAAGTCGTAAAGTTGATGCCCATATCCTTCGCGTACCATCCGGGCGGCGGCGTAGCGCTCCGAGAAATCGGTCCCCTTCGCTCTTTCTTCAAAACCATGCGCGAAATAATAGACAATCCAGGCTAATGTCAGAAGAAGAATCACGTTCTGCGCGGGCCGCATCCACCATTGCCGCCCCGCGAGCTCAGGTCCTTCCCTGACCGTTGCTGGTCGATCTGGCAACTGTAGCTTCACGGTAAACACCGCCGAAAACATTCCCGATCGCGAGCTTCACGCTCCTGTTCATCGCTGCTGAACCTGGATTCTATCGCCACGCAGGAAAAGCACGAAGCACATAATGGTACCGAACCGGAACAGTTCTGAGTTTGCGGTATGATCGCTCAGCGTGAGAGCCAATCGCCTTTCTCGATCCAGCCTGTTCGCGTTGGTGTTACTGCTGGGCTTGCTCGGCATGACGGCGCGCAACGCGGTCGATCCCGACCTCTGGTGGCATCTGCGCACCGGGCAGTGGATCGTCGAAACCGGCCACGTCCCGCACTTCGATCCATTCTCCTTTACTCGTACCGGACACGCCTGGGTGTCGCACGAGTGGCTTTCGGAGGTGGTGTTTTACGAGCTCTGGAAATGCCGTGGCGCTGCTGCGCTGATCGTGTTCTCCGCGATCGTTACGACGGCTGGTTTCATGCTTCTCTACGTGCGCTGTCTTTCCGGTGGAGTAAAAAGGCACTGGGCGGCCGCAGCGACCGTCGTCGGCGCTTTAGCTTCGGCTCCCTCCTGGGGCGTGCGGCCGCAGATGTTCACCTTTACGCTGGCCAGCCTGTTTCTGTGGTTGGTGGAAACCGGTGAGGATCGGCCGAAGCGATTGTTTTGGATTCCGCCGCTGTTCCTGCTCTGGCTGAATCTGCACGCCGGAGTTGCGCTCGGCCCCGCGCTGCTGTTCGCCTATGGTGTCGGCCTGATCCTCGAGAGTGCCATCGGCGAAACCCCTTGGCTGCAGGTGCGCCCCATCGTTTTGCGAGTTGTGCTGCTCCTGATGACTTGTTTGGCCCTGGTGCCTTTGAACCCCAGCGGCGCGCAACTTTATCATTATCCGTTCGATACTTTACGCTCGCCGGGGATGCGGTCCTTCATTGCGGAGTGGTTCTCGCCAAATTTTCATGATTGGCTTTATCGCTCGTTTTTAGTGGTATGGCTGCTACTTTTGACCGCGCTCGCCGTTTCCCGCTCGCGGCCCAAGGGACGCGTAATCGTACCTCTGCTCCTTACCTGTTTTGCCGCTCTCGACGCAGTTCGCCACATACCAATTTTTGTTTTGGTGGCGATACCGGTGATCGCCGCGGCTGTGCCGGTCGCCTCGGCGGGTTCGCCAGTCCCACAACCACGCTCCGATTCATCGCGTTTGCGGCCACTTTTCAACGGGGCAGTTGTCATTATGATGGCAGTATTTGCATTGGTGAGGTGGACCATTCTCGCCCGCAACCAGAATGCTCGCGAGGCGGAGCAGTTTCCCGCAAAGGCGGTCGCGTTTTTGCGGTCCGGCGACTATCCGCAGAAGCTTTTCGTTTACTACGACTGGGGAGGCTATGCCATCTGGAAGCTCTATCCGGAATACCGCGTATTCGTGGACGGCCGCGCGGACCTTTATGGCGACGACCTGCTACACCAGTTTCAGACCGTGGTGCAGCTGCGCAATGGCTGGCGAAACGTTCTTGACCACTGGCAGGTGGAAGAGGTGCTGATACCCCCCTCCTCCGCCATCGCGCAAGCTCTGTTTCTTGATCCCGAGTGGAATGTTATATTTAGCGACCCCAAGGCCATTGTCCTCGTCCGGAGCCATCGGGCACTCCAAAGTGTAAACATTTTGGATAAACTCCTCGTCAGCAGGATGAGAAAGTGAAAAAATGTTTCCCAGAGACCTCCAGAATCTGCGAAACTAAGCGCATAAGAAACGGTGGTTTCGGAACGGTACTTTTCAGCACAAAGCTGAGGGAGTCTAGAATGAAGGATTTCGCTAACCTCTTGTGGCGCAATGACGAAGGGCAGGACATCGCAGAATATGCGGTGATGCTGGCAGTGATTCTGGTAATCGTGATTGGCACCGTCCGTCTGATCGGCGGCAACGCAAATAACGTGTTCAGCCAGGTGGCCAGCTCAATAACCCAGTAGGTCACCGCAGTCGCGGGGAGCCGATCGCGGTCGCGGAGTTGGTGGCCGGCGCGGCGACGAGCGAGTGCGGCTGGTTTCAAAAAGGAGAGGAATGAATCGAAGCCGTTTGTTGATGATCGGCGGCTTGGCGCTCGCGGTCGGCCTGCTCGTCAGCTTCACCGTCTACAACCGGTTGCGGATCTTTGCGGGAAACAGTGACACGCGCGGAGTGCCGGTGGTGGTGGCTGCCGATGATATTCAGGTCGGGGCCAGGTTGGAAGCGCACGATGTCAAGGTGATCACGGTCCCGCAAACCGCGATTCCTCCCGGCGCATTCTCCCGAACCTCTCAGGTCCTCGGCCGGGGTGCAGTTCTGCCGCTAAGCCAAGGTGAATTTGTTCTGCCGAGCAAACTCGCGGCGCTGAACGCCGGAGCGGGCCTGCCCTCGATGATCCCGCAAGGAATGCGTGCTGTTTCGGTGCGTGTTAACGACGTGGTTTCGGTCGCCGGCTTCGTGCAACCGGGCACGCACGTCGATGTGCTCGCCACCGGGAGTGAAGGTGGCGGCAGCGAACGTCAAACCATTACCGTGCTCGAGAATGTCCTGGTTCTGGCCGTAGGCAAGAGTTTGGACCGCAACGCTTCGGCAGACGCGCAGACCGCCCCTGTGATTACGCTAGCGGTTTCTCCGGACGATGCACAGAAGCTGGCGCTGGTTTCGCAGGAAGGACGGATTCAGCTTTCCTTGCGCAATCCCGTAGACACAAAAAAGGGTGGGATCGGCGCGACTCGGGCGAGTGCAGTGTACCCGGGTGGAACGCCGGCGGTCGCCGAAACCAAACCCAAGCTGCACAACGTGGTGAAGAAAGCTCCAGTTCCGGTTGCACCACCGGCGCCGTACCAGATAGAAACGATCCGTGGCAACAAAAAACAAGAAGACAAATTTGATCCACCGCCACCACCGCAGTAATTCGCGCACGCTGATTACCTCGATGGATTTGCTCGTGCATCCTCGCAGAGGCCCGAATTCATGAAAGCTCTAAAGCTCGTCGCAGCCGCTTTCGTTCTTGCGACAATGATGTTCGCGCGCACCCCGGCTTTGTTCGACGGCAAGACGCAAGACACGCCGGCAGTGCCTCCGGCCAATCCGCCTGCCGCGCAATCTCCTGCAACCACGTCGTCAACCGGCCAGAGCGATACCGGCAGTGCCGCTCCGTTGCGCGTGATGGTGGGTAAATCCCTGCTGATTAACACGACCGAAAGACTGAAGCGCATTTCGGTAACCGATCCTACCGTGGCCGATGCGCTGGTCGTCACCCCAACCCAAGTTCTGGTCAATGGACTCGCTCCAGGCGAGGTCTCGCTGCTGATCTGGGACGAGCTCGAACGCAATCGAAGTTTCGATCTTCGGGTGGATGTCGATATCACCGCGGCTTCGGAGGAAATGCATCGCCTGTTCCCGGATGAGCAGATCAACGTCACGCCTTCGCGTAACGCGATCGTCCTCTCCGGGCATGTCACCACCGAGGACGTGGCCAAGCATGCGGGCTTGCTCGCCTCCGCGTATTCCAAGAATGTGGTGAACGTGCTGACATTCGGCCCGGTTGGGGCAGAGGAAGTTCTGCTGGAAGTCAAATTCGCTGAAGTCGATCGCACGGCTCTGACGCAAGTGGGCTTCAATCTGCTTTCGACCGGCTCCGGCAACACCATCGGCACCACCACCACCGGCCAGTACGGTGGAATCAGCGGCATCGGGAGCATCAGTCAGACACCGGGTACCCCGTTTTCGACTACCACCACGGTATCGAACTTACTCAACCTGTTTTTCTTTAACCCTCAGGTCCATCTGGGCGCGGTGATCGAAGCCCTCAAGACGCAAAACCTCCTGCAGATTCTGGCCGAGCCCAACCTGGTCGCGGTCAATGGCAAGGAAGCCAGTTTCCTCGCCGGAGGTGAATTTCCCTTTCCAGTCGCGCAACAAAACGCCAGCGGAATCGCCACCGTTACGATTCAGTTTCGCGAGTTTGGTGTGCGCCTCAAGTTCACTCCCGTGATTCAGCCAAACGGCAACATCCACCTCCACGTGATTCCCGAGGTGAGCACGCTCGATTTCGCCGACGCGGTTACGGTTGCCGGAACCACCATACCCGCCATCAGCACCCGCAAGGCGGAGACTGAATTCGAACTGCAGGATGGCCAGAGCTTTGTCATTGCCGGCTTGCTCGATAACCGAGTCACCAACACGGGCAACAAGATTCCGTGGCTGGGCGATATCCCGATCATCGGCAACTTCTTTAAGAGTAAGAGCGACCAGAAGAGCAACTCGGAATTGATGGTTCTGTGCACGGTGCACCGGGTTTCGCCCACACTCCAGAAGCCGGCCGGGCCGTCGATGCCGGAGCCAAATCTCGATAAGAGCAAGTTCGATAACAAGAAGCCCGGCAGCAGCAAGTAGTGAGAAGGTCGCAAGAGGATCCGGTCTAATTTCGTACGTCGTTTGGAAGGGGCAGCGGAAAGAGTCATGCTGGAATTGTCAGTAGCCGTATTTGCGACCGACAATGACCAGCGCGCAGTGCTTCAGGTTTTGGTGGATGGCACCAGCGTGGCTCGCACGGTGTGCAGCAACCCGACCCTGCCTTCGGCCGCGAACGACCCGGTCATCCGCAAGACTCGGGTTTTTGCGCCCGACGTCGTCGTGGTGGATATCGCAACCGATGGCGTCGCCGCGGCGCTGCGGGCGATCGAGTTGTTGCATCAGGAACTCCCCGATGCTGCCGTATTCGCCGTCGGCCCCCTGACTCAATCCCAGTTGATTGTCAGTGCCATGCGAGCGGGTGTGCGCGAATACATTGAGCGCCCCACCACGACCACCGACCTGCTCGAGGCCTTCGTTCGCCTGACGGCAACCCGCCGCAAACCCGCGAGTCAAAACTCACGCGGCAAGGTGTTTACGGTCGTGAACGCCAAGGGGGGCAGCGGCGCTACCACCGTTGCCGTCAATCTGGCCCTGGCCTTGCAGTCGATTCACCACAGCACGGCGCTGGTGGACCTGGCGCCGCTCGGCCACTGCGCCTTACATCTCAACCTGAAGCCGGCCTTCACCGTCTCCGATGCCATCGCCAACCTGCACCGCCTGGACTCGTCCCTGCTCGAGAGCTTCATGGCTCGTCACGGTCGGGATTTGAAGGTGCTGGCCGGGCCTGTGACGCCCACCGTCATCGAACCCTCGGCTTCTGACTTTGCCCGCCTGCTTGACACCATCGTCGGCCAGTATCACTACACTGTGGTCGACGCTTCGTCCCGTCTCGATAGTGCCACCCGTCTGGTGAGCAATCTGTCGGAGAAGATTCTGCTCATCGCCCATGCCGATGTGGCAACCCTCTGGAGCGCCGGTAGAGTCGCCCTTTATCTCGGCGAAAGCGGCTCCCGCGACCGTTTTGCCTTGGTATTGAACCGCTATCGCAAGGTGGCCGGCTTCGATGAGGCTCAGACCGAGGCCGCCATCGGAGCCCCGGTGCTCTGGCGGATTCCCAATCAATACTTCGCGGTTTCGACCGCGATTGATCGCGGCATCCCTTTGGTGCAGCAGGGGAACACCGAATTTTCCCGCTCGATTTCGGGCCTGGCGGAACAGTTGACCAAGGACGATCCGGAGGTAAAGCGCACTGCCTGGTCCTTGTTTAAGACGGTGTAGCCGGTAACTTGCGGATTCTACCGGTTAGCGATTAGCCTCTAGCTAGAACCTGAGACCTGACCGAAGACCTGAATTTATGCCCAATTTGCAAGCCTTCGAGCGGAGCGAGTACCAGCAGGTCAAAGCGGACCTGCACCGCAAGATCCTCGACCGTCTCGATCTGGAAAAACTCGGCCGATCGACCGGGGATTCGGCCCGCGAAGAAGTTCTCATCCTGATCCGCAGCTCGGTGAACAGCGAGGCCGTCCCTCTAAGTTTCGCCGAACGCGAGCAGTTGTCGCGCGAGATCCTCGACGAAATCTTTGGTCTCGGTCCGCTCGAGCCGCTGCTCAAAGATCCCACCATTTCCGACATCCTGGTCAACCGCTTCGACCGCGTCTACGTAGAACGCAGCGGCAAACTCGAAATCACCGGCTTGTCGTTCAAAGACAACCAGCACTTAATGCAGATCATCGACCGCATCGTGTCCCGCATCGGGCGCCGCGTCGACGAGTCTTCGCCCATGGTCGATGCCCGCCTGCAGGATGGCTCGCGCGTCAACGCCATCATTCCGCCCCTGGCGCTTGATGGCGCCTGCCTCTCGATCCGCCGCTTTGGCCGCGATCCATTGACCGCGCGCAACATGCTCGACAACAAGACCCTGACCGGGCCGATGCTCGAATTGCTCTCGGCGATGGTCAAAGGCCGCCTGAACCTGATCATCTCAGGAGGCACCGGCGCCGGCAAAACGACTGTCCTCAACGTCCTTTCCGGATACATCCCGAATTCCGAGCGCATCGTCACCATCGAAGACGCGGCCGAATTGCAACTCAAGCAGGAACACGTTGTTCGCCTCGAAACCCGCCCCCCGAACATCGAAGGCAAGGGCTCGGTGCGCATGCGCCAACTCGTCATCAACAGCCTGCGTATGCGTCCCGATCGCATCGTGGTCGGCGAGGTGCGTGGCGAAGAAGCCTTTGACATGCTTCAGGCGATGAATACCGGCCACGAGGGTTCGCTCACCACCGTACACGCCAACTCCCCGCGCGACGCCCTGTCTCGTATCGAAAATATGGTTTCGATGGCCAACCTGAACATTCCCGAACGTGCCATTCGCCATCAGATCGCCAACGCCGTCCACGCCGTGGTCCAGGTCGCGCGTCTTTCCGACGGATCGCGCAAAGTGATCATGATTTCCGAGGTCACCGGGATGGAAAACGACATGATCACGCTGCAAGACATTTTCGTTTTTGACCGCGTCGGGATTGATGAGAGCGGAAAAGTGCGCGGCGTGTTCCGTTCGACAGGCGCCCCGCCGCAGTTCGCCGAGCGCCTGGCCACCGCCGGTTGCCGCCTCAGTCCCGCGCTGTTCGAATCCCGGATGGAGGTCTAGAGCATGGAGATCGCAATCGCCGTGCTGGTGTTTGTCGTGGTCGCAATGGCGGTCTTTGTGGCCACGTCTTTAATTGATCAGCGCAAGGCCCAAGCGCGCGTTCTTCGCGAGCGCCTCTCCACGGTTCAGAGGCCCACCGAGCAGGCCACTCCTGACGTGGCGCTACTGCGCGACGAACTGCTCAGCCGTATACCGGCATTCGACACTTTCCTGCGCCGCTCGGAGCGTGTTTCCGCTCTGCAGAAAGTGCTCGCGCAGGGCAACGTGGATGTTCGCGCCGGAAACTTCCTGATGCTGTGCGGCGCCTCGACCCTGGTGTTGGCCGCAATCGCCTTCCTCGCCGGCGGCACGTTGCTGTTTGCCTGGGCCGGCGCCCTCCTCGGTTTCTTCGTTCCCTACGCCTATGCTTCGCATATGCGCACCAAGCGTTTCCAGAAGTTTGAGGAGAAGTTTCCCGAGGCCATCGACACGCTCGCCCGGGCCGTGCGCGCCGGCCACGCGTTTACCACCGCTCTTGAAATGATCGCCAACGAAGTCTCGGAACCGGTCGCCGGAGAATTCCGCCAGCTTTATGAAGAACAGAAGTTCGGCCTCCCGGTGCGCGACGCCCTGCTCAACCTGGCCGAGCGCGTGCCGCTGGTCGACATCAAGTTCTTCGTGACGGCGGTGATGTTGCAGCGCGAAACCGGCGGCAATCTGGCCGAGATTCTTGACAACCTGTCCTATGTAATCCGCGAACGCTTCAAGATTTTGCGCCAGGTCCGCGTTCATACCGCCCAGGGACGCCTCACCATGATGTTGCTCATGGCTCTGCCGCCCGCGGTGGTGGGTGTGATGCTCGTCCTGAACCCGGGCTTCATCCGCCCGCTCTTCACCGACCCGGTGGGACACGCCTTGATCGTAGGCGGCATCACCCTGCAGACGATGGGGTATTTCGTGATTCGTAAGATCATCAGGATCCAGGTTTGATGAAGTAAAGGTCTAATTATGGCAGCCCTGGCACTCTCGATTTTCGTTTTTCTCACCATCGCGGTGATCGTCTTCGCCTTTGGAGCGGCTGCGATCGTGCCTTCGTCGGTCCTCGGGTCCCGTCTGCGTGAAATCGGCTGGCAGCGCCCCAAAACCCAGGCCAAGCCGGCCATCCGCGAACGCATGCAGCAGGCTCTCGATCCCCTGAGCCGCGCCTTGCCGACCTCGCCTTCCGAGGTTTCGAAAACCCGGCTTTGGCTGATTCAAGCGGGATATCGCGATGCCCAGCACCTCACCATTTATCGCGGGTTGCGCGTCCTGTTTGCCGTACTGGCTTTCGTGTCGGTGTTTGCATTTACCGGATTTAATTCGCCCATGCTGCTGTTGGGTCTGACTGCGTTTGGCTTCTATATTCCGCGCTTCCTGCTGAAGAAAAAGATGCAGGAGCGCCAGAATCGCCTGCGCCTCGGCCTTCCCGATGCTCTGGATCTGACCGTGATCTGTGTCGAAGCGGGCTTGTCGCTTGACCAGGCCATGATGCGGGTGGGCGAAGATCTGAGCACCGCGCATCCCGAACTAAGCGGTGAATTCCATCTTTTCGATCTCGAAACTCGCGCCGGAAAGCCTCGCGTCGAAGGGCTCCGTAATCTGTCCGAGCGCACCGGAGTCGATGACATTCGCTCACTCGTCGGAACCCTGATTCAAACCGACCGCTTCGGCACCAGCGTCGCCCAGGCCTTGCGCGTGCATTCCGAATCCCTACGCACCGAGCGCCGCCAGCGCGCCGAAGAACAGGCGGCCAAAACGACCGTCAAAATGATCATTCCACTCGTGCTGTTCGTGATGCCCTCGCTGATCTTTGTCACCGTCGGGCCGGCCGTAATCCAGTTGATGCACATATTCATGCCGGTTTCTGGGGCCAAACGGTGAATCCCGGCCGCGGTGAAACCGAGATACGGCTCGTCCGTTCACAATTCACTGGATTGTTTCATCCTGACGGGGCTCGATTCTGGTCGACCGCTGCACGACTTCGCCTCCAGCTGCTAGATTCCAATTGAGGAGTGTTCATGCCCCCGCGCGGGCCCAAGGGATACGCCTTTAACCGCACCCGCACCACCTATCTTGCGACCGATCTTCTGATCGCACGCACCCACTGGTCACGTTTTCGCGGCCTCATGGCCACCGACTCGTCCCAGTTCCCGCGCGGCGTGGGCTTATGGATTAACCCCTCGCACGGCATCCACACCTTCGCCATGCGTTTCTCGATCGACGCCGTTTACCTCGACCGGGAACGGATGGTCATCCACATTGAAGAAGAACTCAAGCCCTGGCGCATGGCCCCGGTTCGCGTTCGGGCTGCATCCGTGCTCGAACTCCCGACCGGCACCGTGCGCGAGTCCCTGACGGTGGTCGGCGACCAGGTAGAGATTTACCTCGAGCACCCGATTCACACCGAGGCCGCCTGACGCGCGAAGGGGCGCACGCATGCGCTTTCGCGATGCCGTAAGAAATCAGACGCCCATTTTGGGGCCGGCGCGCCGAATGCTGACTTGTTCCGGCAACGAAATCCACCGTAATCGTTCCTGGACGCGCGGAATAGACCAGAGACCAACCTGATAGCCCGGAATACTTGACCGATAAGTCCTTATTCCCCGGCGCCTTGGAAAATTTTCCCTAAGTCAATGATTCCACAAGGCGGGGGGAAGGGTGGGTGATTACTATCTGGTAAATAGGGCTTCGAAACTGCCGAAAAACTCTCGCTCGGTGCCACAGAAAAAAAAGCGTCAAAAGAAAAAAAGACGCAAAAAAACACTTAAGTCAGGCGAAAGAATTGTTCTGGCACACTACACTAGTACCAATCCCCCAGAAACGTAGTCCGAAATAAAGAATGCTCGAAGTTGCCGTCATTCCCGAAACGATCACGCCCTGGCCCGAGCCGCCTCGCTTGCTAGTCGAATGGTCGTCGCCATGGGAAGAGTTCAAGTCCGCTCTGCAGCCCGCGCTCGCGCGCGCTCCGAGACCGCTGGCCGGAGAAGCGCCGGTCGGAATCTTCCCGTACCGAGGGATTCTCGCTGGCTGGATGATCGAGTGCCTGCTGCTGATCGTGTGCATCATACTCCCCGAACGCTATCTGACTCTCGATTTGCCCTTGCCTCCGACTCATCCGCAAGAGGACGTGATCTATTACTCGGGCGACGAGCTGCCGCAGACGCAAGACCGTGGCGGCGCGCAGTCGGGCAAGTCCGGACGCGCCGGCGGCCGGCAAGCCCACCACCGCTCGCAGACCATCCGCGTGGCGCGCGGCGATCAGCCCCGCGAGACCGTGGTGGACGCTCCCAAGCTCAACCTGCCTCATTCCGATTCCGCGGTCGCCAATCTGCTCGCGTTCAAATCGAATCCCGGACCGCCGCCCGCCGAAGGTCTGCGTTCCTCTCTCTCCGCGCCCATCCTTCCTCAGATGAGCCCAGTGCCGCCTGCGCCGGACGTGAATTCATCGGCGAGCCGCGCTCCCAACAATTTTGCGACCAGCATCATCGCTCCCGCACCGGATGTTTCTCGCGCGAGCACTCGCAATTCACCGGCCTTGAACGCTGAGATCGTCCCGCCGACGCCGAACATCTCGCGCGACAAGATGCGCACCGCGAATCCGCTCGCGCCTAACGTCATTGCACCGGCTCCCCGGGAGGCACCGCGCGACCTGGCAAGTTCCCGTATCCCGCTGAACCAAGCCGTGGACGTGGTCGCCCCCCCGGTCTCGGCGCCGCCAAGCGACGTGTCGTCCACACACCGGCTGTCGCTGCCAACTCCCGCGGTGGTCGCGCCTCCGCCATCGCAGGTCAGCCGCGACCTCAATAGCTTTGGGAGCACGGCAACCGGCGACCTGCGCACAAATCCAGTGCCTCCGCCGCCGAGCGCCTCTGGAGGAGCATCGCTAGGTAGAAATAGCGCCAGCAGCATGAATCCACAGGTGGTGCCACCGCCAGCCAGCATGGGTGGTCAAGGGAGCGGCGGTGGGCGCGCTAGCCAAGGCGCAGGCTCGCTGCTCGGCTCAGCCGACGTCATACCGCCTCCGCCCGGCTTGGGTGGCGGCAAGGCCCTCTCTGACAGCGGACGAGGCAGCAAGGGAGCTGGCGCCGGCGGTCCGCTCGACTTGGGCTCCGCGGTCGCTCCTCCAAGTAACGCCGGGGGAAACTCTGCCGGCAGCGGGATCATCGTTTCCAGCCATCCCGGAGCACAACCCGGACTGCCGAATTCGGCCGGTGGTGGCGCCCTCGCCATGTCCCCGGGCGGCACGGCCAAGACCGGCCTCGGCGGTAGCGGCGGAGGACCGGGTATTGGCAATGGCAATGGCCCCGGCAGCGGGCTGCAGGGGGAAGGAACGGGCGCGGGCAAAGACAACGCCGGCACCGGTCGTGGCTCCGATCCCAATGCAAGTGGAGGCATTTCGCCGTACCCGGGCTCCGGAGGCGCGGGCAAAGGCACCAGCGGCACGCCCGCCATGCCCGGAGTAACGGTGGAGGGCGGCACCACCACCGTCACGCTGCCCAGTTTCGGCGCGCCCGGCGGCGATGCGGCAGGCTCGGGCCCCGGACATTCCTCGGTGAATGACCACAAAAGATCCGGAATTACGGTGGAGGCAACCTCGCGCTCGGGGGGCGTGTTGCCCTACTACGGATTGTTGAAGGGCGACAATTATTCCATTTTCATCGAAACCTCGCTCGGTACGGCAGTCATGCAATACTCCGATCCGTCTTCCGCCACGCATCCGTCCCGCGAAGCGCTGAGCCAGCCCGAGCCTCTCCGCAAAGACCTTCCCGATAGCCTTCGCCCAACCCGCGTCGTGTTCACCTGCGTCCTTGACCGAACCGGAGTTCTGAAGGACCTGAGAGTGCTCGACCCGGGCGCGGCCGAGACCACCTCGCGAATCCTGGCGGCGTTGCCCAAGTGGAAATTCCGTCCCGCATTTCGCGGAGAGGAACCGGTCGAAGTGACTGCGATTATCGGGTTTGGTATCGATACCCGATAAAGACCGTCTTCTTATCGTCCGCGAGAATGGCCGAGAGCCATTATTCCTAAGCCGACCGCGATCAAAAACAAGACGCCAGTCGAAAAAATGTAGTACGCGACTCTGATCTTCGGCCAAAACCAACTTGGCCATTTGTTGGCAAACTTATCCGACAAGGTATCGACGAGACGGGGAGGCGTCGCCCCCTCGTCCGAGCCGGACTGCCAATGCGCCGAAATCCAGATTGCGCGAAGATTCGAAAGAAGCAAAGCCGTTACGATCACTCGCAATACGATCATTCCCGGCGAACCCATAAGGATCTTCAAGGAACCAAACGTATCGATGACATAGAAAATAAGTACTACGGTCGCAGCAAAGCGGCTATGTTCCCGGACTCCGACCCCTCCTAGATGGAAAAACAGAAGTATGACTATCCCCAGCACGGGTTGATGTGCCACAAACAAGAAAACGCATGAGAATGCGGCCACGACCGTGCAAATCCAATAGCCTTGGACGGCGAGATACTCGACGTCGACGGCACTGTCAATCGAGGGCCAAAACAGACTTTTGAGGCGGCTATCGCTGCGTGACGCGGAATCGGATATCCCAAGCGTTTGCATGCCGCAGCCTTAGACCTTACTCTACTTACAACGTCCAGCTGAAAAGTCGACTTCCCGCAAACACCGACTTACTAATATCCCTTATGTTTGTCCACCACTGCCAGCAGCGGCTCACCGCCCAGATAGCGGCGCAGATTTTCTGAGAACAGCGCGTAATGACGCTCCCATAATTTGTCGGTCAATGCCGCTGTATGTGGAGTAATCAGAAGATTCGGAACGTCCCACAGCGGCGAATCAGAAGTGAGCGGCTCCTTCGGAAATACATCGAGCGCAGCGCCACCAATGGTCTTTTCACGCAGAGCGGCAGCAAGCGCGGCTTCATCGACCAGCTGGCCGCGACCGACATTGATCAGGCAGGCATCCCGTTTCATGAGCGCCAGCCGTTCCGCGTTCGCAATTGCCCTGGTGCTCGCCGTAACCGGTGCAGCCAGCACGACGTAATCCGCTTGCCGAAAGACTTCGTCGATTCGGACCGGCGCAAAGACAGCGTCCGCGCCTTCGCTTCCCTTCTGCGGGTGCTCGCGCACCGCGATCACCCGCATGCCGAGAGCCAGCGCGCTTTTCACCACCGGCCGTCCGATGCTGCCCAGGCCGACCACACCGACGGTTGCGCCTGCCACTTCGCGGATGCGAGGCAGTTCGTCCCACAATCTCTGCTGTCCCCAAACGTGTTTGTTCTGCAGGCACAGCGAGTCCGGAATTTTCTTGGCCAGCGCAAAGATCAGCGCGATCACGTGCTCGGCCACCACCGGCCCATGCACTTCTCGCGCATTGGTCAGAATGATGTCGCGATCGACCAGTTCCGGAAACATCAGCTGATGCACAGCCGCCGCCGGAGAATGGATCCAGCGCAATTTCTTCGCCGCCGCAATCTGCGCGGGACGGATCGACCAGGCAACAACCATTTCAGCATCGACGATCTGCTCATCCACGCGCTTGTAGTCGGGCAGGTTCTCAACCCAGATTCGCGGAAATTCCTGCTGCAACCGCTTCGGAAACCAGGCGGGTGCGTTCCACTGATCAAACGGATGGTGAACGAAAATGAGCAGCTTGCGCATCGAGTGCGTGCGGATCGGGTCAACGGGTGATCGGATCATTGGGTCATTCGGTCACTGGGTGATCGAATCATCGGGCGATCCAAAATCGATCCAAAGACTCCTCGGCGCCCTCTGCATCTTTATATCTGCGGGTCAAGCTTTCAGTGGCTTCCGCAGGTCCGAGCCGGTCATCTCTTTCGGATCCGTAATGCCGAGCATGCCGAGTATGGTCGGCGAAATGTCGCGCAACGATCCGTTCGGCTTGAGCGTGTATTGCTTCGCATTGTCCGCCATCACGATCAAGGGCACCGGATTGGTTGTATGCGCCGTGTGCGGACCTCCAGTCGCGGGGTCAATCATCATCTCCGCATTCCCGTGATCGGCTGTGATCAGCATTGCCCCGCCCTTGGCGCGTACCGCTTTCTCGATCTCGCCCAGGCATCGATCGACCGTCTCGACCGCTCTGATGGTGGGCTCGATCTTGCCCGAATGTCCAACCATGTCGGCATTGGCGAAGTTGACGATGATCACATCGAACGTGCCGTCATTGGTCGCTTTGACAACCGCCTCGGCGATACCGGCCGCGCTCATCTCCGGCTTCAGGTCGTAAGTTGCGACCTTCGGCGACTGCACCATCACGCGATCCTCCCCGGGAAAAGGCTGTTCCACGCCGCCATTAAAAAAATAGGTCACATGCGCATACTTCTCGGTTTCGGCCACGCGCAGGTTGCGCATGTTCAGTCCGCCCATGACGTTCGCCAGGATGTTCGCCATCGTCTCCGGCGGAATCACGATGGGCAGATCGAAGTTCTGGTCGTAGCGCGTCATGCAAACGTACTTCAGGTTCTTCGGGACGCGATCGCGCGGGATCGTTGCATCGAGCTCGGCCGCACCCGGCAAATCGCTGCCGTCGTTCTCGTTCAGCCCGCTGTTCCGGCAGAGAGCACGAGTGATTTCGCGCACGCGGTCGGCGCGAAAGTTAAAACAGATGCAGGAATCGCCGTCACTGATCTTCGCTAGGTCGTTGTTGGCCACGCCGCTCCTTGCCGCCGCCTCGCCGCCGTTGTCTCGGCAGACAAACGGAATCACGAACTCGTCGGTGACGTTCTTGTTGTAGGACGCCTTCATCCCCTCGACGGGGTCGGAGTATGTCCCGCCCTCGGCTTGGCCCTCAACCATCCCACGGTAGGCCTTGGCAATGCGGTCCCAGCGGCGGTCGCGGTCCATCGCGTAGTAACGGCCGCTGACGCTCGCGATCTTGCCCGAGTTGTACTCGCGCATTTTCTGCCGCAGTTGTTCGAGATAGCCGGCGCCGTTGGTGGGCAGAGTATCGCGACCATCCATGAAGGCGTGCACAAAAACGCGATCGACTCCCTGCTGCTTGGCCATTTTCAGGAGCGCGTACAGATGTTCCTGTCGGGAGTGCACGCCGCCGTCCGACACCAGCCCGAACAGGTGAAGTTTGCGGCCGCTGCCGCGAGCGTTCTTCATCCCCTCGACGAGCACGGGATGCGAAAAGAATTCTCCGTTCTGGATCATCAGGTCGATGCGTGTGATATCCATGTGGACGATGCGCCCTGCGCCGATATTCAAATGGCCAACTTCGCTGTTCCCCATCTGTCCTTCAGGCAGTCCGACAAACGGCCCGCTGGTATGAATCAGCGTGTTGGGATATTCGCCGAGCAACCGGTCGTAGACCGGCTTGCGCGCGAGGGCAATGGCGTTGGCCTTGGTCTCGGCGCGGTATCCCCAGCCATCGAGAACGATGAGAACGAGAGGTTTAGGACGTGGCATAGAATCGCTTTTGGCTCCCGGCTTCGAGCTGTTGGCCTTCGGCTTCCGAGTGGCAATCCACCATGAAGGCACCCTTCGGCTACGCCCAGGGCAGGCTCCAACATCGGGAAAACAACTGACAGACGAATCTATAGGAGGGCGCGCTGCTTTTCAAATCTGACCATCTCGGCCGTTGAATGAGTGATTCACTCTGGCCGTCTTGGCGTTTATACTATGGCAGACACTATCGCGGAGGACCAACATGCCCATCCACGAACTTCTCCTGACCGAGTTCGATGAGGAAATCAAGAAGACGCGGACGATGCTGGAGCGCGTCCCGGAAGACAAGAAAGACTTCGCGCCGCACCCCCGGTCCATGCCACTGAACAAGCTGGCTCCGCACCTGGCGCAGTTGTCTGGCTTTGGCCTGGTAATCCTCACGACTCCGGAGCTTGATTTCGCGAAAGCCAAGATGCCGTCGGTGCCGTTTGATTCTGCCGCCCAACTGGTCAAGGTCTTCGATGAAGGCGCAGCCCAGGCTCGCACCGCGCTCAAGAACACGAAGGATGAAGCCTGGACCGAGCCCTGGAAGCTCAGTTTCGGAGACAAGCCGATCTTTAGCGGAACGCGTTTTCTGGCCTACCGGCAAATGTTTCTCAATCACCTGGTGCACCACCGCGCCCAACTCGGCGTCTATCTGCGTTTGAATGAAAAGCCGGTACCCTCGACTTATGGGCCTTCGGCGGATGACAGGTTGGGCTTTTAGCGGAGACTCATCCCTTGGAACTGGTCTTCGATTGCTTTGGGAAGGCTGGTTGAAATCCGGGCACCATAAACTCGCCCCTTAAAGTTCCCCTCTATCCTTGACCGTAATTCAGGGCCTTCACCCCCAAAAACCGTGCCGTTCCGCCCAACTCCTCTTCAATCCGCAGCAACTGGTTGTACTTGGCAATCCGGTCGGTGCGCGAAGCCGATCCGGTCTTGATCTGCCCCGCTCCGGTCGCCACCGCTAAATCGGCAATGAAGGTGTCTTCGCTTTCGCCGGAGCGATGCGAGATCACGGATGTGTATCCATTGCGCCGCGCCAGGTCGACGGCGTCGAGTGTCTCGCTCACCGTGCCGATCTGATTGAGCTTGATCAGGATCGAATTGGCAATTCCCTTCTCGATGCCCTCGGCAAAGATCTCAATATTGGTGACAAAAATGTCATCGCCCACCAGCTGAATCTTGCCGCCCAGTTGTTTCGTCAGCAGCGCCCATCCGTCCCAATCGTCTTCCGAGAGGCCGTCTTCGAGCGACACGATCGGGTAATCGTTCACCCATTTTTCCCAGTAGCGCACCATGTCTTCAGAACTCTTGGCCGACTGATCGGATTTCTTGAAAACGTATTTCCCATCCTGAAAGAACTCGCTGGCCGCCGGATCGAGCGCAATCGCAATCTCCTCACCCGGCTTGTAGCCCGCCTGTTGAATCGCTTCCAGCACGACTTCAATGGCCTCCACGTTCGACTTCACCGACGGGGCAAATCCTCCTTCATCGCCGACCGCTGTGTTGTATCCGCGTTTTTTCAACACGCCCTTCAGCGTATGGAAAACTTCCACGCCCCAGCGCAGCGCCTCCGAAAACGATGGCGCTCCGACGGGCATCACCATGAACTCTTGGAAGTCGACGTTATTGTCGGCGTGCGCGCCGCCGTTGAGGATGTTCATCATCGGCACCGGCAAAGTGCTCGCCACGCCGCCGAGATAGCGATAGAGAGGCATGTGGTAGCTTTCGGCCGCCGCCCGTGCGACCGCCATGGAGACGGCAAGGATTGCGTTGGCCCCCAGCCGTCCTTTGTTTTCCGTGCCGTCGAGCTCGATCATCTTCTGGTCGGCACCGCGCTGATCGAAAGCGTCCCAGTTAGCCAGCGCTTCCGCGATCTCGCCCTTTACATTTTCCACTGCTTTCAGCACACCTTTTCCCAGAAAACGGGCCTGGTCTCCGTCCCGCAGTTCGACCGCTTCGTGCTCGCCCGTTGAAGCTCCGCTCGGAACGATGGCGCTGCCGCGAGATCCGTCGTCCAGAAAAACGTCCGCTTCCACGGTGGGATTGCCACGGGAATCGAGCACTTCCCGGGCATGAATTTCCGAAATATTTGACATAAGCAGGCCTGCTTTCCCCTAATTTTGTGATTCTTGCTCTGAGAGTCGAGAGTCTGGTCAAAAACACTCTCTCTCTCGGAATTGCCCTGAACGATTCCTATCAACGATTGCTGTGGAACGACTCGGCGCCGGCCAGTCCGATCGCCGGTCGCCAATGTATGGTTCCGCCACGCCACCTCTTTGAACCAGCGATTATATCGGAGCCGCAAGCGCGGGATCACCGATCCTCTACCGGTCTCGCCAACCGTCACCGATTGCCCCGTACCCCATCCGATATTGTTCCCGATTTCCACTTCGCCTAAAGTCGAACTCAACATGAAGGACCGGACCGAAACTCTGGAGATCGGCTCGCGTGCCCCAGATTTTTCTCTGGGAGCGGCCAACCGTGAGGGCACATTCACTGTCGGCGCTCTGCTCGCGCAGGGCCAGCTGATGCTCGAGTTTCTGCGTGGCACCTGGTGACCGAACTGCGTGAAACGCATGACTCAGTTTGAGTCGCGGATCGCGGAGATAGAAGCAGCGGGAGCACAGTTGGTGTTCGTGGCCGCTGAGAAGCGTGATGGCATGTGGAAGCCGGCGAAATTCCTGGCGAAGCATCCGATCGCCAGCGTCTTTCTGCTCGACGAGGACCGGGCCGTGACCAAAGCTTACGGGCTCTATCACGCGTTCGGCTCCGATGCGATCAGAATCGCTCATCCGGCGACCATCGTCATCGATCGCAGTGGCGTGGTGCGGTTTATCTATCGCGGCGATAACCAGCTTGACCGCGTGCCGCTCGACCCAGTCCTTAGAGCTTTGCAACAGATCCACAACTGAATCTTGGAGGTAACAGATCCCATGAAAAGAACACTTTCACTGACATCGCTCATCCTGCTCGCAACTTTCGCCTGGGCACAAACCGCGCTGCCCACCGGAACCGCGGTCAAGATGAAACTTGAAACCACGCTCGCCACTTTCAGTTCGAAAACGGGAGATCCGTTCTCGGCAAGGGTCACCGAACCGGTCCTGATGGACGGCAAAACGGTGATTCCGATTGGCACGACCATCGAAGGTCGGGTCACGAAATCGAGCGAACCGCGACGCATTGCCGGTAAGCCCACCATCGGCATCTTTCCTGAAAACCTGGTCCTTCCGAACGGGGACCGGTTCATGCTGAACGCCTCGCTGGTTGACACCAACATTGGCCATGGCACCGATGTCAACAACGAAGGCCAGTTCAAAGGCACCGGCGTCGACGGCAAAAATCTTACCGAGATCGGCTTGGGCACCGGGGGCGGAATGCTCATCGGCGGCCTCGCCGGCGGCGGCAAGGGTTTTCTGATTGGCGGAACCGTGGGCGCCACCCTGACGGTCGCGCACTGGCTCGGAAAGCACCGTTCCGCGATGCTTCCCGCCGGGACAGAGCTGGTGATGGAATTGAACCGTCCGATGACCATGACCGCGCCGAGCGGCGGGCAGTAAGAATGCCAAATTAGAGAATGGCAAGTTAGAGAATAGGATGGTGGCCGGGGGAGAGCCGGGCGTCCTCGCCCGGCCACTCGGCTGCCGGGGACGGGCGAGACTCTCGGTCTCGAACTCCCGATCTCGAACTCTCGATCTCCACCGCGTGTCTCATCAAGCGGTCACGTCAAGCGGTCACGACTCGCTCAGTGCGCGCCGTCCCCGAATTCTTCGCAATTCACTGGTTCTCATCCGCCCACTGCCAGCAGGTCTTCTTCCGCCAGCAACTCCAGTTCGATCCATCCCTCGACCGGCAAGGCATCGACCGGCAAATGATTCTGCCACAAGCTGAAGCGCAAGCGCACCCGGTGGGCGAGCAGATCGCACTCTTCCGGTCCTCTCGCTTGATCAATCTCCGGGGGAGCCGCACGCAGCCAGGTAAGCGGCAGGCGAAACTCAAAATTCCGGACGAGCGCGATCCGCGCGTCTTTCTCGGCCGAATCCGTCGAATCCGCAACGGGCTTGTCTTTCCCCTCCGTCACTTTCCACGACTGCACGCGGCCCCCCTCGATCGCCGCACCCAACCGCAGTTCGCGCTGCGGCTTGGCGACTTGATTGGCCCACGACTCCAGATTGACCACGACTCCGAATGCGCCCTCCGGCACCTTGCCCGAGAAATCCAGCCGTCCGTAAACATAGCGCTCATCGATGCCCGCCAACACTTCATCCATCAGAAACTGCTTGCCGTGCATCGAGCCCGAACGCTGGTCCGACGTGTAACACGCCGCCCCCATCCACTCGAAGTAGCGCACCATGTCGCCTGAAACTGTCGGATGAATATAAGCGGTCTGGGGCGTGAACGAGGGCCGTACCACCGCCCCGCTGATCGGTTGCGCCAGATAATCCGGCGGGATTCCACCCAACGCCGTGTAAACGTTCGACAGGTGTTTGCGGTAGAGTTCGTCGAAGTCGTGATCGTTCGCCGAGTGGTGCTCCGGTCCGTACCACCAGTTCCAATCGCTGCCCTCGGCGATCAATATCTCCTCAAAGGCCAGCTTGCGTTGCTGCTCGGTTGCGCCGGGTGCCGCTTGCGCATAGAAATTGCGCGCGTGGTAGAGGTAGTCCCAAGCCTTGTTGTCCTCGGGCGCTCCAATCCACACGTTGAAGTTCGCATTGATCCACGACCCCGGCACAATCGACTTGAGATGGCTGACGTTTTTGTGACGCGCAATCGCCTCGCTCGCCGTCACCGCTTCAATCCGCGGATCCCTCTGCAAAGCCTCGTAGAATCTCCGCAAGAATTCTCGCCCCGAATGCGGGTAGTATTCCCAGGCATTCTCGCCATCCAGGATGATTGGGATCACCACGTCTTGCCCGTTCGCAATCACCGGTTGCGCCGATTCCTTGATCTTGTGGATGAGGTTATTGGCGGCGTCCTGCGGCGGCATTCCCGAATACACGAATCCGATCAGGTCGGAGAGAGTGTGATCGCGGAAAAACAGATTCATCCGCGTATCGCTGTTTTTGTAGCGATAAATCGTGTACAGCTGGTGCGACAGTTCGGAATTCAGATAGCCATTGCCGTCGCGCGAGAAATTTGTCCCCAGGCTCCGTCCGAGGACACCCTCGTCGGTGGCCATCCACTGCACTCCAAGCTCGTGCGCAATCGTCAGTACCTCTTCGGAAACGCTGCCCTCCGACGGCCACACCCCTTGCGGCCGCACTCCAAACACTTTTTCCTGCAGGTCCAGCCCGCGCTGCAATTGCTCGCGAGCATCTTCTGGATGTTGATACCGGTTCTGCGGCAAACTCAGACCGGGCGAGGAAACCGCCCCCATCTGCGTGTCGCATACCAGGGGCAGAATGGGATGATAGAAAGGCGAAGTCGAAATCTCGATCAGGCCCTTTTTGGCCGCCTCCGCATGCACCGGCAGGACGCGCCCCAGCAGTTCACGCTCGCGCGCGATCACAAAACGCTGGTCCTCGAGCGAATAGTTCCGGCCTTTGCGGATCAGTTCCGCAACCTCTTTTTCGGCCAGGAAATATTCGTCGAACCACCCGATCTGCGAGAGCACCTGCAAGTCGGTGAAATCCTGAGCTTGAAAATATCGGGCAGACCGCTCGGGAGAATCTCCCGCCCCGCGATATTTCTCCAGCAGCTCGCGGTAGCGGGGGTAGCGGCCAATGACGTTCACCGGATGCGCCTGAAACAAATATTGCAGCGCAAACCTCCGCTCCCCTTCTGTCAGGTCTTTGGCGGGCTTGCTCGCAACCCGAAGAAAAGGATCTTCGGCGTCTCCCGAAACGTAATCCTGAATCTGGGCGATCAGCGAGGGTACCAGGTTAAACGTCTGCTGCACCTGCGGAAACTCATCCAGCAGCTTCACCATGCCGTAGTAATCTTTGAGAGCATGGAGGCGCGTCCAGGGCAGGCGGTACTGCCCGGTCACCAGGTCTTTGTAGAACGGCTGGTGCTGGTGCCACAGGACGACAACTCGCAGTTGAGCCATGGATCCCCGGTTCGACTTCCTAGGTCGGCGATTTTTCAGTGTAATTCATTCGGCAATTTTTACCGCGGAATCGCGCGCGCCAAGCGTGATAATAGAAAAGTGGTAAACACCGTGAATTCGAAAATCAAGGTCATCTTCTTCGACGTCGGCAACACGCTGCTGTTCCCCAATCGCGAGCGCATCCATGCGCCTCTGGCGGAACGGGGCATGGTGCCCGATGGCGAGCACCTGCGCGATCTCGAACGCCGAACCAAGAATCAGTTCGATGGAATGATGACCCAAAACGGCACGACCGACCATAGCTTCTGGTGGATGTTTTACTCTCAGCTACTCTCCGAGATCGGTCTTCTGGACAACGCACTTCGCGACCAACTCGTCGCCGCCATCAGAAATTCCGGCAACTGGGACACGATCCGCCCTGGCACCGCTCAACAATTGCAGGAGGTCGGCGAGCGATACGAGATCGCGGTAATCTCGAACGCCGATGGCAAGATCGAAGACGTGCTGCAAAGATGCGGCATCGCCCGCTATTTCCGCACCATCACCGACTCCGGACTGGTCGGATACGAGAAGCCCCACCCGGAAATCTTTCGCCATGCCCTGAAGAGCATGAATGCCAAGCCCGCAGAGAGCCTCTACGTTGGCGACGTCTATTCCGTGGACTACCTCGGCGCGACCGGCGCAGGCATGCAAGCAGTGTTAATGGACGTCCCCGGCGCGTACCTCGACAAGCGAGTACCGCGAGTCGAATCGCTCGAACAATTGCAGATCGCGCTCACCGACCGACAATCGATTGGGAGCTGATGGAGTGCCAGGTTGGTGGATCGAACAAGTTTCGACACAAATGGGCACCTTGTCCTAAGCGAAGAATCTATGGATTTGTGCTGCGAGGGCTTGCGGGACACTCGTAGCGGGCGGAAGGAAGTCGCAATCGGCAATTGCCTACTGCACCTCGATCACCTGGTGATCATGGCAATCGGGATCGATCTTCTGATAGAGATCGGCCAGCAGTCCCGGCCCATACCGCGCCACAAAACTCACGCCCGCGACCTCCCGCTCCTGCAGCGCCCGATGCGGAAATAGGACCTGGCTGAGCGCATCCGCGTGTCGGGTGATGACCTCATTCCTCTGCTGTTCCGCCCGCGCCACGCGCGCCTGCAGGCGATCGATCTGATGCGACATGCCGGTCCGGGTGCTTTCGGCGGTATCGATGAGGGTTGAATCGAGCCTGCCAATCGATTCACGAAGCGCTGCCATCGACTGGTCAACACTCGCATAGGCTTCAGAAAAGCGGGTCTGCAGGTCCATCGGCAGCGAACGAGCGGCAATGGCTTCCCGAACCTTTTCCGGGCCGAGGAACAAATCGGGCAAGCTCAGCTGGTAGCGCTTCAGAATACGCTCGGGCTTCGGTTCGAGCAGAGTCGCCGAAAAACGGGGCAGAATCGGCGTAACTCGTCCCAACAGTTTTTCATAGACCACGGCCACCTGCGCAAAGTATGCCACCTCGGCCGCTCCACCGGTGTAAACGAGCGTCGGCAGCAGGTAGTCCTCGACCACCGGCCGCAGAAGAACATTCGGGTTGAACTTCTCCGGAGCCTGTTCAATGCGCTCGAGGATTGCTTCCTGCGAGATCCGTTCTTCGCCAACCGCAAACTCGCTCCCATGACCGCCGACGCCGCTGGTTCCGTTATTTCGCCGCCGCACGACCGTGCGGGCGCCATCCTTCACTTCAAAAAGCAGGGTGGTCGCAGAAGTCACGTTTACTTGCTGGTGATATCCCGCCGCCTCGAGCGCCTTGCCCCGGGCGAGCAGCGCCTCATCGAGTTCGGAAGCGCGTTCGATCGCGGCGCGGAACAAGGGTTTTGCGAGATCATGAAAGTCCTGATCCGCCGGATCGAGCAGGATGACGCCCCAATCCGCAAACAACCGCGCAAACAGCAAGGCAAACGCGCTGCCCAGACTTTCACCGGGACGATACGCCTCCCGCAGCCAGGTCGCGACCTCGGACTCTCCGAGCAGCCCGAGAGCGCGCTCGACCACCGGCACGATCTCCGGCCCGAACCGGACCGCGCCGACAGGCGCATCCGCGACGCCGTGGCTTTCGACCGCAAGCAGTTCCGGAAGGCCGTGCTCAGAAGCGGGCGCAACGTGGTTGACCTCGGCCAGATCGTGATCCTCGGTCGCCAGCCAGAAAACCGGAACGCAATCCACCCCCGCCGAGGTCGCCTCTTCTGCGAGCTTGACCGCGGTCTGCGCCTTGAAAATTGAAAACAGAGGACCGCCAAACAGACCAACTTGCTGTCCGGTAACCGCCGCCAGCGCTCCATGCCGGAACCGGTCGATATTGGCGAGAGTTTTGGCAGAGGCGCCCCACGCGCGATTTTGCCTCTCGAGAATTCCACTCACCCGGGAGCGGCGCGCGGAGTCGTAGGCGACACGCTGTGATTCGTCCTTCACCCACTCGGAAAAAATCGGCGAGCGCGGATAAAAACCGCGAACCGAAGGAGCGTAAGAAAGATAATCAAGAAAAAGACGCGTAGTATGCGGAATCTGCGTGAACGGCAAACACTGCGACTTCATCGGCAGCTCTCCGGACATCTCTCGACCGACCGGCGTATTCTGGCCATCCGCATACGCTCGCACCTCTCGGAGACCGATGCATGGGCGTTCAAGCGCGCATCCAAAAGTAGCACCTTTGAGGCAGCCTACCAAACTCAACTACATCAGATGATGCGAAAGCAGTCCGGTTGCAGAGAGTCAGGAGGAATTCGGGGTGGAAGGCACTTTGGGGTGGAAGACAGGAACCGAACCCTACGGTCGGAGGGTCTCCAAAAACGTCCAGAACCCCAGATTGTCGCGGTAAGGCAGGAACGAGTCGTCTTGGGTCGGGTCTGGCATCGCTTCGCCCGATATTACGTTCGCTTTTCGGGCAAAAGCTTGCTGCAAATGGTTTCGAGCACCCGCCAGGTTTTTCTCCTCAGCGTCCGCGCACGCAAGGTTATAGTAATACATCGGGTAGTCGGGATCTTCGACAATTGCCTTTTCGAACAGGCTGCGGGCCTTTTGGATATCCCCTGACATCCCATACGCCATACCGGCTTGATCGGTCACCACTCGCGTCGCCGTTTTCTTATCCCTCATCATTTTTGCGGCAAGGTCGGGATTTTCTTTGAGTCTCACCAGTGCGGATTCAAACATGGGGGCCGCAGCCTTGTACATGCGTCCCTGGTAGAGGGTCTGCGCGTAAAACAACACACTGTCAAACTGAGGAGAATAGTTCTGATCGAACCGGTAACTGGCAAAAATCCTCCGCACGATCGCATCGTCTGCAGTAATCGGAGAATCGCTGTAAACCTCGAGATCGCCACAAATGTCGCCAGTGGCTATAAAACCGCGCACAGAATACACCGGCTTTCCATCTCGCCCCTGTGCCGAATAGGTTGCTACGGAAACGGGCAGGCCTCCGGGTGAGGTCTCCTCCGAGGTCGCGAGAATCTTGAGTGTCGGGGTATCCTTCTTTGCGGGCTCGAGCACTCCATCCCGGCACTTTGCACTGGTGAGAGGCGCCTGCTCGGGAAATAGGAACAGGAATCCAAGAAAGATGAGACGACCCGATTGGTCTTTGCCGCGAATTCCTATTTCGCGCCCTGATGATTTGGCGGACGATTGGATGATCTTGAATCCGTCCGCGTGCCATATGAGCTGGCCCTGGTGGTCGGGCAGCGCCAGCTCGAAAGTGTCATCGGTTGCCCTCTGTGCGTTCAGAGAGAGAGCTAGGACCGCAACGGCCGTTCGAACGAACGCGGCTCTTATCATGGCCCAAGTTTATCTCGTAAGCCCGACGGTGCGGAACAATGGATATTTGGGTAATGGATATTTGGGGTAACTTGGCTGATGTTTCTTGCATCTAGCGCTTCTCAAATACCACCGCAACCTTGTCCTCGTACACGATTCGCCAATCCTGCGGAACTTCCCGGAGTAAGTTGGCAAGTGTCGATCCGCTCGGCAGAAGCGCCGTCCGAATCTGCCACTGTCTCAGCGCGCTCTGCCATCCCGGCTCGGCTTGCATCAGGATCAGGTACTGGCGAATCCGGTCCGAACCATAGAGATCGTGACGGTCATCGACCACAACCTTCCGCTCGGGATACATCCGGTAGATAAGATACCCGCCCCAGGTGTCGGTCGAGAAGACCGGCTCCGTGCTCGCTTGCCCGCCATGAAGTTCTTTCTCGAGGAAGGTCACCGCCGCGACCGGCATTCTCTGCGGATCGAAGTGGGCATCCATCAGCTGGCGCGAGCCGAGCCGGCCACCGTGAAGGCAAACCGCCAATGCCAACCCGACCGAGAGGACCGGCCACAGGTGCCCTCGAAGCTGCATTTCCTGCGCGCCCATGCGACCAGAGAACGCTGAAATTCGGGCGGCCAGCCTGCGTAACCATTGCCAGGCGCCCGGTTTATCCCCGAGCGAAATGAAGTTTTCCCACAAGATCGGCCCGATCATCAGCACCAGTAGCATCGACGAGATGGGAAGATTACGCGACGAATAGAATCCCGCATACGCCGCCAGCAGCACCACCAGCAGGTGGCTGATCCGCAGCTTGGTACGATTGCTCGAACCGCCATTCCGCCAGAACGCGAGGAGCGAGAGCATCAGGATGACCGCAAAACAACGCTCCGCCCAGCCGTGAAAATCCGGTGACTTGAACTCGTCGATCCGGTCTATCAAGTAACGATCGCTGAGATAGCGATCGATGTGCACGTGCAGCCGCCAACCAAACGGATTCACCAGCGTCGCCAGCGCCGAGGTCCCCCATGACCAAGCCATGGCGCGGGCCCGCTGAGCGGAGCGAATCGCGGCGAATGCATCCTGCGCGCGCAAGCTCTCTAGGAATGCGGCGAAGCCGTAGATGGCAAGCAGCGCCATGCCGAAGAGCCATCCGCCATGCAGGTTCACCCACAGCAACATCGAGGCGGGAAAGAACCAGGGAATCGAGCGTGGCAGGCTTCCACGCCCGGGTCGTTCGGATCCTTCCCAATACTCCAGCACGACAAACCAAAGCAGAGAAAAAAGCCAGCTCACGATGTGCGGGCGGGCGTACAGATGAATGGTCGAAGCCGCCTCCGCCAGCAGCATCAGCAGGATCGCCAGAGGCAAGCCGGTTCCGCGTTCGAGCAGTTCGGAAAGCAGCAGCATCGCGAAAGTCGCGGCCACCACCAGGCCGCACAGCCAAACCACTCCATTCAATCCGGCGGCTTGATGGAAAATCCCGAGCAGCAGGTCGTACAACCATTCCCACGCGAACCACGGTTGACCTTGCATGGTCGAAGAAAATGGATCGGTGCGGGGAAGCGTATGAGTCGCAAGAATCTGTTCGCCGGTTCGAATGTGCCATCCGATGTCCGCATCCGCCAGCGGCCGATTCGACAAAGGACCCGCCAGCACCGACCAGAAAAGAAAAATAAAAATGATGTCACGGACAGAAGGCAGAAGAAAACGCAGGGCTGACGAACTGGGCTCGGCCGGGGTCATTCAGTTTCTAGAACGGGCGGTGAAGAAGCAGTGTATAAGGTCTTTGAAACTCTGAAACCTTGAAACTTTGACAGGTTCTTCTTACTCTTAATCTATAGGAGAGGCAGTGATGGATCTCATGGTGAACATGTGAACTCGATCTCACCGAGCAGTGGTTCGACACCCCGAGTGCTGATCATCGGAGCTGGTTTCGGCGGCCTGACCGCTGCCCGCCGGATCGCCCGGCTTCCGGTTCAGGTTACCGTGCTTGACCGTAGGAATCACCACACTTTTCAACCGCTCCTCTACCAGGTCGCAACCGCCGGCCTCTCGCCTGGCGAAATTGCCACGCCCATCCGCTCGATACTTAAGGATTATTCCAATATTGAAGTATTGCTTGAGGAAGTGGTTGACTTCAAATTGCACAATAAGCAAGTTATCACCAAGCAGCAGGCGCTTGATTATGACTTTCTGATCGTTGCCTCCGGAGCGATGCACGCCTATTTTGGCCACGAGGAGTGGGAGCCGTTCGCGCCCGGGCTGAAGATGATTGAAGACGCACTCGAAATCCGGCGCCGCGTTCTGCTCGCGTTCGAATTGGCCGAACGCCATAAAAACGAGCGCCAGAACACCGACCGGTCGAGCGACCCAGACCAACCTCCGCTGCAGTTTGTGGTGATCGGAGCCGGCCCCACCGGCGTCGAGCTGGCGGGAACGCTGGCCGAAATCGCGCACCATGCCCTGAACCACGAGTTTCGCCACATTGACCCGCGGAAAACCCGGATCCTGCTGATCGAGGGGGGCCCGCGCGTGCTGCCGTCGTATTCCGAGCGACTTTCGCGCAAGGCCGAAGCGCAGCTGCGACGATTGGGGGTTGAGGTTCGCACCTCCCACATGGTCAGCCGCATTGAACCGGGCGCGGTTTGGGTGGGCGACGAAAGGATTGCCGCTCCCGTGGTGTTATGGGCCGCGGGCGTGGCCGCTTCCCCGCTCGGCCAAAAGTTGGGAGTGCCCGTCGATCGCGCAGGTCGCGTGCTGGTTCAGCCCGACCTCAGCATTGCCGGACACCCGGAAGTATTGGTGATTGGCGACCTCGCCGCCCTGAACGACGAAGCGGGCAGGCTGTTGCCCGGTGTCGCGCAGGTCGCCATCCAGCAGGGAAACTTTGTTGGGGAGAACATCGCCCGCGATCTGAACAATCAGCCCCGACGGAATTTTCATTATCACGACAAGGGCAACCTGGCCACGATCGGCCGCAACGCCGCCGTCGCCCAGATCGGCAAGCTTGAGCTGTCCGGTTATTTTGCCTGGCTGGCGTGGCTGTTTATCCACATCCTGTTTCTGATCGGGTTCCGCAACCGTCTGATGGTGATGATCCAGTGGGCATGGTCCTATCTCACCTACGAGCGTGGCGCCCGCCTCATCACAGGCAGCGATGAACTGCCGGGCTGGACGGAGTCACAGCAACCCGGGTCCGAGCGACAACCCGAAGCAGATAGAGCAGTTGAGCCATCGATACCCGGCAGCAGATCCCACTCGTGATGCGCCGGGTGCCGATATAATCAACTCGTGGTGAAACGCGCCGCTGTTTTCCTATCTGTGATTTCGCTGCTGTTCGCGCCCTCGCTGCGCGCCGAGGACGCTCCCGCCTCCGGCCCGGTTTCGATCGGCAAGACCATGGTCGTAATACCCTTCGCGAACGCTTCTCCCACGCCTGGTCTCGAATGGCTCGGCGAATCTTTTTCCGAGACCTTCCGCGAGCAACTCAATTCTCCGGTGCTCTATCTCGCCAGCCGTGGGGAGCGACTGCGGGCCTACGACCGCCAGGGAATTCCCTCCGGCGTTCACGCCGCGCGGGCCACGCTCTACCGGCTCGCCGAACAGATGGATGTCGATTACGCCGTGCTTGGCTCTTACCGTTACGACGGAGCGCGCCTGACTGCGACCGCCCAACTGCTCGACATGCGCGGTCAGAAACTGTTGCCCGCCGCGACCGAATCCGCGCCCCTGGCCGATCTTGGCACGCTCCAATCCGCGTTGGCGTGGGATTTGCTTCGCATGATCCGCGCCGACTTCGCTGTTCCCAAAGACAAATACATCGCAAGCGTTGCCCCCATCCGCCTGGACGCCCTCGAAAATTACATACGCGGCGTGCTGGCCGCCACGGCTGAAGAAAAAGTGCAGCACTATCGCGAAGCCGTTCGCCTGAACCCGGACTATGCTCAAGCCTGGCTGGAACTCGGGAAGAGCTATTACGCCGAGCGCGCTTACGAGCCGGCGATCGCCGCTCTCGGCCAAATCCCGCACTCTTCGGCAGTCGCGCGCGAGGCAAATTTCTATCTCGGCCTCGCCGCCTACGCTCATGGGGACTTCGCGAAGTCCGAAAGTGCCTTCGAATTCGTTGCCGCGCGCCTCCCTCTGGCCGAGGTTTATAACAACCTGGGCGTGGTGGCTGCCCGTCGCGGCCACAGCCCCAAGACCGCCGCCGACTATTTCGAGCGAGCGATTCAGAACGATCCAAGCGATGCTGACTATCGCTTCAACCTCGGGGTAACCCTGGCGCAGTCTGGCGACCGCAGCGCCGCAGCCCGCGAACTGCGCACCGCCCTCGATCATCGTCCTAGCGACGCCGAGGCGAAAATGTTGCTCGAATCCCTCACCTCCTCCACCGCCAATATCGTTCCGAGCGGTGCAACTTCGAACATCCCACTCGAGCGCATCAAGCGCGACTACCAAGAAGACGCCCTACGCCAGATGACGATGCAGATGGGGAACTGGGCGGAAGAACGTTTTGCCCGATCCGATCCCCGCGCCCACGCGCGCTATCACGTAGAACTCGGCAAAGAACTCCTCGCCCATGGATTCACCGCCGAAGCCGAGGCCGAATTTCGTCACGCGGCCGCGGTCGATCCCGCGAGCACCGCGCCGCTCACCGCTCTCGCCGAGGATTACGACGCTCGCGGCGATGCCCGCGAAGCCCGCGCCCAGGCCGAGGCCGCGCTCCGCATTCGCGAATCCGCCGAGGCCTATGTGATTCTTGGGCAGCTCGATCTCGAAGAAAATAGAATCGAAGCAGCCGCCCAAAACGTTACTCGCGCGCTGCAACTCGAACCCGGCAATCCGACCGGCCAGAATCTGAAGCGCATCCTAGCAGCCAAGCTCGCGGAGAAAGCGCAGCCGCTGTCACAGCCATGAAAATAGCTCCCGGCTCTCAGTTCTCAGCTTTCAGAGATCGTGTGGGGACGGGCGGTTCCTGGCGTCCAAGGCCATGGCCATGGCCGATTGGCCATAGCGTTGGCTGGCTCGCACTGCCGGTCGTTCTGCTCACCGCCTTTTGCTCCGCCGACGTCTTGAAAATCACCGTCGACGACGCCATCCAGCCGGTAACGGCCGAATACATTGGCCGCGCGCTCGAGGTAGCGGCCGCGAACAAGGATCAATACCAAGCCGTCCTGATCGAGATCAACACTCCCGGAGGACTGGTCGAGTCAACGCGCGAAATCATCGAGAAAATCGTGGCCTCGCCGATTCCGGTCATCATCTACGTGACCCCCAGCGGCAGCCGCGCCGCCTCCGCCGGTTTCTTCATCCTCGAATCGGCCGATGTCGCGGCCATGGCCCCGGGAACCAATACCGGCGCCGCCCATCCCGTCATCCTGGGCGGCAAGATGGACGACGTCATGAAGCAGAAAATGGAGAACGACGCCGCAGCCCTGATGCGTTCGGTCGTTGCCAAACGCGGCCGCAACGTCGAGTTGGCCGAGAGCGCCGTGCGCGAGTCGAAGTCGTTCACCGACCAGGAAGCGCTCGACAAAAAGTTGATCGAATACATCGCCCCCACCGAGCAGGACCTGTTCCACCAGATGAGCGGCAAGAGCCTCAAGCGTTTCGACGGCCGAGCCGTCACACTCAGCCTGACCGACCAGCCCGTGCGCGACTATCGGATGACGCTCAAGCAGCGCATCCTCTCCTACCTCATGGACCCGAACGTAGCGTTCATCCTGTTGGCCATCGGCGCACTGGCGCTCTATGCCGAATTCAACCACCCGGGCGCGGTCATCCCCGGAACCGTGGGCGTGGTCTTCATCCTTCTGGCAGCCTTCGCGTTGAACCTGCTGCCGGTGCGCTTCGCCGCGATTGCCATGATCCTCGGAGCCTTTGCACTATTCGCCGCCGAAGCGAAGTTCGCCAGCCACGGCGTGCTCACCACCGGCGGGATCGTGCTATTGACGCTCGGCGGTCTGTTTCTGGTCGACGCGCCCATCCCGGAAATGCGCGTCCACCTGGCGACTGCGCTCGCCGTCAGCATCCCGCTCGGAATCATCACCGCGTTTCTGATGAGCATCGCCGTACGTGCCCGCCGCAACAAGATTGTCACCGGTGAACAAGGATTGATCGGCGAAATCGGAATTGCGCAAACGACGCTTGCGCCCGCCGGAAAAGCGTTCGTGCACGGCGAA
>Ga0302325_10001960_pt1 | contig 51072 bp, 41 predicted proteins | sample Palsa_T0_2_FD_201948 | JGI IMG/M metagenome (GOLD analysis project Ga0302325, IMG submission 201948) | Peat permafrost microbial communities from Stordalen Mire near Abisko, Sweden - Palsa_T0_2 | ecosystem: Environmental > Terrestrial > Soil > Palsa > Peat permafrost | place: Sweden: Abisko...
CGCATGGGGGGCTGCACGTCGTGTCGAGCTTGGTCTTGAGCATGGTGTCGAGCTGCGAAGGCTTCCCGCTCGAACACGAGGTGTGTCCCTGCGGCAACCCGGCGCCGCGGATAACCCGTGGATCGAGAATCGACGAACTGGCCGCGCTGCTGGCCTGATCGGGCGGCCGGTTGGTATGCTGGTTCTAAAGCAATCTCGCTAGTCATTCCAGGCGCGAACGTGGCGGAATTGGCAGACGCACCAGACTTAGGATCTGGCTCCCGCAAGGGAATGGGAGTTCGACCCTCCCCGTTCGCACCACCAAAATCAATATTTTATGCGATAGCAGATCCTCCACTGAGATCGGTGACTGTGCCTTACGAGTATGGTAGACGCATGACCAAGAAGCGGAAGGCCGTCCGGCGACGCGATCGCAAAGGCGAAGGAATGCTGTTCCAGCGCGGTCGGATCCGGTGGTACAAGGCGCAGGACGGCCAGCGGGTTTCGACCGGAACAACTTTGGAGTCCGAAGCCGTGGACTTCAAGATTCGCAAGCTGGCCGAGCCGCGGATCGATCAGCCCCACATCAAGACGCCCGTTCCGAAAGCGACGGTGAACGAACCGCTGGACGGGTGTCTCGCCTACATGCGCCGAAAGAACCGGCCGAGCGCGGAGGACCTGGAGGGAGTTGTGAAGATCCACGCGCGGTCCAATTTCAGGATCGCGCCGGGTCCTTCCAAAACAGTTCGACGCGATGGCAGTCAACGTTGTCGCAGACATGCACGCGAAATTTCGCTCTAGCGGCACTGGGTTGTTCTACCTGAATCGGCGGTCCTTGAGGCATGTAGTGGCCTTTGCAGCACACCTGGCATAGCCATGGGGCTCCGGCCGATGGTCGCAATCCTGGTGACCGAAGAAACGCTATCGCTTGATCCACTAACCCGAGCAGTTCATCCGCCGACTTTAGACAATCTTTCTCGTGCTCCACTATGCACTTCGCTAGAATCTCATTGATCACCTGCATGGTCGGATCGCCAGGAAACAATGCTGGAAGGAAGTTCGCAGGTAGACTCGCGGTCGCTAGCCTCGCGTAGTACCAAAACTCGAGACTTTTGCGGCCGGAAACCATCGACCAAAGGAAGTTTGCCGAGCGGAAAAATGTCGACCGTAGGATTTACTTCTTCCAGCGCCAAGCGGTGCGCGGTGTTTGCCCATGAGCGGCGGCTGCCCCGTAGCGGCGTCGGGCAACAGACTCGAATCAGCACTTCCGGACCGCGAGTGGGGAGCCACCATAGCCGACAATACGACCAAGTGGATTACTCCACCAAAAAAACTAACTTCCGGATGGCTGACAATCCATCCCCAATCCAGCCAGCACGTTTTCCAATGAGACCGTTAAACGCGGTTTCGCCACTACCAGGCGAATGCAGTTACTTGCTCGTGGGCACCTTGCGCTGCGGCTCGTCGAAGAAGTTTTCGAGGAAGATCACGTGGCTCTGCGCCTGTTGCGCTTCCGGCGTTTCCACCGGCATGAGCGCGGCGATGCGTTTGCCAGCCGGAGCAACATCGTAATTGCTGATACCGATAATCCCGAAGTCCGCCAGCCGTTTGTCGGACTACACTCGCCGCTTACCCGAAACAAACGAATCCGCCTGCGGATCACGCGTGATCTGAGCAAAACATTTGATCTACTCTTATTTAAAATTCGTTCAACTCAGCTAGCTAGGAGGAGCCGGAAGCCTTCCAAACAACTTTTCTATCGCTGAACCTAAACTGAGCAGATTCCGATCTCCTCCTGATGGCGCGTCAAACTCGAGACCAACGGGCAACCCTGCAGCCGTAAGCCCAATGGGGAGGCTCATTCCCGGAATTCCCGTCGTCGTCATTGGGCGCGTGTTGTGGAGATAGGTCCCGAATGTCGGCACTTTCTGGCCGTTTAGCTCCACGCTGTCATCGTCCCCGATGGGGCGGGCTGGCAATAGAGTAGTCGGAAAAACAATTGCGCTCACGTTGTTGTCGCGAAAATAGCTGCGGTACATCGCTTGAAACGCGGGCCGACCCTCCCTTAGAGCAGTCTCATACGCCTCGCGGCTGGGCGCTTTCGGTCCGATCCCATACGTTTCGTACCCCGCCTTAACGTCCGGACTTGCGATGCGGGCAATCGCGGCTTCGGCGGTTATTTTCGTGCCACTCTTCAGCAGATAATCGGACAGGTCATGCAACATCTCGTAGTAGCTGATTGGCGGCCGTGCCGTGGCGTAAAGCTTCTCGATGTCGGGAAGCCCGGCTTCCACCAGCACGCAGCCCGCTCGTCGAAGGGTGGCAAGCGCATTCTCCACGACGGGGGCGAGACTGCTTTCCAGGTTTTCATAGAAGAACGCGCGCGGTACACCCAGCCGGACCCCCCTCAGCGAAATCGGCCGAAGAGCCGCGTTTTGGCCGGTTATGACGGAGTCCAGCAGCGCCAGATCCTCCACCGAACGGGCCATCGGTCCCGCTGTATCCATGGTGTACGATAACGGAACGATCCCCGCCCCGGGATAGCGTCCCACCGTAGGGCGCAACCCCACGATGCCGCACAGCGCCGAAGGGATTCTGACCGAACCACCGGTGTCCGTTCCCAAGCCCGCCGCGCACATCCGTGCTGCGATAGCTGCCCCGTTTCCGCCGCTACTGCCACCCGGAATTAGCGTCGGATTGTACGGGTTATGGACGGCACCGAAGGCTCCGTTATTGCTGGTTATGCCATACGCAAGCTCGTGCATATTGGTCTTGCCGAGCAGGATGGCTCCGGCGGAAAATAATTTCGCCGCGACGGGAGCATCGGAGCTGGGCCGGCGGTCGCGAAGCGCGGGTGTTCCGGCGCTTGTGGGCGCGCTTGCCGTGTCGATGTTGTCTTTTATGAGAATCGGCAGTCCGTGGAGCGGCCCACGTCGTTTCGTCGTGCGGTCCTTGTCCGCCGCCCGAGCCGTCTCCAAGACTTGATCTTCGTTCTGCCAAATGAATGCGTTGAGGGCGCGATGTTTGCGGCACTGATCGAGCAACGCCTGCGCGTATCTCTCGGCCGATAGATCACCCGATCTAAGGAGAGGAACAACTTCGGTTGCGGTAAGTTCAAGAAGGTCGCGGCCCTCGCTCGGTGCCGCCTCCGCCTCGTCGGCTTCGCTCACTGTGAAAGCGGACAGAGCGGAGACGCCGAGCGGCGCTCCTAGCAGGAAACGGCGGCGCGTAGTGCTGGCCCTCAAATCTTCGGCATTTTTCATAAAGGTGCCAAGTCTATCATGCTTCGCTCGCGCAGTGACCACGAAGTTGGCATCGGAGCAGTGACTTCGGCGCAACTCACCCAACCGGTAGCGCCTGGTTAACGGCGTATCCGTCACTTAGTTTTCCAAAACTGGCGTTTGGCGGAGTAGCGGAAGTATGGCCGACCAACCGGACGGAATCCTCGGGATGCTTCTCTAGATTCGGGGCTTTGGCGGAGACTCGATCCTCCGCCAAAGGGAGGATCGTTTTGCGGTTTCACGCGACGCGAATGATCCTCTCGGAGGTCACTAGCCTTTCAGTCCGTCGCGCCAGGCGATGACTTCGAGTTCGCCCCTGACTGCGTCCTCGACGCGGATGACGGGGTACGCCTCAAACACAAGCGCAGGGAGCATCGAGCAAAACTTGTGCACGGTCAGCGGTAACGCCGTGTATAAAGTTCGGGCGAGCGACGGAACAATTCTCGGAACCTTCCCAATAATCTCTCCGGGACCGATGGCATTCGACGGCGCCGACATCTGGATTTTGAATAGCGGCGATTCGGTGACGGAGCTGAGGGCTAGCGATGGTACTAATCTAAAAACCGTTAGCGTCCCTCCCGGAGCTGTGAGCATGGCATTTGATGGCGCGAATATCTGGGTTGCGAGTTATAAGGCAACGGGCGCTGTAACGGAGATTCAGGCGAGCACGGGCGAGGTGCTCGGAAGCTTTCTGAACGATTATGTCGTTGACGGAGGTACGCCGATATCGATTGCATTCGATGGCGCCAATATGTGGGTGGTGACCGACTACGAGGGCGAGGGGGTACTCAAGATTCAAGTCAGTAACGGCGAAGTTTTCGGAGGCCTGTATGGATTCGTTGGGCTCCAGGGCACCTTTTCCGCCGACACTATTGGAATGGCGTTCGACGGTGTGAACATGTGGGTCACCGGATTTAACGAACTCACGGCGTTTCGAACGAGTGATCTGGCACTTTTGGGGAACTTCAGCATCTGGACCCAGGGCGCAGTTGCGTTTGATGGTGCGAACGTCTGGGTTGCCTGCAGTTTCGGCTGCGACGTGAATAAGTTCTGACGGGAGCGGCACAAAACGTTCGCCCGGATCGGCTTCCGTCGACTTCCGTAAAGCGCCTGATCTAATTCGCGCCCCAACCCGTCAGCACGCGCGGGATGGTGCGCAATAGAATCTTGATATCCAGCTCCAGCGACCAGTTATCGATATACTGCATGTCCATTTTCATCCAGGTTTCGAAATCCAGACGGTCGCGCCCGGCCAACGCCCAAAGGCAAGTGAGCCCGGGACGCATGCGAAGGCGCCGGCGCTGCCAGGTTTGATACAGCTCCACTTCTTCGGGTACCGCGGGCCGCGGTCCCACCAGCGACATTTCGCCCTTCAGCACATTCCATAATTGCGGCCATTCGTCGATCGAAAACTTGCGCAGAAACCGGCCTACCGGCGTCAGACGGGGATCGTTGGGGATTTTGAAGGCGGTCGATTTCCGGTTCAGGTGCATGAGCGAGGCCTTCAACTCCTCGGCGTTGTCGCACATGGAGCGGAATTTGTAAAAGGTGAAGCGGCGCCCGTTCAACCCGCAACGCACCTGGCGGAAAATCGCCGGGCCAGGCGACGTAATCCGGATCAACAGCGCGATCAGGAGCATGAAAGGAGCGAGCAACACCAGTGCAGTCGCGGCGATCGCCAGATCCGTCACCCGCTTGAGCAACAGCCGGATTTCATCGTGCGGTGCGGCGGAAAATGTCAGCAGAGGCTTGGTTCCCAGGCGATCCAGATAAACCTGGCTGTTCACGTGAGGAAAGAAATCCACCACCACGCGGGTTCGCACGCCCTCTTCATCGCAGCGCAGGAACACGTCTTCCATTTCGCTCAGTTTGCCGCTGTCCACGGCGAAAATAATCTCGTCGACCACGTGCCGCCGCAACAACTCCGCAAGGTGCGATAGCGGATAGCGCTCATAATTCTCTTTTAACTGGACGCGACCCGGCTCATCGTCCAAAAAGCCCAGCAAACGGACGCCATAATCGCTGGATTCTTCCAGCACCTCTCCCAAGTGACGCGCGCTAACGCCCGAACCAACCACCATGACATAGTGCGCCGTTCCAAACTGCTTCCGCACGGCGCCGATTACACGCGCCGCGTTGATGCGGAAAAGGCATAACAGAACCCACGCGTAGGTGGCGAATATCGCGACGAAGAAGCGGCTGAGATCCAGGCGCAGCAGATACTCGGCCAGCACCAGGCAAGCCGCTCCCAGCACGCATTGGCGGAAAGTGTCCCGCAGTACCACGCTCGGATGGGCCGAGTCCAGCTTTTCGTATATATTGAACCAGTAGCCGATGGCGAGCCAGGAAATCGCCGAAATCACCAGCAGAAGCGTGGCGACCGGAAATTCTATATAGAAGCGGAAATAGAAGATTTTCTCGTAATTCAGGAAAAGCCGGGTCTGATATGCCGCGATAAACGCGAGGCAGATGAGAATGGAGTCGATGAGGCCGAAGATGGCCTTCACTCTTCTGTAATGCCGGCTGAACACGCCAGAGCTAGAATACCACGGCTGTAAGCATCGTGTTTACTATTACATGCCTGAGGTTAGCTCGTTCGCGATTTCCTGTCCGATGGCCAGCGACGCCGTGGCGCCGGGGCTGGGAGCGTTCAACACGTGCAAGGCACGATCGCTTTTCACAAAACGAAAATCCTGCAGGGTCTCGCCACTGGGCGCAATGGCTTGCGCACGAACGCCCGCGCCTCCGGGCGCGAGGTCTTCCGGCCGCAGGTCCGGCACCAGCGCGTTCAGAGACCGGCAGAATAGTTCTTTGCTGAACGAGCGGCGCAACTCGTCCAGGCAAACACGCGGGTACTTTTGGAAAAAGCGCCAGAATCCCGGGTAGGTCAAAGTGCCAAGGAAATCGCGCGCCGAGAAATCGCTCTTCTTATACCCTTCCCGTGCGAACGCCAGCACCGCGTTCGGACCGGCTTCGATGCCGCCATGAATCAAGCGCGTGAAATGGACGCCCAGGAAGGGAAAGCGCGGGTCCGGCACGGGGTAAATCAAATTGCGGACCAGATACTGCCTCTCCGGTTTCAACTCGTAATATTCGCCGCGAAAAGGAACGATCTGAAGATCCGGCCGGTCGCCCGCGAGGGAACACACGCGATCGCACTGCAGGCCGGCGCAATTGACGATGTAGTCCGATTCAAAATCGCCGGCGGGCGTTTGCGCGATCCACTGCTCGCCGATCCTGTGCAGTTGTGTAACCGCGGCTCGCGTGACCACCTTCCCGTTCAGCGCAGCCAGGCAGCGTACCAGCGTTTGGCAAACGGCGGGATAATCGGCGATGCCTTCTTCCGGCACATAGATCGCCGCCACGCCTCCTACGTGCGGCTCGATCTCGCGCATGTCGGAGACATCCAGCTTTCGCAATCCGCTCAGCCCGTTCTGCCGGCCTCGTTCAAACAGATCGTTGAGCCTCGGGATTTGATCCGCGTTCGCGGCAACCACCAGTTTTCCGCAGACTTCGTGCGGTATGCCGTGCTCCTGGCAGAACCCGATCATCTGGCGGACGCCGGTGACCGCCAGTCTGGCCTTCATCGATCCGGGCTTGTAGTAGAGACCGCAGTGCAGTACGCCGCTATTGTGGCCGCTCTGGTGTTGTCCGACGCCGGCTTCCTTCTCCAGCACCGTGATAGAGGCACGTGGAAGTTTCTGGGCCAACCGGAAGGCAGTCGCCAGTCCGATAATTCCGCCGCCGATGATCGCGATGCGCATTCTTTATATTGCGCCATATTGCGCCAACCACGTAGCTGCCGGTCTGGTCCCAAACTGGAACTGTAATCTACGCTCGCGTGGTTTCGATCGCTCTCAGGCAGCCGGGTTTGTTCGCAGCATCGCCCATATGGGGCGTCTTTCCTGTTTCGACCGCGCTGCAACTGCGGGCGATGCTCCCTGCCGGTGTAGCGTTTGCCGACGTGCCGGACGCGATCCCCATTCCGAGTCGGATATCCCTAGCTAGCCGCCCGCGTCCCGCCCGCGCCCAAGATTACTGCACAGTAAACGTCCCGCCGGCTGTGCTTCCGGCAGCCGTGGTCACAGCGATCGCGCCGCTGCTCGCGCCCTTGGGGACCACAAAGGCAATATAGGACGACGCTGCGGTTCGAAACGGTACTGCCTGACCGTTCAGGGTCACCGATTTTACGCCCACGAAGAAAGCTCCGCCTATCGTGACGACGGTTCCCACGCTTCCGCTCGTCGGCTGAATCGCAGCGATCCTCGGCGCCGGCGGCGCAATTCCATAATCCAGCGTAAGAATATTACCCAGCCCGTTCGTGCCTCCACCGCTGTTAACGATGTAGAGCTTGCCATCCGAGCCCTCCAGCGGACTGAGCACGGGAGAAGCGCCATAACCGCCCAAGTTGAAAAAGTGCGTTTGTTGCGTTGCCAGGTCCATCTGCAGCTCGACGTATGGATAGGCAGGCGACTCGATCGCCGAGATTCCATTCGCGTAGAGAAGCCCGTCCGTGCCCAGAGTCATGCACCCGAAAAAGTTGACAAAGTCGGTGCCGTAATATTGAGGCAGGTTGAGCACAACGTTGGCGTAAGCGGACCCGCTCGAAATCTCTTCCAATGTCTGGCCGCCATTACCAACGAAAACCGCGGCTTGGGTCAGAGAAAAAATCGCTCCCTTGGGACCAACCACCGGAGCGCAACTCCACGGCACAGATTCGAAAAATGACGGAAAGGTGACATTACCCGATGAATCGATCTGGTAAATGCCGCCGGTGGTTCCGAAAAGATTGTATATCTGATAAAACTGATACATCCCATATAAATTTCCCCCGGGTCCGAAAGCAAGACCGGCGTTCGGATTGCTTGCCCCGGTCTGCGGGTTGAACAACCAGACAGTGGTGAGGTCGCCGGCCATGCTCACGCGGAAGATGGTTCCACCAAAACTGTAATCCAATCCTCCGTTGTTCGTAACTCCGTAAAGATTTCCATCCAATCCTTCCACCAGCGCACCCACGGGATTTACTCCATCGGAGCCATTGAAGCTGTGCAACAGCGTGAACTTGCCGGACCGCGTGAAACGGAAAACCGTCCCCATGCCATATTGCCCCCCTGCGAAACACAAGCCATAAAAATTCCCATCGCTGGCCTGCATTAATGAACCCGGAGTGGAGTTCGGATTGGGCGCGCCTGACGCGCACTGGCTGCCGTCGGCTGGAAAGGCGTAAAGCGGTAGGACCGAGCCGTTAGCCTTGAAAAGATAAATGAAGCCTGCATCGGACGACGCGTTGGTCGGAGCGCTGGTCATCCCTAGAAAGTCGCCATCCGGCAGTTGGATCAGGTTCGAGGACGGCGAAGCCTTGTCGGCTCCGCCAAACTCATGAAGAACTTTGGCCGTAGGTGTCTGCGCAAAAGCCAGGCTGGAAACGAGCAGCGAAAGGACTGCGCCGCCTGCGGCAGATGCAAGGCGGATCGGACTATTCATGCGTGTGCCTCCGGGGTCCAAGGATACCAGATTGATGTTACGAAGGGACGAATCCTAGGCAGATGCGCTCAGTGGCGACGAACGGCTGCCCGCATCGCAATTTCTGACGTATTTTCCACCGGCGCTCGCGAGGCAAGGAAGCACCAGTTACGATAGTCGAATTCATGTAGAATGGCGGCGTGTCCCATTGGGCTGTTCTCCGAATCATCGCGCTGCTGACGGCCGTCGCCGCGGCGCCCTGCGCGGCTGCCGTCTCGGGCGAAGCCGTGTATCAAAGGCGGTGCGCCGCCTGCCACGACGCTGCGAGTGAAACCACGCCGCCCAAGGATGCGCTGAAGCAGTTGTCCGTTTCGCGAATTCTGCGCACGCTGGATTTTGGCGTGATGATCAACGTCGCCTATATCCTCACTCGCGACGAGCGCGAAGCGGTGGCGAATTATCTTGGGGTAGATCGGCCCGATTTACCGGTGCCGCCGCAAGCGTACTGCTCGGACCGCACCGTGAGCATTGGCCCCTCACCCAGTCCTCTATGGAACGGCTGGGGACCCAACCTCTCGAATACCCGCTACACCACAGCTGGCGGAATCACGCTGGATCAAGTGGGGAAGCTCAAGCTGAAGTGGGCCTATGCATTCGAAGGCGATGTCAGCGCGTTCGGCGCGCCCACGGTTCTGGGATCCACGTTGTTCGTCGGCAGCGCGGGCGGCGCGGTGCAGGCGCTGAGCACCGAGACCGGCTGCGTTCGCTGGGTATATCAAGCCAGCGGCCCGGTGCGATCCGCCATGGTCGCCGTTCCCATCGGCAAGACGCACGTTCTGGTGTTCACCGATCTCACCGGATGGGCCTACGGCGTGGAGGCCGAGAGCGGACGCCTGCTGTGGAAGAAGAGGCCGGAGCCGAACGAATCCACGCGGCTCACCGGTTCCGCGGCCGTTCACAATGGCGTGGTGTTCATTCCCGCCGCTTCCTGGGAAGAGACCCGCTCCAGCAATCCGGAATATCCGTGCTGCACTTTCCGCGGCAGCGTGACTGCGTTGCGCGCGAAGAATGGAGCGGAGGTGTGGAAGACATACACGGTTCGCGATAAGCCCCGGGAAATCGAGAAAGGACCGGGCACCGTGGGAACCTGGGGGCCGTCTGGCGCGGGCGTTTGGGGATCGCCGACGCTGGACGCCAAGCGCGGTTTGCTGTACATCGCGACCGGCGACAATTTTTCAACGCCCGCCACCGAAATGAGCGACTCGGTCCTGGCGCTGGAAGTGAAGACCGGAAAAATCGTGTGGTCCAAACAAGTGACGCCCGGCGATGTGTACGGCGGCGCTTGTACGGGCGGTAAGTGTCCGGGACCGGACTACGACTTCGGCTCGTCGGTGCTCATCGAGAAGCTGCCCAATGGGCGCGAAATTTTGCTAGCGGGACAAAAGTCGGGCGTGGTTTATGCGCTGGATCCGGATCGCAAGGGCGAGATTCTGTGGCAGACGCGCGTCGGCAAGGGCGGCACCAACGGCGGCGTGCAGTGGGGCATGGCCAGCGATGGGCAAAAAGTCTACGCGGCAGTTTCCGATCTGGAGAGAAAAGCGCCTCCCGGCACCATCATCAAAGTTGGATTGCCGCCCGATCCCACGCAGGGCGGGGGGCTGACCGCTCTGCGTATATCGACCGGCGAGAAGGTTTGGTACGCCGCTCCGAAGCCCTGTGGAACCAGGGCCAAATGTAGTCCGGCGCAGCCCGCGGCGCTCACGGCCATTCCGGGCGTGGTGTTTTCCGGATCGGACGACGGGCACCTGCGCGCTTACGCCAGCGAAGACGGGCGTGTGTTGTGGGACTTCGACACCGTGCGCGATTATCAAACCGCGAACGGAGTACCGGGCAAGGGAGGCTCTCTGGATGGCGCGGGTCCAGTGATCGTGGGAGGCATGCTGTTTGTAAACTCAGGCTACGCGCGCAACGGCGGCATCGCAGGGAATGTTCTGCTGGCGTTCACGCCGGAGCAATAGCAGGTGTGTCGAAACCGGCTCGCGTACGGTCGCGCCTGGAATCAAGCACCGCGCGACCGTCTTATCGCCTTGCGCCGCCACGCGCGGCACGGCGCTCGCGTAAACTCAGAGTAATCATTCATGCGAAATACGATCGAGAACGCCATCACGATGGTTTTCGTAGCGATCCTGGCGATCGCCCTACCCGCCGCCGCTCAGACCGGTTATCGCGCGCCGCGGACAGCGGATGGAAAGCCTGACCTGAACGGCATCTGGCAAGCGCTCAACGAAGCCAATTACGATATCGAAGCTCACGTTGCGCGTCCGGCGCTCGCCGTCCGGCCCGGTCCTTATGGTCCGGTGCCCGCTACACCTGTGCTGGCGCTGGGGGCCGTGGGTTCGGTCCCGCCCGGGATGGGCGTCGTCGAAGGCGGCGAGATTCCGTATAAACCCGAAGCGCTGGCGAAAAGAAACGAGAATCGGGAAAACTGGCTGACTTCCGACCCCGAAATCAAGTGCTATTTGCCGGGCGTTCCGCGCGCCAATTACATGCCATATCCGTTTCAGATTTTGCAGAGCGCCAGCGCGTTTATGATCGTCTACGAATACGCGGGCGCGGTCCGCAACGTTTTATTCAAGGACCCCGGGCCGCCGCCGGTCGACTCCTGGATGGGACAATCGGTGGGCCATTGGGAGGGAGACACTCTGGTGGTGGATGTCAAAGGCATGAACGACCAGAGCTGGTTCGATCGCGCGGGCAATTATCACAGCGACGCGCTGCACGTTGTAGAGCGCTACACGCGCACCAGCCCCGATGTAATCTCGTACGAGGCTACCATTGAGGATCCTCAGGTCTTCACGCGTCCCTGGAAGATGAGCCTGCCGCTTTACCGGCGTCAGGAGAAGAACGCGCAGCTCCTGGATTTCAAGTGCCCGGAATTTGTGGAAGAGTTATTGTATGGACAGTGGCGCAAAAAGCCGTTGAGCCGTGAAGCCACTGAGCCGCGAGTTACTGAGCCGCGAGTTACTGAGCCGCGACCGTGAGGGAGCGGTCCCAATCTGGAGGTGTTCCTTTGCGGAAGTGTTTCGTCCTATTCGCGGCTGTGGCGGCGATTGCAGCAATCGCTTGCCCTGCGTTTGCTCAAGGCCCGCGATTGCCGGACGGCCATCCCGACCTGCAAGGCACCTACGACGTTGCCACTCTGACACCCCTCGAAAGGCCGGCCGGAACCAAGGCAGTGTTGACACCCGCGGAGGCCGCGAAACTCGAGAAGGCCACCGCCGCCCGGCGCGACAAAGCCAATGAGGCGATCAAGGGCGATCGGCCAGCCCCGCCCAAGGGCGGCGACGGATCTCCCGGCGCGTACGGAAACGTGGGCGGGTACAATTATTTCTGGCTCGACCCGGGATCGCGATATACCGTAGTCGATGGACAGATCCGCGCTTCCATCGTGGTAGATCCGCCCGACGGCCGCGTGCCCGCCATGCTTCCCTCTGCTCGCCAGCGGATGGCTGCTTTGGAGGCCAGGCCAACGTCGGACGCGCAGGAGAGCAAAGATCCTGGACTGGAGCCGCCCGGTTCCTACGACGATCCGGAACGCCGCCCTTTGGGTGAGCGCTGCCTGCTCGGATTTGGCTCGACATCCGGCCCGCCCGCTTTGCCGGATTACTTCTATAACAATCTCCACCAGATTGTGCAGACGGGGGACTCGGTGCTGATCCTCACCGAAATGGTGCACGATGCGCGTATCGTTCCGATGAACGCGCAGCATCTTCCCAAGACCATCCGAAGATGGATGGGGGACTCGGTGGGTCATTGGGAAGGCGACACGCTGGTGGTGGACACTACGAATTTCAACGACAAGACACGATTCCACGAATCCACCGATAATCTGCACGTCGTCGAGCGCTTCTCGCGCATGGACGCGAAAACGCTGCTATATCGTTTTACGGTGGAGGACGCGGCCACGTGGGATCGGCCTTGGACTGGCGAATACGCCTGGCCCGCGACCAACGAACCGATTTTTGAGTACGCCTGTCACGAAGCGAATTATGCGCTGGAGGATATCCTGCGTGGCGCGCGGGCGCGGGAAGCGGAAGCTGCCGGGAAAGCCGGGAAATGAGAATCGCAATGAAATTTCTTGTCATTGTCGCGGGGCTGTTTTTGACTGCCGCTCTGCCGCTGGCCGCCCATCACGCGTTCGGAGGTGAATTCGACCCCGACCGGCCAATTCTCTTGAAGGGCAAAGTGGTAAAGGTGGAGTGGGTCAATCCGCATGCCTGGATTCATGTGGAGATCACCAAACCCGACGGCACCAAAGAAGTGTGGATGATCGAAGGCGGAAGCCCGAATTCGCTGCTGCGCCATGGCGTGACGCGCGACAGCCTGCCAGTGGGGACCGAGATCGTGGTGGACGGCTACCAATCGAGGGACCATTCGGTGCGGCGCGCCAACGGCCGCAACCTGACCTACCCGGACGGCCGTAAACTGCTGCTCGGTTCGTCGGCGCCGGAAGCGCAGAACGACCCGGAACCGCCCAAACAAAAGTAAGGATACCGGAGCAAAGAGTGTTGTTGAAGATTTTTGCGATTGCGGCGCTCGCCGCCGGAATGGGTTTTGCGCAATCGACTCCGCAGCCCAACGATTACCGCGACGCCAAATCGTGGCTCTGCCGGCCGGGCTTGCATGGCGATGCTTGCGACGTCGACCTAACAACTACAGTCATCGGCGCCGACGGCAAATTGACCCGCGAAACCTGGACCGCCGATGCCAACGCGCCGGTAGATTGTTTCTACGTTTACCCCACTGTATCGAGGGAACCGACGCCGAACAGCGACATGATCCCCGATGCCGCCGAGTTGAACGTCATCCGCCAGCAGTTCGCCCGATTCGGTTCGGTGTGCCGCCGCTACGCGCCCATGTACCGGCAGATCACCCTGCTGGGACTCCAACCCCTGCTCGCCGGCCACGGGGGATCACTGGACCACGGGCTGCAATACGACGATGTGCGGGACGCCTGGCAATCCTATTTGGAACACGACAACCACGGGAGTCCCTTCGTGCTGATCGGCCATTCGCAGGGTTCGTTTATTTTAGCGGAGCTGATTCGCCAGGAGATCGATGGCAAGCCCATTCAGGCGCGAATGGTTTCGGCTATTATTCCCGGCGCCACCATCGCGGTGCCGCGCGGCAAAGATGTTGGCGGAGCGTTTCAGCACGTGCCCATCTGCCACGCGGCAACCCAGACCGGATGCGTCATCGCGTACGCATCCTTTCGTTCCACTCTGCCGCCGCCGGTCAACACGCGCTTCGGAAATTTCCAACCCGAGCATGGTTGCCGCGTGCGCCAATCCAGCGGCTCTCGAGGGTGGTTCGGGCGAGCTGCACGCCTATCTTTCGAAGGATGGCGCGGCGATTGTGGGCGCCGGCACGCCCAAGCCCTGGGTGGTCCCTGAACAGATCATCGACACGCCCTGGGTCAGCGCTCCCGGCCTGCTGACGGCGCGTTGCACATCCAATGAAAACGCGGCGTATCTGGAGGTAACGATGCACCCCAGCCCTTTCGGCCGCCGCGCGGACGACATCGCGGGCGATCTTGAATTCAACGGCCAGGTATTGGCGGACTGGGGACTGCATCTGGTGGATGTCAACATCGCGATGGGCAATCTGGTGGAGATCGTCGGCGAACAGTCCAAGGCATGGCTGGCCGCTGCGGGCAGTCGCAATCATTAATCGCGGTCCTAATTCTTTGTGACGCTCAACCCGCTAACCAGCACTTCGGTGTTGTGCGCGAAACGGATCCCATAGATCCCGTCCGTGGATTTCAGCTTCCCAGGTGTCACCAGCTCGGCCTTATCGTAACTCGCCACTACCTTGCCATTGATCGCGCATTCCACGCGCCCGCCCTTTACCGACATCGCGATCTCCTGAGTCACGGGCTGGCCCCGGCCCGCAGGCTTATTCACCGCGGGACTCTCTTCGCCGCCGTATCCGTTCATCTGAAACGGCGCGGGACCAAAACCCCGCACGATGAAATTGCCATTGCCGTACGCCGCGCAATACAGGTAGCTCTGCTGGGCCGTCCCCAGATCGTTGCCTGCGATGACCAGCCCATAAGGATGAGGGTGGCTGTTCAAGTTCATGTACTTCGGTTCTTTGAACGTGGCCTTCACGGTGTAGTTGCCAGTGGCCTTATTGGCGGGGTTCCAATAGGTGACCGCCGGACCGGTGACCACGCGCATCGCGCTGCCCTCCTGGGCCAGTTTCGCATCCTTCAACGTCTGGCCGGCGCTCTCTTCCCGCGCATCGATCTTTCCCGTCCAGCCTGGGACCGAAACTCCGCCGCCCGCAACCGAGCGGGAAGCTTCCGATTGATCTTGCGCCAGGCCCGTCGCCGGAGCCAGGGCGACGATAGCAATTGCGAGAGCGGAACCGTGAATGAGACGCATGGGGTGTCCTTTCATGAATGCCTACCTCCCCATATTGTATGTGTCGCCGAGATGGTAGCGATTATTACGGCCGCTGGATCACGCGCGGTACTCAGGCCAGAAAAAACGCCAGGCTTGGGACCGGGTTATTATGTCGGAAGTCCCCTGTCGTGCTTCACAACTCAACCGCGGGCTTTCACCAAGGAGCGTTTAGAGGAAACTTGCTGCTTCGCCTGCTTCTCTTTCTCTCCGCTGCTGCTCTGGCGCTAGGGCAGGGAAACTACGAAATCCAGACCTATCCCTCCGAAACTCAGGACCCCGGCACTACCATGATCGAACTGCATAGCAACTTCACAATTGAAGGCAGCAAGGGCATCCTGGATGGCGTATACGGCACCGAGCACCAGTTGCATGAGACAGTGGAAATCACGCAAGGAATCACCGATTGGTTCGAGACCGGCTTCTACATCTTCACCAGCGCGAATCCCAATCAGGGCGGCTGGCAGTGGGTGGGCGATCATATCCGGCCACGCGCGCGCGTGCCGGAGTCCTGGCATTGGCCGGTGGGCGTGAGCGTGTCGCTCGAGTTTGGCTATCAGCGCTACGTTTTTTCTCCCGACACCTGGACGCTGGAGATCCGGCCGATTATCGACAAGCAGATCGGGCGCTGGTATCTGGCGTTTAATCCCGTTCTCGACCGCAGTTTCCACGGGCCGAGCGTAAGCCAGGGCGTGGTTTTCTCGCCGAATTTCAAGGCCGGTTACGACATTACAAAGCAAGTGAACGCGGGCCTGGAATATTACGGCAGCCTGGGACCAATAGGAAGCTTCGATCCGTTATACCAGCAGGAGCAGCAGATCGTGCCGGCCATAGATTTGAATGTGTCGCCGAAGTGGGAGTTCAACTTTGGGGTGGGCGTGGGCGTCACTCGCGGCACCGACCACTTGCTGGTGAAGATGATCATCGGCCGGCGCTTGGGCAAGACCAAGAGCGCGAACTAAACACGTAGCACGGGCGTGCCCCTAAACAGATCCGTCTCCGTAACGTCACGCTGAGTCTGGCTGCGTGCTCGCGGCGAAGACTCTTTGAGGGGAAGAAGAATGCGCTTACCAGCCGGAGTTTTTGACAGGCGTCGGGGCGGTGGGTTCGGTTTTGCCGTTCAGAGAACCCAATTTGTCGAGTATCGCAATCACATAGTCCATGGTTTCGGGAATTGCAGGAACGCCGCCCTGCTGGTCCACTCGCCCCGCACCGGCATTGTAGGCGCCCAGTGCGAGGCTGGGATCGTTCCTGTAGCGCTCCAGAAGCGACTTCAGCAGCTTCGCTCCGCCTTCTACATTCTGCTGCGGATCGAATGGATCGTCGATCTGGAACTCTTCCGCGGTGGCGGGCATCAGCTGCATCAAGCCCTCCGCACCTTGGGCCGAAAGCGCGCACGGCCGGCCGGCTGATTCCTGGGCGATCACCGCCCGAAGCAACTGCGGTTCCACGCCCGTTTTCTGCGCCGCAGCCTGGATCAACGGATCGAGTTCCTCGGCCGGTAGAGGGTCGCAATCCGCCGCGCTCACTTCCAGCGGTGCAGATGGGATGGTGAAGAAGGAAGAACCCGCCGGCGGCGCCAAAGAAGCTGCCTGTTTCTGAATCGCGGCCCGTTGCCGGGCAATCGAAGGCGCCATCGCCGCTTTAACCGAGGATTCAAATCCAACCGAGGCTTCAGGTGAAGCTTGGAAATCGGAGGGAGGCTGAGCGTTGAGCGCAGCCCCCAATAACAGCAGCCCAGACGGGACGAGAGAAAACTTCCGATGCATGTTCAAACCGCGATAGAACCGGCCGGAGGATTATTCGGATTGTAAGCCGATACAGTTCCCATAGAAGGCAGGCCCGGAGCATCCGCTACCGGATTTTGGAGCGCGGACGGCACCCAGGTGTAGCCGTCGGCCTGGCGCATGGCCATGGTTATGGATGGATCCCAACCCCACACCATGATCGGAACATCAATGGTGTAGCCTTCGTTTGCCAACTGGGTCGCGAGACCGGTGCGCTGTTCCGGATCTTGCATGGTCCGCAGCGCCTGCACCGGCGCAGGCTGCGCGGCCCAATAGGCATCGTCGAAGGCTTGCTGGGCGTCCGACGGCGACGAATTCGGGTTCGCCGTGGACTGGGACGTCGACGCCGTGGGAGCCGATTGGAACGGATTGCTGTATGCCGCCTGCAGGAACGGATTGTACCCGTCGTCAGGCGCACCCGAAGTGCTGGAGGAAGTTTCGGGAAGAGCGGTGTTGGTGGGCGCTTCCGGCGGCGTGGCCGCGCCGGCGCGTGCAATTGAGATGTTCCCATCCTTCGGATGGATCCCGAGTTTCTCCGGCTTTGACGAGACCGCGTCCGAAAGCACCTCGTGAAAGCCACGCAGCGCGTCTTTTGTGTTGTGGCTGGGCGGCGCGACGTTGTTTTCAGGCGAGAACATACTGTTCAGATGAATCATGGTTGTGACCTCCTTAGTTGTCATGAGACTGCTCTTGCACCCATCAACCGGTAAATGTACGCCAGGATCTCGGCTACAGCCCGATACAGATGGGGCGGGATATGCTGTCCAACTTCGACGGATTTGTACAATGCCTGTGCCAAGGGCGGATTCTCGATGAGCGGCACGTCAAACTCCAGCGCGCGCGCGCGAATGCGAGCGGCGAGATAATTCTTTCCTTTGGCCACCACCAGCGGCGCGGCCATGCTGTCGTGGTGATAGCGAATTGCCACGGCATAGTGCGTTGGATTTACCACCACCGCGGTGGCGGTCTTCACCTCGTCCATCATCCGGCGGCGGCGCACGTCGCGCTGCAAGCGGCGGATGCGCAGCTTGGTTTGCGGATTTCCTTCGGCTTCCTTCGCTTCGTCTCGGATATCCTGCTTGCTCATCCGCATCTGTTTGGAGAACTTGCGCTTCTGGCGGAAGAAATCGATAAAACCGAACAGCAGAAAGAGACCCGCGCCTTTCCATAGCAAGTCCATGCAGAGAGCACGCAGCGTCTCCAGGCCCACTTGGAAGCTGCTGAGCGGGATGGTGAGCAGACGCTCGCCGCTCTTGGTGACCATCCAATAAATGGTGGCGCCGAATACGCCCACCAGCACCACGGCTTGAAGGGCAGACACCAGTCCCTTTTGAGGCAGTGACTGAAGCTTCGAAAAAACATCGAAGTTCGAAGCCTTGGGGACCATCCGCGAGAGGCTGAACGAGAAACCGGTGGAACTAAGCTGAAACGCGACTGCGCTGAGCATCAGGACGCCGCTCGCGTAAACCAGGGGAGAAAGCCCGCGGGCCAGCGCTTCGTGCAAGATTCCGAGGAGCGTCGCGGGACTCAAATCTCTCCGAAAAGCCTCCAGGAACAAGCCACGTGTCACTTGCTTCAGCGTTGCCAGCAGGGACGGGCCGGTCTCCGCGATCAACGCGACGAACACGGTGAACTGCAAGCCACTGATAAAATCGTGCGAGGAGGCGAACTGGCCCTCTTTACGCGCTTTGATCAGTCGCCGCGGGGTTGCCTGTTCTGTCTTTTCGCCGGATGGATTCATCTTTGGATCAACGGCGGATCACCGGTGCATCAGAACCCCAGAAGCCGGCCCAGTGCGGTGAAGGCCTCCGCGCCGAGCTGTTGATACAGCTTGGGAATCAACAAAACCAAGAGACTCAACGCCGCTAGCGCCGTCAGCATCTTGGCGGGAAAAGCCAGAGCGATCAGTTGCAGTTGAGAATTCAGATGCCCTAGCAGCCCGATGGAAAGGTCGATCAGGAAGAGCAACGTCATTAAAGGAAGCGCCAGATGGAGGCCGGTGGAAAAGATGCTGGAGCCCAGCATCAGGAGCGCTTCCACGCTGGCGCGCGACGCGATAAACGCGCCCGGTGGATGCGTCTCCAGACTGCGCGCCAGAATCGTGAGCAGCACGCGATCGAATCCCATGGCGAAGAACAGAAGGCCGGCGGTTAGCTGCGCCAGCAGAAGCAGAACGGTGGAGTCGGCCTCAGTATTGGGGTCGATAGTCGAGGCATAAGCGAATCCGGCTTGCGTGCTGATGGCCTGCGCGGCGAACGTCACCGCTTCGATCAGGAACGCGACCGCGAGGCCGGTGGCTAGGCCGATGGCGGCTTCGGCCAGCATCCAACCCGCAACCTGCAGCATGCTTTCCGGTAGCGGATCCAGCGCCGGCCAGCGCGAATACATCCCGAACGTCAGGATCATAGCCAGCGTAATTTTGGCCGCGCTCGGGCCTGCTTGGAAACCGGGCAGCGGCAGGAAGACGAAGACGCCGGAAAAACGGGCCAGCACCAGCAGAAAGCCGTAGAGCACCGAAGTTGGGATGGCTGGATTCAGGTGCATAACGTCTAACGGGCCGTGTCGAAACCGGCTCCCGAATCGTCGCGCCGGGAATCAAAAAATGGCGCGACCGCTCCCTTACGGTCGCGGCTCTGTAACGCTCGCAATCTACCGAGCCGCGCGCGTGAGCAAGCGGTCTTTTCGGGTTTTCGATACAGTCTGCTAACGCGCATAGCGCGACAAATCCCCCAACACGCCGATCGAGCTCCCTTACCTTCGCGGTTCTGTAGCGCGGGGAATCTACCGAGCCGCGCGCGTGAGCGAGCGGTCTTTCCGGATTTTCGACACAGGCTGCTATCGGGCATAGCGCGACAAATCCCCCAACACCCCAATCGAATAAGCCGAAAGCTGCTTCAACATCCACGGCATCAGGAGCAGGAAACCGAAAAGGAATGCGGCCAGGCGGGGGATAGTGCTGAAAGCTGAGTCCTGCATCGAGGTCGCGATCTGGATAATGTTGACGACGATACCCACCGCGAAGCCGATCGCGAGCAGCGGCGCGCACACCAGAACCGTGGTCCAGAGAGCTTGACTGATGATGTGAACGGCGGTATCGGGAGTCATGAATCCTCAATAAAAGGTTTTTAGGAGCGAGCCGATCACCAGATTCCATCCGTCCACCAGGACGAACAGGAGAATCTTGAATGGCGCTGAAATCATAACGGGCGGCAACTGCACCATGCCTACCGAAAGAGTGATGGAAGCCACCGCGAGATCGATGATCAGAAACGGCAGATACAGAACGGCCCCAATCTGGAAGCCGGCTTTGAGCTCGGAAAGAATGTACGCCGGGATCAGAACCTTGAGGTCGAGGTCGGCGGAATTGCGCGGAGGCGCGGACTTCGTCATCTCCACGCAAGTCTGAATGTCCTTCTCCCGCGCGAATTTCAGAAGGAAATTCTTGAGAGGCTTGGCGCCCTCATCGAACCCTTGCTCCCAGGACACTTGACCGCTCTCCACCGGTTCCCAGCCGCGATGGTAGATGTCCATCACCACCGGCTGCATAACCAGAAACGCCAGAAACATCGATAGCCCCACCAGCACCTGATTGGACGGAGCCGACTGGGTTCCCAATGCCTGCCGCAGAAAATGCAGCACGATGACAATACGGAGAAACGGACTCACCGACATCACCACCGCCGGCAACAGCGTCAGCAGCGTCAATAAAATGACGATCTGCGTCGGCGTGCTCAACGTAAGGCCGCCCTTCGAACCAGCCGAACCGAACATCGGAATAGCCGCATTGGCAGCGGGCGCCGCCCGGACGGACGCCGCAAAAAACAGGAACAGCAGAATGGAGCGCAACTTGATCATGAAGCAGAGCGAAAGTGAATCATGTTTTGGATCCGAACAGATCGCGGGACAGAGCAGACATAGAAGAAGGGGAACCTTCTAACACGACCGGAGCGTTCAGCAACGTGCAGGAAGACGGAGCGGTGGCGATCAAAACCGTCCGGTCCGCCACGCGCACCAGATGCAAAGCGTGTTGCGCGGTCAAAGGCACGCGCTCCAATACTTCCAAGCGCCGCCCGTTTCCGCCCCGCCGCGGACCCTGGCTGAAGGCCGCCAGTCCCCGCCTCTTGGCGAACCAAAGCAGACCGCCCAGCAGCCCGAAGACCAGCAGCACCATCCCGATTTGTTCAGTCACTTGCATGCCCGCCGCCGGCGCCGCTTCTCTGCAGAATCTTCTGGATCCGAACCGAGACCGTGTTGTCGATGACGATCACTTCGGCCTCGGCCAGCTTTACGTTGCCGGCAAACAGCGGGAACGGGCTGCCGGCTGGATGATCCGTGCGCAGCACCGATCCCTCCTGCAGTTGAAAAATCTCCCCGATGCTCATCGAGAGCGTTCCCAACTCCAGTTCCACGGCGAAAGGCAACTCCCCGAAGCGCTGTAAGACGTCGGAGCCGTGCATCGCTATTGCTGCAGGTTGAGCAGGTTTTGGGTCACTTGATCCAGGGTCGAGATCACCTTGGAATTGGCTTCATACGAGTTCTGGTACACGATCAGATTGGTAAACTCGCTTGCGATGTCCACTGTGGAATCTTCCAGCGCGCCGCCTTCCACCGTTCCCAGCGTGCCCGTGTTGGGAACGCCAACCACCGGTGTGGCCGTCTCGGCTCCCACTTCGTAGTTATTCTGGCCGTCCGCAATGAGTGAAGCCGGATTGCTGATGGACGCCAAGGCTAGCTGGCCGATCACCACCTGGTTCCCATTGGAAAACTGTGCGGTGATCGCGCCGCCGTTGGCAATGGACACCTGCGTCACCTGGGAAGCGGGGACCCCATCCTGGGTAGCGGCGGAAACGGCCGACGTGGCGGCGTACTGGGTAATCAACGGAGTTCCGTTGCCGTCTTCGGTAGCCAGGTTCCAATTAATGTTCATATCGTTCGCGCCGTCGGATAGGCCCGTAGCGGCAATGGCCACAGTCGCGGGAGCAGTGGGCGAAGTCAGGTTACCGTTGGCGTCGAAAGTGAGAGATCCAGTGGCCACCGCGCTGGGCGTGCCCGCCGTTCCGGAGGTAAGGTCGGCTCCCGGTATATCGACCTCATAATTCCAGGTGCCTGGCGTGCCGCTCTGGGTGAAATTGAAGGTCAGAGTGTGACTCACGCCCAAGGAGTCCACCGCTTGGATGGTCGTCGAGAAGGTTCCGGTAGGCGTGTTCGCCACGCCGGCGGCATTCAAGTTCACGGTGAGCGCGACATTCTGGGTCGCACTGGGCGTCTGCAGCGCGTTGGAGGGAATCGTGATGTCGCCAATCGCGCCGCTCGTGTTGACAACGTTGTTCTGTGCGTTCCAGCCCTGGACGTATTGCCCGGTGGCAGTGACCAGATTGCCGTCGGCGTCGAGCTGGAAATTTCCCGCCCGCGTATACAAGGTGTTGCCGGACGGGTCTTGTACCACGAAGAAGCCGTTGCCTTGGATCGCGGCGTCGTAGTTCCCGCCAGTGGTTTGAATGGATCCCTGGGAGAATATCCGCTCGGTCTGCGGCGCCGATACGCCGCCGCCGATCTGGGTTGAACCGCCTGCGACCGACTGCTGCAGCAAGTCGTAGAAGGACACGGTGCTGTCCTTGTAGCCCGTCGTGTTGAGGTTGGCCAGGTTATTCCCGACTACGTCCAGCGCGGACGCATCCGCGGTAAGTCCGCTCAGTGCGATGGAAAATGACGACATGAATTGCCCCTTTGGTTAGATTGATTGAGTTAATTGCGACGAAGTCTGGGTTTTCGAGTTGGCCTGCGTCGTGGAAGAGCCGGCGCCGGTCAGGGATTGTATCCCCTGATTAATTCCTATCAGTTGCTCTAATTCGCTGTACTGTACCAGTTGACCTACAAACTGGATGCTGTCGGTGGGGTTCAGCGGATCTTGATTCTGTATCTGCGCCACCAGTAACTGGAGGAACGTTTGTTCGCTGGTTAGCGAGCCGACAGTGCTTGACGAACTCGTGCTGGAGCCGGCGCTGGCGCCGCTACTCGCGGCGGCTTGAGCTTGGTCGCGCGCCTGTGCGAGCGTTTGCGCTCGATCAGTTATCGCCGATGGACCTAATAATTGCATTATTTGTTTCCTCCTGAATGGGCGGCGTCACCCGAAATCTCTCGATCCAACTCCTGCTGCCACTGGCCGCCGCTTGCACGCCGATCGCGCTGCGGCTGCCGGTCGCCTCCAAAAGATTGCTGTTGTTGCGAGCCGCGCTGTTCGCCCCCGTGTGAATCCGGCTGGCTGCCGGACTGCGTTGGCGCCGCTGTGGATTTGATTAAGTCCGCTCTCCAACCCTGGTCGTTCAACTGGTTCGACAGATCGCCGAGATTAGACCGTAGCGATTCCCGCAAAACCGGATCTGACGCATGCACCGACACGTTCACCGATCCGGCGCGATCGGCTACTCGAATCGCGGCGTAGGATTGGTCGTTGTCCGTCAGGTGTAACAGAATCTCCGAGCTGCCTGGGGTCTTGGGGATCTCTGGCGCGAGTAAGTGGGACTCCTGCACCGTGGGAGGCAGGCTGGCGCGAGCTGCTGCCGTGGGTTCCGGCGCGCTAGGCACCATAGCGATTTCGGGCGCTTGCCAGACGGCCGCATCGGTCCAATGCGAACTGAATGCGGTAATTTGCGGTGTGGCCTCAGGTCTTAATGTTTGGGGAGCCGTGGGTTGCGCATCCTGCGGGGAATCGCTGGGGGTCGGGCTCTGATCCGGCGCGGGCTGCCGGGAATCTGAGGTCTCGGGTTGCGTGACCGCATCCTTCTGTTGTGTAACTGAAGCTGGCGGCGTATTAACTGGCGTCTCGGATGGGATTAAGGGCGACTGGCTTGGAGAACTCTCCACGCCGAGCATGCGAAGGGCGAAGGCGAAATTCGCGGTTTGCGGAACCAGCGGAACCTTTGACGCCGGAATCGCACTCAACGTCTGCTGCGGCAGATCCGAAGAACTGCCTGGCGTTTCGGACGCTTCGAGCAACTCGTGAGCCGTTGGCATCGGCGGCAGTGACGGCGATGGCGAAGTCAGCGCAGCGGCCGCGGTAGCTATTGGTTCTGACTTACCCTCAGCGGAAGAAGAAACATCGGAAGATGGAGGGGCGGAGCCGGCGTTCGATAATGGAGCACTCGGTGGGGCCGGTGGGGGCGGGGAAGGAGGTTGAACCGGATTCGGAAGCGTAGCGGGCGCTGCCGCATCCGATGAACTGCTCATGGGAGACGATTCGCTCAAAGGCGATGAGTTGCGTATTGGTGAAAGTGGTGTCTGGCCGCTCGGCAAGTCGGTGGATGTCCGCGCGGCTACAGAGGATTCGTATAATCCTTGCGCAATGAACGCTCGATGCTCGCCCGCGGCCGCGTGTTGCAACGTGGGTGCTGCGAACTCAGGCGCACTGGCGCTGCCGAACGGCTTTCCTTGCGCAGCCACCTCAGGTGCGCGAACAGTTACGCTGGCCGCACGAAGGGGAGTTTCCGGCTGTTCCGTCTGTTTGGCGCGAGCCTTCTCGCGGACCGGCTCTTGCGGCGTCGGCACTTCCGGGAGCGACTCTGGCTTAATCGGCTGCAGCGGCACGGAAACCGGCGCACCCGCCGGCTCGCTGGTAGACGGCCTGGCGCTGGATTGAGTCACCAATCTAAGAACCGTCTGTTGTACCGCCGTTGCTACCGTTGTGCGCGCTTCGCCGCCTTTTCCCGATGGTGCATCGCGTACCTGCGCGCCGGGAGCCGCGCTTGCGACATCCAATCTCCCAACAGGCAGCGACAAGCCGGGAAGCGGCGCAGACTGCGATGGCGCCGCGGCCGACGGTGTTTGCGCCTCGGCGTCTTCTTCTGGGGCTTCGGCGCTCCCAGGCAATGCGCCGTGCGCGGACCGGGCCAATATCAAAGACGGTTTGGGCAGGCTCTGGCTCGGGGTCGTCGGGATGGGAAGAATCTGCAGAGCGTCCGCCGGCGCTTTCTTGAGGTATGAATTGGAATGTGGACCGTCTGGCAGCGGCAAGCCGGGAAGCGGCGCAGACTGCGCGGGCGCCGCAGGCGACGGTGTTTGCGGCCCTGCGGTTTCTTCCGGAGCTTCGGCACTTCCAGGCAATGCGCCGTGCGCGGACCTGGCCAATATCAAAGACGGTTTCGGCGGGCTCTGGCTCGTGGCCGTGGGGATGGGAAGGATCTGCAGAGCGGCCGCGCCCTCTTGCTGTTCGCTACCCTCCTGCGGAATATCCTCGAAGAGCGTTAAGCTCTCGAAGACGTTTTTGAACGGATTTGTTTTGGCCGTATTCCGGGGTGGTGAATCCAACCCCGGACCCTGTGAATCCAATCTAGGATCCTGTGAACCCAATCCCGGATCCTGTGAACCCAATCCCGGATCCTGTGAACCCAATCCCGGATCCTGTGAACCCAATAGCGTGGCGAGGGAAACAGCCGGCACATGGACAGCGCCATGCGCCGAGGCGAAAACAATCACGCCGCAACTAATGCAGGTTCGCAGCCATAATCGCCGCTCCCGATTATCAGCGCGTTAGCACGCACAGCCGTCGAGAACTCGGCGATCTCCGACTTACTTTCGGCGAAGCGAGCAGGAGCTTCTCTGCGCCTTATCGCGAATGCGGAACAAAGCTATACGATTTTTCGATTCGCCTGTTTTGGCTGCGTACTTGCAACGCCGGTATTCGCTGTATGGATCAGATCAGCGTTCTGGCGGCCGCCGGTATGCAGTCGCGCATGCAATCCCTGGACCTCGTCGCGAACAACCTCGCGAATTCATCATCCGGCGGATATAAGAGCGACGGCGAATTCTACACTCTGTTCGCTTCCGAAGCCGCGGGCGAGGATGCGTCGGGTTCTCTTTCCTCTGTTCCGATGATTCGCAGGCAGTGGACCGATTTTGCGCAAGGCCTGCTCGAGCCCACCAACAATCCGCTGGATTTCGGCCTTTCCGGCAAGGGCTTCTTTGTGGTGCAAGGCCCGTCGGGTCCGCTGTATACGCGCAACGGAAACTTCCGCTTCTCCAACACCGGCGCGCTCATCAGCAACGAAGGCTATCCGCTGCTCCAGCAAAACGGCCAGCCATTCAAAGTGAACACCGCGCAGCCGCTGGAGGTCTCGCGCAATGGGGAAATCGGCCAGAACGGCAAATCCGTCGGGACTATCAAGCTCGCCGAATTTGAAAATCCAGCGGGTCTAACCAAGTACGGAGCAAACTATTTCTTGAACACCACCGGGCAAGAACCGGCAGACGCTGCCGCGGCGCAGATTTATCAGGGCAAGATCGAGGCGTCCAACGTCAGCGCATCGCACGGCGCCGTGCGCATCGTAGGCTTGTCGCGGCAGTTCGAAATGATGCAAAAAGCAATCTCGATTTCCAATGATATGGGCAAGAAGGCCATCGAAGAAGTAGCCAAAGTGTAGCCAGTGAGACGGCCGCAAGGAACGATATGGCAAGGAATGATAAATGATACGAGCACTCTTTAGCGCCGCCAGCGGCATGAACGCGCAGCAGACCAACGTGGAAAACATCGCGAACAACATCGCGAATGCCAACACCGCGGGATTCAAAGCCCGGCGCGCTCAGTTTCAGGACCTTTTGTATCAGAACCTGATCCAACCCGGCGCGGCCGCCACCCAGAATACCGTTGTCCCTACCGGATTGCAGTTAGGCCTGGGCACGCGCGCCGTTTCCAACGAGGTAATTTTCACGCAAGGCGATTTTTCCGAGACCGACAATCCCCTGGACTTGGTAATTCAAGGCAACGGATTCTTTCAGGTTCTTCAGCCATCTGGTCAATTAGCTTATACCAAGGCTGGAACCTTCCATCTGAATAATACCGGCCAGATTGTGGATCCGAACGGCAACTTACTCGACCCTCCCATCACGATTCCCGCGAACGCGCTGTCCCTAACCATCGGCAGCGACGGGACCGTGAGTTACACCCTGCCCGGACAGGCCGCGGCGCAGCAAGCCGGCCAGATTCAGCTCGCAAATTTCGTCAATCCTTCGGGACTGAATAGCATTGGCCAAAGCCTTTTCCAGCAGACCGACGCATCCGGGGCCCCCGTGATTGGCGCTCCCGGCGGCGCAGATGGAGTTGGCACATTGATGCAAGGATACCTGGAGCAATCCAACGTCAGCATCGTTCAGGAATTCGTCAACCTGATCGTCAGCCAGCGAGCCTATGAAGCGAATTCCAAGGTGGTCAAAGCCGCCGACGATATGTATCAACAGGTGAACAACCTGAAGCAATGAGCGTATGGCTTCTCTTCTTCAACATGATTACCCACTCCGGACCCTGTGAAACGATCGCGAACGATCGCATTCTCGGCGAAGACCTGGCGAAGGCTCTGCCGGGCTTCCTGGGTAAGATACCGGGCGATGCGGTGATCGGCTATTCGCCCGCGCCCGGCGCGCGCCGCGTTTTCAATTCGCTGGAGCTGCGGCGAATCGGCGCTCCGTATGGCGTAGCTGTGGCACAGGACGCGGCAGTGTGTTTCGAATGGAGCCTGCAGACGCTGACGGACGAAGCAATTCGGGCAGCCATTCGCGGGTCGCTGCCGGCGCGCGGCGCAAACATCGATGTGCTCGCCATCAGCGGAAACGTGGCGCCTGCCGGCCAGCTCAGCTTCCCGCTTTCCGGACTCCTGGCTTCCACGCTCACTGGCCCGGACACTCCGGTCACTTGGCGCGGCGAGGTGCTCTATCACGGCTCGCGGAAGTTCTCAGTCTGGGCCCGCGTGAAGATATCCGCCCCCATGACCCGCGTGGTGGCCACTCAATTGATCCTGCCGGGACAGAACGTCGCAGCGGATCAGGTGAAGGTGGAAGCCTACGACGATTTCCCCTTGCGGAACGACATCGCGCGCCATCTCGGGGAGGTGGTGGGGCGCATGCCCCGGCGTGCAATTCGCGCAGGACTGCCCGTGTTTCGCTCCGACCTGATTGAGCCGCTGCTGGTGCGGCGCGGCGACCTGGTGGACGTCACCGCGATCTCAGGCGCGGCTCAACTGCGTCTGCCAGCCCTGGCCGAGGCTCCTGGCAGGCAAGGCGACGTCATCGCGTTCAAGAACCCCCGCACCGGAAGGATTTTCCGCGCGCGAATTGAGGGCCAGGACAAAGCGCTGGTGATGCCCTGGCCCCAATCCGATCCAACGATATCGGTGAACACATCATCGGCGGACACGTCATCGGTGGATAGATTGCCGCAGCCAACGAGGGTGCAATAAAAGTGCGGACCTTCAGCCTGCTTCTGCTATGCGCCGCTCTTTGCACCGCACAGTCGTCCAAGAAGAAGAAAACTCAACCACCCCCCGAACCCTCGCCGCTCGATAAATACATCGCCGACGCCTATAAAGACGGCAGTTCGCCGCAGGCCGCCCATCCGCCGGGGTCCACCTGGTCGCAAAATGCGCTTTTCTCCAATTTGGGGATGGATTTGAAAGCCGGGCGCGTGAACGACTTAGTAACTATCGTTGTAAGTGAGACGTTTTCAGCAGTCGCAAGCGGGGACGTAAAAACCCAGCGTCAAGCCACCGCCCAGACCAACGTCGCACAGCTAGCCGGCGTCACCAAGACCACCGGGCCATTGGCCAATCTCCTCAAATCCAATACGCAGAACCAACTGCAGGGCACCGGCGAGACCAGCCGGGGCGCCGTCCTCACCGCGAATCTGAGCGCGCGCGTCACTCATGTATTGCCCAACGGCTACCTGGTGATTGAAGGAACCAAACGCGTCCAGGTTAGCTCGGAAAATCAAGTAGTCACGGTGCGGGGCGTGATTCGGCCGGTGGATCTGACTTCTTCCAACGTTATCTCCTCCAACCAGATTGCGCAGATGGAGATCCAGGTCAATGGCAAGGGTGTTATTAACGACTCGATTCATCGCCCCAATATTTTGTACCGTATTCTGCTTGGCCTTTTACCGTTCTAAGTTTCGGGAATTCATGCGACTCTCACTTATAGCTCCGATCTCTGTACTGCTGTTGCGGGTTCCGGCGGCGGCCGATTCGCCTACCACGCGGCTCAAGGAGTTGGTCTCCCTGGAAGGGGTCCGCGAGAACCAGTTGATTGGCTACGGCATCGTCGTGGGACTGAAAAGCACCGGCGATCGTCAACAGACGCTCTTCACCGCGCAGAGCCTGGCCAACATGCTCCAGGAGATGGGCGTCACTGTAAATCCCAGCCTCATCCTGGTGAAGAACACCGCGTCGGTCATGGTAACGGCGACGCTGCCGCCATTCGCCCAATCGGGCATGCAGATCGACGCCACGGTGGCTGCGATGGGCGACTCCTCCAGTTTGCAAGGCGGACTGCTTCTGATGACCAGCCTGCGCGGGATCGACGGCCAGGTTTATTCCATCGCTCAGGGTCCGGTTGTGACGGGCGGCTTCATTGCGGGTGGCGCGGGCAATACGCAAACGGTCAACCATCCCACCGTGGGCCGCATCCCGAACGGAGCCATCGTCGAGCGCCCGTCGCCCTCCATTGAGCCGGCCAAGCAGGTGCGGCTGCAGCTCCACGAAGCCGACTTCACCACCGCGGCCCGCATTGCCGAAGTGGTCAATCGCCACTTCATGGCGGATACGCCCGCCATCGCTCACGCCGATAACTCCGGCTTGGTGAGCGTCGCAATCCCAGCGGATTTCGCGGCACGCACCACCGAGTTCATCGCCGAACTCGAAGCTCTGACCGTTCAAACCGACCGGGCTGCCAAAGTGGTTATCAATGAACGCACCGGAACCATCGTGATGGGCAAGGAGGTGCGAGTGTCTCCGGTGGCCATCATGCACGGCGATCTGACGGTCGAGATTCAAACCGTCTACGACGTGTCCCAGCCCGGACCTTTCTCCAACGGAGCAACCCAAGTTACTCCCCAGGTCTCCGTGGGCGTGAAGGAGGAGAAGGCCCGCAACGTGGTACTCAAAGAAGGAGCCACGGTGGAAGAACTGGTGCGCGCGCTAAATTCGATCGGCTCCACGCCCCGCGACATTATCGCGATTCTGCAAAGCTTGCGCGCCGCCGGAGCCCTGGAATCGGAAATCCAGGTTATTTGAAGGCATTCCTGATGGATATAAATATTTCGACGGCAACGGATTTGGCTGCCAGCTCGTGGAGTGCGCCGCAGTCGAATAGCGGGATTATTCCCGAAAATGAAAGCTTTCATCAGGCATTCCAGTCCGCGTCGGACCAAACCGACACCCCCGAAAAGATCTCCGGAGTCGCCAAACAATTCGAGGCCTTGATGATTGGCCAGATGTTGAAATCGGCACGCGAAGCATCCGGCGGCGGATGGCTCGGCGACGAAGACGATCGGGAGGATCAGACCGGGTCGCTCGTCATGGAAATGGCCGAACAAGGTTTGTCCCAAGCCCTGGCGGCTCGCGGCGGACTGGGGATCGCGAAGATGGTCAGCACGAATCTCCAGCGCAGAGAAGCCGGAAAGTAACGCCGGCCAAGGAGTCCGTGGCACGCGCCGGGATAGCGCCCACGTTGCCTCTACTGGCTCTTAAGATTCCACCGCAGCACTCGCTCCCCGAAGGACTCGCCTACATAGACGTTGCCTTTCGAATCCGTCGCGATGCTGTGCAGGTGGTAAAACTGTCCCGGGCCGTGTCCGCCGTGCCCGCCGAAGAAACCCGCAACCTCCAGGGTTTCCCGCTTCAGGATCTGCACCTTCTTGTTGCTTCCATCGGAAACGTATAGGAATTGTTGCGCCTTGTCCGGCGAAAAAGCGACATCGAACGCGGTGCCTTCCGGCGTGGCTGTTTTGCGCTCGATGAATCCCTCTTTCACAAATTTGCCTTCGGGCGTGAACACCTGAATCCGATCGTTTACGCGATCGCCCACGTAGACCAATCCATCGTTCGATATCCGGATTCCATGAACAGTGTTGAACTGCTGCGGACCCGGTCCGTCGAAGCTCCGTGTCCGAGGAGCGCTATCGTCCGGCTTGTTCCCATAGGCGCCCCAGTGGCGCTTATATGCGCCGGTGTCGGCATCGAAGACGATGACGCGCCGGTTGCCATAGCCATCTGCCACGAAGACCTCGTTAGTTTTCGGGTACACATAAATCCCCGCTGGCCGGTTCAGATTCTCCGTGTCGTTGCTGCCGCCGGTCTTTCCGTGATGGCCGATCTGCAGCAGAAACTTGCCGGTTTGCGAGAACTTCAGGATGTTGGTGTCCTTTGGGCCATTGCCGCCGATCCAGACGTTGCCTTTGTAATCGACGAACATGCCGTGCTCGTTATCGGGCCATTCGTAGTCGGTCGAAGGCCCGCCCCAAGCCCGGACTAGGTTGCCCGCCATATCGAATTCAAGGATCGGCGGCGAGGGGATGCAGCAGTCGCTTTCAGGCGGATTGAGCGCGGCGTACTTGTCGTTGTTATCCAGCGTTTTGGGACGGCTGGTCACCCAAATGTGATCGTGCGCATCGACATAGATGCCCCCCACCTGACCCAGCATCCAGTTGTTCGGCAATTGCTTCGGCCAATACGGATCGGGTTCAAACTTCGGTACGTTCTGAGACGCCGCCGTGAACGCAAGAGCAAAGAGAGCGATCGCGGCTAGTTGTTTTGAATTCATTTCAGCGCGTACACCAGCAACGAACTCCCGGCCGTCACCGCGATGAACTGCTTCCCGTTGACAGCATAAGATATCGGTCCCGAAGCCACGCCGCCGCCTACGTTCGCCTTCCACAACAGGTCGCCGCTGCGCCCATCCAGCGCATAAAAATATCCTTCGCGCCCACCCGAAAACAACAAATCCGTTGCAGTGGTCAGGATGCCGGCGTCGGTGACATCCAGCATCTTGAACTCCCATTTTCGCTCGCCGGTCTTAGGATCGATGGCGCGGATTGCGCCGTAGCCCTCGTCCTCTTTGCGCTGATTGACGGCCATGCCCTGGAAGGCCACCACTGATCTCGGCGAGGTTCCCACATACCGCCTTCCTTCCGTGTAGTCGGTAGGCGCCTTCACGAAGATCGACGAATATTTCTCCCAGGTTGGAATGTAGAACAGGCCAGTGCGAGGGCTGAAGGACGGCGAATACCAATTGGTGGCGCCCTGCACGCCGGGGTAGACTTGCTGGCCTTCGGCGGTCGGCTCCATTCCGTTCACTCTCATCGGACGGCCCGCTTCGTCCAGACCCTTGGCCCAATTCACCGTGGCGAACGGCTTGCCTGTCAGAAATTGCCCGCTGGTGCGGTCCAGCACGTAGTAGAACCCGTTTCGATTGGCCCACAGCATTACTTTGCGCTGCTCGCCTTTCCACTCCATGTCCGCCAGCACGGGAACCTGCACTGAATCATAGTCGAGTGTGTCGTGCGGGGTGAACTGAAAATACCATGTCAGCTTGCCGGTATCCGGGTCCAGCGCTACCACGCAATCGCTGTAGAGATTGTCGCCGTCGCGATCGTCTCCGTTCCAATCCGGCCCTGGATTTCCGATGCCCCAATACGTCAGGTTCAGCGCCGGATCGTAGGAGCCGGTCACCCAGACGGACGCGCCACCGTGCTGCCAGGTATCGCCCTTCCAGGTTTCGTTGCCTGGCTCTCCTTTGCCAGGGATGGTGTAGAAGCGCCAGGCTTCCTTGCCGGTTTTCACGTCGTACGCCGCGATAAAGCCCCGAATCCCGTACTCGCCGCCCGCCGTCCCCACGATCACTTTGTCCTTCACCACCAGCGGAGCGTGCGTCAGCGCATAACCGGCGGCTGCTTTCGCCACTGCCACGTTCCAGATCGGCTTGCCGCTCTTGGCGTCCAGCGCGATCAAGTGCGCATCGATGGTGCCCATGAACAGCGTGTCGCCCAGAATCGCCAACCCGCGATTCACTTGCCCGCAGCAGGGACGCGCCGCCCGCGCCGGCACGTAAGGATAGGTCCAGAAAACGCGCCCCGTCACGGCATCCAGCGCCACCACGTTGTTGGGCGCCTGCACCGTGTACAAAATGCCATCCACCACCAGCGGCGTGGCCTCGAATTTTTCGAGCGAGCGCGCCTGGAACATCCATTGCAGTTCCAGATCCTTCACGTTCTGTGGCGTAATCTGGTTCAGCGTGGTGTAGCGCTGGCTCATGGTGGAGCCGGAGTAAGTGAGCCAGTTTTGCGGCTCGTTGCCCGCCGCCAGAATGCGGTCGAAAGATACCTGGCCCCACACGGCCGCGTTCATGCAGGCAGCCAGCCCAAGGATCGACAGTGCGCGTTGCGTCATACGTTAGAACCCCTTCAGGGAAATCAGGTAGGTGACTACATCGTCCCGCTCCGCTTTGGTCAGCTTGTCGCGATAGGACGGCATCGGCGATTCGTTCAAGAATCCAGTCTCGCGCAGATCCGTTCGCTGGAGCGACAGCAGCCGCTCCTTGGTATCCAGGATCTGTAGGGAGAACGTGTCTTCGTTGAGCAGCCGTCCGGTGATGGTTTCACCGCTCTTGGTTGTTACGCGGTAGTAGCGATTTTGCGGCAGCACTTCGGCGTTCGGGTCCAGGAGCGAAGTTTCGATCTCGGCCACTCGCCGCAGCGCTCCAATGTCGCTCAAGTCCGGTCCAATCCGCGAACCAACTCCATAGACCCGATGGCAGCCCGCGCATCCGCCCTTACCTTCGAAAATCGCTTTGCCCCGCGCCGCGTCTCCATTGGGCGCCGCGGTCCGCCCGCTGGTGGCCACTGAGCGCAAGTAGGCCAGGATGGTTCCGGCCTGAAAATCGCTGAAGTTGTTGGGCGGCATCGCCGTCCCTGAAATGCCTTCTTCAATGATGCGGATCACGCCATCTTCGGTGGACGCGCGGCGAAACTTGCCGTGCGCCAGATCCACACCCTCCACCAGGTTACCTTCCGGGCCATGACACGCCACGCAGTTGGTGCGGAACAGCTTTCCGCCATCCTCGATGTCGGCGGGAGTGAAGCTGTGTTGTGCCGGCAGCGGGATCGCCATCCACGCCGTCGCCGCCAGGGCGAATATCAGCCGCAGTCTAGACATAAATAACCTGCCTTCGTTACAGGCGCTCATCATATCAAAGAAACGAAGCGGATCAAAGACCCGCGGCAACGCGCGTTGCTTAACCGTTTTGGGGATACTGGCCAAACCCGTGGCGCACGCACCCTCGAATGTCAGGGACGCCGCCGAAGGCAAGTCCTTTGCTTTCATCACCATTGTTATGCGGAACGCAATGGGAACACTCCTGCGTACAGCGTGCACACTCGTTTGTACGCGACATGTTTCACTGCTTCTTAGCGCGATTTCCACTTCAGAGCGACCAACCCGGCCTGCGGCCCGGTCAAAAACGTCAGGAACAAGCGCCCTTTCTCGCGCATTTTTCACCTCGCCGCAAACCAATGGTGACACACGAGTTAATGACAAATTTCGCAGTCTAGTTCCTTGGGAGCGAACGACCGGGCCTGAGGCCCTGTCAAGAACGTCAGGAACTGACGGCGATCAAGGTATCGAAGAGTCCGAGCGGTGAGGTTGGGAATCTACAGCTATAGCGCTGGGCAGGGCAAGCTAAGGCCTGTCGCCCGCCGGCAAACCCATTCAACCATCAAGTGTGGTACCCTCGTGAAAATTGAACCGTGAGGTTTTTGGCGATCTCTGTTCCGCTCGCCGCACGTGGGACGCTTTTACACAAAAAGGGGGAAGGCGAAGTGAACAAATACATTTTTGCCGCCAAGGCGGGATTGCTTTTATCGCTGGTTCCGGCGCTGCTGCTGCTTGCGCCCGCAACTTGGGCTCAGGACGCCACCGGTAAAATCGTTGGAAATGTCACCGATGCGAGCGGCGCGGTAGTCGCCGGCGCCAGCGTGACCGTAACCAACCTCGGGACCAAGATCGGCAAGAAAGCTGTCACGGACAATGGCGGATTTTACCAGGTGCTCCAGCTTCCGATCGGAAATTACGAAGTGAGCGCTCAGGCTACGGGGTTCAGCCAAGCCGTCACCAGGCCGCCCAACGCGCTCGAGATTAACCAGACGCTGCGTGTGGATCTGAATTTGGAAGTGGGCGCGGCCAACACCAGTATTACGATCCAGGACGAGGCCCGCAATGTGGAGACGGAGAACTCCACGGTGGGCGGCACCGTCACCGGCGAAGCCATCTTCGAGCTTCCTCTCAACGGGCGCAATACGCTGGATCTCCTGGCGACCCAGCCAGGCGTGACGGTCACCAATCCGGACTCCTCCTCCGCCGGCAACTATAGCATTGGCGGTGGACGTACGGACTCGATCACCTATCTTTTAGACGGTGGATTGAATAACGACCTGATAAACAACAGCGTCGTGGTGAATCCCAACCCCGATGCGGTGGCGGAGTTCCGCGTGTTGGAGAGCACTTACGCCGCCGAATACGGCCGCAATGCCGGTGGAATCGTGAGCATCGTAAGTAAGAGCGGGACCAACCAGTTGCACGGCACCCTCTACGACTACGTCCGCAATACCGATTTCGATGCGAACGACTTTTTTAACAATCAGCAAGGCCAGGCCCGGGCGGTTCTGCAGCGCAACCAATACGGCGGCACTTTCGGCGGTCCCATCGTGATTCCGCATATCGTGGATGGACGCAACAAACTGTTCTTCTTCTTCTCCTATCAGGGCCAGAAGCAAACGCAGGTACAGCTAGAGGGTTTAGTTCCGACCTATACGCCAGCCGAGGCCATGGGGAATTTTTCGCAAGCGGTGAATGGCGGCCCCGATCCGAACGTGGTGGCCTTCCTGCAAGCCAACCCCTACTATCAACCCAATTCCACGCTTGCGAGCCAGGGAATTATCAACCCTTCCAGCATCGATCCAGTGGCACAGGCTTTTTTCAAGAACGGTCTCATTCCCACGTCGCCCACGGGCTATCTCTATCCCGCCACTTCGGCGATCAACAATGACAACGAATATCTCGGCAAGCTGGACTATGTGATTTCCACGCGCGATACGGTGTCGGGGACTTTCACCGCGCACGACAACAAAAACACCCAGCCCTTCTACAGCGCCGACGTGAGCGGCTACAATTCCGCGTTCTTCGTCCAGACTTATTCGGGAAACGTCAATTACACCCACGTTTTCACGCCCTCGCTTTTGAACGAAGCGCGGATCAGCGCTGTCCGCACCACTTCGGACAATAGCGTTCCCGTTGGCCCGCTGCAAAGTGTGACTCCCGCAACCCTCGGGATCAATATCACGCCCGATATCGTCACCGGCCCGCCGGTCCTGTATTTTGACGCCAGTGGTCTTACCACCGGCTACAGCCCCTACGGGCCTACCACGTTCGCGAGCACCATTTACTCGTACTACGACAACCTCACGTGGACCAAGGGCCGTCACAACATGAAATTCGGCTTCTTCTTCTCTCCCTACCAGAACAACACGCAGTACGATTACTTTGGAAACGGCAGCTTCTCTTTCTATGGTCCGGACACCAGCGTCGGCTCAGGTACCGATCTGGCCGACTTTCTTTTTGGCTTGCCGGATAACTATTACCAGGCCGCCAACGCCCTGAACGACATCCGGACGCACCAGTATGCCGGTTACGCGCAAGACGACTTCCACGTGAGCAAGCGGTTCACGCTCAATATCGGCATCCGCTACGAATACGCGGAGCCGAAATACGACACGCAGGGAAGATCGTTCAGCTTCATTCCCGGCGATCAGAGCCAGCGTTTTGTCAACGCGCCCCCCGGCATAGTCTTTCCCGGCGATCCGGGCGCGCCCAAGGGCACTAACTTCCCCGACAAAAACGATTGGGCCCCGCGCGTCGGATTCGCCTGGGACGTGTTCGGCAACGCCAAGACCGCGATTCGCGGCGGCTTTGGCGTTTTCTATGACATCCTCAAGGGCGAAGACAATCTGCAATTCAATGGATCGCCGCCGTTCTATAACGAGCCCAGCCTTTATTTCAATCCTTTGAACGGGTCGGAGACAGGGCCCACCGGGTATCAGTCCAATCCGTTCGGCACCAACAACACGGGCACTCCGAACAGTTTCCCCTCCACGCCTCCCAGTTCCACAGCCAGTTTCGCCGGGTCCGAGCCCTTCGGTACAACGGGCGCTCTTTACCTGGTTGACCCGCATATCCGCACGCCTTACGTCTACCAGTACAACCTGAACATTCAACAGCAGCTTCCGGGTGGTATGGTTCTTGAGACCGGTTACGTCGGCTATGACGCGCATAAGTTGACGTCGCTGGTGGATATCAATCCGTTTCCGCTGGGATCCAACACGCGCATCTATGATCCGGATTCCACGAATTCTCTTTTTTCGAATCTCCTGCAGTTCAAGAATGTCGGAGTGGCGAATTACAACGCGCTCCAGGTCAGCGTGACCAGGCGCTACTCCAATTCGAAGGTGGGAAATGCCTTTTTCACGTTCGCTTACACCTGGTCGCACGAGCTCGACAACGCGTCCGGCTTCCGCCAGCGGAACTCGCAGGTGCCTTATTACGACGAGCATTACTTCTGGGCCTCCGGCGACACGGATGTACGGCAGGTAATATCGTTCTCCGGCGGTTGGGATCTCCCCTTCGACCGGGCTTGGGAGCGCGGCCCGAAATTCCTCACCAAAGGCTGGAGCCTGTACCCGATCTTGACTTGGCGCACCGGCTTCCCTCTGGATGTAAACGCCCAGCTATACGCCACCAATACCGATCCCGGCCCTGCGGGCGACGGCGCGCCCAACCTGGTACACGCCGATCAGATCTTGCCGAATGTGGCCACCTACAACCCGCGCAGCCAGCAAACCATTAATGGCAATACCGGCAACTATTTCTTCAATCCGAACGCATTTACCGCGGCGCCGCTGGAGGCGTTGGACAATACTGCCCAAACCAATGCCGCGGCGTTGGTCGGGCAGTTCACCGAAGGTACGCTCGGCCGTAATGCCTTTCGCGGCCCCGGTGACATCAATATGGACATCGCGCTCGCCAAGCACTTCAAGTTCTTCGAGGACAAGCTGGATGCGGAGCTCCGCCTGGATGCATTCAACGTCTTCAACCACGCCAACTGGGGCAATCCGAGTGGCACCTGCGTTCCGACTACCTGCAGCCCGATTACTAACATCGAAAGCCCCGAATTCGGGCAGGTGACGACGACACTGGGTCCACGAGTGGTGCAGATCGCGATGCATATTCGGTTTTAGCGGAGTCGGAGCCAGGCCTCTGAGTAGGAGTTATCCTGGGTATCATAACTGTCCGGCTAATGCGAGACTCTCGGCTGTGAAGTGCCGTTGTTGCTGAGAGTTGAACGGGTAGTTGGCTTGCCGCGATTTGAAACGTGGGGATGCCTTCGGTGACCGAATCCGGGATGATCGACAATGATGCGTGAATCAAGGCCGAACTGTCTTCTCTCAGTTGTTGGGCTTCCTTTACCAAATCCTACAGATTCTCAGCGTCACGCTTTTCGAGAAAACGCCCCTTTTACAGGTACTCCAGCCACCCCACTTCTAAGGAACACGGTTGCTCTTCCACTACTTTCAATGACTTGCGAACAACGATCAATCGAGCCTTCGGAGGCACAGTATCGCTTGGCCGAAGCGGGTTCCTTTTCCGTTGGTCCCGCCGCCGCGGGCACCCCGCTTTTGAGGAACACGCGCAAAACGGAGTGCGGCGCGAGCCTGTTCCTAACCCGCTGGGCGGTGCGCGCCGCACCCTTTGCGCTTCCAAGAGGATCCGCTCGGCTCCGCCCACCAATTGATTCTGTTTCCTCTATAACCGGACAGTTATGATCCGACGATATCTACATGTATGTCGACAATGTAAGCGTGACGGTGCAATAGCTTCACTTCAGCGGGTGGAAGGCGGCGACCGGTTCAACGAAACTTCGCGGTCGTCGCTGTTTTGGCTAATCCTGGCACCGTCGCCGGGGGAGATGGCCGGACCAATTTAGTCGTCTAACGGGCTGTGTCGATAGCCCGAAAAGACCGCTTGCTCACGCGCGCGGCTCAGAAAGAAGGTTTCAATCGTGATTCGAAGGATGAAGGTAGTTTCGTTTACCGTTACTGCGCTCGGGGCATTGCTGACGAATGTCGCTTACGCCCAATCCGTGATGACGCATCACGTTCGAGAGGCGGTTCTTACCGGTGAGGCGCGCCAAATCGGCCTGCTGCCTGCCGACCAGATGGTGAGTCTGGATGTCGTGCTGCTGCTACGCGATCCGCTAGGGCTACAGAGTTTTCTTAACGATATCTATAATCCGTCCAGCCCCAACTACCGGCATTTCCTCAGCGTGCCGGAGTTCACCGAGAGATTCGGCCCTACCCAACAAGACTACGACCAGGTGATTCGCTTCGCCCAAACCTATGGGTTTATTATTTCGGGCGGCACGCGCGATGGCATGGAAGTTCAGATCAAAGGTCCCGTTTCGAGCGTCGAGTCGGCTTTTCATTTGACCATGAGGAGCTACCAGCACCCCACCGAGAATCGCGAATTCTATGCTATCGATCGGGAGCCCACTACCGATCTCTCATTCAACCTGTGGCATATCTCGGGTTTAGATAACTATTCCATTCCACACCCCTTGTTCGTGAAGAAGAGCGATTATGCCAAGGCTCACAACCTGGCGGAAGGGGATGTCGTCGGCGATGCCACCACCGGTTCGGGACCGTCAGCTTCCTTCCTCGGCAGCGATATGCGCGCCGCTTACTATGGTGGAACCGCTCTCACTGGCGCCGGCCAGAACCTTGGCTTGTTCGAGTACGAGGGCACCGATCTAACCGATCTGACCACCTATTTCACGAACGTCGGCCAGACCAACCATGTGCCGGTCACTCTTCTCTCCACCGATGGAACCAGCACCAGTTGCGTCTCCCCGAGCTGCGACGACACCGAGCAGACGCTCGACATGACCCAAGCCATAGGAATGGCCCCGGATCTGGCGAGTCTGGTAGTGTACGTCGGCTCCGTCGATACGGCGATCATCAGCGCCATGACGACACACAACCCGCTACCAGCCACCATCGGCTGTTCGTGGGGCTGGACGCCGGCGGACACCACCACGCTCGACCCCTACTTCCAGAAGATGGCGGCTCAAGGGCAAAATTTCTTTGCGGCTTCCGGCGATTCTTCCACGTGGTCGGCGAGTAACGAGGCGTGGCCAGCCGACGATGCTTACATCGTGTCCGTTGGCGGCACGGATTTGGTGACTGCCAGCGCCGGGGGCCCCTGGAAGTCAGAAACTGCCTGGGTGGATAGCGGCGGCGGCATTACTCCCGACAGCATCGCAATTCCCGCCTGGCAGCAGCTTTCGGGCGTCATCAACTCGAGCAACAAGGGTTCCACTACCCTTCGCAACGGGCCGGACGTGTCCGCGAATGCCAATTTCAGCTTTTACGTCTGTGCCGACCAGACAACATGCACGGCGAACTCCTATGGCGGCACCAGCTTCGCTGCGCCCATGTGGGCCGGCTATATCGCGCTGGTCAACCAGCAACTCGTTGCCGACGGTAAGGCGACCATCGGCTTTCTGAACCCGACTATCTACGCGCAGAATGTGACATCCGATTATTCCGCCGACTTCCACGACATCACCAGCGGCAAATCCGGGAGCTATTCGGCCGTAACCGGCTTCGATCTGGTCACTGGATGGGGCACTCCGAACTCCGGGTTAATCAGCGCGTTAACGGCGGGATCGGGAACGTCATCGTTTTCTATGACGGCCTCGCCCACATCCGTCACGGTCACCCAAGGCTCGTCCGGCGCCAGCACGATCAGCACAGCCATTTCCGGCAGCTTCGATTCCGCGATCGCGTTGAGCGCATCCGGCTTGCCCACAGGTGCGACGGCTAGTTTCAATCCGACTTCCATTGCCGCACCCGGGACGGGATCGTCCACTCTGACCATCACGGCCGGATCCGCAACGCCCACAGGCAGCTACACAATCACAGTTACCGGAACTGGCGGCGGCGTTACCCAGACGGCGAGTGTGTCGCTGACCGTCAACTCCGGCAGCACACCCAGCTTCACGATTTCGGCTTCGCCGGCGTCGGTAACCATCGCACAGGGTTCCTCCGGCACCAGCAAGGTCAGCACCACGGTCGCGGGTGGCTTTGACTCCGCAATTGCGCTCAGCGCCTCCGGTCTTCCTACCGGCGTCACTGCCAGTTTTAGCCCGTCGAGCATTGCAGCGCCGGGATCTGGTTCTTCCACGCTGACGCTTACCGCCAGCAGCAGCGCGGCTACGGGAACCTATACGGTCACCATCACAGGCACCGGCGGCGGGCTGACCCACACCACCACCGTTTCGCTCACGGTTTCCACAGGCAGTACGCCGAGTTTCACGCTGACGCCCAATCCAAGCTCGGTTACCGTCCAGGCAGGGTCCAGCGGGACTTCTACCATTACGGCTGCGATCTCCGGCGGATTCGACAGCGCCATCGCTCTATCGGCCAGCGGGATGCCCACAGGCGTGACCGCCAGTTTCGTCCCGACGAGCATCGCCGCGCCGGGCTCGGGTTCTTCGACGCTTACGCTGGCCGCGAGCAGCAGCGCGGCTGCCGGGACTTACACCATCAACGTAACTGGATCCGGCGGCGGCGTGGTGGAAAACACCTCTGTCACTCTTACGGTCACCAGTTCGACGACCAACTTAATCGTCAATGGCGGCTTCGAAACCGGCAGCTTCACCGGCTGGACCACTTCCGGAGCGGTGGCGCCAACGATTACCAAAGCGGAGCCGCATACCGGCAGCTACAGCGCGCTGCTGGGCCAGACGGCCGCGCCAGAGGTCGACGGCAACAGCGAAATCTATCAGACCATCACCATACCGAGCACAGCGACCAAGGGAACGCTGACCTTCTGGTATTGGCCGGGGACCGACGATACCATTACCTACGCCTACCAGGAAGTTTTAGTCCAAAACACCTCCGGTACAACCCTGGCGACGATTCTCAAGGTAGCCAGCAACGCCAAGAGTTGGCAAGAGGTCACATACAACCTCAGCAGCTACGCGGGACAGACCATTCGACTACTCTTCGCCGTACACGGCAACGGTTACTCTCGAGATTACATATACATGTATGTCGATGACATTAGCGTGACGGCGCAATAGCTTTGCTCTATGCAGAGGCTTGAAGGCGGCGGGCGGTGTTTTTACAAAACCGACGGCCGCCGCCGCTATTTTATTTATGCTCGGCACTGCCGTCAGGGCCGCGGGCACCCGGTCTCCCATGCATTTCCTGGCAGCCAACGACGACACGGCGGCGGCGTTCCCGCCTACTAACGCGGTTGGGGCTGACTCTCAACGAGCGCAAGACGAGTATCCGGAACGCCCGTAAGGAGCGGTTCGATTTTCTGGGTTATACATTCGGCCCGCACTTCAGCAAACGCCCGCGGCGGGAGTACCTCGGCTGTAGTCCGTCGAAGAAGAGCGTGAAACGGATCAAACAGAACGTGGGCGAGCATTTAAAGCCCTGCAATGGGGCCCCCTGGGAAGAAGTGCGCGCGACCAGTTGAATCAGAAGCTGAGAGGCTGGAAAGCGTACTTTGGACTGGGGAGTCCCAAGGCGTTCGAAGTGGTGGATGAACAAGTCGAAGAACGGGTAAGGCATTTTCTGAGACGGCGGCACAAGGTGTCCTCGCAGGGCACCCGTCAGTTGTCGATGCGGCGGATCTTCGGTGAACTGGGCGTGTTCCGACTCCGGGGTCCGCTAGGTGCAGCCCGTACGTGAGTCTGCAGTGAGCCGGAAATCGGCACGTCCGGTTTGATGAGCGGGAATGGGAAACGGGGCACCGTCCGATTTGAGGCGCGATGCCTTGAAGAAGCATCTAGCTTCGTGCCATTGTCCGCGCCAGCCCGAAGCAAATCGCATTTAGTCGATCCTGAGTGCGACGGATTGGGCGGACACATTCACGTTGCCCAGGTGACTCCCGAGCATCGCTTCGAATGGGTTGTGCCACCGATCTCTACTCCAAATAAGTGATATGCTCGGCAGCGCATGGAGAACGTCACGACACAACCGGCCGCTGGTGGGAATCGAGACCGGTTCATTCGCCGGCAAAAGATCGCGATGGATCAGCTCAGTTATGCGCAGAACTTGGTGTTAACATTCACCGTAGCCGCGCTCGGATACTGGTTCGGCGTATTGAAGGACAAGGATTTCATTCCTGGGTCCTCGGCAAAGAGCGCCATGTTGCTTTCTTTATTCTTTCTCTCCGTATCGGCGATCTGCGGACCTGCCTGCGTCCTTACTCGTCTACACGACTTTCGTGGTACCGCTCGCCGCGCCAGGAATCACATAAATGCTCCCTTGAAAGAGACATTGGATGTCATCGGGCCGGCCACATGGCGGCTGTTTTATAGCCAATACGCCACCTTCGCTCTCTGTATAGCGGCAATTGCAGCAGCACTTCTTTTGACGTATGGAGGCACGCTTGCCTGATTTCGGCCCCACACATTTAGCGGACTACCGGAGCACGGATGGCGCGTTAAATACAGATTTAACGCAGCCACGGGTGCCTGCGCCACTATGATCGGTGGAATATAAAAAAGATGACATATGTCGCGCTGCTTCGCGGGATTAATGTCGGCGGCAAGCATATCCCGCCGATGAACGAGCTGGCGCGGATATTTGCGCACGTCAAATGCACGGAGGTGCGGACTTACATCCAGGGCGACAACGTGATTTTCGAACCGCGGGCGAACGTGTGGAAGAGCTGAAATGCGGCGGGGCGTTCCTTTGGACTGTAATCTGCGTTTTCCGAGCTATTTGGTCTGCAGCAGGACCAGTTCGGGGCGCAGCGCTTCCAGCGCCTGCTCCAATTGCAGCAGGCCGTCTTGAGCGTCGGTTAGATCGCCGCTGCGGGCCTGACTTTCCAAAGCCAGAGCGGCTTCGAACGCGCGGCTGGCGCCGAAGGTGGAGACCGAGCCCTTCAGGCTGTGCGCATGATGCTCCAGAGCGGTAGCGTTGCGCGCGGCGACGGCGGCCTTGATTTTTTCAAAGGTCGACGGATAATCGTCGAGAAATAACTCCGCCACTTCTTTCAGCAGCTCGACGTCTCCGCCCACGCGGCTGAGCGCGAGCGATTCGTCCAGTTGCTGGAGTTGCGCCTGCACGGAATACCCGCGCGGTGTTAAGTCGGCATTCATGGAATTCCCTCCAGGCACTACGGATGCGATTATTTTCATCAGCTCCGGCACATGCACGGGCTTGTTGACGTAAGCGTCCATGCCGGATTCGAGACACCGCAGCCGGTCCGACTCGGCGACCAGCGCGGTCATGGCGACGATAGGAACGCGGTGCGGCGAACCGCGCTCCTTCTCCCGGATCCGCGCGGTGGCCTGGAGCCCATCCAGGCCGGGCATCTGGACATCCATCAGGATGAGATCGTACTTGTCGGGCTCCGACAGATTGCGCTCCAGCAGCTCCAACGCCTCGTGCCCTGAACCTGCGATGGTTACCGAATGTCCCTCGCGCTCCAGCAGCCGCGCGGCCAGACGTTGGTTGACGCTATCGTCGTCCGCCACCAGGATGCGTAATTTTCTGGCGCGATCCCGCCTGGCGGAAGGCGCCGGGACAGCTTGGCTGGTTTCCTTTGGAGCCGCCGCCTCCAGCCTGAGGGTTAAGTAAAAGGCGCTGCCTTGACCTACTTGACTCTCCACCCAGATGCGGCCGCCCATCAGCTCCACCAGGCCCGAACATATCGACAGCCCCAGACCCGTGCCGCCGTAGCGCCTGGTGGTAGATCCATCGGCCTGGGTGAACGGCTCAAAGATCAGCCGATGTTTTTCCGGAGGAATTCCGATACCGGTGTCGGCGACGCAGAAACAGAGCGTGACATTTGAATGCGCTGCCTCGGAAGAAGGAACCGCCTCGGAACCCGCGCCCGATTGCACGCGCACGTGAACGGAGATCTTTCCTTCGTGTGTAAACTTAATGGCGTTGCCCGCCAGATTTCGCAGCACCTGACCGATGCGCAACGGATCGCCGATGAACCGGTCCGGCAGACCCTCCTCCACCACGGACTCGAAGGCCAAGCCGCTCACCGAAGCGCGCAATGCCAGCGGCCGCAACACGTCCCGCACCAGCGCTCGGAGCGAGAACTCGACACAATCCAGCCCCAGCTTGCCAGCTTCGTATTTCGAGAAGTCCAGGACATCGTTGACCAGGCTTAAGAGCGCCTCGGCCGACGACTTCACCAGTTCCAGGTATTCCCGTTGATCGCCTGCGAGCTCGGTTTCGAGCGCCAGTCCGGTCATCCCCAGAATGCCGTTCAGCGGAGTGCGGACCTCGTGCGTCATGTTGGCCAGAAAATCGCTCTTGGCGGCGCTGAGCGCTTCGGCGCGGTCCGCCATTTCGCGCGCCAAACGGCCGGTCTCCTCCAGATTGCGATTGGCCGCGATCAGCTCCCGGTTCGCGGCTTCCGCCGCCTCCTTGGCCCGCGCCAGCTCCTCTGCGCCGCGCTTTTGCTCGGTGATATCCCGCAGGATGCAGAGCATCTGGGAAGGCTGGCCGGGGATATCCACGCGCGTCACCGAATTCTCGAAAATGCCGGATGGGCCCTGCACAAAATGCAGCTCGCGCTCGAAAAAACGCTCCTTCCGGTCCGACGCATAGAGCGCCCGGTGGAAATTCCGCGGTTCTTCGCGCTCTTCGGGATGAAACAGCCCGGTCACGCTCATGCCTTCCAGCGACCCCGCGCCGGCGCCAAGCATGTTGGCGAAGGCCGCGTTGACTTTCACGATCATGCCGGTGGCATCGGTAAGGAACATCGGCTCACAAGACGCTTCCCAAAGCGAACGGAACAGCGTCTCCGACTTCAGCAATTCCCGATCGGCCAGGGAGCGGTTTGTAACGTCAATGCCGGTGGCAATGTAATATTCAACCTTGCCTTGTTCATTCAGCATCGGGACGTTTGAGAACGAGATCCGGCGCGGATCGCCCGATTTTGCGATCCATTCGCTCTCAAATGCGGACGCCGTACCGGCCGTGACGCAATCCTCCAGACGCTTGCGGCTCTCTGCTCTTCTCTCGGGGCTGACCAGAACGTCGAAAAATCGCTTTCCAGCCAGCTCGGCGCCGGAATACTCCATTACCCGCTCAAAGGCCGCATTGGAAAGGACAATCCGCCCCTCGCTGTCAAACACCACCACCAGCGCGCCGCAGGCTTGCAGAACAGCCGTGATGAACTCCCGTTGGTTTGTCAGATCGCCTTCCATCACAGCTTCCCTGAGAGGTTATCGGCAGTTTGGAGCAGGATTCTTATGATGAACACGCGCAAAACGGAGCGCGGCGCGAGCCAGTTCCTGATCCGCCTAGAGGTGCGCGCCGCGCCCTTTGCGCTTCTAAGGCGTTCACCGCATTGCCGCATCGGGCGGAAAACGCTAGCCTGAAATTGTGAAGCGCTGCATTCTCGTCACGCTCGCTTTTGCCCTGACGCTTTGCTCCCAGGAATCCAACGAAAAGGCCACCACCTCGGTTGACGTTAACGGCAACCGGGTGGCCGATGGCCCGTCGATTTCGCAAACCAAGTCGGGGAATGAATCTCAAACCACGGTCACCACGCAGTCCATTAACGGGCGCACCGTTCCGATGGAGCGGGTGGAGGAGCGCGTACTGCGGAACGATTCGTCCGGTAAAGCAACGGAGCGAATCGTTCAAAAATACGATCCACAAGGCAATCCCTTGCCGCCCGTCCGGCAGACCATAGAGCAGCAGAACCGGCCCGACGGCGGTTCCACCCTCCAGACGACCACTTATGCCACCGACATCAACGGGAACACACAAATCACCGAAAAATCGGTAACCGAGACGCATAAGAACGGATCGGGCCAAACGTCGGAAACCGTGGTGCAGCGTCCCACCGTGAATGGATTCGAGACCGTGGAAAAACAGAGCCAGGCGGTTAGCAAGCAGGGCAAGAACTATCAGGCGGAAAGCACCACTTACCGGCGCGACGGCAACGGCGGCTTCTATCCCGCGGTCCGCCAGACCACCGAACACACCGTGCAGGGCACGGAGGTTTCCGACAATATCGCCGATTACGAGAGGGGTCCCGACAGCCAACTCCAACTCCACGGTCAAACCGTGACGAAGACCGTTACCCGGCCGGATGGCTCCGAGGACGCGGTGGTGGATATTTATTCGCGCAACGTTCCTGGGACCGTCAGCGGCAACGAGGCGGGATTAAAGCTGCAGGAACAACAAGTGATCGAGAGCGCACCGGGACCCGGCAACACCGTGGTTCAAACTGTAAGCGTCCGAAGACCGACGGTTTCAGATCCAGGAACGTTGGGGCCGGCGCGCCAGCTTTCTCAAACTGTTTGCAAAGGCGATTGCAAACCGCCCAAAGATCCCGACAAGTAAGACTGGTCGCGAAACGTCCCGTTAGCATTAAGCAGGCTCGGTCGAAAGTCCCGGAAGACCGCTTGCTCACGCGCGCGGCTCAGTACCGCAAGAGAGCCGGTTTCGACACAACCTGCTAGCAGGCCGCCAATGCTTGGGTTCGTTTTGAACTCTGGGCGACCCAAGGCTTTCGACACGTTGCCTCCGAAGGTACCTGAGGCATGCCCCACAAGTACTGGACCAAACAGACCATGGACTGAGGCCAGTAGCGCAACATTTCGCCTGGCGGAGCCTAAGGTCCGCGTCGCCCGGGCAACTTCGCAATCGAGCCAAAGTACTAAGCAGACCGCAGCATTTTCCAAAGCCCTCCATCAGGCCCTTGTCGGTCGCCGCTCGAAATTCCCCATGACATAGGACTTCGGCAGATTGCGGGAAATGATGGACAGGAAACGGGATTTGGTCCCGCCGATCTCGACCTTCCCGGTCCATATCTCATTTTCGGAGTACAGGACTAAGTGCACTGAGTTTCCACTCTGCCCCACTAGTCAGTGGGCTAAGCAGTAATTCGCAAGCAGACTAATTGAAACTGTTTTGGGCATGCACCTGCGTTTAACGTGCTGTCTTACCAAAATCCAACGGCTAGCGGATTTCATCCCATCTGGCCGCACAAAGAGAGAGTAATTCTATGCATCGTCTCATTTTTATATTGCTCGCCGCGGCGGCCACCTTGCCGGCGCAAGCCATACCAGTCCCCTCAAACTACCAAGATGCGTACAGCACTTTAACCACGCAGATCTCGACCTTTGATGCAGCCGTCCGCGCCAATTGGAACGGAACGCCATCCCCGGTAATCTATGCCCCGCAACTCGAGACCGCCAGCGCGGCCAATTTCACGCAATTGCTCGGAACCAGCTACTACACCAATGCGGTGTTGCCGGAACTGGAAGAACTGCAAGCTCTGGGAGCCCAAGGCGTCAACGTGCATATCAGCTTTCCGATTCTCTACCAGCCCTTCTATTCCTCCAATCCGTCGCAATATCAGGAGTTCGTGAACTTCTATCAGCAGCTCGCCAAAGATGTCCATGCCCGGGGGATGAAGTTGATCGTCTCCAACGTGGTGGAAAACGTGACCCCGGGCGACGATGTCAGCTCCTTTTACGCTTATTACACCAGCCTGTCCTGGAACAATTACATGGCAGGCCGTGCGCAGAATGCGCTTAACACGGCCCTGCTGATCCAACCCGACGCCATGTCGGTTATCACCCAGCCGGACGCCGAGGCCTCCTACAGCGGCCAGATCAACGCCGGCACGGTGGCAGGCAGCACTCAATTGCTCCAAACGATTCTGGCCGCCTTGCAGGGTGGAGGAGTCACCACGCTCCCGATCGGCGCCGGGACCGGTACCTGGCTGAGCAATTATCTGCAATTCATTCAGAGCTTCGCCACTACGTCGGTGCAGTTTATCGACATCCACATTTTTCCCATCAACAACAGCTTCCTGATGAATGCGATCACGGCCGCCAATGCGGCCCACGCGGCGGGCAAGCAGGTGGCCATCAGCGAAGCCTGGGTTTATAAGGAGAGCAACAGCGAACTCGGCACCCTGAATCTGAATCAACTCTGTGCGCGCGATCCGATGAGCTTCTGGGCGCCCGTGGATACGGCATTTTTAAACGCCCTGGTGGATTTTGCGAATTACGAACATCTCACTTTCCTGTCGCCCTTCTGGAGCCATTACTTGTCCGCTTATCTTAACTACAATACTTCCTCCTCGAACGCCAACATTACCGTCGATAGCGAAACGGCCTCCCAGAATGCCCGGCTGATCGGAGCGTTTACCTCCACCGGCCGAAGCTGGATGAATCGCATCCTTCCCGCTCCGGATACAACGCGGCCTGGCGTCCCAGCCGAGCCGGCTGCCGGCGGCATTTATCCCAACGGGATCGCGCTGGACTGGTCCGCAACCACCGATAACGTCGGGGTAGCGGCATACAATATTTACCGCAACGGCCAGCTTCTAACCACATCCAGCCGGCTGACCTACTTCGATCAGAACCTGATGCCGGGCGAAACCTACGCCTATACCGTGGACGCCTTCGATGCTTCGGGAAACGTGTCGGGGCTATCGGCGCCGCTCGTCGTTGAGACCACCGACACCACTCCGCCCTCGGTGCCTGCGAACCTGCACGTAGTCAGCGCGACCACAACCACCATAACGTTCGCCTGGAGCCCCTCGACTGGCACCGGCGGCGTTGGCGGATACCGGATCCTTTCCGGCTCGTCGCCGACGACCATGTCGATCGTCGCGAGCCCAACCGCAACCTCTTGGACTTTTCCGTGGGGCTATCCCGGAAAAACCTACGATTTCGCCGTTGAGTCTTTCAATCCGCTCGGCATATCTTCCAAGGCCAGTCCGGCGCTGGCTGCGGCCACGTCGGCGCACTGACCGGAGAACAGAGGATAATCCGGCCGTGCTAGCGGCGTGTTCTTGGGCCGATCGCTCCAAGCGGTCGGCCTTTTCTTATTTAAGATGAGATAACGAAGGAAAGGACGTTTGCCCACGCAGATTACGTTGGACCCCCGGAAGACTTCGCCCTTGGACTCGAATCTAGGTGGAAGGACCTTCCCGCGCCGCTCTCGAGAGGCCTGGCGCTCAAAGGCTATTGGTTTCGCGCGGTAACCGCCGACGGGATCGGGAAGCGCTCCGCACAATCCGATCCTTGTGGTGCGAACGGGGAGGGTCGAACTCCTGTTGTCATGCTACGGTTGAGATACTAAACGGAAAACGGCAAATTTCGACGGATGGGAAACTATCGAGCCTCCGCTGGGTGAAAGTGGCCAGGGAAAGGTGTACAAGGCCCGCGATCCCAAAAGGGTCGAATTGGTCCGGGACTCAGCGAACAAGCACTGCGATCAATCAACGGCAACCTGCGAATCGGCTTCGACGGCCTTGCGAAATTAATCCTGGAGGTTGGAAAACCCGATGAGCCAAAGGATCTCGGCGCGTTGAAGGTTTTCAAAATACCGGGTGATGGTCCGGAACGCGACAAGGCTTATGGCCGTTTGGACGCTGAAGTTAAAGCGCTAAGCGAGATCAGCCATCAAGCCGTGCTGAAGCTCCTTCATTACAACAGGCACAAGGACTTTATCGTGACGGAGTATCATCCTCTGGGGCACGTTGGATGGTCATCTCAACAGATACAAGGGGCGCGGCTTGGACGCCTTGTTGGCGTTCAGACCGCTTGTTGAAGCGGTTGCACTTATCCACAAAAGTCACGCGATTCATCGAGATATCAAACCTCAAAACATCTTCGTCGCGGGCGATGGGCACTTAGTAGTCGGGGAGTTCGGGATCGTACTTTTCAAGAACGCCGAAGGCTCTCGCATGACCGAGACATACGAACGCGTGGGTACCCGCGATTGGATGGCGCGCCATGTCCTCGATTTAGACTGATAGCTCACGTGGCCTGGGGTATATCGACGAGTCGGCTGTTACGTCCAAGTTGACCGGGCTCTTGGCCAACCGCGGTAAGCCTCTCATGGGATCCAACCGCCGGGTCGACCGGAAGCATATCGGCCAACGCGGTATCCCGGCAACTAGAAGCACATTATGTATCTGCCAAGAGGCATCGCCCAGCCGGCGGAACTCTATGAGAGTCTCAACGCCCTGAAACCTGCGATCCCAAGTGCCGTCGTTAACTGGCGGTACACGATTGGCGAGGACTGGAGTGGGAAAGACTCATCTGGCTGCGCTCCTTCTTGGAAAACTTCGGCCCCAGGATGAGGGTCCAGTAATCGAGTTGTTTGCGGATGATCTGCGGACTGAGCCGGTCGGCGGCAGCTTGCAGCGCCCCGAC
>Ga0302325_10001962_pt1 | contig 51045 bp, 37 predicted proteins | sample Palsa_T0_2_FD_201948 | JGI IMG/M metagenome (GOLD analysis project Ga0302325, IMG submission 201948) | Peat permafrost microbial communities from Stordalen Mire near Abisko, Sweden - Palsa_T0_2 | ecosystem: Environmental > Terrestrial > Soil > Palsa > Peat permafrost | place: Sweden: Abisko...
TGCAGCGGTGCAAGACGTGCTCAGTCAAAACCCGCTCGACGGTCATTTTTTTGTTCCGAGGAAAACGCGCCGATCGGGTAAAAGCACTGATTTGGGATCGCAATGGACTGGCGCGATTTGGTACAAGCGATTGAAGAACGGCAAATGCCGATGGCTATCTCGAGAGTCGGCCTCGATCGAGATCTCGGCACCGGAACTGAGTCTCTTGCTCGACGCCGCGGACCGATTCAACTCCACTGCTACACCGTTGAGTGCAACAAGCTCCCGCTGCGGCCACTTCTTGGGAGAAGTTTGGGCTTAGAACGACCAATCCCACAGCAGACTCCGCTAGTGCTTCGCCAATAGAGCTGCGTACGCTGTCATTCGTTCCGCAGCGTTGAGGCCAATCTTGTTGCAGCGCACTGTGACGATCCGACCCTCGCGGCCTGCTGTAGCACAGCGTACAGAAACCAGAAAGACATGACATAAAGTTGAGCAAAGTAACCAGAATTCTACCGATAGCCATTGCGCGCTCTAGTTGCGCCGAGGCCCCAATGGGCGTAATAGGATTGTTGGCGTTTTTGGATTGAACGCCGCTCGAAAAAGAAATCAAGGGAACATTTCGACTGCAAGGGGCGGGGGACGCTTATGCTGCGAGTCGTGACGCATTTCTGCTTAATCGCAGTGCTCAGTCCTTCGGCACCGGGCGCAGATTCCTATAACGGCATTGCCATCGACCGTCGCCGCAAAGCGCACGCGGTGCAACAGCGGGATTGGATGTCGAGGATGCGTGCGGTGGCGGCGAGTGCGGCCTTGGCGTTCTCGGCCGTGCTGATGCTGGCGGTCATTACCACCCAATCGGCGCAGGCGCAGGCGACGCCGCAGTTCACGACCCTGGCCAGCTTCGACGGGACGAACGGTAGCGAGTCCAATGCGCCACTGGTACAGGCCAGCAATGGGAAGTTATATGGGACAACCTATGCGGGTGGCTCGTACGGCCAAGGCACCGTGTTCGAAATCACTCCGAGTGGCACGCTGACCGCCCTGTACAGCTTTTGCGCGCAATCGGGTTGTCCAGATGGCGAATATGTCGTGGCTGGGCTCATCGAAGACAGTAACGGGATATTGTACGGGACGACCGAACATGGTGGGCCCAGCAGCTGGGGCACGGTCTTCAAATTCACCCTCGGTGGCGAGCTGACCACGCTCAACAGCTTCGGCGTCATGAACGGCTGCGCGTCCGATCCCGAGTCACCGCTGGTCCAGGCCACCAATGGGGTTCTCTACGGGACCACCAATTGTGGTGGGATCAACGGTGCCGGCTCGGTCTTCAGCATCACTACCGGCGGCAGCCTGAACCAGACGCTGTACAGCTTTTGCGCTGGCCCCAGTTGCGGCAACCCTCGTATTAACGGCGACAACAACGGCTTTGCCCCGCAGGCGGGCCTGATCCAGGCCACCGATGGGGATCTCTATGGCACAACCGTCAGTGGCGGGGTCAATGCGGGTATCAGCCCCAACGGCGGAGGCACCGTCTTCAAGATCACGCTAAATGGAGGACTCACCACGCTTTACAGCTTTTGTTCGCTCAGCAACTGCAGCGACGGTTGGGGCCCGGTTGCGGGGCTGGTCGAGGGCACCGATGGCAACTTCTACGGAACAACTGTTTATAACGGGTATAACAGCGCAGGCACGGTCTTCAAGATCACCCCCCGTGGCGAGTTGACCACGCTGTACACCTTTTGCTCGCAAAGCGACTGCGCCGACGGCTCCGGTCCCAGTGCGCCACTGATCCAGGGCACCGATGGGAATTTTTATGGGACCACGACGTTTGGCGGGAACACCAGCGGCGGCACCGCGACCGGCTGGGGCACCATCTTCCAAATCACCCCAAACGGCACGCTGACCACGCTGTACACCTTTTGCTCCGAGAGCGGTTGTGCCGACGGCGGCCGTAGCTTCGCGGCGCTGGTCCAGGTTACCGATGGGAACTTCTATGGGACAACCTCTGTTTACGGTACCGACCCCAGTCACTCTGGCACGGTCTTCAGCCTGTCGATGGGTCTCGCACCATTCGTGAAGACACTACCCACCTCGGGCAAGGTGGGAGCAGCCGTCAAGATCCTGGGAACCGATCTGACCGGAACGACCGGCGTCACCTTTAACGGCACGGCAGTGGCGTTCACCGTGGTCTCGAGCTCCGAAATCACGACCAGCGTACCCGCAGGCGCCACCAGCGGTTCTGTGACCGTGACGACCCCTGGCGGCGCCCTGACCAGCAATGTGCCTTTCGTGATTGCGAACTCCCCCACCTCAACCTCGGTGACCTCGTCGCTAAATCCCTCGGCCGTCGGACAGTCGGTGACCTTCACTGCCACGGTTTCCTCTTCATCCCTAACGCCCGCAGGAACCGTTACCTTCAAGAATGGGAGCGCGACTGTGGGTACTGCAACGCTGGTCGGAGGCGTGGCGACCTTGACTACGACTACACTGAGCGCGGGCACCAACTCGATTACGGCGGTGTACAACGGAGTTCCTGATTTCTCCAGCAGCACATCCTCAGTACTGAGTCAGGTGGTGAACCCGGCCACGAGCGCGGTCACATTGACCTCCTCGCTGAATCCCTCCACCTTTGGAGACTCAGTGACCTTTACGGCAACCGTGGCGCCGGAGTTCAGTGGTACTCCCAAAGGCACAGTCACATTCAAGAATGGGAGTGCGCCGCTGGGTAGCGCGACGCTGACAGGTGGTGTAGCCACCTTCACCACAACAGCTCTGGGCGTGGGCACAGCCTCCATAAAAGCGGCGTACCACGGGAATGCATCGTTCTCCGGCAGCACCTCCTCGGTACTCCGTCAGGTCGTGAACCCGACGTCCTGAAGCGCTGAGCAAAGTCAGTCCGCGAGCGGTTGGTGGTAGTGATTTCAGTACCACTGCGCGCCGCAATGCGACTGCCGGCGACAGGATCAGACAAGAGACCAAGAATCAACAACCGCTCGGAACAAACCACCTACCCGAGGAGAACCCTGCGGCCTCGCGGCGTCCTTACACCGGCTTGAAGGACCTGAACTACCCGCTCAAATATTGGCGCGCCCGGAGAGATTCAAACTCCCGACCCCCCTGTACGCAACCAGGGGCTTGACAATGACTGGCTTCTCCGCCCAAAGGCATTTTTCGCAGCTAGGCAAGCTCCCGTCCCATCCGTCAGCCCCTTCCCTGCGACCGCTTCGATTATTATAGCTTTTCCAGCAATAACAACGCGGAAAGCCCGTGCGCCCTATCGATTCCTCTGGCGGATCCGATCCGTCGGCCCTCGCATTTCTATCCGCCCAAGGCGAGATGGCCGCGCGCATGCGCCGCCACGATTGGTCCGCCTCGCCGCTCGGCCCTTCATCGACATGGTCGACATCTCTCAAGACTTTGGTAGGACTGATGCTCGCCTCACCGCAGCCGATGTTCATGGCATGGGGACCGGCGCGCACCTGGCTCTACAACGACGCTTTCATCCCGATCTTAGCCGCCAAGCATCCGGCCGCGCTCGGCCGGCACGCGCTCGAGGAAGTCTGGCGCGAGGCGCGCGACACGCTTGTGCCGATGTTCGACCGCGTCTACGCGGGAGAGCCAGTGCACATGCAGGAGTTCAGCCTGCGCCTCGATCGTCATGGGAAGCTTGAGGATGCGTACTTCGCCTTCTCGTACATTCCTGCACGCGACGAGACCGGCTCGGTGGCTGGACTCTTCGGCGCGTGCATCGAGACAACCGACCGGGTGCTCGCCGAGCGCCGCCAGGCAGCCGCGCAAGCACGGCAGCAACGCATGTTCGAGCAGGCGCCAAGCTTCATGTGCATCCTGCGAGGGCCCGACCATGTCTTCGAGTTTGTGAACGGCGCGCACCGCAAGCTATTTAACAGCGATAGTTGGATCGGCAAGCCGGTGCGCGAGGCATTTCCGGATCTTGCGAATCAAGGCTACTTCGAGCGCCTCGACCATGTGTACGCATCAGGCGACCGGTATGTCGCCACCTCCGCGCCGGTGCGGTTTCGGCGGACGCCCGCGGGCGCCGAGGAGGAGCGCCTCCTCGACTTTATCTACGAGCCGATCACCGACGACGCCGGTCGCGTCACCGGCATCTTCTGCGAAGGATTCGATGTCACCGAGGCGCGGCGTTCCGAACTTGCCCTGCGCGAGAGCGAGACGCGCTTTCGCGAAATCGCCGATGCCGCGCCGGTCATGATGTGGATCTGCGACGTCGCCGCCACGCGCACCTGGTTTAACCGGGCATGGCTGGATTTCGCGAAGGCATCCCTGCAGGATGAGTGCGGCGACCAGTGGGTGGCGCGGGTGCACCCGAGCGATGCCATACCAAGAAGCGCCCGCTTTTTGAAAGCGTTCGAGCGGCGCGAGCGCGTTCGGATCGATTACCGGCTTCGACGTGCGGACGGTGAGTGGCGCATCATCGACGAAACCGGCGCGCCTCGCTTTGCAACCGACGGGACATTCCTGGGATACATCGGCTCGTGCACCGACGTAACCGAGCAGCGCGCGGCCGAGCGAGCCCTTAAAAGGAGTGAAGAGCAGCTGCGGCTCGCCACCGAAGCCGCCGAAGTCGGCCTGTGGGACGTCGATCTGGTGACCGACACTCTGTACTGGCCGCCGCGCGTCAAGCACATGTTCGGTATTTCGCCGGATGTTGCCGTTTCGATGGCTGACTTCTTCGCAGGGCTGCATCCCCAAGACCGCGACGGCGTAAGCGCCGAGTTTGCGGCCGCAGTCGATCCCGCGCGGCGTGCGTTGTACGACGTCGAGTACCGCACGATCGGCAAGGAGGACGGGATCATGCGCTGGGTTGCGGCGAAGGGGCGCGGCATCTTCGACGAGAGTGGCTCATGCATCCGTGTCATTGGTACAGCGCTCGACATCAGCGCACGCAAGCACGGGGAGGCCCAGCTGCGCGAGCGCGAGGAACGGCTGCGCGCGATCGTGGAAACGACGCCGGAGTGCGTCAAGCTCGTCGCGCGGAACGGCAGGCTGCTGCAGATGAATCCGTCGGGGCTTGCGATGATCGAGGCGCCAGCCGCGGAATACATCGTCGGCCGCAGCGTACTCGAGCTCATTGCGCCCGAGCACCGCGAGGCATACCGCCGGTTCAACGAACAGGTATGCGACGGCGCAAAAGCTACGCTGGAATTCGATGTCATCGGGCTCTTGGGGACACGGCGGCACATGGAGACGCATGGCGCGCCGCTACGCATGCCGGACGGGACCGTCGTCCAGCTTGGCGTGACGCGCGACGTCACTGCGCGCCGCCTCGCTGAGGCGGCGCTGCGCGAGTCCGACCGGCGCAAGGACGAGTTCATCGCAACCTTGTCGCACGAGCTGCGCAATCCGCTCGCGCCGCTGCGCAATGCGCTGCAGATTCTGCAGACGCGCGCCACTCACGACGCCGGGGCCGCATCGATCCACGAGATGATGGAGCGGCAGGTCAACCATCTGGTGCGCCTGGTCGACGACCTGCTCGAGGTTTCGCGCATCCAACACGGGGCGTTTGAGTTGCGCAGCCAGCGCGTGGAACTTGCAACCGTGGTGCGCAACGCCGTGGAGACTTGCGAGCCCCTGGTCCGCGAGGCGGGACACCGTCTCGATATTACGCTGCCGGATCGCAGTGTTTGGCTGTACGGCGACCCGGTGCGGCTTGGGCAGATTCTCGCTAACCTTCTTAACAATGCCGCGCGCTACACCCCGCATGGCGGTCGCATCTTCGTAAATGCGCACGTCGTTGGCGGCATCCTCTCGATAAGCGTTCGCGATACCGGCGCTGGATTCGTTGAGAGCGCCGCGCCGCGACTCTTCGAGATGTTCAGTCGCGGAAAGCAATCGACCGGGCTCGGAATCGGTCTTGCGCTAGCGCGGCGACTCGCGGAACTTCACGGTGGCGCAATCAAGGCCGCCAGTGCCGGCGCGGGGCAAGGAGCCGAATTCACCGTTTCTCTTCCTCTGCCCTCGGACCAGTCGGGCATGCCGGCCAAGTCCCCGCGCGGGTCGGACTCCTTTCGCGGCCACCGCGTTCTCGTCGTCGACGACAATCAGGATGCGGCAGAGAGCATCCGCGCACTTCTCGAACTTCTGGAGGCGCAGGCGCGAGTCGCATTCGACGGCGCGCAGGCATTGGCGCTGTTCCGCGAGTACGACGCGAACGTCGTGTTGCTTGATATCGGGATGCCCGGGATGGATGGTTACGAGGTTGCCCGCGCACTGCGCGAGCGTCATCCCGAGCGCAACGTGCACATTGTGGCGCTGACGGGCTGGGGACAAGACCAGGATCGCGCCCGGACACGTGCAGCGGGCTTCGATCGCCATCTGGTGAAGCCGGTGGATTTTGCGACTTTGGAAGCGTTGTTCGAATCTCTTCCAGCGCCATCGGCTGCAGCTTCTGCATCTAACGCCGGATCCTTACGCAATCGTGCGACGCGTCCTGATATTGCCCCAGGGAATTACTGACTGCCTGACCGAAAGCGCAAATGAGCGGCAAACGGTCTTCGGCAGGAGTTATTTGAGTCGCTGCCACTTGTCAGCCGCCAGCATGCCAATTGCATGCTCGGATTGACAAATGTTGACGTGCCGTTGCCGTCGAATTCCGTGGACCCGCCGCCCTAGTCCAAAGTTGCACTGCGACGCGGCAGGAAGACGTCTGCTCCGACATCAAATCCTGTGTCGGGTACCGTTAACCCGGCAGGATTAGTAGCAATCTTCAGCGAGTCCTGCGGAAATGCTATCCCGACTCCGGCGAGCCCTTCTGCCTTGATTCCAAAACCATCCGAGAAATAACCATTGGTCGCCTGAGCGCCAAACGCAACTAGCAGCAGAAGGGTCGTAACTAAGAGCGCTGGAGCACGGACAATCGATACAACCACTTCTCTTGGGTTTGTTATTGGGAATTTTCGCAACGCGCGCAACTTGGGTTGGTGGCATCCTCGGCGCCGCAAATCCGGAGGCAGGAAGGGGTTCACCGCATCAGCATGCGGCGCCGAGGTGCCAAGCTCAAACATAGAGCAATCCAATCGCCGTTGGAAAATGCCTTTTGTTCTATGCAGATTACGAAAACGCATGCATGTAACAACACATGAAACGATCCTCACGCCAACTTTGGATCGCACATCGAGTTTTCCGAAATACTCCGGATCGTTTATGTCACCGTTCTGTCACCAGGTTTGCCAACCGCCAGTCAGTTTGTAACGATTGAGCTCTCGCGTAACCGCCTCAAAGCGGCTCGCGGCAAACAAATAAGTTTTAAGAATTACGATATGGTTAATCGTCATTCGACGCAGCTCTGATTAGCGGATAATTTTGTTATGTCCGAGCCTGTCGTGATCGAATCCGAGCCGCAAGATTTCTCCATGGCCAAATCACGTGGTTCATCCCCTGAACGTTCTTTCTTGATCGAGATCCTGATCTGTGTGACCGCAGGCATCGTTGTGGCGACCAGTCCGCCTGCGCCCACCGCCGCTGATCACCCGTACGTCGTGGAGTCCGTATATAAGGTGAAGGATGGACATTCGGAGGAGTACCTGGAGCTGTTGAAAAAGCACCAGTTCAAGATTCTTGATCGCGAGAAGACGCTCGGAGACGTTCTTTCGTACACCGTATACCATCCCAGCGTTGGCGCGAGCGAAAATCGTCCGTGGGACTATCGCATCGTCACGGTGTACAAAAACCCGCTGGTGCCTGCGCGGGCGAATGTCATCGAGCAGCAGCTATTTCCGGATCGCGACACCTTCAGTCTCGAGGAAAATCACCGCCTGGCGCTGACCGAAACTCACTGGGACCTTCCGCTGAGTGAAGTCGATCCACGCACGGGGCTGGATTAAGGCCGTTACATTAGGCACAAGCCGGGCCTTTAACGGGTTGGTGTAGTCAGCTACCGCACTGCCGCCATGCAGTGGCGCACGGCCCGGCGCTTGACCTCGACCCCAAGGCCGGCGCGAGGCAACTTCGGCTCCCTCGATCAGTGACTTGAGTTTCCGATACGCGATGTCCGGCTCCACGGGGCGGAAAACTGCTCGGGCGCGTCCGTCCCCCAGAACCGCTTGACTCTATTATGAGAATGATTATCATTACCATTCACATACGCGCCAGCGTCTGCGCGTTTCACCGTGGAAAATTCATCGGGCTTGCTGAACGCCTGCGCCGAAAACGGCCATTCTCATAGGACCATTCGCTGCAGCAATGCCATGGATCTCTGGTCTTGCCTTGTCCGTCCTGGGGCTCGCGATTGCAGCGACGCCCTCTGCCGTCGCCGCTGAAATTCCGCCCGCGCCGACTTTGGCTGCCGACGGGACGACTACCGCGAGCGCCCCCGCCGATCCCGAGCTGTCTGAAATTGTAGTCACTGCGCGCAGACGCACGGAGTCGCTTTGGATCAAGAACAATGCGCTCGATGAGTCGCGCGACGAGGCTCTGCTGCCCAAACTCGGCGCCACGCAATACAACATCGATCAGCAGGCAATTGAGGCGCTACCACAAGGCAAGAGCACGCCGATCGACAAGGTGCTGCTGCAGGCTCCCGGCGTTTCGTACGATTCGGCGATCAGCAACCCCGATTTTCACGTCCGCAACGAGTACGCGAACGTCCAGTACCGCATCAATGGCATCCAGCTCCCGGACGGAGTCTCAGCGCTGGGTCCGGTCCTGGAAACCGGCTTTGTCGGGAATCTGAATCTTCTCGACGGGGCATTGCCTGCGCAGTACGGGCTGCGAACCGCAGGCGTCGTCGACATCACCACCAAGACCGAATTCGATGCGGGCGGGAACCTCGATCTCTACGGCGGCAGCTGGGGAACGGTTTCGCCCAGCATCGAGTACGGTGGCGGCGGCGGACAGACGCAATACTTTCTGACCGGCCGTTACCTGCAGAGCGAGGAGGGTCTGGAGAATGCCATGCCGACCCAGAACCCGATCCACGACCGCACGACGCAGGAGAAATTCTTCGGGTACGGATCGACTCTCATGGGGGATTCGAGTCGCCTGATCTACATGACCGGCGCCTTCGTTGGGCATTTCCAGATTCCGGACCTCGTCGGTCAGGAGCCTCTGGGAGAATTCGGCTCCGGCACTTTGCCCTCGACCAGCCTCAATGAAAACGAAACCGACCACTTTTTCTTCGGCATCGCCGCGCTGCAGACCCACTATGACAATGTCGACACGCAGCTGTCGCTCTTCACGCGCTACGCCAGCATCGATTTCGTGCCCGACCTCTACGGCGACCTGGCTTTCAACGATGTCGCATCGAACGTCGCACGCAAGAGCCTGCTAAACGGACTGCAATACGACGCCGCCGACCGCCTGGGCGATGCGCATACGGTGCGCACCGGAGTTGTGTTCAGCATCGAGAAGACGCAGGTGCGGGATCTGTCCACAGTGCTGCCCCTGGACGCCGATGGCAATCCCCTGCCCACTCCCGTGAATTTGAACGATTACACCCCGAAAACCGGCTGGACTGCGGGAGGCTACATTCAGGACGAGTGGCGGATACGTCCGGATCTGACGTTGAACACAGGCGTGCGCTTCGATGCGATGAACCAATTCGTCTCGGCGAATCAGGTGAGTCCGCGCATTGCTCTCATCTATCAGCCCATCCCGGACACGACCTTACATGCCGGGGTGTCGCGCTACTTCACCCCGCCGATGCAGGCGCAATCAACGCCGAACAACCCCACCCTGTTCCAACACACAACCCAACAGCAGGCGATCCCGCTCGATGCTCCGGTTCGACCCGAGCGTGCCACGTATTTCGACGCCGGCGTGGACCAACAGCTCTTGGGCCCTCTTTCCCTGGGCCTCGATGTCTACTATAAGCGCTCGACCGACACGCTCGACGATGGGCAGTTCGGCCAGGCTGTGGTGCTTGACCAGTTCAATTATGCGCGCGGCTTCAGCCGCGGAGAGGAAATCAAGATCAACTATTACCAGGGAGGGTTTCGCGCGTATGCGAATGTGTCGCATGAGACAACCATGGTCAAGGACGTGGTCTCGAACCAATATCTCATCGGCGATCCCGTGGAACTTGCCTACCTCGCATCGACCTACACCTACTCATCCGATGCTCAGACGGTCAGCGCATCGGCCGGTACCTCTTACCGCTGGCACAGTATGCTCGCAAGCGTCGATGGCATCTACGGTAGCGGACTGCGCGCCGGATTTGCCAACGAGCAGCACTCGCCCGGCTACGCGCAGTGGAACTGCGCGGCGGCGCGGGACTTTTATCCCTGGCACGACCAGAAGCCGCTGACGCTGCGTTTGAGCGCCATCAATATCCTGGATCGCAGCTATCTGCTGCGTGCTGCTACCGGCGTTGGTGAATTTGCCCCGCAATATGGACCGCGCCGAGGGGTATTCATCGGTCTTGCGCAACAGTTCTGAAGCTGCGGGAAATAAATCGGAATGTCCCGGTACGGCTTTAGAACCGCACAACCGCTGGCGACATCCAGTAGCAGGTCCGCATGAAGGTATCGTCGTTCTCAAAGCTTGCGGGAAAAAGATTGATCCACGAAGGGCACCTCATCCGGCCGTGACGTTCGCCCTAGTATGGCGTTGCGGTGCGGGAAGCGTCCAAATCTCTCAATCGTGGCCTGGTGCGCCAACGCATAACGAGTCCAGTCCTCGCTCCCGAGCTGTCCGATGAGACGGACCGAGAGTGCTTGATCTTCCCGATCCTCGCTGTGTTCGAAGGGCAGATAGAAGAAGTAACGTTCCTCCGGAGTCATGGCGACGTCGAAACCGATCGCAATCGCCCGTCTCGCTAAGGAACGTGCAATGGTGTCGGTGGCAAACGCGCGCGGCGTGCCCCGAAACATGTTGCGGGAAAATTGATCCAGAACGATTACGGCAGCGAGCAGCGCGCGCAGACTGCTGGTGTCGGGCACAGCACCGTTAGCGATCTTTTCGTGTACTCCCAAAAATCGCGCGCGGATCTTAGTGTCAACCTCGTCGTTCGTTACGAACCAGAGATCCGCTCCCAGCTCCTGGAACCAGAAACGCAATACTTCTTCCACCCAAGGCGGCTCAGTGCGATCGGAGGTCCGCTCAATCGTCGACATCACAGGTCCGGAGGCAATCGCTCGTCTGGGTCCCGCGAGCAGGCCCTATTCGGGCAAACCTGCGGCGCGCAGCGCTCGCGATACGTGGTTGGCGTCGGTCATCAACTTGAAGGGCTCTTTTGACATGTGTTGCCGAATGGAAAATTGCGGCCGCAGCGACAGACACGATGCGGCGCACGCGCGCGCATTCTCCATGTCACCGAGCTGCGCGTGGCAGGCGGCAACTAAGGCAAAGTCCCGGAACCTGCGCACCGGTATGTGCGCAAAGGCGCTCAGGGCTTCGCGGTAACGGCCAAGAATGATGTAGGCGCAGGCAGCCTGCCGCCAATACCATGGTGGATCAAAAAACGGGTCGATTTGGCGGGCGCGCGCAATCCAGATGAGCGCCTCCTCGGCTTGCCCTGCGTACACCATGATGAACGCCATGTCCGCCTGGTTCCACTGGTTGTTCGGATTGATTTCAACTGCACGCCTCATATGCTGGAGAGCAAGCTCGTACGCTCGGCGATGCAGGCACACTTGCGCCAACAGCGAGTGGCAGGTGCTCTCGCCGTCATCGAGAGCCACGGCACGCATTGCCAGGCGGTACGCAGCGTCCAGTTCATCGTTCGAATCGCCCGGATCATCGTGCCATGCAGAGAGCCGCATCGTTGCGAGTAAGCCATATGCCATGCCATAGGCGGGGTCGATTTCAATGGCACGTTCGAAAAGTCGCGTCGCTTCCGCAGCGCCTTCCGGATCGTCCCATGGAAGTGCATTGCCTTTAAGAACGCATTCGTAGGCTTCGAGGCTCGACGGCGGCTTGCGGCGCGCCCGCTCGACATCCGACACCTGGACGCGGCCGACCAGAGTGCTGACGATTGTCTGCACGACCTCGTCCTGTACGGCAAATATCTCCGTCTGCTGGCGATCAAACCGGTCGCCCCATAGCTGGACGCCGCTTGTTGCGTCGATCAGTTGCACGTTAATGCGCACGCGATCGCCAATACGCCGCACGCTTCCCTCGACGACGAATCGGACATTGAGTTCGCGCGCCAGTTGACTGACATCCACGGCACCGCTGCGATATTTAAACGAAGCCGACTGCGATCGCACCGCCAGAAGCCGCCACCGCGAAAGCTCGGTGATGATGTCTTGGGCAATACCGTCGCTGAATGCTTGTTGTTCGGGATCGGCGCTGACGTTGGTGAACGGCAGCACGCAGATCGCCACGCGAGCTGGTCCGGGTGACGCCATTGAAGTGGCAGCCAGAGGCTCCGGCCTTGCAGAGTCACTCAGCGGCCCGCGCCCTCGCGCAATTACGGAACCGAGTGCGTGAATGACCTCTTGGAATTTCGGGCTGCGCGTCGGATCGCCCGTCTCATCGAGATCAGTCGTATGAATCGCACGAAAATCGATTGGCAGCGGGGCATTCCCGAAGCGTACTGGTATGAGTACACCGCGATCGGCCCCATCACGGGCTTCGCCGCGTACCCAGCGCGACTCGACGGAGTTTTGCGTCCACACTACCAGCACAGCGGAGCAATCCTTGAGTGCCGCCGCAATCTGGCGGTCGAATTCCTGACCGGGTGAGATTGCCGAATCCCACCATACCGACCAGCCCTGCGACTCGAGCGCAGCAACCAATGGCGCCACGCGCGCGCTGTCAGCCCGGGCGTAAGACATGAAGATGTCGGTCAAGAATCAAAACTCCCCTGCGCGCGATAGTAACTGGCAACGAGCTTCGGCGTCAGCAGTGCGTTACGCCTCGCCCTGAATGATCCTATAGGTCGCATGCAGGTTACATCATGGCTCAGACGTAGTTCACCATTACATCGGCGCTAACAATGGGCTCTAGGTCCTTGTTTGCGCTCATGCAATGCAACGACTTAAAAAGCCTCCGCGAACGAAATTTTCGTGCGCACACAAGATCGCGTCACTTTTTCCTTTCGCACGCGTCTTGCGCAACCGCTCTAAGCAACACCAAGACAGCGCACCCAGGCTCAGAAGCCAACTGGCGTGCGCGATAAAAAGTAGTTTCGCGCACGTTGACAAAAGCACTAGTTGAATGCAGGCTCACGGCGCAGTTCCGCACAGAACCAAAACGATTAAACGGTTTCGATTTGATGCACTGCTCCGATCGCAACGCATCAAATCCTCCCGCCCATCGGGTCAGTAGCTGACTGTAATCAAAACAGCCTAGGGGAAGACTAATGACGCTTCAAAGATTGCTCAGACACAGAACTGTCAGCGCACTGGCCGCGGCTTTCGTCGGTGTTTGCGCTTCGTCCTTCGCACTGGGGGCAGTATCCAATGTGTCCCCCGGCATTAAGGTTTCGAACGATCTGGGTCGTGCCAGCGAATCGACCGAGATTAACATCACGGTTCACCTCACACTGAACGACAAGGCCGCCTTCGACAGCGCCGTGAATAGCCTTTACGACTCGACGTCGCCGAACTTCCACCAATGGATGTCCAACGCTGATCTCAGAAAGTACGCACCAACTGAAGCTCAGCAGGACATCGTTCGCCGCGAACTTGCGAAATACGGGCTGACGATTCTTTCCACCGACGCCTTCGGATTCTCCGTGCGCGCTCACGGCACCATCGCCCAGGTGGAGAGTGCCTTCAACACGGAACTACATGAGTTCGAGCACAACGGCAGCGTATTCCGCGCCAACATCAGTAACGCGCGACTCAGTGGCGAGGCAGGCGATCTTGTCTCGAGCATAGCGGGAATTGAAAGCCACCAGGTACGGCCGCTCGCCGTGCGAGCCGTTAACCCGGCTACACAGAAATCCTTCCCTTCGGTGCCGATCAATGCGGCTACCGCCGGCTTTCCCGCGGGAAGTACAACCGATTGTCTCTCGGCACCAAGAACCTACACTCTGCAGGGCGCGACACATTTTCCGCTTGGCGTTTACTCCGGACCCGTCTATTCCCGTAATCAATCCTTGATCTGTGACTATCTGCCGAGCCAGTTGTGGACTGCCTTGGGTCTCGATGAGGTTTTTGCTGCCGGATACAACGGTGCGGGTCAGACCATTGTTCTCGTGGAGGGCTATGGCTATCCCACCCTTGAAAAAGATGCGAACGAGTTCTATCGGCTGGCGGACCTGCCACTCCTGAATTCATCAAACTTCCAGATTGTCTATCCTGAGGGCAAGCCTGCGCCCGACGCCGGAATTCTTGCCGGTTGGAACATTGAAATCGCACTCGATTTGGATTCGTCACATACCGTCGCCCCAGGGGCAAAAATCGTGGTCGTTGCCACCAACGGCCAGGACAATGAAGATTTTCAGAATTCCATTTTGTACGTGGCTGAAAATGATCTCGGCAACTCGGTTTCCAACAGTTATGAAGAAGACCTGGATCTCCTCGCCGGGCCTGACGAACAAAACTCCTGGAACGATACGATTGAGGTGGCAGCCGCCAAAGGCATCTCCGTCAATTTCTCCTCCGGCGACGGTGGCGACAATGGTGTGGGCAGTCCAGTGGGTGCGCCCGGAGTTCCCTCGGACGCTCCATATGCCACATCCGTCGGCGGTACTTCCATCCTAAATGACCTGGAAAACCCAGGATCCACGATCACCACATCGTGGGGAGATACATGGGTTAATGTCTATTCCGCTGGCGCTGTGGACAACCCCCCAGCACCGTACGGTCTTTACGGCGGGGGCGGAGGCGGCGAAAGTGTTTTTTGGCCGAAACCGGCCTGGCAGAAGTCGCTTCCGGGCACTGGCAGGCAAACGCCTGATGTCTCCGCGCTGGCTGATCCGTTCACCGGCTTTCCCATTGTGATAACGGTTGGTTCGACGCAAGAGGTCCAATACGGCTGGGGAGGCACGAGTTTGGCCTGTCCGATCTTCTCGGGTTTCTGGGCCATCGCCAACGAGAAGGCGGGACGTGCCCTGGGTCAAGCCGCACCGCTTATCGCCGCCTTACCCTACGGAGGCGTTCAGGACGTGCTTCCCACAACCGACAGCACCCCGAACAATGTCACCGGGACGATTACGACGAAGAGTGGTACCACCAGCTATACGGCTGATGAGCTCTTTGGAAGCTTGCTCGAAGGCAACACGGGCTTCACCAGCGTGATCTGGCCCAACGATGGATCACTATACGTAACAGACTTTGGGTTCGGGCTGGACAGCTCACTTACAGTCCATCACGGCTGGGACAATGCGACAGGATGGGGCACTCCGTACGGGCTGACGTTTATCAACGCGGTAACCAAATAGCAGAACCATGTATTGATTGGCGGGCGCAGGCGTGCGCCCGCTGCCCGCCAGAATTATCTAGAAACCCCGAGGTCGGGGCATGTTCGGCTGCGGGGAGTGCCGGCGACAGCGGATTCCGGCCCCCCGCGAGGCTGACAGAAGATTACACCCTTGGGGCGAGAGGAATCGCCCCTTCGATGACAGCAATCCGGTTGGGTGCGCACGGCAAAGGCAAACGCGGCGGATCGCGTGATCTACTACCGGAACACCCATCGCAGACACGCGGAACTGATGCTCGTCTATCGAAAACCCAAGGTATCCGACCTGACAACGAAGTAACTCACTCTCGCAGAGAACCCTGCGGTCTCTGGTTCGAAGATCCCGCGGCACGCCAACGACAGATCCAATTCAGAATTGCGCATGCAGGCGCACTGCAAAAATCGACACCGGACCGCGCTGGGTGTTGTACGCGGGGTTCTTGACCCACTGGTAGTCAAAGGTGAGGTGCGCCCACGCGCGCGCGGAGAGATTGTAGTAGGTCTCGACGATCTGCTCCGCGCCCGGGTGCGCTAGCTGGCCATCGCCGATCAGGATGCCTAGACCGCCCAAGTTCAAATATTCCTCGCGTTCTGCCGAAATTCCGTTGTCGATGGCGGATAGGCCGATGATGTCGTCGGGTCGACGCCACAGCAACCCTTTAATCGAAGTTCCGATTGCCACCGAGCGGTCGATGTCCGCGAATTCGTAGGTCTCGACATTTCCGGCGGCCTTGCTGACGCGCGCAAAGACCCCGATGGCCTCGGTAATCGGTTGCTCAAGGCCGAGAACAGCGCCCAAACGGCTTCGATACTCACGAGCGTCGACGAGGGCGGTATTGATATTGGCCCTTGTGGATTGTGCAAGAGCTATCGTTTCATCAAGGAGCGCCATACGACCGCGGCTGTCGAAGGCGGTCACGAGCACACGACCGGTCTTCCCGAGCAAATCGAATCTCTTCTCGATCTCGCCGTCGATCTGGAATTCGTGAAATCCAGGGTCCAGATGTGGACTGTTCGGAATGTTGGATAGATCGAATACACCCGCGCGCAATGTCCAGGATCCCTGATAGCGCTCGGCGGCGGCTCCAACGGTGAACCCCCACGCGTCCGCCGCATAATCGAAGGCGCCTGCATCCACGGCCGCCCAGTTGAAGAAATCGCTGCGCGGATCATGGGCGTATTGGTTGGTATCGAAAATGTCGGTGACACCAAACTTGCCCAATGTGAATACCCAGCGGTCGGAGCTGTGCGAACCACGCAACTGGTTTGCGACCCCTTCTACGGACTCCTGTTCACCGCCCGTATCGACGGTCTCGCGTAGGAATGCCCGGGGTAAGCGTAAGTACGGCTGCTTCTTGCCGACTTTATAGGCCTCGCCACTCGGAAATCCGGCGACCCCGAGGGTGTCATTCAGCCCAAAGCCCTGATCGATTTCAGGCTGGATCCAGCCTTCCGCTCCAGGCCACAGCCGCGCGCCGAGATAGACACTCGCGTCAAACGTTTCGCGCCCGATGTCGGGCGACAGACTATTCTTCCCGCTGTAGGGTGCCCTAAAGCCATCCGTTTCCTGCTCCACATAGGTCAACTGGCCGTGAATCGCAAAGCGCTCGTCAGGTAACGATTGCAATGCGCCAGCGCCGGGTGCATCGGCTGACAGCGCAGCAGGCACGTAAACGTGGATCAACCCGATTGCCATCAGGAAGCGCATCGGAAAATGCGCTGCCCATCCGAGGTCTCGCGCATGCCGAAGCTGTTCGGTGCTTTCAGCTTGCGAGAAGTTGGGGATGATCATGATCAGGTGTCATTTGGAAGCCGGCAAGCCGACGAAAATCAACAGCCAGAAGGCGAACGCGAGGACCGCGAAGGTCGTTGAAGATCACATTCGCGAGCATATGGTTGATCCACGTGGCGAACGTGAGAATCTCCATGTCCTTGCGTGTTTAATCTATATGAGTCAGCCATGACTTGAGCGTGACTATGGCGGGTTTTTTTCATCCCGATGCAACGAAGTGCCTTGCGGGGCATTTACTTGCAACGCATCGACACAACAAACCGGATCGATCCTAGTGTATATGCTCCGTACGAAATGCCGGTGATGCCGAGCCATCTTCTGCGACCTCTTGGTACTCTGGCACTCGTACTCTTCGGCCTCGTCGCGCGTGGTGCCTGGGCTCAGACACCTTCGCCGCTGCAGGACTGGCAATACTCGGGTGGCAGCATTCTCGCGCGGCTCTTTGAGCCCAACCTGCCCACTTGGCGAACGATTCTCGGCGGAGCGGCAGAAGTGGAGCCCATCTACGAGGGAGCACGGGCGTACCGCACAAGCGGCGGCCCCGTTTTCGATATCCGTCTGCGGGATGAAGCGTACTTTTCCACTGGCGAAGGTCTTGGCTACAACATTCTCCGTGGTGACCACTACGAGTTCGGGGTCGGTCTTGCATACGATCTGGGCCGCAAGGCACGCGAAGACCTGGCCAACCTTCACGGTATGGGCGACATATCTCCAGCGCCGGTTGGCAAGGTCTACGGCTCGGTCGTGCTGTCGCGAAAATTCCCACTCATCCTACGAGCCACGGCAAGGCAGTTCGTCGGTGGCGCGAACGGTGCGATCGCCGATCTTGGGGTCTACATGCCCTTGCCCGGCAGCTCAAAGAGCTTTGTCATGTTTGCTGGCCCCTCCATCACCCTCGCAACGCGCCATTACCTGCAGACGGAATTTGGCGTCACTTCGGATCAGTCGCTGGCGTCAGGACATACTATTTACGATATTCGCGATTCCGGGACGAACAAGGCCGGCGTCGGCTTTAGTGCGACCAAGTTCGTCACGAAGCATTTTTTGGTCAATCTCGATATGGCTATCAGCCAGCTTCGCGGCAGCGCCGCTCGCAGTCCCCTTACAGAGGAAAGAACCCAGCGAGTTGCAGCGCTCTCGTTCGACTATCTGTGGGAAAAAAAGTAGACCGCCCTGGGTGTCCGCGTTGCCATCTGGCAGCAGGATTGGGTGAATGCCGCGCGTGAGTTGCATGATTCGCTGACGGCGCAAAGGCCGGAAACGGCCGCGAGTTAGAATTCACCGGTCGATCCGCACCGATTGTCCTCAAGCCGGCAACCCGGCTCGGCCCAACATGCCCACTTGAGCTAAGCTTCTGCCCACGTCCTCCGACGGCCTGTCAGGGGTTATCCCGCCGTGAGTGAGCCCTCGCACGCGATATTTCTGAGCTACGCCTCACAGGATGCGGCGGCTGCCCGAAAGATTTGCGAGGCACTTCGCGCCGCCGGCATTGAGGTCTTTCTCGACCAGAGCGACCTGCGCGGCGGAGACGCGTGGGATCAGAAGATCCGGCACGAGATCCACGGCTGTGCTTTGTTCGTCCCGATTATCTCGCTGCACACGCAGGAGCGGCTCGAGGGTTATTTTCGCCACGAGTGGAAGCTCGCCGTCGAACGCACACACCACATGGCCGAGCAAAAGCCGTTCCTCGTGCCGGTCGTCGTTGACGCTACACCCGACAAAGACGCCTTTGTCCCGGATGCGTTCCGAGCGGTGCAATGGACTCACCTGCCGGGAGGCGCGACACCTTCTGCCTTCGTTGAACGGATGAAGAGCCTGCTGTCGCCGGAGCCATCGGCGTTGAGCCCAATGTCCGGTGCCGCACTGGGGCTCGGGGAGCCGGTCCGCTCCCAACGGCGGTCGAAACCGGTGCTGCTCGCAAGCGTTGCAGTCGTCGTCTGCGCGGCCCTGGCGTATCTCATTGCCGGCAAGCTCTGGAGCTCGAAGTACCCGACGCCCGCCGCCTTCGCTCCGCCGCCATACTCGATCGCAGTGCTGCCGTTTGTGAACTTAAGCGGAGACAAGGAGCAGGAGTACTTTTCCGATGGGCTCACAGAGGAGCTGCTCAACTCGCTGAGCGAGATCGACGAGTTGCAGGTGGCCGCCCGCACCTCCTCGTTCTCGTTCAAAGAACACCCGGACATCGCCACCGTTGCCCACAAGCTCAATGTTGGCGCAGTACTCGAAGGCAGCGTCCGGCGCTCCGCGAACACCATCCGCATTACGGCGCAGCTCATCAATGCGGTCACGGGCTTTCACCTGTGGTCGAAGACCTATGACCGGGACTTGGGCGATGTTCTGAAACTCCAGACCGAGATTGCGACCGCGGTAGCGAGCGCCCTGAAAGTCACGCTGCTCGGCGATGTCACGGCTAAAGTCGAGCTCGGCGGGACGCGCGATCCGGACGCATTCGATGCCTATCTGCGCGGAGCAAAGGCTTACAGTACAAGACACGAGACCAAAGACGTCCCAGCCGCGATTGCTGCGTACACGGAAGCGATTCGCGCCGATCCGCACTATGCACTTGCGTTCGCCGCCCGCTCGATCGCCTATGCCGCCGTCGCCGGGGAGGCTGCGACCGCAGCGGCACTGCGTGAAGGTTTCGATAAGGCGCAAACAGATGCCCGCCAGGCGCTCGCCCTTGCGCCGGATCTCGCCCAAGCCCACCTCGCATCGGCAAACGTTGCGGAACTGGGATCTCTCAACTTCACGCAGGCGAGTGACGCGTTCAAGCGTGCTCTTGCGCTCGCGCCAGGAAACGCAGAAGTTTTACGACTGAGCGGCAAATTTGCAGCTTATATGGGGAACTTCGATGCCGGCGTTGCGGCCGCGCGCCGCGCCGTCGTGCTCGACCCGCTCGCTCGCGCCAGCCACAGTGTCCTCGGTCGGACACTGTATGTGGCCCGTCGCTATGGGGAGGCGGTTGCGGCTCTTGCGGAAGTCCTCAGCCTCGACCCCAACTACAAGGATACCTACGCTCATCGCGGGTTCGCCTATTACGGACTTGGCGATCTGCAGAGCGCGCGCGCTTCATGCGAGACGCACCCGGACTATTGGGGAAATCAATATTGCCTGGCAATCACCTACAATAGGCTCGGGAGGCACGCAGATGCGGAAGCCGAGCTTGCGAAAATGAAGGCAGCAGTCGCGGTAACCGCGGCGTACCAGTATGCCACGGTCTATGCGCAGTGGGGTGATCGGGCCCAGGCGCTCGAATGGCTCGAGACGGCGCTGCGCCTGCGCGATTCGGGCCTGGAGATGCTCAAGACCGACGCGCTCCTGGACCCCTTGCGCCAAGAACCGCGCTTCCAGGCGATTGAGCGCGAGTTGAAGTTCCCGGACTGACTGGCGAGGTCGATTTCGACGCGCAGATCGTGCGATTTTTGCACAGGTGCTTGGCTGAGCGCGATGTGGCGTGTCACAGCCGAAAATGGCTAGTAGTGCTTAAGCCACGGGGCTATTGTAAACGCCGTGGAAGCAGTTTCTGGTCTGACGCGGGACGTTCTCGATCGGGCACGTCGCAGCCGCGATGCGCGCTTTGACGGCCGATTCTTCATCGCCGTCCGATCTACGCGGATCTATTGCCGCCCGATTTGCCCGTCGCGTTTCTCTCATGATTCAAACGTCCGCTACTACGCGACAGCGGCGGAAGCCGCCGAAGCTGGCTATCGGCCGTGCCTGCGCTGCCGACCCGAGGCCGCACCGGGATCGCCCGCGTGGACAGGGACCTCAGCTGTCGTGCAACGCGCACTCAGGCTCATTCAGGATGGCGCGCTCGATCAAGCCTCCGTGGGCGATCTTGCCACTCGTCTCGGCATCGGCGTGCGTCACTTGAGTCGACTGTTTACACAGCATGTCGGGGCGTCTCCTGCGACGGTTGCACAGACTCGCCGACTGCACTTCGCGAAACGCCTATTGGATGACACTCATCTGGGGATCACAGATATTGCGCACGCTTCCGGATTTGGAAGCATTCGGCGCTTCAATGACGCTTTTCGGACAACGTACCGAAGATCGCCGCGAGAACTTCGCAAAGAAAGGCACATCGGTGTTGGTGCAGGTGAGGACGCCGCCAAGATCACACTGCGGCTGTCCTATCGCCCCCCCTACGATTGGGACCACATTCGCGGCTTTCTCTCAAGGGGCGCGATCCACGGCGTCGAAGTTGTGACGACCGGAGGCTATGCGCGCGCAGCCCGGACGGCGGGAGGCCATGCCATCCTGCAGATCAGACCCGTGGCGCACACACACGCCTTGGAGGTTCGGATCCAAGGGGCGATGCCCGCGGAATTGCCGACATTGCTCGCATCGATTCGGCGGATGTTTGACCTCACCGCCGATCCGGCCCGGATCGCAGCTACTATGCGCAGCGATACGTTGCTGCGGCTACTCGTCGCCCGTCGGCCCGGACTACGAATTCCGGGCGCCTGGGATCCGTTCGAGTGTTGTGTGCGCGCAATCGTCGGGCAGCAGATCGGTGTCGCCGCGCAGACCGCGACGCTTGCCCGGTTGGTTGAGCGATTTGGGCAGCCGATCGAGCCCCAACAGAGCGGCATCACTCACCTCTTTCCAACGCCAGCGATGCTCGCTGAGTCAAGTCTCGATGAGCTCGCGCTTGCTGGCACACTTCGTGAGGCGTTGCGCCGTCTGGCGCGAGGCGTTTGCGACAAAAGCATCCGATTCGACGCGCCCGGCGAAGAGGTCGGCAGGATGCTGTGCGCGTTGCCCGGGGTTGGCCGGTGGACGGCAGGCTACGTCGAGTTGCGGGGACTAGGCGAACCCGATGCAATCCCCTTCGGTGACCTGGTGCTGCGTCGCCTGGCATCCACGGGCAAGAAAGCGCTCACGCCGATGGCGCTCGAAGCTCGCGCGGAAAATTGGCGCCCATTCCGAGGCTATGCGGCCTTCCACCTGTGGGCGGCCGAGCAACACGGGACCCGCGCGTGACATCGTGCGACGTCCTAAAACGGCCGGTTCTTGGAGTTCCTCCTCTGTAAGGTTTTCCTCAATCGCGCATCGTGGTGAGCGCTTGGTCTCAAGCGTCGTGCAACCAGCGTCGCGATGGAGAGCCTTGAAATAAACAAATCAGGACGGAAGCGGCGCTGCGGCGAAGCCGGGAAGCCGGGCGCTCAGCCTCCGCTCCGCAAGAGGAGAATCGTATGCGTCCGATTTCGCAATTCATGTTAGCGGTGGCCAGCTGCGTCGCTATCGCGCAGGCGTGCGCCGCAGACTCCCCTGCGCCACCAATGTACCGCGTGACGATACTGAGCGACCCGAATACTTCAGCGAATGCCAACGCCGTTGGCAACAGCATTGATGATCTCGGCATAGTCGCGGGCAGTTACACCCTCACTAACTCTGCGATTCACGCAAGCCTGTGGGTGTTTGGACAACTCGTGGACCTTAAGACGCTTGGAACAGGGACAGGCCTGAGCAGCCGAGTGCAGTGGCCCGTCAAGAATGTCCTCGGCCTGGTCTCCGGCATCTCGCTCACCGATGCATTGGACCCCAATCAGGAGGGCTGGAGTTGTGGAGCGTTTCTGCCGAACCCCAATTTCAATGTCTGTCTGGGATTCGTGTGGGATCCGCTGGACCAAAAGATGCGGCCACTGCCGACGCTCGGCGGCACCAATGGGTTTGCGACCGGCACGAATGATCTCGCCGAAACGGCAGGTTGGGCCGAGAATACGGTGCACGACCCAACCTGTGTCTTGCCTCAAGTCCTGCAGTTCAAACCCGTCGTTTGGGGTCCTCGCCCAGGCGAAATCCACGAACTTGCGCTGATTGGAACGGATGGGTCTGGAGCCGCCACCGCTCTTAACGACCGCGGACAAGTCGTCGGTATCTCCGGCGACTGCGAGTACGCGGTGGGATTTGACTCGGCCAGGCACGCAGTGTTGTGGGAAAACGGCGTCGCGACCGAGATCGTGAACCCCTATGGAGCCGCGGCCCCATGGTGGAACACACCGATGATGATTAACGAGCGCGGCGACGTGGTCGGGTTTGCCGGAGTTCCAAACGATCCAGACGGCAATTACACCCCGCCCTTCCGCTGGAGCAAGAAGGACGGGTGGCATTGGATACCACTTTTGCAGGGCGACATCGCGGGGGTCGCGACCAGCATCAATAACAACGGTGTCATCGTCGGTTACTCCAACGACGCCAATGGGAACCTCCATCCCTGGGTGTCGGTGAATGGCAAAACGAGGAACCTCAACAATCTGGTCGAGCCAGGTTCTGGTGCGACCGCTCCGATTGCTCTGGCCTTTGACATCAACGACCGCGAAGAAATTACCGGGACCACAACGGCAAATCAGGCCATTATTGCAAGCCCGGTGTGGAGACCCTGACGGATCAGCGTGTCAGGGCCCAATGGCAGTTCCGCATTTGGGCGCCGGTACTCCGGCGCCCTTGCGAACGATGACAGGTGTGCGGAATCGGAGAGAGTGGCAGAGAATCTCACCGCCTCCGTGATCCCGGCATCCCAAACTCCGCTGACTAGTCGAACGGAAATAGGTATGGCACGAGCAATACTGATGTACGCGGCCTCGACTCTGTTGCTCACGTTGGCAACTTCATCTCGATGTGAAGAGCTTCTGGTTAGTGCGAATGTCCCAAGCGCCACGCCCTGCGCGGGCAGCGCCTACCGGCAGTTTGATTTTTGGATTGGGAATTGGGATGTCTTCGATGTGGAACGGCCGGCCGTGGTTGTCGCGCACGCACGCGTCGAATTGATACTTAATGGCTGCGTCCTGCATGAGGTATATCAAAGCTTGGACGGTCACAAAGGCGAAAGCTTCAGCATCTACGATGGCACTCGCGACACTTGGCATCAAAGCTGGGTCAACGACCACGGTTACCTGCTGACGATCGAGGGTCGCTTGCGCGATGGCGCCATGATCTTGGAAGGCACCGACCACTTGTCGGACGGAAAACCGCGGCAGGTACGCGGACAATGGCGCTCCCAGGACCACGGCGTTCGCGAGGCGGCGGTACGATCCACGGATGGCGGTGTGACCTGGGTGCCTTGGTTTGATCTCTTATTTCTACCGCACAGGCCAGCCGCCTAGCAATGGACCGGACCTGCGATGACGAGGCGGTCATTTGAATACTGCAATGCCGAACGCCGGATCGATTCATGCGTGCGCTCGCCATTGTGAGGCGCGAGCAGCCCTACCACTTCGTATTGACAGAGCGCTCGAGCGGTTCCCGCCTCATCGGCCATGGCGTGCTACCGCGGCCTTTCGACTTTCGTACTCTCGACGCCACGTTCGAGGCCGAAGGCGAGGACCTGAAGGACCTGTACTATCTCTCGCTGCCGGAAAGAATTAGATTATTCGACATGTGACAGGCTCATTATGCCCGCCATCAAAACCTCGAAACTCGAGATTTCGTATCAGGAAGCGGGGCGCGCCGACGGCCCCACGTCGCTGTTGTTGCATGGCTGGCCGGACGATGCCACTACGTGGGACGGCGTATATCCGTCGCTGAATGCTTCTGGCTTCAGAACCATCGCGCCGATGTTGCGCGGCTGCGGAGCGACGCGGTTCCTATCAACCTCGATGCGACGAACCGGCAACACCGCCATCCTGGCGATCGACGCGATCGAACTACTCGATGCTCTGCGCATCGAGCGTGTCTGTGTCGCGGGCCACGATTGGGGTTCAAATATCGCGGAGATGCTGGCGGTTGGCTGGCCGGATCGTATCAGCCGGATCGCCATGCTTTCGACGCCCTCTCGCCTGGGTGGTTTGAAGACACCGCCATTCTGGCACGCCCGCCTGCAGTGGTATCACTGGTTCCAGGCGACCAAGCGTGGAATCGAGGCAGTGCGTCGAGACCCCAAAGGCTTTGCGCGAATCATGTGGGACACATGGTCGCCGCGTGGATGGTTTGACGACGCAACATTCGATCGGGTTTCCCAATCATTCATGAATTCGGATTGGCTCGACATCATGCTGCATAGCTATCAATCGCGTTGGGACGAGGCGAGTCCGGATCCGGACAGTCAATGGCTCGATGACAAGGTCAGGGCAACCGCCACGCTCGACATCCCGGCGCTATACATTCAGGGTGCGCAAGACGGAGTAAATCCTCCACCCACCAGTGAGGCGATGGCAGAGAAGTACACCGGCTCATTTCGGCGTGTCGTGCTCGAAGGCGTGGGGCATTTTCCACCACGTGAAGCACCCGAAGAGGTGTCGACTCTTCTCATCGACCACTTCAAGAATAAATAGGGCGCCGCCACGGGCACCAAAAACTCACACGTATCGAGCAGTCCGAGGACCACAGACCAGCGAATGCAGAGCACGAGCACCGCAGACTCATTGCCAACCCGGCAAAGAATTTGGTCTGCACCGCAGCGGCGGAATCTCGCCGGAGCATGTCTTGCGCACATGCTGCACGACGGCTACACGGATCAGCTATACGCCCTGCTGCCCGTTTGGCAGTCGGATTTCGGCCTGTCGTATGCCGGCCTCGCGGTGGTTCGAGCGCTCTACTACGGCACGATGGGCGGCTTGCAGATCCCGGGCGACCGGTTGATCGCGAGGCTCGGATCCCGTGCGGCACTCGCGCTCGCGACATGCGTCGCGGCAGCAGGATTCCTGGTAATGGCCCTGCCGAGCGGATTTTTGGGTCTGTGTGCTGGCCTGATCCTCGCCGGCATCGGCTCGAGCGTGCAGCATCCGCGTGCTTCACTTCTCGTGACGAACAGCTTCGGAAAAGCCTTACGCGAGCCATTGGGCATATATAACTTCGCCGGTGATCTCGGCAAGGCCACCTTTCCTGCTGTGGTCGCGCTGCTGTTGCCGGTCGTCGGCTGGCGGCCGGCCGTCGGAATCATGGCCTGCATTGGACTGGCGGTGGCCGTCGCACTCTTGGTCGTCGTGCCACGACGACCGTTCGTTGCGCCAGCTGAGCATAAATTCGCAGTAAAGAGACACCCTGGCGGAGGCTTCAGTCTGCTCCTCGCCATCGGCGCGCTCGATACGGCGACAAGGATGGGCTATCTGCTGTTCCTGCCGTTTTTGCTGCACGCTCGCGGCGGAACAGCTGGAATGGTCGGTCTCGGCTTGGCGCTGCTCTTCATTGGGGGAGCGCTCGGCAAAATGGCATGCGGCTGGCTCGGTCAGCATCTGGGTGTCGTGTGGAGCGTGATCGCCACCGAAGTCGCAACCGCATTGCTGATCACAACGACCCTGATCCTCCCACTCGCGCCGATGCTCGCGATCCTTCCGCTTCTCGGCATCGTTCTCAACGGCACTTCGTCAGTCTTGTATGGCACTGTTCCGGAACTGGCCCCAAAAGGCGACATCGGCCGCGGATTCGCGTTGTTCTATACGGGCGTCATCGCCTCTGGCGGACTTGCGCCGATCGGTTACGGCGCGATTGCCGATCTTTTTAATCGTACCGTCGGTGTGCTGGCTGCGGCTTTGACGGCGGCCGTCATCGTACCGCTGGTTCTCGCGCTGCGTTTCGCCCTGGAACACGAGCGCGCGGCGTCGGCGCCCGACCCAAATATTGGACTTTGACCTCGGCGCTGCAATCGGGCAGTGCGATTGATCGTTAGGATCGCCGCTTGAGCGCTGCGGCACGAACTTCGTATCGCTACGAAGAAGTTGTTGTGGCGGCACTTGCAGGTGCTAGCAAACTGCGAATGCGTGAGCTAGACTTGATGTGGGTTTTGCCGCGATTTAGTTTGACTATGCGTCGGCTGTCTCTCCCCTGGATCATTTCGTTCCTGCTGGTGTTCGCCCAGCAAGGCGCGGTGTTGCATGAGATCAGCCACCTGCATCTCGATCCCGCTGAAAGTGCGACGCTGCATCAAAGCCACGAGGCTGCTGACGCAAGCTCGTGCCCAACCTGTCAGGCGTTCGCACAGATCGCAAACCCGGCCGCCGGTACTGCCACGGCCGTTGCCGTGTGCCCGGCGCCGTATCTCCTGGCCCCCGCGCCGCGCGATGGTTTCGCCGTCGCGGACGCCCCAATCCCCTGCAGCCGCGGTCCTCCACAAGTCTGAGCTGACCTGTCGATCCACCGCGCGGCATCCGAGCAATCCGGTGCCGCGAGGCCGTTAGCTCTTGTGGAGTACGTTTCATGCTTCATTCCCGATACCGGGCCGTGCGGCGCGCGGCGGCCATATATTCATCCTTTCTTTGCGCCTCTTTTTTAGCTGCATCGCAAATCCGCGCGGCCGACGGCGCTGCTGACGCAGCGGCCGCGGCGGATGGGAATACCACATCGGGCACCCCTTCCGAAGACAGCTCTGGCGAGGATTCGTCGATGAGCCAACCTCTCACGACAGTGGTTGTCACGGCGCGGCGACTGAACGCCGCCCGTGCCGAAATTGAGACCCAGACCGGCGCGTCAACCTACATCATCGACAGCGCTGCGATTGCCGCGACCCCCGGGGGCGAGAATGTTCAGCTCAATCAAGTGCTGCTGCAGGCGCCGGACGTCGTCCAGGATTCCTTCGGCCAGCTGCACGTGCGCGCAGATCACAACGATCTGCAATACCGGCTTAATGGCGTCATTTTGCCCGAAGGCATCAGCGTCTTTGGCCAGACATTGAGTCCGCGGCTGATATCGTCTCTGAAATTGATCACCGGCGCGCTGCCGGCGGAGTATGGCCTGCGCACCGCCGGCATAATCGACTTGACTACGAACAGTGGACTGCTGCAGCCGGGGGGCGGTGTCTCAGTCTATGGCGGAAGCTTTGGAACCTTCGAGCCGTCTGCCGAATTCGGTGGCAGCACCGGCGATTTCAGCTACTTCGTGACCGGGGATATGCGGCGCAACGACCTCGGCATCGAGTCGCCTGACGGCAGTACCGATCCGTTGCACGACCATTCGACGCAAGCTCATGGATTCGGCTATTTCGAGGAAATCATTGATCCGAGCAATCGGCTGTCGCTTATTCTCGGCACCTCCAACGATGAATTTCAGATTCCTAATCAGCGCGGCTTGGAGCCGCCTCTGGGGCTGGTAGTCGAGGGTGAAAGCGATTTCCTCAGCAACAATCTCAATGAGCACCAGCACGAATTAGCGGAATATGCCATCGTAACTTGGCAGCATTCTGCAGATGCACTCAACTGGCAGAGCTCATTGTCAGCTCGCTATACGAGCCTGCATTTTGTGCCGGACTTGGTCGGAGATTTGCTCTTTAACGGCATTGCTCAAGATGCATTCAAAGACGACACCGCTTTCGGATGGCAGACCGACGCGGCCTACAAGGTCAACGATTCACATACGGTACGCGCGGGAGTTTATCTTCAGCACGACAGCTCAACGAGTGACACGACCTCGGAAGCCGTTCCGATCAATGGTTTGGGTACGCAGACCAGCGATGTGCAGCGGACGATTATCGACAACGGCGCGCAAAGCCAGGAAATCGAGAGTGTATACCTGCAGGACGAATGGCAGGTACTGTCTCAGGTAACGCTGAACTATGGCTTGCGCCTTGATCGTTACAGCGCCTACTCCAGCGGCAGTCAGCTCAGCCCACGGGTCAACCTTGTCTGGGAGCTGCCGACAGGTACGACCGTACATGGCGGCTACTCGCGCTATTTCACTCCGCCGCCATTTGAGCTGATCGGCGGCGAAACCTTTGTCAAATTCGCCGGCACGTCGGCCCTGCCCCCGGGCTCAGTCACGCTCGACACGCCCCCCATTGCAGAACGCACCAACTATTACGACTTCGGAATACAACAGAAACTTCTAAACGATACTTTGACCCTCGGTGCTGACAGCTTCTACGAGCAGTCTCAACATCTCATTGATGAAGGGCAGTTCGGCGCGCCGATCATTCTAACCCCGTTCAACTACCGATATGGTCTCATCGGTGGAGTGGAGTTCACCGCCAACTACTCGGTCAAGAATTTCGCGACCTACGCCAACCTGTCATTTCAGGCAGCCCACGGCAAGGATGTCGAGTCTTCGCAATTCAACTTCGACGCCGCTCAACTAGCCTATATTGCCGACAACTACATCCATCTGGATCATGAGGGACGCGTAGCAGCCTCCGCGGGATCCTCCTACTTGTGGGCGGGCACGCGCGTCAGCGCGGATCTGATCTTCGGCACCGGCCTGCGTGAAGACCTGACGCTTCCCGACGGCGAAGTTATTCCGAATGGCGCTCATACTCCGAGCTATACGCAAATCAACCTGGGGCTGAGTCACGCCTTTCAGGTCGGCGGCCGAGGTCCATTGACCGCGCGCTTCGACATAATGAACGTGACGGACAAGGTCTACCAAATCCGCAGCGGCACTGGAATCGGCGTATTTGCGCCGCAGTATGGGCCGCGGCGCGGATTCTTCGGCGGGCTGGCATGGGACTTCTAAGATTCCGCGATCCGGGCGATGTCGCTTACTATGTGGTATCGAGGTGGCTGCGACAGCGCGTAATCGAAGGAGCCGTACGTGAATAGTAAGTGGATGGCCGTCGCCGGGGGCGCACTGGGACTTGCGCTGTCGGTGCGGGCAGCGGCTCTGGAATCACCGCACCAACGCCTGGCCGATCTCGCCCGGGACCTCACTGACACCACGGCGCACCTGCATCCGATGCAGGCCACTGCATTGGGGATGGCGGGACTGGATGGCGAACTTGAAATCCCGAGCGAGGCGGCGCGCACAGCTGAAATCGCACAGGTTCGGACCTGGCAGCGGAAGTTGCAAGCGATTGCCTCGGGGTTTGACGCCAGCACTTCTCTCACCGATCGCGACGATGCCAAGCTGTTGGCGGCGCAGCTCACGGGACAACTCAATGCGCTGCTGGTCTATCAGTTCGACCGTAAGAACTACGCCGCGCCCGCCAACGGCATCGTACAAGCGATCTTCTTGCAGTTTCTATACCTGCCAGTCAGCAGCAAGGACGGCGCTACCGGACAGGACGTTGCAGGCGCATGGCGCGACATCATCTCCCGCCTTGAAAAGGCGCCGAGCTACATCGCCGCCGGGGAGCGATTGGTGAACACTCCTGGCCACTTGTTCGGAATTGTCGGCAGCCAGGAGCTCGCCGGCGCCCCGGAATTCCTGAAGGACGCCCTCTCCAACATGGCAAAGGATCAGCTCGGCGCCGATTCGCAGGAGTTTGCCCGGTTCGTTCGCGCCCGTGACGCGACGCTGAGCGCGATCGAGGCGGCAAAAACCTATGTCGATTCGCACGTCGCATCGTGGCCTGAGAATTTTGCGATGGGCCGGCAGGCGTACGATCGAATGCTGCGCGATGAGCAGCTGCTGCCCTTCAATGCCACCGATGTTGAGCGCATGGGCGAAGACGAACTGGCGCACGGGTGGGCTGAGGAGGCGTGGCTCACGTCGCTCTCAAAGCGGGAGTCGATTCCATTCGGGGTCGCAAGCGGCGGCGGCACGGCCCCCAGCGGCCCGGCGCTCATCGACTACTACCGCGATCGCATCGCCCAATTGCGCAAGTTTGTCGTGGACCACGATGTCGTGACGATTCCGGAGTGGCTCGGATCGATGGAAGTGATGGCGACACCGTCCTTTCTGCAGCCCATTCTGCCGGGTGCATCGATGTATGCGCCGCGTCTGTTCTCGACGTCCACCACCGGATTCTATTTCATTACGCCGCCGACCTCGCTCGATGAGGCCGCAGCCCGGCTCGACATGAATCAGGACTTCGACCGCGACCGTATTCTGTCGACAGCCGCGCACGAAGCGATGCCCGGGCACTTCCTGCAACTGTCGATTGCCAAGCGTCATCAGGACTTCGTTCGCAAGATTCAAAACAGCGCCGTGTTCGCGGAAGGCTGGGCCTTCTACGGCGAAGAGATGTTCGTACGCCTGGGTCTGTACGGCAGTGACCTCGACGGTCGACTGCACACGGTGCGCTGGGAGCGTCTGCGCGGCGCGCGTGCCATTGTCGATCCCAAGCTGGCATCAGGCGATTGGACCTATGATCAGGCGGTCGAGTTCTTCGCCAGCCAGACGAAGTACTCGAAGGAAGCCGCCCAGGCCGCCGTCGCCGGTATTGCGACCAATCCCGGATACTTCATCGCTTACACAGTTGGGCGGCAGCAACTGGAGCTGTTGCTGGGTCAGTATCAGTTGAAGATGGGCGAGCACGGCTCGCTGCGCGACTTTCATGACCGCCTGCTCAGCTATGGCACCATCCCATTCTCAATCCTCGCGCCCGAGCTGCTGGCGGATCTGGACAAACCGGCAAGTGCGGTGCGAGCCGCGGCGAACTACTGAATGTTTCGATGTTGTCCTTCAGCGCGGACTACGACATCACGAGGATGATGAGTGGAATAAAACATCCCGCGGCGAGGAGCAGCCAGGCAAGTGGCTTTCTTAGGCTCTGTGTTAAACCCACATAGATGCCCAGAGCGCTCGAGACACTCAATCCCAGAGCGACAAGCAGGAAGAACAATTTCAGCACGAGCGTGCCGCCGTGCTCCGGATTCTGCTCTTCGTCTGCATCGTCGTTCTTTGCCGCAGCTTGACTTCCTGGGGCAGCGGAATGTTCACCCTCCTCAGCATCGTGCGCGTGGGGCGGAGCAAAAACCTGATCCGTATGGACCCCGCCCAGCTTTTCCATTAGTGGGGGTGGGTGATAGTCGCCGTGCGGCTCGTGAAGACGAAACAACTGCACGGACCCGGTTAAGGCAAAAAATATCACGCTCGGGGCAGCGAGCAACCCTATGTACGTATGCCATTGACGGATGCTTAAAGTAGTCATTGATCCGAATCCTAGCAGTCACTTTGCGGCAGCGCGCACATTAGCGTTCGTATCTCAGGCCGCAGGCACGAGGAGTACAAGAGCTTCATGCTAGCTGCATCAGCCCTCCAACGACAGACGTGTTGGCTGCCGCCGACAAATCGACCGCGCGCGCGCAAATTGAACTCGGATGCGGCACACTCGTTGTGCTTGCCAATGAACTCAATAAACCGCAGCCTCGTCGAAGGTTTTTCTCATCGCTGAGCACACGCGATCCCCGTCATTCTCGGCTGCCGCGCTGTATCTGCTCGCGGCGGCAGCGCTTGCGCACGCGTGCATTGTACGGGCGGCTGATCCGCAGCCGTATCGGGTGGACATCGCCTCGACCGGGAATCGCGTATTCGATTCGACCCTCAAGGCAACGTCGCAGCTCGAGGCATTGCGCAAGACAGTTCCCGCGGCTCCATTTGCTTTGATCGCGCGTGCCCGAGGCGATATCGAGCGGCTCAAGACTGTCCTCGACAGCTTCGGCTATTACGACGGCGCGGTAGATATCACGATCGATGACCAGGCGCTTGATGAGCCGAGTCTCGGCGATACCCTGGGGGCTGTGCCGAAGGGAAAGGACGCGCTCTGCAAGGTCAACTTCATCCTCGGACCGCTCTACCACATCGGCCGAATCGAGATCGATGGATCGGTACCCGACTTCGCGCGCGGCGAGTTGGCGCTCACATCCGGCGCGCCCGCGGTAGCCGCCGACATCCTCGCGGCGGGCGCGCGCTTGCTTACGACACTTGAGAATAACGGCTTGGCATTCGCCAAGGTCGATGCACCCGTGGCCTACCAGGACCCCGAAAATCACGTCCTGAACGTGAGCTTTCACGTCGTGACCGGATCACGCGTGCAGATCGGTGAGATTCGGTTCGAGGGGCTCAAGCGCGTGCACGAAGGACTGCTGCGCCGGCGGCTGCTGCTGCATACCGGCGAGCCCTACTCCGCCATCACGATCGAGAAAGCACGCAAGGACCTGCTGACGCTCGGCGTCTTCGACGCGGTCAGCATACACCTCGCCGCGGCGGCGGATCCGCAGGGACGAGTCGGCGTCACGTTCCAGATGCGCGAGCGGCCACGGCATGCCGTAAGCGTCAATGCCGGTTACTCGAGCGACCTCGGCGGCAGCGCCGGTGTCACGTGGACCGATCGGAACGTGCGCGGTAACGCGGAGCAACTCGTCCTATCCGCCTCGGTGATCAATCTGGGCGGCACGGACACCACTGGCCTCGGCTACGACACGAGTGCCAAGTACATCATCCCGGACTTCGCACATCGCGACCAGCAGCTGCAGTTTGCGGTGGGCGCGATCAAGCAGTCGCTGCAAGCGTACGACCAAACCGCGCAGACTTCCGGGGTGGTCTTGAGCCGCAAGCTTTCCAGCGAATGGAGTGTAAGTGTCGGGATATCCGCGGAGCACGAGACCATCATCGAAGAATCGATTACCAATGTGTACACGCTGTTCGCGCTGCCGCTTGGCGTTCTCTATGATTCGACGGGGCTCACTTCACCGCTCATCGATCCGACCCGCGGACAGCGTGTCTCGTTCAGCATCGCGCCGACTCTTTCGCGCGGCCAGCCGAATGCGACTTTTTACGTGACCCAGGCAAGCATCGCCGAATATCTTGATCTGCACCGGATCTTCCGCACCGACCCGGGGCGCAGTGTCCTCGCCGTGCGCGCGCTCGCGGCCAGCGCCTTCGGCGCCAAGCAACTCGACGAAGAAATCGATGGCGAGGAGGTCCGTGTTCCCGATCTACCCCCCGATCAACGCTTTTATGCCGGCGGCAGCGGCACCGTGCGCGGCTACCGTTACCAGTCCGTGGGGCTGCAGTTTCCCGACGGCAATCCGGTCGGCGCGACGGCGATGTCCGCCTTCAACCTCGAGTACCGGCAGCGCATCGGTACGGACTTCGGCGCCGCAGTCTTTGCCGACGCGGGCGAAACGAGCGAGAGTTTGAGCCCTTTGGCGGGCATCCTTCACAGCAGGCGCTGCAGCTCAAGCGAACCGTTGGAGGGCACGGCGCCCGTGCAAAGCACATCGACCTGCTGGGCGGTGGGTGTCGGTGCCGGCATGCGTTATTACACGTCCATCGGTGCGCTGCGGCTCGACGTTGCGGTGCCGACCTACCGACGCCCCAACGACGATCGCTTCGAGGTCTACATTGGCCTCGGCGAGGCATTCTGATGCGTCGCGGCTTGCGCATCGCCTCCTGGTTCGCAGGCTCGGTACTGCTCTTGATCGTGGCGCTCGTGGGAGCGCTCCTGATAGCGGGCAATACCTCTGGCGGCAGGATCTGGCTCGAGAACGTTACGGCCCGCGTCACTTCCGGCAAGGTGCGCATCTCGGGGCTCGCGGGCTCCTTTCCATCCGCCATCGATGTGCAGCAACTGCAGCTCAGCGACGTGCGCGGGACCTGGCTGACCGGCGAGCGCGTCACGTTGCACTGGTCGCCGCTTGCGCTGCTGACACGGCACGTCAAAGTCGAAAGTCTCATCCTTGGGCGGCTTGCGATCGAACGCGCGCCCGTGAGCGAGCCTTCCAAGAAGGGCTCAACTACACACCTGCCGCACATCGACATCGCGCAGCTCTCGATCGGTGCGCTTGAACTGGGCCCCGAGCTCACTGGACTGCGCGCAACACTCGCCGTGCAGGGTTCGGCGCACCTGATATCGCTGGAGAACGCGGCCGCGCACATCACCGCGCGCCGAACCGATGGCCAAGGCGGCGATTACGCACTCACTCTGCGTTTCGATCCTGCCCGTATGGATGCCACCGTGAAGCTCGACGAGCCCGCCGGCGGCGCGCTTGCTAACCTGCTGCATTACCCGGATTTGGGCGCGCTGACGCTCACAGCGAACCTCTCCGGGCAACGCAGCGCCGAGCACGTCGAAGTCAGCGCTCACGCAGGACAGCTGCAGGCTCACGCGGCCGGAAGCATCGATCTCAATCGCGAGTCAGCCGATGTCAGCTACAGCCTGGACGCCTCCGCAATGGCTCCGCGCCCGGATCTTTCCTGGCAGAGGATCGCGCTGCAGGGGCGCTGGCAAGGTACGTTGAGCGCGCCGCACGCCACCGGGCACCTTGAGGTTGTTTCGCTCCAAGGCTCCGGCGGCTTGGGACTCGCCATGTTGAACGCCGACCTGAACGCCGACGGGGGTGATCTCGCTTTGCATGCGACCGCCGAAGGCTTGGTCCTGCCCGGGCCGCAGCCGCGACTGCTTGCTGATTCGCCCGTGCGCATCGACGCCATGGCTAATCTAAAGGATGCCGCGCGCCCGCTCGAGGTCTCCGCGGACCACAAGCTCTTCTTTCTGCAAGCCCGGGCCAACACCGCCGGCGCGCCGAGCGCCACCTTCGAGCTGCGCCTGCGCGACCTCGCGCCGCTCGCCGCGATCGCACACCAGAGCATGCGCGGGACGAGCGAGATCAAGGGAACCGTGAAGCAGAGCTCGGCGACGACGCGACTCGATCTGGAGGCGCGCACCGATGTGGCACAGGGGGAACCGTTGCTGGCGAAGCTCCTGGGAGGCGTATCGCATCTTGAGCTCGCGGCCGCCATGACGGAGCGTAACGTTAACGTCGAGCATCTGGTGCTGAATGCACGCGCGCTATCGCTGTCCGTGGACGGCGCCGCGGAGCGCGGCACGACAAGTGCAGCGCCTGCAGTGCAATCACTGCGCGCGCGCTACGCGGTCAATGTGCCGAATGTCGCTGCCCTCGAACCTACGCTCGCCGGCACGCTGAAGGTGAATGGCACCCTCGACGGGCCCATCAATTCCATGTCGACGCAGATGCAGATGACCTCAGACTTGTCCGTCCGCGGCTCGCCGCGCGAGACAGTCCAGGCGAGCATCAAGGCGCGCGGCCTGCTTGCGCGGCTGAATGCAACGGTGCAGGCGCGGGGGCAGATTGCCGGAGCGCCAGTGGAGCTCGACGCCTCGGTCGAGCGCGGTGCGGGCGATACTTTCCACGTCGCCGTGCAGCGCGCGGAGTGGAAAAGTGCGCATGTGCAAGGTGATTTGACGACCTTGGCGAATATGATGCCCGGCCGCGGCAGCGCGACCCTGCGCGTCGAGCGCCTGGCGGACCTGCAGAGCCTCATCGGCACGAACATCGCAGGCAGCATCACCGGCAATCTCGCGCTTAAGCCGGTCGGGAGCCATTCGAACGCGCAGGTACAGCTTGAGGCGCAAAACATAGTCGTGCCCGGATTTTCCGGCAGCGCGCACCTCACGGCCTCAGGGCCCATCAATGACTTGTCCCTGCAGGTCGCGGTGCAAGCACCGCATCTTAACGGCGAGCCCGCGAGCATCGATGCCGCAGCACATCTCAACATTGCGGCTCATGAGCTCGGCCTGCAGCGCCTGCAGGCGCACTATCATGGGCAAACGCTGCGGCTTCTCGCCCCAGCCCGACTGTCGTACGCCGATGGACTGGCAATCGACAAGCTCAGGCTCGGAGTGCAGCGGGCCGTCATCTCCGTCGATGGTCGGGTAGCGCCGGCTCTGAATCTACACGCCTCCGTGCACCAGCTGGATTCGACGCTGGTCAGCGCCTTTGTGCCGGGTGTCCTCGCCACGGGCAGTCTCGATGCAGACGCACAGCTCGCGGGGACTTTCGCTGCGCCATCGGGACTCGTGACTGTGAAGTCGGCCGGGCTGCGCTTCGCCGGCACTACGGTACGGGACCTGCACGCGGTCGACCTGCATGCCACCGCACACCTCAAGGGCAACGCCGCACAGCTTGAGGCGCAGTTGAGCGCCGGCGACTCATCCGCCCTCACCCTCGCAGGCAACGCGCCGCTTGACGCCGCCGGCGCCGTAAACCTCAAACTCAGCGGCAAGCTCGATGCGGCTCTGGCCAATCCGATGCTCGAGGCCCGCGGCCAGCGGGCAGAGGGCGCGCTGTCGGTCGACGCCACGGTGACCGGTACTCCCCGCGCGCCCGAGATAGGCGGAACTGTTGATCTTGCCCAGGGGGACGTACGCGACTATACCCAGGGTGTACATCTGTCCGGCATTACGGCTCACTTCGTCGGCAGCCACGGTACGTTAAAGATCGCAAGCCTGGTCGCACACGCCACGCCGGGGCAGCTGTCGATGACGGGCACGATCGGGATCTTGGAGCCGAAACTTCCGATAGATCTGCAGCTCACTGCACAGAACGCCCAGCCGATTGCAAGCGACATTCTGACTGCGAATCTGAACGCTGAGCTCAAAGTAAAAGGTACGTTGCGCGAGCGCATCGACGTATCCGGCACAATCGACCTGAAACGCACTGTCATCGGTATTCCCAACGGACTACCGACCGACGTCGCGGTCCTCGACGTGCGCCGTCCGGGTCAAGCGCCGCCGGCACCGGCCGAGAGCAAACTCCTGATTGCTCTCGACATCGATCTGCATGCCCCGCGCGATCTCGTGGTGCAGGGGCGCGGGATGAATGCCGAACTCGGCGGCGATGTGCATTTTGGCGGCAGCACCGACTACCTGCTCGGAAGTGGCAGTTTCAATCTGATCCGCGGCACGTTTGCGCTCGCGGGTAGCACACTGACTTTCACCGATGGACGAGTCAGCTTCAATGGCACGGGACTCAAGCACAAGATCGACCCGACTCTCGACTTCACCGCGAAGACAACCGCCGCCGATGCAACCGCAACATTGCACATCACAGGCTATGCCGATGCACCGCAGTTCGACTTGAGCAGCACCCCGCCCCTGCCCCAGGACGAGATTCTCGCGCGCCTCCTATTCGGCGAAAGCGCATCGCAGCTGTCGATACTGCAGGTCGCTGAGATCGGTGCCGCACTTGCGACGTTGGGCGGTGTCGGCGGCAGCGGACCGAACCCGCTCGCCAAGGTGCAGAAAGCACTCGGGCTCGACCGGCTCTCGGTCGGCGGGGGAAGCAGCACCGGTGCAGCGGGACAGACCTCCGGCGCAGCCGTCGAGGCGGGACGGTACGTAACCAACCGCGTGTTCGTCGGTGCCAAACAGAGCACGACCGGATTCACCCAGGTGGAGGTCGACGTGGATCTCTCGAAACGCCTGAAGTTACAAACACGGCTCGGTAACGGTACGGCAACGACTCAGGGTACGACACCGGAAAATGATCCGGGAAGCAGCATTGGGCTCATGTATCAGTTCGAGTATTGAAACTTATGATGTGCCCGCGTCGCTACGCGCGCTCACTGCTGCGAGCTGGATTGCAGCGGCGAAGTTCTCGGCAAACTGCAGCGCGTGCTCATCCGCCTTAAGGCCCATCTGCGCCAGGATCTCGCGCGGTTGCCGCTGCAGTCCCGAGAGTATCACTCGGGTGCCATTGCGCCGACAACGCTCAATCATCTGGCGCAACGCCCGCACCCCGCTGACATCGATCAAGGGCACCAAGCGCATGCGTAAGATGAAAACCCGGGGTGTCGTCGTGAACTGGCTGAGTACATCATCAAGCCGATTCGCGACTGCGAAAAACAGGGGTCCGGAAATCTGAAATGCTTCGACGCCGGGAGGAAGTCGCGCGCGTTGATCCGAATGCAGGGCATGGGTCAAATCGTCTTCGTCTTCCTCGAGCAGGGACACGTGCGATTCCACAGCCACGACTTCACTCATCGAATGCATGAAAAGGAACGCGGCGAGCACGATGCCGACCTCAATGGCCACGGTAAGGTCAAACATTACCGTCAGTCCGAAGGTGACGAGCAGCACCATGCGATCACCGATCGGCCCATGCATCAGATGCCGGAAACTCTCTATTTCAGCCATATACCAGGCGACCATCACTAGCACCGCCGCGAGCGCCGCCAGCGGCACGAAGCTCATGAGCGGCGCGAGTGTCATTGCGAACAGCAGCAAAAACAGAGCATGCGCCATGCCGGCAACCGGCGAACGCGCTCCCGAGCGAATATTCGTCGCGGTGCGGGCAATGGCTCCGGTCGCCGGCAGGCCACCGAAGAGGGCCGATGCGATGTTAGCTACTCCCTGGGCGACGAGTTCGCAATTGGAACGATGGCGCCCACCGATCATGCCGTCGGCCACGACCGCCGAGAGCAGGGACTCGACGCCGGCGAGGAACGCAATGGTAAACGCGCTGGGGAAGAGATCGCGCGTGCGTTCAATCGGAATGTGCGGAACCGAGAAATGCGGCCAGGTCGCAGAAATTCCGCCGAAACGCGAGCCGATCGTCGCGACGGGTAAATGGATCACGGCTACGAGCAGCGCACCGATGATTACGACAATCAGAAATCCGGGCCAGTTCGGCCGGACACGTCGCAAGGTGACGATCAGCACCAGACTTGCGGCGGCGAGCGCCACGGTCACGCCGCTGAGAGTGGGCAAATTGGCGAAGTAAGCAGACCAGCGCGCGAAGAACTCTGCCGGCACCTTATCCATGTGCAAGCCGAGTAAGTCCTTTATCTGGCTGGAAAAAATGCTGACCGCGATTCCGGACGTAAAGCCGGTGATCACGGGCTGCGGGATGTACTTGAGCAGCGTGCCGATACGCAGGATGCCAGCGGCGATCAGCATGATGCCGGCAAGCAGCGTGCACAGGATGAGGCCCCCAAATCCGAACTTGTCAATTACGTTGTATACGACGGGAACAAATGCCGCGGTGGGCCCGCCGATCTGCACGCGTGAGCCGCCCAGGAGCGAGATGAGAAAGCCGGCCACGATAGCGGTGTACAGGCCCTTCTCCGGCGTCGCACCCGAGGCAATGGCGAGCGCCATCGCCAATGGCAGGGCGACGATCGAAACCGTGAGGCCGGCAATCAGGTCGGCGCGCAAGTCGGCTCTCGTGTAGCCGAGCCTTAGGACGGTAACCAGTTTTGGAACGTACGCGTGCCAGCTAACCGGACGCGGCGCGGTGGAACTCGCCATACGTGAACATTCTACGACAAGATGCCCCGTTCGACGCTTGACCGCGGCGCCGTGGCGGCGGGGCATCACCGGAACTACCGTGGTGCGACGTGTTCTGCAGCGGTCAACAGTGTAAGGACGACGCGTGCGCTAAGCGGCCCCAGCAACAGCAGGACCTGCAGTAACGCTTCAGGTTTTTGTGACGACTGCATGCGACAGGTATACGAACAGAGCGCAACCCAAAAGAGCGAGCAGTATTGCGAGAGCCATATCAAAGCGAGACCCCGGTCCAGGGAGTATGGCGTCGCTGTCGATGGTTTTCGCCGTCACGAAAAATCGCACGGCCGCCATCACAATGATCGCGGTACCGAGAATGATGAGCGCAAGGCCTGCTGCGTTTCCGAATTTCTGCCCCGGTACCGAGAGGCTGCGATTCGCTAACGAAGGAACAGCTAGCTCCAGGAACAGGTCGAACCGTTCGACGAGAAAACCAAACGCCATGATTGCGATAGCCGTGCGCACCCAGGCCAAAAAAGTGCGCTCGTTCGCAGAATGGTCCGTGAAATTCCGAATCATCGCAGGTCACCGGGTGGCCAATTGGACCTCTTAGTCTAACGCGAAAACGCAGCGTCCCGACGAAATCAACGTGTTCGGGGTCGCGACGCACCAACCCAGTTTGGATCTCGTTGTTTGGCGCCACGGAGCACAGCAGAATACAACGCAACCCGCAAGATTCGCGCAAACATCCGGCGATTTGTTGAGAGTCGAAAAGCCGTGGTCAGATGGTCAGGTCGGTTTTGACCCTCCGCACGCAGCGCACTCACTGCCGTAGTCCACGGGAATGTTTGCTTTGGAAGCACAACGGGGATTCGCGCACATCAACGAGCTTGGAGACTATAATCCCAGGCAGGAATCCACTGCAGGCCCGACGGCTGGCGGCGATCAATCAGCGTGCGCCCAAGCACACGCTGCACCCCGACCAATCAAGCGGTATGACTCTGAATATTCGACTGCGACGTTCGATGGCGTCAAGCCTTGCGCTCCTGCTCGGGTGTGTGCCGATCACGCATGCGGGAACGACCCTCGACCGCGTCAAGCGCACCGGAGTGCTCAACGACGTGCTGGTGGAATCTTATCCGCCGTTCGGATTCATCGATGCTGACAATCAGCTAGCGGGCTTTGACGTCGACGTCGCAAAGGCATTTGCCGCCCGGTTGGGCCTGACCTTGAAATTAGCCACTCCGGGCTGGGAGACTATCCTGTCGGGTCGATGGCAGGGGCGCTGGGATATTTGTATTTGTTCGCTGAGTCCGACCGCGGAGCGCGCCAAAGTGCTCAGCTTGCCGGTTCAATATTACAGCTCGCCAGCCGTCATGACGGTACACAAGAACGAACTGCGCATCAAAACGGTCGCGGACATTTCCGGCAAACGAGTGGGCGTCGGCATGGGATCGAGTTATGAAAGCTATGTCAACAAGACACTCGTCATACCGGGCGCCGCACCGATCTCCTATCCGTTCCGCGACGTAGTGGCGATTCCCGGCGACGAGACCGTGAATTTCAGAAATCTCGCGTTGGGTCCGGGCGTGCGGCTTGATGCGATCATCTCAGACTTCGCGACCGCGAAGGCGGCGGTCGAGTCGTCGCATGAGCTGAAGATCGTCGGCCCCGTGATCTATGCCGAGCCCAACGTGGTGGCCACGGAGAAGGGCGATGCTGATTGGGATCGCACCGTGGCTCGTACTTTCAATGAGATGAAGGCTGATGGAACTCTCGCGAGAATATCGCAAAGATGGTTTGGGCAGGATATAACCCACGATGGCCATTGATGCGCGAATCCCAGCCGGAGAGGACGCCGCGTCGCGGTCTCTCAACGAGGGCACACAGCTTCACGCTGCAGCGCCGGATCAAACCGGGGACTATTTTCGGCAAAAGGTATGGCTGACCTGGGCTTTCCTGTGTGTGCTCCTTGTGATGGGCTTTTATAGGCTACGCCTTGATTTCGGCTACGTCGGCCAAAAGTTGCCCTTCCTTCTTGGAATACGCCTCTCGCCGGACGGATTCATTCAAGGCGCGGTCCTCACCGTGTTCGTGACGGGCTGCTCGATGATATGCGCGTCTGTGATCGCGCTTCTGACTGCTCTTGGGCGACTCTCCAGAAACCCTGTGGCCTTCGCGATCGCGACCTTCTATGCATCGCTGTTTCGGGGCACGCCGCTCATGGTGCAGGTGCTCATCATCTATCTAGCACTGCCTCAAGTCGGCGTGGTCTTGGGGGGTCTCACGTCCGGTTTGATCGCCTTGTCGCTCAATTACGGAGCCTATCTCGCCGAGACCATCCGCAGCGGTCTGATGGCGGTGCCCGTGGGCCAGCGCGAGGCGGCGATGGCGCTCGGGTTGCCGCGCTGGGTGGCCGCCTGGAAAGTCATCGCACCGCAGGCTTTGCGATTGATCATTCCGCCAGCGGGCGTCTTGTTCGTGTCCATGCTCAAGGACTCCTCGCTGGTTTCCTTGATGGGGCTGTGGGAGCTGAATTTTTTGGCTCAGTCCTATGCTCGCTCAACCTATCACTACATGGAAATGCTTCTGGCCGCAGCCTTGATCTATTGGGCCTTATCGATCGTGTTTGAGCTAGTGCAAGTTCGGCTGGAACGTCGCTTCGGAAAAGGCGTTGTCGCGCGCGGGGGTTATGCCGCCGGACCGCGAAACGCTTGATGGAGAGAAATGCGCCGCCGCCGCTGGTGAGTCTCACGCTACTGAATAAGTGGTATGGGAGTCGGCAAGTACTGCGAAACATATCGTTCGATGTCCTGCCCCACGAACGCCTCATCATCTGCGGGGCATCGGGCTCGGGAAAATCGACTTTACTGCGCTGCATCAACGGACTGGCGCCGCACCAATCAGGACGGGTGGTAGTGGACGGAACCGAACTTACCGGCGCGCCGAAGACGCTGGAAATCGTGCGGCGCGAGGTCGGCATGGTGTTTCAGTCCTTCAATCTATTTCCCCATCTCACGGCGCTGGAAAATTGCACGTTGGCGCCGATCTGGACACACAAGCTGTCGCCTGACGAAGCGCGAGCGACGGCTCTCGATTATCTCGACCGTGTTCACCTGTCGGCGCACGCGCAGCAATATCCGAGCGAGCTTTCAGGCGGCGAGCAGCAGAGGGTCGCCATCGCGCGCGCGCTGTGCATGAGCCCGAAGGTGATGCTCTTCGATGAGCCCACTTCCGCACTCGATCCGGTCATGATCAAGGAAGTGCTGGAGATCATCATCGAGCTTGCGCACACCGGCATGACGATGCTTTGCGTAACCCATGAAATGGGATTTGCAAGGCGCCTGGCGGATCGCGTCCTATTCATGGATCGGGGCGAAATTATCGAACAAGGCACGCCCGATGAGTTTTTCCAGAACCCCAAGAGCGAACAACTGGCGACGTTTTTAAGCCGCATTTTGCACAGTGCCGGCACCCCAGCCAGTTGATCGGCCGCTCTTAGAACTGATCGGCCACGCTTAGAACGCCAGGTTCTAACGATAGACGCGACGAGGATCTCTCCGAGATCCTGATAAGATTGCCGCCACCCGCGCGGCCGGGCAGAATCACGCAAAATAATAACAGGAGCGGGACCATCTTGAACTTCAATCGCATGTTGCTTTGCGCCTTGATCGCTATGCTCGGCACGGACGCCACCGCGTGGGCGGGCGACACGGCGACCTTCGACGCGAGCAACTTGGACACCATCACCGTGTTCGGCTCGCGCGTGAAGGATCGAAGCGTATTTGACAGTGCAGTGCCGATCGACGTCTTCACTCCAGAAGAGGTGAAGACTGCGCTCGTATCCGGAGAACTCGGCCAGGCCCTTCAGGCGCTGTCTCCTTCGGTGAATATGCCCCGTGCCTCAGCGAGCGGCACCTCGGACTCAGTGCGCACGATTCAGCTTCGTGGACTCGCGCCCGATGAAGTGCTGGTGCTCGTGAATGGCAAGCGCCGCGAGACCAATTCGGTGATGGATATTGAAGGGCTGTTTCCCGGGACCGTGGCGGTAGATCTCAACGCAATTCCACCCGAGTCAATCGACCACATCGAGATTCTGCGCGACGGTGCGGGCGCGATGTACGGCAGCGACGCGATTGCCGGTGTAGTGAACATCGTCTTGAAGTCGGGCGCGAATGGCGGCGACTTGGACGCACTGTACGGGGCGAACCGCACGAAATTTGCGCCGACCGACCAGACCATCACCGACGGCCGCAGCAAGACGATCAATGGCGACTATGGACTGCCCGTCGCAGGCGGATGGATCCATTTTGGTGCGGACTACCGCGATACCGGCGCGACCAATCGCGCGGGTCCGACCAGTTCCGACGCATCCTACAATTCGACGGCTGCGGATGTGGCATTGAACAACCACGTGGTGTTCGCATCGGGCGATCCGGCAACGGTTAACAAGGGCCTCTTCTACAACGCGTCAATACCGCTCGCGGGAGGCTATGAATTGTATTCGTTCGCGACTGGCAACTATCGCGACACCTGGGGAGCGGCGTTTTTCCGCTACCCGGGAGATCCGACCAATGTGCTGAGCGTTTATCCGCAGGGATATCGGCCCACGTCGACCGGCGTCAATCAGGAGGCGAGCCTGGTTGGCGGTGCAAAAGGGGACTTCGGTGGCTGGAGATGGGACTTGAGCGGGCGTGAAGGCTACAACACTTTCAGTTATGGGTTGGAGAATTCCCTGAACGCGTCCTTGGGACCTGACAGTCCGACCGTTTTTCACGTCGCAAACTTCACCTACGAAGAGCGCGCGCTCAATCTCGACATCACGCGCGAGCAACCCGTCGCGGGCCTTGCCGAGCCGCTGAATCTGTCGGCGGGCGCCGAATACATGCACGAGTCCTACCATACCTCGCCGGGGGATCCGGCTTCCTACGAGGCGGGCCCGTACACTTATGATGCGGCTTACGGCGAGGCGATCCCACCCGGTTCACAAGGCGATAATGGCTTATCCCCGCAGGATGCCGTGCATCTTCAGCGGCACGTCGATTCCGTCTACATCGACGCCGACAACGAGATTGTGTCGCGGCTGCTTCTCGGAATTGCGGGGCGCTACTCCGATTACAGTGACTACGGCAGTTCGACTACCGGCAAGTTTTCAGTGCGCTTCAAGCTGACCGAGGATCTTTTGCTGCGCGGTTCGGCGTCGAACAGCTTTCGCGCGCCGGCGCTCGCCCAAGAGGGCATTCGTATCACGACCTTGAATTTCAATGCCACCGGCACGGCGCTCCAGAACACGGCATTTTTACCGCCAACGGACCCACTCGCGGCTGCCAACGGCGGTCTACCGCTGCGGCCTGAAAAGTCGGTCAATTACACCGCTGGCCTTGCCTGGCGGGCGCCAGCCAATACCGCCGTCACGCTTGACATCTATCAGGTCCGGATCCGCGATCGCATTACGCCGACGGGACAGATTCCAGTCGATGATCCCGCCTATCCAGACATCGCAGCGGTGACGTTCCTCACCAACGGGCTGGATACCACCACCCGAGGACTGGATCTGGTGGCAAGTCACGACGAACGGGTGGCCGGCGGCCAACTGAAACTGAGCGCGGCGTTCAACCGCAACTACTTGCACCAGGACGCGCTGCGCAATGCGCTCGTGAACGCCAGCAACGTCAATGAGACCGTCTTGATTCCACTTGAGTTCGGGTCGCCCGCGACGAAGCTCGTGTTATCGGCCGATTGGTCGAACGCCCGTTGGGGCGCGAGCGTGCAGCCGATTCGCTATGGCAGTATGTACGCGTTTTCGTACGACACGACGTTGCCGACTCTGGACGGCGCCAACGTGCAGAAATACTCCGCAGCCTGGACGGTCAATGCCGAGGCGCATATCAACCTGCTAGCCAATCTGACGCTGGCAATCGGCGGTACGGATATTTTCAACCGCTATCCCGATCAAACCACACCCGGGGGGTCATACTATGGGGCGTTTCCCTATAATTTCACCAATCCTGTGGGAATCAATGGCGCCTTCTATTACCTGCGCGCCTCGGTGAAACTCGGCGGGCAATGAACCGCAAGATGAGAGCGCGGTCGATTAAGATTCAAGCGATAGGAAAACAGCCATGGCACTCGATCAACACTTCTTCGATACCTGGAATCCGCGCGCGCTGGCCGCGCTGCGCCTGGTCGCGGCATTCTTATATCTGCAGCACGGGACGGCCAAGCTGCTACACATGCCGCATGTCGCCGAATTCGACTCGCTGCAGGCGCTGTCACTTGTCGGCTTCGCTGGAGTACTCGAAATCGTGGGAAGTCTGTTGCTGCTGCTTGGCCTCTTCACCCGGCCGGTGGCATTCATTCTCTCCGGAGAAATGGCGGTGGCGTATTTCATCGCGCATGCATCGCAAGGCCACTTCTTCAGCCCAGCGCTCAACAGGGGAGAGGAAGCGGTCCTCTACTGCTTTATCTTCGTGTTTTTGTCCGTTGCCGGTGGCGGTGCCTGGAGCATTGACGCGAGCCGCGGCCGCAGGTAAGTACCGGCGGACGCGCGCTCGAGCGCAGTCGAGTCCCAGACTTTCCAAAATACCCGTCTTTGATGCGATGCTTTCGCGCACTTTGCGAGATGAGCTCACATGACAAGGTGCCCACTTCCGGAAGACGCCCGCGATCAGTCAACAGTCGCGCGCGGCGCTTCTGAGTTGGACCGATTGCGTAGAACGGTAGGCAGCAAACCATGATCCACGCCTTCGACGCGATTATAGTCGGTGCCGGTCAGGCCGGCCCTGGCTTGGCCGGCCGTCTGACGGCTGCCGGCATGACAGTGGCCCTTGTGGAGCGCAAGTTGTTCGGCGGCACTTGCGTGAACACCGGTTGCACGCCAACCAAGACGTTGGTCGCGAGCGCGTACGCTGCGTATCTGGCGCGCCGCGCAGCCGATTACGGCGTCAGCTTGGGAAGCACCGTCACGGTGGACATGAAGAAGGTCAAGGTGCGTCAGGATACCGTGGTGCGCAATTCCAGGGAGGGCCTTGAAACGTGGCTAACGAGCCTGCGCAATTGCACGATCTTCCGGGGACACGCACGGCTCGAATCAGCGAGCCAAGTGCGAGTGGGCAATGAATTGCTCACGGCCGAGCGGATCTTCCTCAATGTGGGCGGCCGGGCGAACGTTCCTGATCTGCCGGGTGTGGATCAGGTGACTTACCTCACCAACAGCAGCCTACTCCAGCTAGAAACTCTACCGCGCCATCTCGTAGTTGTCGGCGGTAGCTATGTTGGACTCGAGTTCGCCCAGATCTACCGACGCTTCGGATCGGAGGTCACCGTCGTGGAAATGGCTGATCGTCTCATCAAGCGCGAGGATCCGGAAGTTTCGGCCGGCGTTCAGGATATTCTCGCGGCCGAAGGCATCCGGATCCGACTGGATGCGGAATGCATCAGCTTCGAGGCAAGTGGCTCCGATGTTCGCGTCCATGTCAACTGCCGCGACGGTGATCCGGAGATCCTCGGATCGCACGTGCTGCTCGCTGTAGGACGCCGACCGAATACTGATGACCTTGGGCTGGATATGGCGGGCGTCAAGACCGACGAGCATGGCTACATTGCCGTCGACGACGAGTTGCGCACGAGTACGCCGGGCATCTGGGCGTTAGGCGACTGCAACGGCAAGGGAGCGTTTACCCACACGGCCTACAATGACTATGAGATCGTCGCGGCCAATCTCCTCGATGAAGACAAACGTCGAGTCAGTGACCGCATTCCCGCCTACGCTCTCTTTACCGATCCGCCCCTTGGCCGCGTCGGACTGACCGAAGCAGAGGCGAAGGCTGCAGGCAAGCGCCTGCTTGTCGGGTTCCGACCAATGACGGAGGTCCGACGAGCAGTCGAGAAAGGTGAAACACGGGGTTTCATGAAAATCATCGTCGACGCTGACAGCAAGCTAATCCTCGGTGCCGCGATCCTGGGGACGGGCGGCGATGAGGTGATCCACGGGATTCTCGACATCATGTACGCCAATGCGCCCTATGCGACCCTGCAACGCGCCGTGCACATCCATCCGACGGTGTCCGAGTTGATTCCGACTATGCTGGGTGAGCTTAAATCGCCAATCGGAAAGTGATGTTTGAGCGCAGCGTGACCTGTCTAGAAATTTGTAAGAAATACGCGAAAAGTAAGAAATCACTCGCGGATGCGGTCTCTAATTTCATCAGTAGAGCTATGATCCAACTCTGATCCCTAGGACTGCTCCATCGCGACCCTTCCGAAGCGCCGCTGGCGGCCAGCGTAATCATCGAGCGCACCCTGGAAGCACCGTTCGTCGAAGTCTGGCCATAGGCAGTCGGTAAAATATAGCTCTGCGTGAGCGATTTCCCACAGCATAAAGTCGCTGAGGCGCCTCTCACCTCCAGTCCGTATGAGAAAATCCACCGCACCCGCAGGCAGCGCAGAATGGTCGACCTGGTGAAGGAGTCGGTAGAAGGCCTTAGACGTCAGCTTCGCGCCGCGATTGGCGTGCCATGCGGCCCGCACAATGCTGTAGTGGGAAGAGTAGTCGACCACGATACGCAGATGCATGCGTGATCCTTGCGCAGTCAGCCGCTCGCTGCGATTGATGGTCCGCAAGAATGGCTCGCCTAGGCGATCGCGTCGGCCGATCACGTTGATACGGATAGACTTCGCGATACAGCAGGCTCTCTCCGTAATCAAGTACCTGCGCACCAGACGCATAAGTGCATCGACTTCTGCCTCTGGACGAGCCCAATTTGCGGCTGAAAACGCATACAGCGTGAGTGTCTGCACGCCGGCGTTTACAGCGCTATTAACTGTTCTGCGTACGGCCTTCACACCCTCTACGTGTCCTGCCGTGCGTGGCAATCCGCGCTGGCTCGCCCAACGTCCGTTGCCATCCATAATGATTGCCACGTGCATTAGTGCGTAAATCGCGTCAATTCATCCACCAACAGTTACGGAGCATGCGGAATACAAAGCGCCCGCGCCTGACCGGGCCACGATCACGAATGAGTCGCATTTGTGCTCTAGGTCGCGATGCAGTGCACCGCCATTGGACGATGTAAACGACTTGCTAATGACAACTAACCCGGGTACTTTACGATGCAAAGCTTGTAGGTGTCCAACGTGGCAAATCTATACAAGGCGCTGGCCGAAATCGACGCCATCCGCGGGCAAATGGCTCGCGCGGCGAAATTTCGCGGCTATGGACCGGCTACGTTGGCGGCCACCGGCGCTCTTGCCTTGGCATCCGCGGCTGCGCAGTCGTATTGGCTAAAGCGTCCGGGGAGCGAGATTGGGCTTTATCTCGCAATTTGGATATCTACCGCCGCGCTCTCGGTAATCATCATTGGTGCCGAAACCATCAGGCGTGCCCACCGGGTTCACGTCGGTCTTGCAAAGGAAATGATTCACTCTGCAGCCGAACAGTTTCTCCCGGCAATCGTCGCCGGTTTGCTGTTGACGGTCGTCCTCGTGCGCTTCGCGCCGCAAAGTCTCTGGATGCTTCCAGGATTGTGGCAAGTGATATTCAGCCTTGGGGTATTTGCCTCGTGTCAATTCCTACCACGCCCAATATTTGCGGTTGGCCTGTGGTACCTCGCCACGGGCTTAACCTGCCTCGCCCTGGGAAGCGACGAGTGGGCATTTTCGCCTTGGGAGATGGGTGTGTCGTTTGGAGTCGGACAGCTACTCGTTGCGGCGGTGCTGCACTATGGGGAAGCTGATGAGCAGTCGTAACTTGAAGCCACACGCACATCGATTTGCATATGACGGACTTGACCGCGTGATCCACGAGCGGGCGCGCCTCGGTCTGCTCACCTGTCTCGTCGCTCATCCTAAGGGGCTCTCTTTCGGAACTCTCAAGCAATTGTGTCGACTGACAGACGGCAATCTGAGTCGACATTTGCAAGTGCTAGAGGCAGCGAAACTCGTCGCAATCTTCAAGAGCCATGTGCGCAATCGCCCGCAGACGGTTTGTCGAATCACCTTACAAGGCCGGAAGCGCTACGTGACTCACCTGGCCATCCTCGAACAGGTAATTCTCGATGCGGCAGTCGGAATCGGAGACGAATTCGAGAGCAAGAGCATGAGTGCGCTCGCACGCACTTAATTATTCAGGCTCGGCAGTTTCGTGACGGCACCACATGGCTCGAAACTGTTGGGCCAACATGTTGAGCCGAGGCACCGATGCCCATAATTCATCTCCTCATGGAAAGCGTGGGCTTTGCTAGCTTGGCGCTCGCGGCGATATACGCCGTTCTAGCTCTCGTGGCCGTACTTGCCTGGCAAGTGCGCAAATCATCACCGAAGTCCCTGGGTCTGCGGCCAGTAACGGTCCTCAAGCCTCTGTGCGGCGACGAACCAGGCCTGTACGAGAACCTGCGCTCGTTTTGCCGGCAGAATCACCCGCAGTATCAAATCGTGTTTGGAGTGCGCGAACTGGCTGATCCCGCGCTCGCGGTCGTGAACCGCCTGATAGAGGAATATCCACTGCTCCCTATCGACGTCGTCGTCAATCCCCAGCAACATGGAAGTAACTGCAAAGTCAGTAATTTGATCAACATGACCGTGCGGGCCCACTACGATGTACTGGCGATTTCAGACAGCGATACCTTCGTCGGGTGCGACTATCTCGCAACCGTCACCGCGCCGCTGCTCGATCACCAAGTGGGCTTGGTCACCTGCTTGTATGTCGGCGTGCCGATTCGGGGGATTTGGTCGAGGCTAAGCTCGATGTACATTAACGAATGGTACGCGCCCTCAGTGCTGCTCGCATGGCTATTCGGCTACCGGGGCTATGTCTCCGGCCAAACGCTGTGCCTACGTCAAGATACGCTGAAAGCGATCGGCGGGCTGCAGGCGACGGCGAACCACCTTGCCGAAAATTATCGACTGGGTGAGCTCATTCGCGGACTGGGTCAGCGCATCGTATTGTCGCGCTATACTCTCAATGTCCAGCATTTCGAACCCGACTTTGACTCGTTAACACGGCATGAGCTGCGTTGGATGCGCGCGATACGTGTCGTGCGACCGCTCAGTTTTCCATTTCTTTTTATAGCCTTCAGTTTCCCATTGGCGTTATCGGGCATCGCGCTTGCGGCCGCAGAGCCATTATATTGGAATACTGAGTGGGCGCTTTTCCAGACTACCGTCATGGCGCGCTTGGCGTTGCACTTCATGAATCGACTGCTCGGCAATAAGCTTCCCGTGCGAGAGTTTTGGCTCCTTCCTGCGCGGGATCTATTGACGTGCTGGGCGTGGGGTCGAAGCTTCTTCACGACTCGTGTCACTTGGCTCGGTAGGCACTTTGACGTTG